>JAABUP010005270.1_pt1 | contig 19907 bp, 25 predicted proteins | sample 5559201 | NCBI WGS metagenome assembly JAABUP01 (sample SAMN10711887, study PRJNA513373) | rock metagenome | isolation source: Antarctica rocks | place: Antarctica
GTGGGAAAAGGCGGATGGGGAGGTTGGGGAGAGTGAGAGTGAGGATGAGGGGGATGGGTTTTATGATCCGAGGAGGCCGACTGGGTGTTTTGAAGGGTGCCCGGGCAGATGATGGAACTAGATGTTGCGGGAGTTGGTAGCGTCTGAGGTATAATCACGTTAGATTTTATCTCGGGATGACGGCAGTTTACTCCGGTGCGCTTCGCTACTATAGAATCTGCTTGGGTCGTTTTCTGTCGATGCGAATTGATTGATGTTCTTTGCCGGATTTGAGTGATGTTGGGCACGAACCACGTTCATCGAAGTCCTGCATGAGATGCATTGTCCTTCAATGACAGAAATGAAGGCTTCATGGGGTTCGTTGCAGATCATCCCCTTACTGCCTAGAGTGCTTCCAAGGTAAAAGGACGCTCCCCCTAGACTTTTTGGTAGACTTTAGCACAAGCCAGCTCAGCAAGTCCCCCCAGTGGTAAGATCAAAGTCACCAAGCCCCTCGGGCCGTCAGAGATCGCTTGCACCTCCAGAAAGATCGAGATAGCCGTGAGAGAAGCAAAGATTGCTCGAGCTTCGATAGTAGCACGGCAGCCCTCCAGAGACCATCTCCAGGACCATGGGTTTGAGAAGAGTGATCCGCTGGTTATGATACGGAGGCCCTCCATCAACAGGGACTGTCAGGGTAAGAACCTTCCCAAATACACAAGATGCCCTCATCCTTCAGTCTCTGACACGTCCATGCCATCTGTTCCTTCAGTCTCCGTGCCTCATGTTCCTCCAGGTAACGGTCATAAAGGGAGTTCGTTCGTATCGTTACCTGGCTCAACAGGGCCAGCTCACTTCGACGTTTGAGGATTTTGTCAACCAGGACGCCAATTTTCAATTCCTTACACGCAGGCACGAAGATGCGGAGGGTCGTCAAAGATCGAGGTAATATGTCCGCAAAGGTTACATCGACACTGACCCAGCTGCAATCAAGATGCATCAAATGAGAAGTCTGGAGGAACTCAGAGAGTCTTCGAAACGCGTTCCAAGGGCGGCCGTTTGTGAAAAGCTTCAAAGTGCGGAGGGAATTATGATGGGTGGATAGGACATCGAAGATGTCGTCATTCAGAAAGACTGCGTCGTCGGAGATATCATCGTAAAAGTCGTCCTTGATATCCCAGATGGTAAGTGACTTCAGCTGATGAATGTTCTTCAAAACCTCGGTCGTGAATGACTGCACCCGTAACGGACCGGTATATCCAGGGCGCTGCTCGAACGTAAGGTCTGAGGGCGGGCCGAACACCTCAACGTCTTCGAGACCGGGAAGCTTCTGCAGGACCTTGGAAGTCTCTGAAGGTGTACTAGTTGACCAACCGCAGAAATGGAGACTCCGGAGGTTCTGCAGGGACTCCAGGGGCGTTAATGGTATCTTGGTCGCGAAGATGGTAAACCTTTGTAGATGTGGATAAATGTGAACAAGAAGGTGCAAGAGCGCCGTTTGCAAGTGCTGGCAAGGTCCTGGCTCAGAGGACCGCGGTTGTAGGATTGTAAAGTCATGGACGTTTGGGAGTTCCTCCAGAGCACCTTTAATCTCCTGGATCTGTCGATCGCATGCTTCTTCGTAAGGACTCGTTGTTGGCGAGTTTGACCGTGAGTCGACTCGGGCGAGCTGGAGCTGATGTCCCAGTGTCCGAACCACCTCATCAGGACCGAGATCGAGTAATCTCAACTGAATGGTTGTAACATGACGCAAGTGTTTCTGGTCAACTGATCGAACCCACCGGACAAGGTCAAACTGTGACTGAAAGATCAGAGGCAGCTTGAAGAGGTATTGGCGAGCTTCGGAGTAGATCTGACTGCAGACACGCAGGAGCTGGACACCTGTACAGGGCGTCTCAGAAAGCACACCTTCGTACACCTGCTGTCGGATCTCTAGCGGGAGTCTTGCAAGTAGCGAGGTGTGTCTCGTGCTGGATGGGGACATGTTGTCTTCACCTCGTTGGAGGTGTTGCAAAGTGAAGTGAAAACAAAGAGAGGTTGTCTCAGCAGAGTTTTCTGGCCGATGTGAGACTCAAGTGTGAATTATTCAGGCTTGATAGGAATTCCGGAAGTTTCCTACTTAGCTTCACGAGTTTAAGGAAAGAGCGAGCGCAACAGACTATGATGTGGAGATCCTCCATGATATAGAATTCAATCCTCACACGCTCTACCCCAATCTCAACCCTCAAGCCCAGGTGGAGCACGCATGAGACGATTCTTTGAAAGGCGGTCAGGTAGCCATAGACCGGCGTCTCAACGATTGAGTAACGTCAAACCTTCGACTGCCACTGGACGAAGATGGAGACATGCTATTGCAACAGGTAAAGATTCAATCAGGAATAGCCTCCACTTGTCCTTGGCCGAGGCTCTCCGCGATATATCAATGTGGTCACGTAAAGTTTGACTACAGAGGCACTGCATGGCTGAGATTACCGAACAACGTGGAAGTCCTTGGGCAGTCCTCCGCGGCCACTAACCGTTCGCTAGGGCACACTCCATCCAACTCGTTATTCGACGCCGAAGATGTCCGCACAATTTTGACATTGGGTTACTTCTCCGCCTTTGAGAATGATTCGGGACGGTGATTGAAGTCCTGACCGTCGCATGCTCCGTGCATATAAGCGAAAGTGGCTTTGCATTGTCGATTGAGCCGATCATCTCCGCGAGAGGAAAGTCACCCCTTTGCTGTGGCTTCCCCATATTTAGGGCGTCAGGCAGCAAAAGCTACCTACATGTACCTTATGCAGGATTCGAAGAATGTAACCACGACCACCAATGACAATCGACGATGATGCTTATTGGGCGGGTGTGTGACCGCGACGGGAAGCTCGTCTAGATACACATGTCGCTGCGGTCCCAACGTAGAGGTAGTGAACTAATGAGCGGCGAAGGAAAGCCTTAGAATTACACCCCGTGTCTAAAATCGCGCTACCCAGTCCCAACCTAAGTACTGTCGCTATACTCTCAGTACCTTGGCAGCATAGTCTGCAATCAACTTCTCCGTCGGAAAACTCATATCCTCCAGCTTCTGCGCGTAGGGTGTCGGCACTTCCGCTCCTGTGACCCTCACCGCGGGTGCATCCAGGTAGTCAAACGCATACTCCATGGTCAATGCCAGGATCTCCGCACCCACCCCGAAACTCGGGAAACCGCTCTCCACAGCCATCAGACGGCCAGTTTTCTTGACGGACTTGATAATCGCCTCGACATCCATCGGCTTGACTGAGCGTAGATTGATGACTTCCGCTTCGACACCGTACTTTTTCTTTAATTCGTCGGCAGCGGTAAGGGATTGACCGACGCAGCGAGAGAGAGTGACGATCGTGAGGTCTTTGCCTGGACGCTCGATCTTGGCTTTGCCGAACGGGAGAACGAAGTCATCTCTCTGCGCTGCTTCGCTCATAGGGAAATGCTGTCCGTAGAGCAGTCTGTGATCGGACGTTAGTGGTCACAGCCTGTACTGTAACTCAACAATGCACATACTCATTCTCTAAGACCACGACTGGATTTGGATCCCGAATGGCCGCTTTCAGTAGTCCCTTCGCATCCTCTGCGCTCCATGGTGATACCACCTTTAGACCTGGTATGCTTCCGTACCAAGCCGAATAATCTTGTGAGTGCTGAGCTGCAACACCGGCAGCAAAGCCGTTGGGACCACGGAACGTGATGTTGCAGGGTTGTATACCGCCTGACATGTAGTGTGTTTTTGCTGCGGAGTTGATGATTTGGTCAATGGCTTGCATGGCGAAGTTAAAGGTCATGAATTCGCACTGGGTTTTGATTTATCAGCTGCCACAGTCCAAGTTCGAGCCATGTCGACATTGAGAGTGACGAACCACTGGGTGTAGACCTGCCAATGCAGCTCCCACCGTGAGACCACAAAACCCGGATTCCGTGATGGGACTGTCAATGACTCTCTTCTCGCCAAAACGATCAAGTAGACCTTTGGTGACCTTATAACTAGTCGGTAGAGACCATCAGCATAGCTCAATATAACCTCATTCCCGTCACTCCGACCAAGCCCGGCGTCTTAAGCTCCCGCAGTCTCCAAAATATTGGCGTTTTATGTGCTGCAAATCTACCACGCGCAGCTTTGTCCCGATTCCAGGGATAGCCAGACTTACGCTCCGTTGTACTGTGCAACCTCCTCCCCGAGCACAAAGACCTTGTCGTTCGCCTCCAGCTCCTCGGCCAGTGCCTCGTTCAGTGCGTCTCTTACAGCCATCTCCTTGACTCCACTAGGTGTAGCATATCCTCTACTTTTTACTATCGTTGCGAGAGGAGCTACAGGTTGGAGGGCGGGTCGAGCGGAAGCTAGAAATGGTCTTGGGGAAGAGAGTAAACGAGTAGCTGGTCGTAGGAGTCGTGCCGCATACCTGCAGCGGTGGAAACATGCAGCCATTGTGAAGCGTCTTCCAAACGCTGAAGGGAGTGGAAGGCAGATATACCAACTGAGCTATGGGAGGAGTGTAATGAGAGCTCCCTTGATTCCCTGCAATGTTGAAGTCGTAAAACCTTAGACCTGGTTCGGGTCTAGCAGTGAATGTTGGGAACATCTGGTAGCGATGTTTAGCTGGAACATTGACTCCGGTATCGTTCGTAAGCTAGCCTGTTGTAGATATTTACGACCAATCTTTGGCTTCATCAGAGAATTGCTTTCTCAGAATCACGAGAAATGCAATGTCATTCATGCAATCATTAGAAGATCTATACTCAGGTCTAGCTAAGTTTCGTATACGGTGCAGTTTCACGGATCTGAATCTTATAAAAGTACGGAACCGTACCTAGTTCTTGCTTCATCGTCGACGATGGACTTCTACATCCCAACACCCTTGGGTCCCAACGCCATTCTGGAACATTTGCATGGTTGAAGCCAGCGACCTGACTGATCCGACGACAACGGACAACGACAATGGATTTAACCACAGAACCACAAGCTTAGCTGTCCGGGAATGTACGCCTTCTATCGCAGCTCTATCAAGTTAGGAAGAGAAAGGAAGAACAGACGCTGAAATACAGGCAGATACGCAATCTGTATCTGTAGTTGAAACGAATGTCCTGAGGTACTAGATACCCTCTTGGCTATACCCTTCTTGGTTTGGTAACACTGCTCATGACCTATACATCTTTGGTTTCCGCGCGACCATCAAGTACATTGGTGTGAACAGCTTCTCCTTGCCACCAGCGACCAGAGAGTCTGCCGCTACAGCCAAACTATTTGCCGTCTTCTGCGTCCCATGCGGGGCAATACCGATCATTTCCAGGCCACCGACGAACTTGTGGATGGCGCCTCTTCCAAGCTTCGTCATTCTTGCGATGGTAAAGAAATCCCATATACTGCCCAACATCCTGAAGTCACCCGCAAGAGGATAGTACCAAGGTGTAGCATCAGGTCTATTGGCAAGATCCTCATGGAATTCAAGCTCAAACCCAGCATTCTTGATAGCCTGCAAACCTTCGGAAATCTTGACCATGTTGGAGATGCCGTCTCCTTGCTCGATACCAAGCCGGACTTCACGGTGATGAGGATTGTCGTTGTCGTAGTTCTCTGTCATAAGCCACTCGTATACACCAAAAACACCCCCTGGCTTCAAGACACGGTAAATCTGAGAATAGACACCTTCTAGTGAAGGTGCGTGGACGGTGGCTTCAATCGCGTACACAGCATCGAAGGTATCTGCTGGGAAAGACATTTGCTGCGTCAGAGTTTTGTTAGCCATGTTGATCCTCCGTGTCTGGCGCAAGATTATCCTAAATTTACCATGAAATCTCCCTTGACAAAGCGCAGTTGTTTCGATAGGCCCTCCTTCGATGCATATCTTATTGCCCTCTCTATCTGATAGTCGTTGTTATTCAGGCCCGTGATATTGACTCCCGCAAATTTAGCAATCTCTCGAGCTGGTCCACCGACACCACACCCAACATCCAGAACGTTCATGCCCTCCCGCAACCCCATCTTGTGCGCCAGGTAGTGCTCGTGGCGGGCGATGGCTCGACGAAAATCTTCGCCGTACGCAAAGCGGCAAAAGTGGAAGGATGCGCCCCAGCCGTATTCGTAGAGGTCCGTTGCAAGGTTGTAATAACTACAATACTAAGGTCAACACCTTCTCCCAGAACACCTTTTTCTGCAATTAGAACATACTGTCGGGTCAGCGTAGCGTACTCTGCTTTTCGGGCCTGCAGTGAGCAGAGTATCAGCTTCTCGAACAATCTACCGCATGGAATGCATACGGTGAACTCACCTCCCTAGTTTCCAGTGTCTCTGTGCCAGCCGACTTGTTGTCCCAATGTTTGAAGTATTCATCGACGGCCGCTTTTTGTGCAATGGGATCTTTCTTTAGCATCGCCCTGAACCCAGCTTTCTCCTCCGCCGACTTGCCATGCATGGCTTTATTGAAGGCAGCATCGCGCGAATGGTCCTCGGTCTCGAGGCTTATCGGAGCCATTCTTTACAACAGAAACCACGAGTAACGAGTACTAAAGGAAGACAAGAATCAATTGGTGTAGCAGACTTATGATCCCGAAGAGAAGATAGTGTATACAGAGGGAGAAGACGTGAGGTTGCTGTTGAGAAAGTCGTGGCGAAGACAGGAGATTGTAGACAAGGGTCCACGAATTATTATTATTAGTGCGTCAGACGAGGCAAAGACGCAGGTACAGTACCAGACGCTCGGGACTGGTTCCCTTTAGTGGCGTACTCTATCCGCTGTCTGCGTCCTGTTATTGTAACCTTGCAACCTCTCCAGTATCTGTCATTAACGTACTGTATGAACCAAGCATGTCTACTCTAATGGTATTTTCATGGCTACAGAGGATGGTACGACTGTTTTTCTTCGCGACGCCTGGATATCAGCTTGCTCTTTCTTCCCTGCTTTCTGGAGATTTGATCCCCTCTATGGAATAGTCTACAAGCCACTCATCCTTGACACTCTAATGGATGTGAATGCAAACTCAGCACGGGGAGATCTAAACTTTGAGCGTTGGCTGGCTAGAGCTGAGCACATACTATTGCCGACAGAGGCGTACTAGGTAGGCTATGCAGTATGGCTTAATCCGTGGACGAAGAACCAAAAGATGGGTGGACCGCATTTCCTTCTCTTCATACCAGATCGAAGTCTCGCGCTCTTGCTCCTCGTCTCATCATACTACATGACGCATGTTCAGCTCATTGCATCCTTCGTAACGATCCTATCGTTGATAGAAGTCTTCTTTCACGGCCAAACAGCTTCTGGACGTCAACAAAGCCGAGTATTGGTTCAATTTTCCCCCGGGAGATGATGACCTCTACGATGGGTTCCCTCCAAGATATTAAACTGCGGCCCGTAAGGACTTGGAGTTCAACTGCTGATAACGGCGGCCAAGCAAGTGGGGTTTGCAAGACAGCCCAGAGGCTAGATGCGAGTGGACAACCTCTACCTCCATCACTGGCAAGCCTTCGAGCTCTCGCGAATCTTTAAGGATCACTCCTCTCGATGCAGTGACTGACCGCTCCCTCTTCAACAGCCTAATTACTCGCAGGACTGCAAATGTCGGACTTTCCTTGCATATGACAGCCGTCTTCAGGACTACTCGGTGCCGGAACACTTGCGACCGCTGCCTGGCAACAACACTACCAATCCTTTAACATCGATTCCCTTTGTCGTCTCAGGAAGTGAGGGTTTGATGAGCGGATTGCATTTCAACGTGCTAGCTGTCCAGTGTGTGGCCGTGGTGGACTACCTCGTAGCCGTTGTTATCTTCTGACGAGGAATGCGAATTAGTCAAGCGGTGCTTCTCTGAACCCAATGGATGTAAATGTTCGCAGCCGGATAGCTAGTAACGGTTTGAGTTAGTTCACTACTGTTGTGCGGGTGTGAGCCGGTTCTGCTTAAAAGTGGTCTTCAAAGGATGGTGGCCTTTCTAGCATGTTATTGGAATATTTTTGGCCCTATTGGTGATCAGAAATTATATACTGCAAGGCGCCAGCGCAGAATATACATTATAATTTACCCTGAGTAACAGCCAGTAGCGTATAAAGCAAACCACCAATAACGACATGAAGCGATAATGCTCTTCAGTGTTGTCACTAGCATTGCATTCACCGTGAGAAGCAGCATCATCACTTGGCGGTAGGTTGCAACGTCCAGCGGGAGAAGCCGCGTCGTCACAGGCTCCGGAACGCTTCAGTACTCATACCTTTGTATTGTCCACAGCATCAATACTCCGTACACTCTTCAAGCTACGGCCAACGCTTGAACTGTCATACCGCTTCTCCCTGTCTTTGGACCTAGTCAAACGATATGTCGGGCTTAGAAAAGGCCCTTTTCAATCTGAAGGTCAAGACTGCCAAAGCCACTATCACCCCGCGCTTTTGACTGATATGCCGCAGTTTACAGCAAAGCAGCTCAACCGACAAGCAGCGAAGGCCGGCAAGGACGAGACAGCAGAGAAGAATAAGCTGAAGAAGGTAATTCCAGCACATTTCTTTATGCTTTATCTCCAGCTGCTGACCACTCCTTCCTAGGCAATCCAACAGAATCACTCCGACATCGCCAAAATCTACGCCCAAAATGCCATTCGCAAGCAGAACGAGCGGCTAAATTTGCTGAGATTAGCATCGAGAATCGATGCTGTCAGTTCAAGGGTGCAGACGGCGGTCACGATGAGGCAGGTTACGGGGAGTATGGCGAACGTGGTAAAGGGGATGGATCAAGCGATGAAGGCTATGGACTTGGAGAAGGCATCTATACTTTGCCTTCTAATCCATGGAATAAGTCGCTAACGGATTGTTGGTAGATCTCGGCAGTAATGGATAAATTCGAGACCCAGTTCGAAGACCTCGATGTCGCAACAGGCTACTACGAGAACGCTACATCCCAGGCTACCGCAGTTGGAACGCCGCAGGAAGATGTGGATAAGTTGATGAGCCAGGTCGCGGATGAGGCGGGTGTGGAGTTACATCAAGAGATGGAAGCTGCAACACCGGCGAAGGCAAAGGTGGGGCCAACGGAGCAGGAGGAGGAGGGTTTAGGTGAGAGATTGAGGGCATTGAGGAGTTAGCGGGATTGGAAGTATTGAATCTACGATTAGATGTACATTTAACGACGGGTTCGGCAGGAAATCGGAGTTTGCGGAATTCCTTTGGCGTGCTTCATAAGATGATCTATGTTAGGGTCGACGCTAGCGATGAAGAGTGCTTAATATCAACACTCGTATCGAAACCTCAGTTTATTGACTTTGCACACTGCAGCTTTGGGTTCTTCCATAACACACTCGATCTTCTTCTCGCCTTGGTACGATGATGCACAGGTCTGCTAGTCATTAATATGGGAGGGCCGTCAGTGTTAGTACGTGAGTACGGTCCATCTTGTCAGAGCACTCCGTCACACTGATCGCAAAATTCAGCCCAAAGCTCACTAACATCTCGTTCGTCCTGTACTTCAACCCACTATGCCGTCCTCTCCAATGGCCTCAGCCGATTCTCGAGTCGCTGTGGATTCCTCCGTGATCGACGGTGACAAGTCCATTCATCACAACCATAATTCCAATCCACACACGAGTCTCGCTGGAAGCCACTTGGGTGATGGCAAGGTCAACGATGAGCACTCAGTCTGCAACAGCAAAACCTCTAAGAGCGACTTGGCACAGTGCGTTGTCAGCGTAGAGCACTTCACCAGCAATGCGATCTCAGCGCAACCAGCATCAAAAGAACCTCCGTCCTTCTCGTACTTCCTCCGGAGATCCGACTCATGGTCTACCGTTACCTCCTCTCCAATATGTTCATAGTGATTTACGACGTCCCAGGCAGATACAACCCCACAATCTGTCCAAATATTCTCCAGACCTGTCGGCTGATCTACAACGAAGCGCTACCAATACTTTACGGTAGCAACCTCTTCTGGCACGAAGCCACCGTCAAGGCGGAAGGCCTTCTCAAGGCTCCTTCGAAGCTTCTACGACATGTCAAGCATCTAGAGATATATGTATATCTCGCAGTACATGAATGGTTTTGTGAAGACGACGACGACCCAAGCAACGGTCCAAACGATGTGGGTATGTCGATAGCTCCTCTTATAATGCTCAAGGATCTCATCTTTACCATAAATTCTTACTATTACCATTCGCCAATGTCTTTTGGACCTCAATCTTACCTGGTACAAGCATGCGCGGGCTTAAGGACGGTGAAGACACTCTTCATCAATCTCCGATCCCTCGGACGTTGCCAACTCTCTTTCACAGATACATCAATCGACGTGCTGAAAGCGAGTCTGATCGCAGAGGGCTCCGTGGAAGGACGAATGTTACAGATACAGAGTGGGCGGTATAAGATTGTTCGTACTTCAAAGCAAAGAGCAAGGAAGTTGTAGAGCTGGATTCCCAAGTACCTGGAAGCGCTTAATGAGCGGTCGTCAAATCAGAGTAATGAAACGGCATGAACTCAAGGCGCAATCGAGTGTTGGGCTCTTGGGCATTGAGCACTGCCGGCAAACTTCGAAGGGGATGTCTAGCTGGAAAGCTTCCCTGGCAATGCAAGTTAATATCTAGCACGAAGCACTTCGTCAATGGCTTCGGACCTACACAGTGCTTTTCCAGCTTCGCCCTTGAAAGATTGTGGCAACAAGTCTGACTGGTCTCCATCTACCCACCCTTTCAGCTGATCTCATTAGCCTTCCATAGATATCGATTCGTGCAACCCCGACTTTGACCTTCGATCACCCATTTTCGGCGCTTTAACATTCGTCCATCTGGGATACCAGGGCGACTATGAGGAATACACCCGAGAATGCAATCATCCCAATCAAGATCATATGCTTAACCTCTCATCCCCTCCAAACCCCGTTGGCGATCTACCGCCTCCTACCAGTTCGAAAGATTACTTAGATGACAGACCCACCAACACGCCTCCTCAACGCCCAAGCAATCAAACCTCCCAAACGCCCCTTTAACAACCATCTCATCGACCGCGAAGCTCCCCAAAGCCACCACGGCGACCACACCATCCTCTGCCCAAACATCCTCATCCCCGCCCATCTATGCCCTCTTCACTTCCCACCCCATCACACCCCTTCGTCTCCATCGGCCTAACCACTCCCTACCTGTTCCGACGGCCAATTTACCTACGTAAGCGACCATCGAACCCGCACAACACACACCCTCTCTCCCCACGTCCTTCTTCTCGAAAAGCACTTCGCAGCACCCAAGCACATCCTCAACGAACCCGAACCTAGACCTTACGCAACGAGCATGCTTCGTCCAGCGGCTTTAGCCGGGGGGACTGTTCACAAAGGGGTTGGTCGGTCATCGATCTGGCGGAACGGCTGTGCCTAGGCTGGATTGAACGAGGTGTTCGTGTGAGCTGGCCGGTCTGAATGGGGGGTTTTTCCAAGAGGGAGGATTGGTATCTGGTTGTCCAGCGCGGCGCGCGGGGGGGGGGTGGGAAGGAGGAGATTGGGGAGGTTAGGGCTGAGGTAGATGCGAGGAAGGATTATTGGGCGCACGAGGACCGGTAGGACGAGCAGAGACGGGAAGCGGTTTGGTGCGGAAGGGGGTAAACGAGGGATGGGCGGTGGGGTTTTTCCAGAAAGTCCTTGTGCCACTGGATTCGAATGGTTTTTGACTGCCTAGCATTTTTATATATATTGAGAAACCTGGCCAGTCTTCCGATGCAAAAGCTAGATTTGGGCAAGCAGATAGACCTGAAGTTGAGTCGCACAGGCATCGTACACGGATTTAAAATGCGTAGTGACAGTGATATTGATATCTTCAGATGATGTGCTATGACGCTGATTATCGTATCCGTAAGAAGAGCGTGGACATGTGTACACGAGATCTAAGCCCTAGTCTAAATCTAGAGAAATGCGGACTCGGAATGCAGACAGGAATCGAAATCCCCTTAGGCTCCTAACGTCTTAGCCTCCCCGCCCTTCAGCTTCCCGGCATCAACCAAGCGTTTTATTTCCTCGACGTACACCTCCTTCACATCCGCCGCGCTCTTCTTGCTGCCCAGCTTGCCTGCCAACGCCGCTAGCTCTTCGTTATCAATCTTACCCATGACCAGCTCGACGTCATTAAGCACGGCGTCGATTTGCGCGGGACCAGCATCACCGCTCTCAGCAAAGTAATTGACGTCCTTGACGCTGCTCTTCAGGACTCTCTTGTTTTTCTTCGCTGCGTTCTTCGCTGCCTCCTTGGCTTTCTTGCCCTCCGCTTTCTCGACTTTGTCGACCTCGTCCCTTTCCTTTTTCAGTCGTTCCTCCTCTTCTTTGGCCTTGGCCGCGTCCTCTGCGGCTTTTTTAGCATCGGCTTCCTTCTCTAGTCGCCGCTTGTCCTTGTGCTTTCTGTCCTCCTGCCTGAACTTCTTGATTCTCTCGTCAAGAGCCAATGCATCATCTACTAGTCTTCTCAACCTCGCCGTATCCTCAGTTTTCTTCTTCCTTCTCGCATTGTTGTTCTTTCGCTCAATATGCCTCTTCTGATCCCGGTTCTCGTTATCATCTGGGACATCTTCGTCCTGATATTCAAAAATCCTCCAGCTGTCGAAGTTATACCAGAAGTTATAGAATACCTCCACATCCTCTTTAGTGCTCTTTTCATTTCCTAGCTTTGGCACCGGTTGCACTTTACTGAACCTCCCTTCGCTCTCAAAGACCGGGCTCCACAACTTGTAGAAATTTCCCTTCTGCGTCTGCTTCTTGCCAGGGGGCTCAACATCGGCTCCTTCGTCTACTGAGTCGAATTGACGGCGCTTGACAGGATCGAGAAGGACCTCGGTGGCTTTCTGGATGCACTTGAAAAAGCTGTCGTCCTCGGTGCTGCCGGCTGCGGCTTTCTTGTCTGGGTGGTGGCGGAGGACTTTCTTGCGGTGGGCGCGCTTGATTTGATCTTCGGTAGCGCGGTAGCGATACTTGGAGAGGCCGAGGACGGCGTAGTGGTCTTGTCCCTGGTGTGAGGATGAAGAGTAAGTACTAAGATCTGGATGGAGACCTGAAACGACGGAAGATTTGAATAAGGCGCATAACGTACTTTCCAATCTTTCGCATCACGCTGAAGCATCAACGGATCTTCCGGCTCACTGATCTCACCAGCGTCTTCGTCTTCGACTTTCTTGACGTTCTCTTGAGCCTGTATCCGCTCATCTTCGGAATAGGTACGATGATGTCGCTTCTATAACAACACGCTTGGTTCAGCTAGCCAGTCTATTTGAGGGTCCATAACATAGTTGTGCTTACCCTTCGAGCATGAGCAAGGAAGTGAGGTCCAACAGGCTCGATATTGCGCTGCGTAGCAGAGGATAAGGCTCCAATGGCTTTGAAGTCTTTTTCACCTGACCAGCCCTCTGGAAGGACTGGCAGCGGTAGAGCTACCTGAGCGGAAGCCATGACTGTCCTGGGAAGTGTTGAGATGTCTACGATAGGACGTTCACTACTCAGTTGGACACGGGAACTTTTTCGTTGGTTGTTTGCGCTAGTGCTCGCTTAGACTTGCTGTGACCCGACGGAAGTTCTGAAGACTTAAGGAAGCACATGCCGAAGACCATATTGCTCAGAGGTGGTCCAATTCGATATGCTCTTTGAGCACTGGGGCAAGTAACCCTGCCCAGGACTGGGTCTATTGCGATGGCTTTGGCGGCATATCGGCACGTTCTCCGGTCCACTCGAATTGCTTTTCAAGGTACGAGCATCTAGATCGTGCGCATAGCATCACAAGTCAAATACGAAGCGATCTCAATACTAAAACCTCATCTTGGCAATAGGAGATGAACGACTACTCTCCGCTGCCCGCCACGAAGCTCGCAAGGGGTTTGACTCCAAGTGCCAGCTATCGTCCGACAATGAAGAAGCTGCTGCGGGCATAGCGCATGCAGAGGAGGTCGCGAGAATACTACGGCAAAATGTTGTACAGGGACGGCAAGTTGATGAGCAGGGAGAGAAGTACCGTATGCGAGGGCTTTGCATGTACATAGGTTGGATGGGCGGCTGACGGCTTGGGCAGGACTACGAATTCATGAGGATACCGAGCGGGGAGACAACGATACAATAAAGATCGGGGGAACGGGAAGCTTGAAACCTGGAGAGTGTTGCTCGTCACGATAACATGGAAGAACGCTTCGGTCTGTGAAGATTGAAATATGGTATATTGAAGGACTCATATGCGCGGCCTATGCGCCAAGGTCGTCTGGAGTCCCAAGTCTCTGAGGAAAGAAAAGCTCAATTACCGGCCAAGCTGGCGTATCTAAAGTCGTCTGTACCGGGTGGTGGAGCAATAGCTGTAAGATCGTCAAGATTATCTTGACGAGCATGGACCTGGACACTACCATCTCCCGAAGCACCGGAGGAGACACCGGCACCAGTACCAGCACCAGGCGTTATAACGGATCGGCCGGCTCTGGCTTGATCTACTCGCTGATCCCTTTCCATGTTGTCCAAAGGCCTCGGTCTTCCCCATTGTACCCTTAATGGGCATCCCGCAATTACAGCCTTCCCTTGACAAGCCTCCGCAGCCGCTTCTGCTCCTTGACGAGTTGCGTAGTTGATAAAGGCACAATGTGAACGATGTGAGCAAACTAACGATCGTAGCGTTCCGAACGGTGAGAAGAAGGTTCGAAGCTGATGCTCTGGCAGATCATCTTCTACACCAGTAATGAACAGTGATGTGATGTTGTAATCGGATGGTGGTAGGATGTCCTGCGGCCCTGGCGGTAGTTGTGCAGTGCTTGGGAAAACACGTCCACCTCGAGTCCCACCTCGTCCGGCACGACCAGAACCTCCACGAAAACCATGCGTACCTCCTCGTCCTCTGCTATCTTGCGTTCGAATTGGCCCTGGTGCTGCTCCTATCCTCTTCTGCCCTTCGCCATCGCCTGTCCGTGAACCACTTGGCCCTTCGCCATTACCGTCCGGCCCTATCCTCCGCTGTCGTTTATAGTACGGCTCGCTGTTTGCCAGTCTTCTCAGCAATTCTCGAGCCTTCTCGTCCGTCTTCTCGTACTCCTCCACCCCGCCTCTGCCCTCTTCAATCTCCCTCTCATGTTCCTGCGCATAATATTCGCGATTGATGCTGCTTTCAGGGCCCGGCGCTACCATCTTCAGCGCCGCATCTCTCACCACAATCGGCAGACCGAACGACAGATCCAGCATGCAACACTGGCAACAGTTCTTCAGACGCGCGCAGGTGAGGCAGATGTTTGTGCTCTTCGTGCGAGCTGTGCGATCTGCTTTCCACCGAAAAACAGTAAACGGACGAGTGCAAATTTTGCATTCAGACTCGTGATCTTGTTTTAGCATCTGGACATAGGGGTTGTCAGGTAGGCAGTTCTCACACACGGAAGGGAAATCGGTCGTTTCCCATCCAGAGCGATTCAGGTCCTGTTTGATCTGTGGCATGTTGACTGTATTGGAAGCAGAAGTGAGGGTTTGAATGGTAGATGAGGTACATAAGGTAAGCAATCAGTTGTCATCTAGCTGATGAGCTAAGCACTGCTCTTCGCTTCGCTGCCTTGATCGGGCATCGCTTCACACCACGGTAACAAAATGCCCGGGGACCGCATCGATTCCAGGTCGTAAATGATTACCGATGTAACCAGATGAGCACAACCGTCAATAATACATGTATATATGGAGGACCTCGCAACAACATGTCAGAGGTCTGTGACAGTGAAATTCAATAGATCATATGCTTGTATAGGTCCCACATAATATGGTTTGTGCACTGCCGTTTCAGCTTCCACGACTTCATGATTGAAGATTCTCCACCGTCAGCTGCGTGACATATCATTCACTGAAGCGGCTCAAATCGACCAAGCATGATTCACAAGGCTCGAGTCGCGATGCGCCTGTCTTATCGTGGGTCTGATGCGGAAGAGCTGATGAGGAAGGTGGTGCAGTGTATGACAACGGTCACTCGGTGCCTCACTGGCCCTCCTCATGTGCTGCTTCATCTGATAACCTCGCAGCCAAGCCTTATTGCTTCAACTGTACATCAGTTCTGGGTGGTCCTCAACACTGCTCTCCATGTCATGTCGGACCTAGAATTTACCTTTGGACCCAAAGCTTCGTTCTCCTTGGACTACCAGGAACAGTGGATGTAGTAGGTGTTCAACGCGCGCACAGTGGCCGCTTTCTAACCTCTGGGGAATCACACTTTACCCACTGACCCTTCCAAGTCTTCTCAACGCTGTACAGCAGGAGTGGGACAGTTTGGGAATGAAGCAGGTCTATAGCGTAGCGCTCTCACCCGACCGAGGATGGTATGAAGCTCGCAGTGGAGCAACAGAATTAGTCTTCAAGGAAGGTATGTTGTGGCGCTTGATCTGGTCAATTATTGCAGGGACTCGAAACCATGACGCGTATCAATATAGGTGGTGCAGCAGGCGCTCTGCTATGTGTGGTAGTGTAGTCTGAACGCTGATGCTGTAGATGTTACCGGCATTAGATGTTGTTATGACAAGTTTTTGTACTTCTCCCTAGACCGTGCTCTGGATGTTCTTCAAAAACTGCCAACAGGATGAAAGAATTGACAATGTCTTCAGCCACTAATAGCAGTCAGGCGTCCTTATGAGATAGAGATGCTTTGATACAGCTATTAAGGATTTAGAGCGTATTGCATTCAGTGAGACTCAGAATAGCGGAAGGAGATGGAGACTGAGGGTGATAGAGGTTATTTAGATTGGGAATAATTCAATCGTAGGAGCGCGTATTTTCCCTACTACTACTCTTTTACTCTGACTGAGTTGCGCGGCAGTCCCGCCAAATAATAGGATACCGGGATCCAATCGAGATCACGGTGATTGGATCGGACTAATGTAAAATAAGGTTGACAAATGATGTACCCCGCAATTGTCCGGCCCTCCGAGGAGCCTCCCAATGGTCTTGCTTCCCGTCATCGAATGCCTTGCCCGATGCTCCACCGCTAGCAATGGCTGGATCCTCTAGTTAGTTAGATCTGTTGGCCTCCTAATATCTCTTGCTCTTGTACATAGTCTCTATTACTACGTGTCTCTTTTACACCCAGCCCTCAACGTTCTCAAGTCATCAATATGGATCACGAACCTCGAAAGCAGGAGTCAAAACTGCATGGAGATGAGGTCAAGAAACACAATAGTAAGGAAAGCTGCTGTGAGTTTGGAGGTTGAAAGTCCGTTCAGCGGAGCGCATTGGTCTTACACATGTCTATAGGGGTCATTGTCCATGGACGAGTATACGGTATATCCCGAAATCATTACTCCATTAGACTCTGACTGAACTTGATTTTTAGATGTTACCGAGTTCATGCCAGGTATGGCAGATATGCCACAAAGTCTCTCCCCCAACTTGCATGCGGTGCTGAGTGCAAGACTGCAGAGCACCCCGGGGGTATGAACATTATTCTAAAGCATGCGGGCAAGGATGCCACAGAGGTCTACGAGCCGATTCATCCACCTGACACTCTCGACAAATACCTTGACAAGTCGAAGCATCTGGGAGAAGTTGACATGAACACGATTGAGGAGGAGCAGAAAGAGAAAGATCCCGATGAGGATGAGAGGCAAGAGCGGATTAAGCGGATGCCGATTCTGGAGCAGTGTTATAATCTGATGGACTTCGAGGCGGTGGCGAGGAGAGTGATGAAGAAGACCGCTTGGGCATATTATTCAAGTGGTGCGGACGATGAGATTGTGAGTTTCACATTACGATGATTAGCAAGCTCAAGGCTTGCCGTATCACTTTGGACAGCCGTATACCAACGAACGTTTACTAATACATGGCATGTAGACTATGCGAGAAAACCATTCGGCATTTCACAAGATCTGGTTTCGGCCAAGAGTGCTCGTAGATGTGGAGAAGATTGACCTTTCCACTACTATGCTTGGCACTAAGGTCGACATTCCATTTTACGTTACTGCTACAGCCCTCGGGAAGCTTGGAAACCCCGAAGGAGAAGTCATCCTCACAAGAGGCGCAAAGAAGCACAACGTAGTGCAAATGATTCCTACCCTCGCAAGTTGCTCATTTGATGAGATCATGGACGCAGCACAAGGAGATCAAGCACAATGGCTTCAGCTATACGTAATTCACAAAGAGTGCTCTTCAAAACTATAACATGCTAAGCCTTGAATTTTAGGTCAATAAAGACCGAGCGATTACCAAGCGGATTGTCCAGCACGCTGAGAAGCGTGGCTGCAAAGGCCTGTTCATCACCGTCGATGCGCCGCAGCTAGGCCGCCGGGAGAAGGATATGCGCAGCAAATTCTCCGATGTCGGCTCGAATGTACAGGACACCGGTGGAGACAACGTTGATCGCTCACAGGGTGCTGCTCGCGCCATTTCGTCCTTCATCGACCCCTCGCTGAGCTGGAAAGACATTCCTTGGTTCTTAAGCATTACCAAAATGCCAATTCTCTTGAAAGGTGTTCAGAGAGTGGAGGATGTGATTAGAGGGATCGAAATGGGTGTGCAAGGTGTCGTTCTTTCGAATCACGGCGGCCGCCAGCTCGACTTCGCACGGTCCGGTATTGAGGTGCTGGCCGAGGTGATGCCCGTTCTCCGAGAGCGTGGATGGGAAAATCGCATCGAGATCTACATTGATGGAGGTGTCAGACGTGCCACAGATGTCATCAAGGCTCTGTGCCTCGGCGCAAAGGGTGTCGGTATCGGCAGGCCATTCTTGTTCGCCATGAGTGCGTACGGTCTACCTGGTGTGGACCGTGCAATGCAATTGCTGAAGGACGAGATGGAGATGAACATGAGGTTGATTGGTTGCTCGAATGTGGAGCAATTGAATCCGACTCTGGTGGATACACGGGGTTTGAGCATGCACTCCACCAGCGTGCCATCGGACACTCTTGGCATGGGTGTGTACGACCCGCTCGTTGGGCCACAGGAGAAAGCGAGGTTGTAAGACGCTGGAATCTAGACTAAAGTTTGATCATCTTTTGGGTTCTCTTCTATACTGTCTGCTTTATTCTGTCATGTATACTTGCGCCCCGGTACCTTGTATCTAGATCAGAAGCCCTATATATCGACCACCTGAACCGGATTTTCCAATTTCCCCGTACTCCGATATGCCAACGACGCATTGACCATGATGCATCCCCCTTCATCACCCCCCCAAACCCTACTCCACAGAAGGCCCTGAACGCCGTACAAAATCACCTTCACCGCACCTATCCACGCCCCAACAGCAAACAAATCCGATATTATCCCACCATCCTGTCTCGCGCACAACTTTTCATACACCCTTTGCTCATCATCCCAAAATATATTCTCCCGCCCATATCCCGCATGCACATGCCCAAAAACATGAACCGCCGGCCTCACCCTCCAACACTCCTCCAACAAGAACTCGCACCCCATGCCCGCCGGCAGATCCAGATGATGCCTCGGCGGCGTATGCGTGATCAGCACATCCGTCTCCCTCGGCACCGTCCCACTCCACATATCCTCCTCGTGCTTATACTGAAACGCAAACTCCTCTCCCCCACACTCCGGGATCTGCGGCGCACCGTAGATATTCAGCCTACGATTCCCATGACCCGGAAACGCGAGCGTGATCGAATTGTGCTGCAAATAGTGGATCTTGCCCCACTCGAGCGATTTATCTGGGTCGGAGACCGTCCCCCGCGATGACGGGTCGAAGTAGCTGTCGTGGTTGCCGGCTATGACGACTTTCTCCTTGTGCGGGAGCGTGTTGAGCCAGTCGAGCTGGGCTTGGATCTGCGCGACGGTGCCGGCGTTGCTGAGGTCGCCGGCGTGGATGAGGATGTCGCCGGGTGGGACGGTGTGCGGGGTGCGGGTGTGGGTGTCGGAGAGGCAGACGATGCGGATTCGGTTGGTGCGTGGTGGGCGGTAGGAGGGGCCGCGGAGGAGGAGGAGGAGGGCGTGGATGTGACGGATGAGGAATTTGAGGGGGGAGGAGAGGATTTGATAGAGGCT
>JAABUP010005271.1_pt1 | contig 19905 bp, 23 predicted proteins | sample 5559201 | NCBI WGS metagenome assembly JAABUP01 (sample SAMN10711887, study PRJNA513373) | rock metagenome | isolation source: Antarctica rocks | place: Antarctica
ATCGCCATGATTACCCACAGCTACTCTTTACCGTATCTGTAGCACATAGAGCGAGGTAGTGCGACCTGGCCGTTCAGAATTCAGCTGGCTGTCATGCCTTCAACCATCACGACTGATCGATGTGATGGGTATGAGCAGCGAATGGTTCGCAAGTACGAGTAGTTGTACAACTAAGCACATGTAAAGCGGCTGTGTCAGTCACTAGTGGCCACGGGCTGCAAGCACCCGCCATTGGACCTGGCTAAGCCACGAATAGGAATCAAGGACACCCATGCAGACCTGAAAGGCCCTTGCAGCATGTTCATCGCACGAAGAGCCGCGTCCGTTGACTCGCGGACATTTGCCTCGATCAGTCAAGCTGAAAGACGGCTCGTCACATCCCGTCCAAGCGGTTTTCTTCCTCTTCATACCAACGGATCATTGACATCCACATGTTATTATCGTCGCCACGATTTCAGAGATGATAAAGACACATGATTGGCTAGAGGGATATCGCAAAGACGTTGTACGTGCTAGTCGCTACCCTACCGGTAGGTATGCAGCTCGATCACATCGTGCAACGTTCCGGCCAGCTCACGTTGCACACGCGCAAAGAAGGTGGATCTGGGTCCGTGCCACCGCCATGGACGGGCAAGTGTGGTGATTGGCCATCACATCGCGCGCCTGCAAGCCGATAGCTCCAAAGTCCGATCGCTGAAACCCAAAGCAACCATCATCTTTTCGTCGCATCTTCCATTGGACTTCCAACATTATGCGTTATGCGTTATGCGTTATGCATTATGCATTATTCCAATACTTCGAGCTACTTCCTTTTCCGGTAAACTCTCATGATGTGTTGCATACAAGGCATTGTTGTTGTCTTCCTTTCTCCTCACTCATCCTCCTACTCCTACCTGACCATGGCAAGGCATTGACGTGACAGCTCATCAGGCATTCATGCGTAACCATCGGGTTTCCGCCATCATGCCATGAATCCCGTCCCAACGACCCCGCAACTCCATCACCATTCACTGGCCACTCTCGAGCACTTGGGTCGCAAAATAACGAAGATCTACGCCCGGTTTTGGCAGTGCGTGCACATGGTCCGAAGCCACGGGCCTGGTCGACGAATCGCGATCAAAACTAAAGGTGATCTCTTCCGCCAACTGCAAAAGAAAACCCCGGAGCTTTCGATGAGTGCATGAGCTAGAAGCTTCCGCAGAGAGTCGCAAGGAGATTCACCTTCGCACCCTTACTGAAAGCTACCCAAACGGGATATCTCATTGGCCAATCCGTCGTTTCCCGTGGGCATTGGGCACGTTTCTGCCCTACGGTGGATCTCAACCTATGAGGTTCCGCCCTTGGTTACAAGTCTGGCATTGCGCATGAAAAGAGCTACCTCAAAACCGTCATCTAATTGCGAGCTACCAAGAGCGGACGACCATAACGGAAAGGAGCAGCACCTCTCGAGCGCATTGCTTTCCAAAGTGCAAACCCAATCGCGTGGATGGCTATCTCAACGTCTTCGAGCCCTCTCTAGCCCTTTTCTCTCATCCACGAACTTCTTGGTCTAGATCACAATACGGTGATTGCCCAATCTACCAGAGATGCCTCAACACAGCACCTTCTACTCCCAAACATAACCAATTCTAACCCCTCTTTCAAAACACTCACCTCAATTCTCTAGCGGCAGCAACACCATGGTCATGGTCATGCCCATTATTCCCATTCCCATAAGAACAACAAAAAAACACCAGCGATAAAGTCAGCGAAAATATAAACAACCCACCCCAAGCCATACGCCACAGTCCCCGTATTGTCGAACGAGCCTGTTGTCCATGAATAAGAAACCGCGAGATGTCAGTAACGCCGGTATATTCTGATCCCGTCCCGCGAAGACCGTCGCTTTCGGACTCGGGCGCGGGAATGATGGAAGGGTAGATGAGTGAAGGGACGACCGGAGAGACACTGTTGCGCAGTCGTGACTTTCACGGATTGGAAGTTTTGAGATTATATACCACAGTAGTGGCTTTAGCCGTAGCTTTACATAGACCAATCTTCGATCCGCCATCTTAATCTTTTACGACTTTGGACCTCCGAATAACTTCCCACTTCCATCATCCGGAACGCTAAAAACGCCACTCCACCCTCCCCCATCATCATCAACAACGTACCCCCTGAGTGAGACCTCCTCAACCTCAGCACCACCACCAACCAAGCAAACGACCCCATCGCCAAAGCACCCGCCACCCATCCACCAGCCCCTCCTCCGTTCCGTACAAGTATGAGACCCATCCATACCCATCCCACCTCATGATCTCACAGCGTCGCTGAACCGTCCGTTACACACCCCCACCCCTGAGGGAACAGCCTCATGATCGTAGATCGCAGCTACAGGGTCTTTGACCACGACGTAAAGATCAGCGTACGTAGAGCCGGGAAAGGGTGTATGTATGTGTGATATGAATAGGTCAAAGGGCGTCGAATGTCTGTGGTGTCACGAGCGAGCCGCGTGCTATGATTTGCCGGCCTGTTTGTGGGTGCAGTAGGTGTTGGTGTGATGAGATATGCAGGAAAGTGAGGCTGATAGGGGCATCATCGGTGACTCCACAGCTACGAGATCTTCGTTGAATACATGGAGGATAGGGCCTGGAGGCCACTTGCGTCGAATGGAAACTAGCCTTGGGTATATAGATCGAGCCGCTGAGTAACTAGGTTCTTCAGTTAATTAACTTGAGTTGTAACGATCTTAGCTTACTGAGATTAGACATATGAAGAGAGTCCGCGCCATGAAAGTGAACAGAAAGAAAAAGCTCCAGGAGAAGGGTAAGATTGATCCAAAGATCAGAGGGTTAGGAAACACCACACGGAACGGGACAGACCCCAGCGGAAAGGCAGATCAACAACGAGATGAGTCTCTAGAAGACACTGCGAGTTCTTAGAGTCTGTTCGTGAACCTGCACTCTAAAAACGCGTGGTATCGACGGTTCAGAGGAGTTTTGCGACGGATATATGTGGAAGGCGCTGCTAAGATGCAGACAATGACAATTATGAAGAAGTTGGCTTGACCAAGAGTAATGTCGAGGCAAGGAGTAGCTAGACCGTGCCCTTGATGGTTTCGAGGTTAAGGACCATGTAGGTGAGAGGTGTGAGTTCACATAGGATGGTTTGATAAGGCGCGGTTGATTAGGGCTAGGGAGTTGAGGGCGACGTTGCTCTGGGAGTGCTTCTTGCCGGCTAAATGAGGATGGGGTCTAGACTGTGGTCCGCAAGAACGTTTTGTGGGGTGCAGCACTGTCTATTTCCGACTGGTCGTTGAGCTTTCGTTGCTGAACCTAATCTGTGCGGTCGGTCGAAATGTTTTGAAGACGCCGGTGAGAAACTTTGCGGTGTTGAGCGAGGTCATCATGCGCCGGACTCCAGGGGAAATCCATCGCGTTCTTGTGTACGGCGAGTGGATAGCTCAGAAACGTCAAGGCGCGAGCGATGTCCTGGACAGCGCCCTAGTATGGAGAGACCATGACCCCTTAGTTCGCCAGAGTTGGCTCATCGAGAAGAACAATGTCAGATCCAACGATTATGGAGCCTCCCAGGTAAGTCTTTACGGACTGGAGCGCCAATGAGAGTACTGGCATGATATCGAAGCCGCAGGACATTCAATGGAACATCGATGCAACATCGATGTCATACGTACACTCGTCAGACCCGATCGGATCAGAGGTTGATTAACTGCGTCTTCGCAACTCAACTACGGGCAGGCTCGGATAGGCACTGCTGGTCGAATTAGGTATTCAGTGTCTCCTCGACTGTCGACAATCAAGTCATCTCCCCGCTCAACGTATGAGCTCAGAGCTGCAGGTGCCTCCGATGTTAGGGCATCACCGATTGTGATGGTGCTTTCGAGATCAGATCTTGATTGGCTTCTCGAGATCGGCGGCCTCAAGACGGTGAAGATATGGGAGCTGGTCAAGATCGCAGCCCACGCAGCGAATGACTCAACCTGCCAATGGTACAGTGTTATTCGTCCTGTGAACCAAGACGTAGTCCCATGGTCCCGTTAGCATGCATACAGATTCGGTCAACGCTGATCTTCACCTGTCAGCATGAGTGCTTTCTATTTGGCATAGCCATCTGCGGTCCATGATCTCTGTCGAGAATGCTCGTAGATCATTGGTACTTCAAAGCCGCTCTTCCCTTGCAGAAGGGACAGACCCTTCGATGCATGCGTCGTTTATGCCTATTTCGCGTCCCCGAATGACCCAGTAAGATGTCAATCGTCAGTAGAGCGAATAAAAGCACATATGACAAGTACGATGGGCTGATCCGGCCTGGACTTTGCAGCCATAACGTGGTGGGAAAAGACCAGCAAGTCGCAATCTCGCCAACATTTGCCCGATCCCCTCCGTGATCGATTCGAAGAATCCTACAACTGGTAAAAGCACGCTCAGCCGGCCAGCAGCAGATTCTTGGCGCTCAGGCCATGATCCCGCTCGTGTAGGAAGCGGTGACTGCTAGATGACTGCTAGTAGGAGGTCGAGACTGACGCCTGCTAGGTCTGAGAAGAGGACAGGCTGCATATGGAGCTGGGTGTTGACGAGACAGTCTTCGTTATTGGAAAATGGGAAAGCAGTTCAAGGATCCCTTGCAGATACTTCTGTCGGTAGATAATCAATTCTTTTGGGGATGTATTGCAAAGACAACACGATCGATTCCATGTTGCATGTTGACAAAACGAGTTGGGATCAGAAAGATGATGTCTCATTCTGCGAAGACGGAATTCGTACATGAGCACACGCTGCCCCAGTCAGGTCAACAAAGATGCCCTTGCTAAGATTCTCTGAGGGACTTGGAAGAACGACTTCACGTCAGTGTCTATTCAGTTTTAGTGGCCTCAGGATCTTTTATTCGCCTATTCAGTGTCTCCAGCAAAGCGGGAACAGTTGGTATATCGAGTGTCCTGGCCGGGAGATATATTGACAGGTCGCGATCGATAAGGCCAAAGCTGAGCGACGGGGCCAGAAGACTCATAAGGACCTCAGCAGAAGTGCCATGGAGAAGGACGTTCGTTTGGTATCAGGATTGTAGCGTCTCAAGGTACTTTTGCCCATAGCACCTGGATCCACTTCGGAAGTTCTGGGAGAGCATCAGATACTATGACAGATATCATCACAGTTGCTACCATGACACCTTCATCAAACAGTCCTAAAAATACTACGAAACAGACCAGCGAACAACTTCAGAGAAGGCTCCTGCAGAGACTGATGCGTCAGTTGCTTTAGAGTAAGATCTAGAGACTAGGTTCAGGAGATGGGTAGGAGGATGACATAGAAACCACAGGTACTTAAGCCGCCCAAACCATAGGGCAACTGTAGTCGAAAGGAGTAGGCCATTTCGGCGGTATTTGCCCGCAAACACCCCGAAAGGGATGACGCGAAACGGCTTTACCACCGCAACAGTCCTCACGGCCTCGATCCGTCCTTGCCGATAGTCGGCTACCATGTAGGAAGTGGAAAGTCTCTGCATCCCCTTCACCGCATAACCCCAGTATGTACCGCTCAACCTCATTCCGTTTCTCGTCTACAGCGTCCCCGCCACCGATCATATTCAAGATCTGTTCCTCCTAGAATCGTGGCAAAAGACGGTTTCGAATAGTCGGGTTCGAGGTATCGGGGGTAGTATGTCCGTAATACGCCATGGTATTGCTTATAGCCACCCATCGAGACTGAGACCTAGAGAGTAGGTATTGACACTTTGAGGGCGGTGCTCAGCCGCAGTTGAAGCAGAGGAAGAGAAGAGGAGGAGGGTGCTCGTCGTCATTATCTCCGTCGACGGTCATAGGTAGAGGCAGCCGAGGGTTCTATCTGGCGACAATAGACTCATATGCCACTCAAAGGTGAGATCCATGCACGGTATGTGTCCAAGGTGAATTGTGGATTCTTAAGTCTTAGGTACAGATATAGCAACGGAAGCGTCGATGTGGGCCCGCGCGGTAGATGCTGCAGCTGAAGTCATAGTAAGTATTGTGGAGAAATGATACATCTTCTAGTGAGCGTCCACGGAAGCTCACGACGTCACAACCCCAATCGGCCAGAGTTGGATGAGCCATTTTCGTAGTAGCTATCGAGAAGGTCGTTACAAGATAGACATCTTGTTCTCAGCGATTTTGGAGCTACGTATTGTGTGCAAGTCGTGTGTGGTGTGTCGTGTGCGAGGTCTACGAAGAGTTCGCGTCGAGCTTCGTCACATTGCACCGAATCCGGGGAAGCTTCAAGGCTTGCCTTGAGCCAGCTAGTCAAACATATTGATCCTCACTCAATGCGCTGTTGCAGACGTGTTTAGTAATATAGCGGCTTCCAACCCGTTTACAGGAGTCGAAGGAACTGACTACGAACTCTGATCTCAACGTAGTTATAACACTACGTAATGGTAACCCCGGTTTACCTAATAACGGGCAGCGACCAAGAAGCTTTCTTAGTGAATGTTGTTTCGATGTGTCAAAGTGACGGATCTGCTTCAAATATACTACTACGAATCACATAAGTTCAATGGTTGTCCCTGCACGGCGTGACGAACAATTGCTTATGTTAAGATCGTACACTATCTTCATGCCCTATGTGATGAGTAGCGTACAAGCGTACTCGAGAATCATCTTGCTTACATCCGCTTCAGACATTGCACATCTTCCGCTTAACCAAGATTGACCTATCCTATCCAATGCCTCTAGACTAACAAAATCACAGGCTATCATACTCGGGATTTACCCAGGACGGCTGACCGGATTTGGCTCTGAGTCTTGGACCGAACTTGTGGATCGCAGCTATAACTGGAACAGAAGCAAAGAAAGTGATGATACCTTGCGCCGCAAAAGTCCAGGTCCAGCCGGACGTTACTTGCCAAGGTGCAATGAAAAACTACGAGAATCGATGTTAGTCAAGGCTTAGTGAGGAAGAGCAGGAGAACCCACGGGATTGATGAAAGCACTAAGGTTCAAGAAGACAGAGTAGAAGGTGATGACACTCATTGATTGAAGTGGGTAGCAATCGACGATATAGCTTGTGATCACGGTATTACCCATCTGGATACCGGCAGCAACTGTCAAGAAAGTTAGCTTGAGCTTCTCGGGTTTGGGAGTTCTGAAAACCTCACATAAGAAGAACGCAATCTGGCCAACGATCCAATGGTACATCTGATCAATGCTGATACCCCAGATGATAAGGCCGACTGCAAACGGGTTAGCTCGTACCCCTAGGTAAAACCAATAGCAACTTACTAGCACTCAGAAGCGCAGCAGGATATGCGAGCCATAACCTCATTTCCGCAACTCGAACATTGTTGTTCCTCTTCGTAAGCCTCATGACGAGCCAATCGCTAAGCCGGCCAGAACAAAATATCTCTGAGAAGAGTGTACCGAGCAGGAGGCCCAGGAATAGGAGACCTTGTATTTGCGGCGAATATTGAACATATGCCGCTGGAATCATAGTGATTATCGACAGGACCCACCAATACCATGCAAAACAATAGATCAAGACTCCAACTACAACGACGGGGAACTTAAAGGTTAAGATGAAACGAATAACAGAGTCCCATGGCTTTGGATGCCGCATTCCCGGGACCGGCTTGAAGTTGATGAAAGGTAGTTCCTTGGTCCGCTTCAGGTTGACATCTGTGGCATTGCTTCTTCTTCGGCCGAGCTTCCCAATGTCCATTGTCACCGCATCTCCGGAAGTGGTCGACATCCGTGAGAGCATAAGGTTGCGCGGATACAGGGTTTCCGACATGAAAGCCATCTCCAACACCAAAAGGGCACCGAAGAGAATAGCGGTTAGCCAATCAACCCAGGCAGAACTGACGAGGTCCGTGAAGCCGCCAACTGAGACTGATCAGCATGTATGTGCTCAGACACGATGTTGTGCAACCTACTGATGGGACCGACCAGAAGACCAGCATCGATAGCCAATACCCAGAGACCAAGCTTCTCTCCTCGCTCGTATTCGAAGAAGAGGCTAAGCCAGAGTTCAGCATGTTTCTTCCTCGACTCAATGCCATATTACTCACTCGCCAACGACAGCCATGCCGACTGTGGCTCCAGGGCTTACACCGAATCCCTGGAAAAACCTCGCCGCCATGTATCCACCGTATGAACTTGCGACTGCAGATCCAATGGTAGCAACTAACGCTATGGTAGTACCGATGATGAAGATGATACGCCGCCCGTAAATATCTGCCAACGAAGACCAAAAAAGAGGGCCAAAGGCAAGCCCGAGCGCCGGGATAGCGACAGTCCAATTGACCTGAGCATAGCTAATGTGAAATTGTTCTTGGATTTGGGGAAAAGCGGGGACTGTTGTGGTGGTAATGTAGGTAAACAAAAAGTATCTGCAGGACTTGTGAGCTAATTCCAGCTGCATTCGAGACCACATAGCGTGTCATGAAGGTCGAGGGATAACATCACCGCGCAAGAGGTTGGAATTCGTGTAATCTTGGGCAGCCTTACTTCCACATAACGATAGCTAATATTAGATGTTTCCTGAAGCTCGACCAATTCAGGGGATCCAACGGATCTGACGTCGGCTGAGGGTGCAGTCTCACGCCATCCTTTGTGAGTCCGCCTTCATTACTTTCTCCAATATCACGGTCGAGGGCACCTTTTTCCTGCATATCATCCCGCGAGGCATTGTGGCCAGCACTTATCCCCAGCGCTTTGTCGGCTTTTTTCTCGTTGAATTCCGCTGCCATGGTAATGGTGTTTGGAGCCGATGATTGCTTCGCGACAGAGATCTCGGATTTGAAGAAAGGAAGAATCTTTACCAATACAAGATCAATGTGTCAAGGAACGTCACTGTTACTTCCAAGAGCATATCAAGCATGACTGTGCCGCAATATGTCTCAACCCCAGGCAGGCATCATTGGCAGCTAGGGCAATCCGTGGCCCTCCACGCTCGGGGCGATTGCCTGCAGGGAGGTGTGGCTATTGCGCAAATACCCAGGTCAGGGCAGTGGGACGATAACCACCTGCCGCATCTGAGGATTTGCGGAAACAGAACAGGAGCCGACATATGAGGATAGGGCATTGATATTGACAAAGCGCTCACTACTGGACCTGTGTCGTCTTCGTTATCTAGACTTCATGGGCATTTTTCACTACGGATTACTTTAATTCTGCCCAGCTTTTCTCGACCTTCAACGAAAGAACTGTCGCTACCGAAAGCCCCGACACTGCGCCTTACGCGAAACGGCTAGTAGATATGCCCGTCCTTTGCAAAGCCATCCAGACAATAGATCACCTAAGGAATTACCTTCACGGTGTCCAGATATTAGTATTGGGAGTTGATGACTCTTCTATCTGGCGGAGCATCGCCGACATTCTCTTAGCTATTGTCTTTCTAGCTCCGTCATGGTGAGAGACATTGCCTGCGAAGTAGCAGTGCCGTCCTACAAAGAGGAATCACCAACGGCACCGAAACACTGGCTTGAGCACAGGTCCAATGAGACGAGATGGTCGATCTGTTGTTACGTGTATGAAGTATGTAACATTAATTCAATGTTTACGTACGAATTGGGGCACAGTCTCTTGGTGGGATCATACTAATGTAGTGTGACGTTGCTAAGATAAGAGATATCATCCAGGGAGGATCGCCGTTGTATTATTAATTTATCATTGCTTTTGTTGACTACCTGCGATTGTCACTCGTATTGTATCCAACCGGACTGTTTCTCTCTCTAAGGCTAATAGGATAGGGCGTTTTCCTGTAACTATTTCTTGGATGCTTCTTGATTGTACTCTCTAGCGTAGGTACATGCATCATGCGTGTAATTTGAAGCGCTTCAATGTTACTCCCCAGATCCTGCTCCGGGTGGGGCTTCTCTTTCGAGATCGTCGGTAGGCCTTAGATCAGCAGTCACTTCTACTATGTCTTCTTCCTCTTAGTGGAGTGAAAAGACACCATCTCCTCTCCGTATCGGTGCAGCATTCTGTCACACCGCTCTGAGTCTTCTACCGACCAGTAATCCCGTTCTTTGTTGGACCTGTTTTGGCTGATAAGCTTGAACTGCCTTTCTTACTTTGTGCGCTGATCACCGGTGACTATGTATGAAACCGGTCGTGCCCATACGCGGCTGCCGGATTCCTTACGGAGATCTAAAAGTCAGAAGACATCGCCAAACGATACAATGCCAAACGAGACTTCGAGTTTGCTCCCGAAACCCGACGATGGATCCGAGCATTCAAAGAGCCAAGACCATGGAGAAATGTACGATTTGGAGGACGGTGGGAGGACCAGATCGAAACTCGTGCTCGATGAATTCCTGCTCTTGCTGAAGAGCTCGATACCAGTCATCCTGGCCTACGCCTTACAGAACTCGTTACAAACCATCTCCGTCATCATTGTTGGACGGGCTTCGCCGGAGGACCTGGCAACAGCAGCCTTCTCGTACATGTCCGCAATGTCTACAGGCTGGCTGATTGCCCTAGGAGGAACGACTGCATTGGACACTCTGGGCTCCTCGACATTCACCGGTAGCAAGAACCCACACGATCTTGGCATCATCCTTCAGAGAGCGTTTATCATCCTAGGATTATTCTATGTTCCTGTAGCCATCTTGTGGCTTTGCTCGGAACCGGTCTTCAAAGTCCTAGGGCAAGATCCACAACTATCAAGGGACAGCGCTAGGTTCTTAAGCGTTTTGGTGCCAGGCGGGCTTGGGTACATTTACTTTGAGACTATGAAGAAGTATCTTCAAGCACAGGGTACAATCTTGTAATCTCGATTTCGGCTGAAAGCGAATGCTGACGGAACGAAGAGATCATGAGACCCGGCACCTACGTGCTCCTCATAACCTCTCCCATCAATGCAGGCCTCAACTATCTCTTCGTCTATACCTTCAAACTCGGGCTCCTCGGCGCACCCATCGCAACCGGCATATCGTACTGGCTCTCATTCTTCTTACTCCTGGCGTACGCTCGCTTCATTTCTGGATGGGGCCCTTGGGGCGGATGGTCGAGACAATGTCTGCAAAATTGGGGGACTTTCTCTCGTCTAGCAATCCTCGGAGTCGTTCATGTTGGGACCGAATGGTGGGCTTTTGAGATAGTGGCATTGGCTGCTGGACGGCTTGGGATGATCCCACTTGCGGCGCAGAGTGTAATCATGACCTCGGATCAAGTCATGAATACCATTCCCTTTGGCGTGGGCGTAGCTGCTAGCTCCAGAGTCGGTAATCTGCTTGGAGCCAAGAACGCGCGAGGAGCAGCACGAGCGGCGAACACTGCGGCTTGGCTCAGTATGATGCTCGGAGCTGTCGTTCTCGCCATACTAATGGGGACGAAGGAGCACTTTGCTAAAATCTTCAACAACGACGTCAATGTGGTCAAGCTCACCGCTGAGGTACTCCCTTTCGTGGCCCTCTTCCAGATAGCAGATGGTCTCAATGGCAGCTGTGGAGGGAGTCTAAGGGGTATGGGTAGACAGCATGTTGGCGCTGCCGTCAACATTGTCAGCTACTATTGCGGTGCGTTGCCGTTGGGTATTTATTTGGCTTTCCATGGATGGGGATTGAAGGGGCTGTGGGTTGGACAGTGTATCGCTCTTTACCTCGTCGGATTCTTGGAGTGGGCTATTGTCGCACTCAGCAATTGGGATTACGAGGTCACGAAAGCATTCGAGCGCATGGACGAAGGCGAGAGGATGGAGACCGGCGCTCCGTCTCCTGGGAATGGCGAGGTTGAGAGAGCATTGACCGAGTAATATGACCGCCAGTCTAGCTCATAGATTCAACCAACATTCCTCGGCGCACCTTTCCAGGCTAGATTCGATATTAGATGGAATTGGCTAGAAGCCATTTGATTAATAAAGTTATGTAGCATCTTGTCATCGAACTCTGATAACATCCCGATCTCTTATAAAATTTCATTTACGGCATTATTACAGAGCGTACATCGAAGCGATAAAGCAGCATATCTGCATTAGTGCACCCGTCCTCCCGAAACCTCCGTGCCCTGTCAATGACATTACCGTTCAACAACTGATAAGGCATCTCCATAGTCCAATTACCACCACAATACCGCGCCATTTAACCCAATCATCAAGTCCCTCCTACTAATACCTTCATGTAAGGCCATCTGCACGACAAACTGTCTACTCCTCACAGACCCGTCACGAAAAGCCTCCTCTGCGATAAGCAATCCCCTCAGCCAGTCACCTTACTACCTACATACCTACTACTTAGATCTTAACCTATGAAGTCCAACCGACACCGCCATGTGTGTCACCCTCATGCACGCATCCTCCAACTCAAAGTACATTGGTCAATCCCTACCGGAGTACCCCGTCCTCGATCGACAGCAGCGAGAGCTTGATCCGATAACGCCCACTACTGTATACTTACTGTACTACTGTACGAGCACGGTAAACGAAACGGCCTTTACGCATCGATTGATATCCCGGTCACGGTCAGACGGTTACATAAGAGGAACGCGCTCGAACGAGCAAGGCTTGGTGGGGAGGGTGCGGAGTTGAGATGAGATGCGTTGAGCAGACCCTAGCTGGATCTTGGGATCTGTTACTCATTGCGTGCTGTAATGCGGAGGGGCCTGGCGTCATTGTCGTTGTCATTGTATTCTCACATAGCTCCTTAGCTAGCTCTCTGTCTGTGTCTCTGTCTGTTGTAGATGTAATGTTCTTTTTCTATTGAAAAGTTGCTCTCTCTTTTCTTATTCCTGCCGTGTACCTTGCAATTGAAGAACTCATAAAAAAATGTTGTCTCTTATACTTCCCCTCGCTGCCTTCGCTGCTGTTGTACTCGCCCACGCCGATCACGACCAGACTCCCATTGCCGGTCCCCACAAGAGTTTGTGGTACAATGCGCTTCCTGGTGACGGCGGTACTCAAGTACAGATTCTAAACCCGCTTGATAGAAGAGATTAGGATGCTAATTGAGTGTAGGCCGATTCAGTCTTCTCGGGCATTTCCACCTTCGGCCGTTTGCCCTACTTCCCATGTCTCGCTAGCGACGACGAGAAGTATGATATTGCTTTCATCGGTACGTCTACTAGTAAAAAGCCTAGTCTCTCCTCTGTGCCTGCATCGCTGATCACAGCATCTCCGTACACCAGGCGCTCCATTCGACACCGGCACTTCATACCGCCCAGGAGCCCGTTTTGGTCCCAGCGGTATAAGACAAGGTTCTCGCCGTCTCAACCTGTAGTATGTATATACTACAACTGCTTACGATTGCGGATGGGGATCGAAAGGCTCACGGAAGGTGCGCTTCAGCGGAGGCTATAACGTGCCTCTTGACGCGAACCCGTTCAATAGCTGGGCGACGATCTTGGACTGTGGCGATATCCCTGTGACTTCGTATGCTTCCCGTCCGTTTCAGGGGTGGGGGTAGACGTACTGATGGTGATGATAGGTATGATAATGCCTATGCTATTCATCAGATCGAAGAAGGGCATAATAGTATTTTGACGCGCAAACCTGCTACGGACGCGCATAAGAAGGGTCCGGCGAAGAATGGCAAGACTCTGCCTAGAGTTATTACCCTTGGTGGCGATCACACCATCACGTTGCCGTTGCTGAGGAGCATCAACAGAGCGTATGGACCAATTAGCGTCATTCATTTTGACAGTCATCTGTGGGTTATTCCTGGTCTTGAACTGATAAGCGGATGGCTGAACTATGCCGAGTGACACATGGAAGCCCAAAGTCTTCGGCGGTGCTCCGTCCAAGCAAGCATCCATAAACCATGGAACCTACTTCTATCATGCCAGTCAAGAAGGTCTCCTGGCGAATGATACAAATATTCACGCGGGAATTCGCACCACTCTCTCCGGACCGTCGGATTACGAGAATGACGGCTACTGCGGTTTCGAGATTGTGGAGGCCAGAGAAATTGATACCATTGGAATGCATGGGATTATCAAGAAGATCAGGGAGAGAGTCGGGATCACGAAGCCTGTGTATTTGAGTATTGATATTGATACCCTGGATCCCGCTTGTAAGCTAACACTACATCTGCTGTTGGCCAGAGCTGATGTCGTGTTGTAGTCGCTCCCGCTACTGGCACCCCTGAAACCGGTGGCTGGTCCACTCGCGAGCTCCGCACAATCATCCGTGGTCTTGAAGGCATCAATCTGATTGCTGCCGACATCGTCGAGGTTGCTCCTGCATATGATACGAACGCCGAGCACACGACTATGGCTGCTGCGGATACACTATATGAGGTCATGACCTTGATGGTAAAAAAAGGACCATTGAGCAACATGGTAGAAGATGTGGAGGAGGAATTGTGAAAAGTTAGATGTACAGCGAGTGAATAGATGAGCTCGAACAATTGCACGGAGCGGTCAATGTAGAGTAAAGACACAAGTGCTGGGTGGTGAAGAGACAGCTAGGGGTTATGAAAACGGATCATATGACAAACTACATAAGCTCCACGTAGGTGGTTTGATGAAAGCAAAGATGGATAGTGTGAGAACGAGTAAAGGTTGTTCGTGGCGGAGAAAATACCGCAGGCTACGTGTCGTCCTTCATAGCAAACTTGTACTTGGGGTTGGAAAGGATCGTGCGTCCGTTACTCCGCAAAGAAATTGTTGATGAGAATGAGCTTTGGCCACTTGCTCTTTTCCAAAGCCTTCGAATAGGTGATTCCTGAACAAAATATTTTTAGCCTACGGGTGACATCTCCAATGGTTTCGTTATCTCTTACTAGCCACGGCCTTCTCACGACCAACTAGGTTCTCTGGAACTTCCGTGGGAGGATGTCTCGGAAGGGACCTTTGCATCTGGGTACGGTGCACATAAGGTGCTAGATGGAGGGTCTTCAGGGCGTGTTAGAAGCGAGCCTTTTCCTTCGGCAAATGTCTCGGGTCTACCCTGACCTCTTAATAATAAACTTATATCTACCCCACTAACTCCTGTCTACCCCGCACCCTGAAACAATGTCAATGATGTCAACAACATCAATTACACTCAAATCTAACTGAATTATCTATCTAGCTAAGCTATAACCTTTTCTTCTTCTTTTCTGACAATTTAGCTGACATTGATTGTCACAGGTTCACAATAAGACTGACACTCAATTGATAATTTCTAAATACAAGAAGAATACTATGAAGAAGAAAAGAAGAGCTTCATACAAAAGTGAGAAGATAATGTGCTATAGTCTTAGAGTCTTAGTAAGCAACTAGATCATAAGACCTTAGTATGAGTTTAACTTATGACATCACCTTTTTCTTTTTCTTTAAGGTTGTGCTTTAAGTGTCTGAAAAGGTTGTTGTACAGTTGTCATTATCTGTTGACATGTGTTTGCCTGCTTTGCACAGATAAGGTTCATTAATAAAATTTTTATTGCTTGCTGACATGTGGTTTTCTTTGACAATTCACTTCAGCTTATCTGTCAGTGAAGTAAGTTATAAATCCCCTCACCTTTCTTCTCAAATTTCTTTTTCTTTCTTCTTCAACTTCTTCACTATTATCTTTTGTATGTAAAACCTTTCTTGATTGAATATTTCAGCACTGACTCTCATATGACAAGCTCAGCAGCAACAACAACAACAACTATTATCATGTAAGTGTCATACAAGTATGTGTCTCTGAGCTGACAACTTGTAGAGTTCTTATCTTGTACAATGCTTATGTTGCTGCTCTCATTCTTATGAATGTTGATGTCAATTCTGTTCTTAAGGTTGATCAACAGCAGCTTGCTTTGTATGCTCACTTTTCTCAGACAATGGTCATTCTTGCTCTGCTCAGTGACAATGTTCTGTTTGTACAAACTCATATCACATTGCAGCAGATGAGAATTCATCAGCTGTCATACATCAATGTAATTCTGATTCAGAGTTGAGATGTGTTAATTTCTGATGATTGTACTGACTGTCAGAAACACAGTATGATGCTCTTTTTAAAATGTTGTTATATGTCAAAACATTTCAATGAGTGTTGTAACAACTGTAAGTGACATGATCATGCTGCTTGCTGCTCTGTATGCAACAATGATGTATTCATTGTTATCTTGAATGATGAGAACAACAACAGTGCTGATGAGAGTGAGTGCATTGCTAAATCAAGACAGATTACACTGATCTTGCTGTCAGCAAAGACGGTCATTATTGATCTCAACCTTTAGATACATACAACTTCTTTTTCTTTTCTTGCGTTGCTCTTAGTATAGGTCTAGTTGTATGAGCTGTGTATGACATCTGAGCTGTATGCCTTGTCTCTGCATGATGCTTAGAACAAGTAGCTTTGACAAAATCAAGAAGACATCATTAGTAATTAGCATAGAAATAAATTAAATAAATTCAACACTAAATTTTGAACTCTGTACAATCCCTCAAACTCATAAAGTACTTCAGCCTCTCATGACATGATCTCATTCTTTAAACTTCTGATGTTGACAAGAACTTTGAAGGTCTTCTTGTGTACAGTTAAGATTTAGTCACCTCAGGTTGCATTAACTCTCACTGATTTAACATCACTGCGTCTTTCAGGGTGAACATCAATTCTCATGTGAATTGAGTATAATTGACTCATTTCATCAAGTACTTCTTCTTGAATTCTTCTTTACATTGTATGAATCTTTTCTTCAGAATCTTCTTTATCTCAAACTCTTCTTTATCACTTACAATTTGTGATGAGGATTGCAGATCTATCATACACTAAGAAGAAAGAGCATTCATGACTGCTGACTGAAGCATGACTGAGTGAAACACATTATGAATACCTGACAATGTGTTCAGACAGAAGAAATGTTAGCTGATCTTTTTAACAATGGTGTATTTAACATTCTTTGCATCAAACTTCTTGCACAGACAGTCTGTATATATGTTCTTAAGATTTAGTCAGATTTTGTCTTCTTTCTTAAAGTCATAAGACTGCTGTCTCTTCTAATTTGCTGTTTCTTTCTGTATTTGCTAAATGACTGTCATAGTCATCTGTGCTCACTCTGTGACTTTCTTCATCTTTTGTACAATTTGATCAGCTTTTTGTACTGAACTTTTTGCAGATTGTACAGACTTTAACTTCTCAAGTAGTTGTAGAGACTTCATGTGATACTCATGAGACAAAAAGAAGAGACTCACCTCTGTTAAGATGAAGTCATGATTGTTTATGACTAACTCAGTCATGAGAAGCAGGCTTGCTCAGTTGTTCTGACTATAATTGAAGAATGTACAAATGTACAGCTCAACATTTTGATTCATTCACTCAGTTTCTCTGTCAGTTTCTGAGTGATATGCTGTGAACATTCTTTGTACAATCTTCAAAAGTTGACAGACTCTCTTTCATAGGCTGCTCACAAACTGAGTGCCTCAATCTGAGACTATTGTAATAAAAAGCTCATGAGCTCAGTAGAAATGTTGTATAAATGTCTGAGTCACTCATTCTGCAGTCATATTCTTGCATGATTTCAGTATTATCCTCTTGCTAAGACAATTTGTAATTATCAGAAGGTTCATACAACCCTCACTTGACAGTAGATTTACTACAAAGTCAATGAATATCTTTTGTCAAATTCACTTCAATACAGGTAGAGGCTTCAAGAAGCCTTGTCAGTGATCTTTTCAGCTGTTGTTCATACAGCATTTGTCACAATTTCAACAGAATGTACAGACATTCTGTAGCATTCTGAGTCAAAAAAACTGTCATGATAAAAGAGCATCAGTTACATTTCTTTTGAAGTGTTCAGTCATTGTTGAGTCATGTGTATACTGAATCAGTTCTGTATAAAGAGGTTCTGAGAACAGCACTCAGTGTCTTTCACAAAAGAGTAACTTTTCTTCATTGCTCAAGAAGTATTTCATTATGAATACTCTCACTTTTAAAACAGTAGAAAATGATCTTTGTTTCTTGCAAATTGTCTGATAAAGCTCATCATACAACTCATCTTTTGCTTCAGCATTCACTCACATCTGTTTGAGATCTGTAATCTCACTGAATAAGTTCTGATCTTGTACAAGCACAGAGATTGATATGTCTGCTACTGTCATTGAGACAGTCTGTATAGACTTGCTCATCATCTCAGAATGTATTATCTGTGTTGTACAATGTTGTACTCTGTTATCTGAGAGATTCATTGACACATTCTGCTTTTGTCTTGATAAAGTATCTGTTCTCTTATTCTGCTTACTTAACAAGTATAGTATGAAGAAGTTGTATTGCAACAGTATTAAAGACCACCTCATTTATCACTTTGTAAGCTTTTTAACTGTCATAAAGTATTTCAGATTTTTGTGATCTGTACAAATCTGAAAACTTGACACACTTCTCAATTCTGCATCTCACTCTTTCAAACATTATATGATGATCAGCATCTCTTTATCATAAATCTCATAATTGCACTCTGCAGATGCATTCTTCTTTGAATAGTAGGCATAGAGTTTTCACACATTGTTCATTAACTGCAGCAGAGTTTCATCTATGCATCAATTTAAGAAATCTGTTTTCATCATGATCATACATGTATGATTAAACAGAACTAAAATCAGCACTGAAATGAACATAGTCTTTAGCTTCTTAAAATCTTGATCAGCTTTCTCAGTTTACTTAAAAGATGTGTTCTTTTGTATGAGAGTCATTATTGACATAATCAAATTGAAAAAGTTCTTAATGAACTTTCAGTAAAAGTTTGCAAAGTTTATGAAACTCTGTACTCTCTTTACTGATTTAAAGGCTTATCAGTTCATAATTGTCTTCATCTTTTAAGGATTCATTTGTACATTCTTTTTAACTTTCAGAATGAACTTTAAATACTTGATTGACTTGACTTCAAACTCACATTTGTCAATGTCAATCTGTAAGTCAGCCTCTCAAAGCCATAGTAGTATTCTTCATATGTGATTTTGATGCTGATGCAAAGACTCATCAGTGAAGATAAGAATATTATTCAGATAGGCTGAACAAAACTTATTTAAAAAGTTCTGCAAGACTCAGTTGATATATCTCTGAAATGTGCTTGAGACATTGACTAGCTTAAAAGAAGTCATCATTCATTCATACAACTCATACCTTGTATAAAATGTCATCTTTCATTTGTTCTCTGTAGCAATCTGAATCTTGTGAAATGTTGCTATGACATTTAACTTAATGTATCATTAAGCTTGTCTGATGTTTTGCAGAGTTTCATATATCAATGAAAGAAGATAACAATTCTTCTGAGTGATTTGATTTAAATCACAATAGTTCACACAGAATTAAAGTTCACCTTCTGATGTCTGTACAAATAAAACAGACACTGCAGCAAATGAGTTACTAACTTGTATGAACTGCTTATTCAAAAGTTCTGTTAATGTCTTACACAACATTAATAGCTTCTTTCTCATCATGTTATATAAAGAACCTCAGAGTACTTTTAACTCTTTTTCATCTATTTTTTTTAATTTGATTCAGTGATCTGTGCCTTTTTCTTTTAAGAGAGGCAACTTCTCAGTCATCATATGATTAAACACATTTAAAATCTCATGATAATGATCAGAAAGTATAGTTCTCAAGTCAGTTTTCTTCTGTGAGGTTAAAACTTTTTTGATATCAGTCATGCTGACTGAGAACACCTCAATCTTCTTCTGTTTCTCTTCTTTCTTTCATACAAGGTTTGTAAAGAACATAGCTGACATCATAATATGATTGAACTCACTCTCAGCAGAAGCTTCTCTGTTTTATATGATAGTTTCTGTGAATTCAATCATAAGAGAGACTCTGTCTGCATTCAATATGATCTTGTTCTGCTTCATTCATGATAGATTTAGTATAAGGTCACAGAATGTTAACTTAAAGACAATATAAAAGAATGTTCTTGACTTCTGATGTCTGTCAATATCAATTTGTATGACAGCTACTTCATTTACTGATGAACCTAAAGGTTCATCAAATCTCATAATTGTACAAGGTCTTATCTTCATGCACTGTAGATTGTAATTTCTAGCAAAGT
>JAABUP010005272.1_pt1 | contig 19905 bp, 14 predicted proteins | sample 5559201 | NCBI WGS metagenome assembly JAABUP01 (sample SAMN10711887, study PRJNA513373) | rock metagenome | isolation source: Antarctica rocks | place: Antarctica
GGGCCAGGGCGTCGGCGATGCACTCGTCGAGCGCCAGGGAGGCGACCTCGACGGGCATCGTGGATCGCTTCAGGTAGCCGTCGAGCTCCCGGACGGTCAGGGCGATGTAGTCGGAGCAGGCGGCGATCTGGCGGCAGACGTCGCGGGCGATCGCGGCGCTGCCTCGGAGCTCGAACTCGGGGTCGATCCCGCGGTCGGCGTACTCGCGGCGGAGGGCGTGGCCAAACCGGGCGGCCGAGGCGGGGTCGAGCCCGGCCCGGCGGGCGGCCTGGGCGTGGGCGTCGGCGTCCTCGGCGACGAAGCGTTCCAGCAACTCGATATGGCTGGAGAGGTTCCGCCGCTCGTTGGCGACGACGAAGGCGACGTTGCCCAGCTCGTGGCAGGTCCGGTCGGCCAGGTCGAGCGTGGCGGCGGCGGCGGCCTCGCGGGCGATCCGCTCGCGCTGGGATCGGGCGTGGAGGACCATGTAGCCCAGGCAGAGCAGCGAGTAGCCCGAGAGGCCGACCAGGGCCAGGAGCAGGCGATGGTAGGAGGTCTCGACCTCGGCGACGGCCCCGGCCACCTCGGGGGCCACCTGGTAGCGGACCGTCAGCTCGATCGGCGGGCCCGGGCCGTCGGAGTCGGTCACGGCGACCCGCTCGGAGGTTTCCTCGCCGCTGGCGATCGAGCCGCGATCCGGGCCCCAGCTCGCCAGCGAAGGGCCGCCTCGGGGACCGAGGTCCAGCGCGACGACCCGGATCAGGCGGGTCAGGTCGTCGTGGCCCGAGACTTCCCCGCCCAGTTCGGCCAGGGCGGCCCGGAGCGGCGGGAGGGCCGGGGGACGGTCGCCGGGCGGGGCGAGACGCCAGAGCTCGGCGTAATCGGCCAGGGTGTAGCCCCGGTGGTCGCCCAGGTGCGGCCACCGGCCGATGATCCGGAGCAGCGCCTTGCGCCCGGTCTGGGTGGGATGGTGGTACTCGTCGCCCAGCACGATCAGGCCGAAGCCGAACGAGAGGAGCGACAAAAGCCCGATGATCACGCCCGGCGTCCCGAGCATGGCGTGGAGCCGGGCGGGGATCGAGGCGAGCGGCCGGACCGGGCTCATGGACGCTCGCCAGCCGGGGCCGGGGCCGGGGCCGCGACTCCGGCCCGGATCCACCGGCCGTCCTTGCCGAGTCCGAACTCGATCACGGCGGGGACTCCCGGCCGGACCGCCAGGACGTAGCCGGGGTCGTCCTTGCGCTCTCCGTCCGGGGCGAACCGGAGGGGCCGGCCGAAGGCCGACGGGTCGGACTCCGGGAGGTCGAGCGCCGCCAGGGCCCCGCGGACCTCGTCGGGTGTGGGGATCGCGCGGGGGGACCGCTCGACGGCCAGGAGGACCGCCGAGGCGACCTCGGCGAGGGTCTGGGTGTCGTTGGTCACGCCCAGGCCCGCCGGGCAGGGCGAGGAGGTGGAGGCGGACCAGATCGGGAACGACCGCCGAGCGGTCAGGCCGTCGAGCGTCTCCCGGCCGATCCCGTCGCCGGAGACCACCCGGAGCGGCCCGTCCCCCCGGCCGGCCGCCCGCCACGACGCCCGCGACTGCAAGGCGGCGAGCATCCGCCGGGTCGGGTCCCCCTGGAGCGGCAGGACGGCCCAGGTGATCCGGTCGTCCGGGGCCCCCTCGGTGGCCGACCAGATCGCGTCGGCCAGCGCCGCCTCGGCGACCCAGGGGATCGCCGCGGCCCCCAGCGAGCGGGCCGTCGGCGGGACCCCCACCGCGTCGGGCCGCTCGACGATCTCGGCCGACGGGGCCCGCGACCGGATCGCCCGGCGGAAGCAGTCGGCCAGGTCGACCGAGTACGGGTCGAGCGGGTCGACCACCAGGAAGACCCGGGCCGGCGGCCTCCCGCCGTCTTGCTCCATCAGGCAGTCGACGACCGAGTCGGCCAGCCTCCGGTTGTTCGGGCAGAACCGGAAGGTCCGCCCCCGGTCGATCTCCAGGAGCGGGACCGGCCGCGAACCCGGCCGGGGGCCGCCGGCCAGGACGGCGGTCGCCCAGGGGACCAGCAGGACCGGACCGCTCGGCCCCATCTCGCTCAGCGGCTCGGCCAGGGCGACGGTCAGGACGGTCGTCGACGACCCGATCACCGCGACCGGCGGCGGCTCCGCCCCGGCGATCCGCCCGACCTCGTCGCGGGTCTCCCCCACGCCCCGGATCCCGTGCCAGCCGAACCGGACCCGCCGCCCGAGCCGCGGGGTCGCCACCACGATCGAGTCGTCCGCCTCCGCGACCGGCTTGCAGAGCCCCCGACGGGCGCACGCCTCGACGGCCCGGCGGAAGTGCGACCAGTCCCGGCGGTCGGTGAAGAAGACCGCCACCTCCGCCGAGGCGTCCCGCCCCGGCCCCGGCGGGTCCGGCCCCGCGCACCCCTGGTAGGCCAGCGTGTAGGCCATCAGCCCGGCCAGGGCCAGGCCGAACGTCCCGAGCAGGCCGGTCCCGACGCGGCCGGTCGATGCCATGTCCGTGGTCCCCCCGGATCGGCGGTGGCGGTTGCGGTGGCCCGGGGCGACAACGCCCCGACACTCGCCATTATGGAATAAACCCCGCCGGACCACCAACCGTTCTCCCTCGGAGGCCGCCGGACGCCGATTTCAGCCGCCAGCCCTCACCGTCGCGCACCATTCCCCATCGACCGCGTTGCCCCGGACCCTCCGGCGTGATATTGTACATGAGAACACAAGTTGAAACGGGAGGCCGAGCGATGCCCGAGGTGGCGGATTAACCCGAGGTCGAGTGCTCGGCGGAGCCCAGCGCGCTGCACGAGACGGAGGTGGTGGGGGTCCCCGACGAGACGGGGAACCGGCAGTTCCTCCGGGTCGGCAAGGGGTTCTTGACGCGTGAGGCGGACAGGACTTACCTTCCGATCCGGGTGATCGAGGTCGACCGGTTCCGGGGTCGGGCCCTGGTCCAGCTCCCTTACGAGGCCGACTCGGGGACGTACCGGATCTGGGTCCCGATCTCGGCGTTCCGGCGGGAGGCCGGGGGCATGGCATGATCCTCTCCGACCGCGAGATCGAGGCGGCCCTGGACGCGGACCTGATCCGGATCGAGCCCCGGCCCGAGAAGGCCCACTGGACCTCGACGGCGGTCGACCTGACCCGACGCGGTCCTCCTCCAATGGGTCGACCGCCCCGAGCTCGACGGCCCGCCCAACGAGCCCCGGCCGATGGCCCGCGACTTCAACCTCCAGGGGATGATGGACGACCCGAGGTACGCCTCGAAGACCCAGATCGACCCGGCCCGCGGGTTCCGGCTGGAGTCGAAGATGTTCGTCCTCGGCTTCACCCGCGAGATGATCCAGCTCCCGCCCCGCTCCAAGATCGCCGCCCGGGTCGAAGGCAAGAGCAGCCTGGCCCGGATGGGCGTGGGCGTCCTCGTCACCGCCCCGACGGTCCACGCCGGCTTCGGCTACGACGCGCTGGACCCCGCGCGACGCGGCCGGCCGATTCAGCTCGAAATCTTCAACCTCGCCCGCTGGTCGGTGATCCTCGACGTCGGGATGCCGATCTGCCAGCTCATCCTGGAGGAGGTCCGCGAGGTCCCCGGCGAGGGCTACTCCGGCCGGTTCAGCCGCCAGGCCCCGTTCACGATCGAGGACCCCCGGCCGGACTGAAGCCGGGCCCCGGGCCCCATTCCCGGTCCGGTGGATCACGGCCGTAGGAGTTACGCAGTTGATGGCCTTTGTCCAGTAGATGTATTTTGCTCGCTGCACAAGATAGGCAGCCTGCCGTCAATGAGGCAAGAAGACGAGCCGAACGCCTACTGTACATAAGCCATCAACTGCGTAACTCCTACAAGGATCGCCGATGCTCGGCAGAACCTCGCGGAGGTGGCCGGCAGCGACCGGGGAGGTCGGTCGGGAAGGTGGCCGGCCCTGCCCGCCCCTGCGGACAGGTTTCGGTTCGATCGCCCGCCTCGCGATGATGGTGCCGAGCACTCAGACCAAGGAATTCCGATGAATATTACACCACATATCGTTCACATATTTTCGCAAGATCAGGGCTATCAGGGTGACTTCTTTCCCGTGTTACGTCGCAAATACAATCTCAACAACGGAAATTACGATATTATCACGAATTCGTCGAGATTGATCGCCCTCTGCGGCCTCGCCGAGGCCTCGCGGGAGAGTTCGTCCCTGGATGGACCCGCCGGGAAGGTCTTCACGGAAGTGTGGTCCCTGAGCCGGCTGATGATCGAGGTCAGCGGGATTTATCCCTGGCTGGTTTGCCATCCTTCCGAACTCGAAAGCCTGGACGACGTCATTGATCCTGTGATTTATGGCGTATGGCGGGTCTTGGGCCGGTTGTGCATGATCGCGACGGATACCGAGGGGTTGGATGATCGACCTCGTTCCTTCTGGGATCTCTTCGGCGAGAGCCTTTCTTGAGTGGAGGGTTACCCGATCGAGCAGGTCGTCCGCCGGCGCCACGGGGGTGACTGCGGGGTGCCTGGCCAGGGCGGAATCGAGGAGGGGGTGGTTCACCTCGGGCATCGCACGTCCTTGATCTTGCCGGATGCGGCGGATCGCCTGGAACTCGACGGGGTAGACGTTGTAGGGATACCACTCGAACTCGGGGAAGCCGTCGGGGTCGGCGAAGGTCTTGTCGCAGTGATATTGGCAGATCGACGCCAGGGCCGGTCCGAGTGCCTCGACCTCCTCCCAAGAGTCGATCACGGCCTGGTAGACGCCGATGGGCCGGGCGCCCATGCGGAGTTGCCCCAGCGGCAGGCCACGTCGGATCGCGTCGAGCTTGGTCATGAACGGCACCGACCGCGCCTTCCCACATCGCGAGCCGATCGAGGGAATGATGCAGTGACGCGAGGTGGACCTTCGTCGGTCGGGCCAGCTCCTTCTCCAATCGATCCCTCTGCCCGTCGCGCATGAACGACCAGTTTTGGGGTTTCTCGACCCACTTCTTCGTATCCCTCGACTCCTTCTTCAGGCTCCAGACCCATTTCTTCGCCATGAGACCTCCTTCCGGGGATGGCCTCGGGGCGATCCCAGTCGATCCGGGACTGCCCCGCCAGGCCGTCCGACTCAACGTCACGGGCGGATAGAGATATTCTGCCCACCCCCGCCGAAGATATTGGTGATCTCGACGAGGAAGCCTTCGATCGGCGCATTGGGCCCGAGTGCGTCGATTTCATCAAGGAGGCCCTGCGCCGTGGCCCGAGTCCTGGGATCGATATTCGCCCACCCCGGGGCTGAACCCGCCGCCCGGCCGAGGCGGGTCCGGATGAAATTCCCAGCATTTTGCGGGGCCCTCTACACGGAACTGGGATCAGCCCACCTCCGCCGCGATCTCTTTTGGCACCTCGGGCGCGGGGGCCGGCGGGTCGCCGGCGAAGGTGTCGGCGGCGTGCTCGGGGAGGTAGACGTCGTGCCAGTCGGCGCCGTCGACATCGCGGCGGAGGATCAGGTAGATGACCGAGGCGGCCGACCAGAAGTAGCTGTAGATCCAGGCGTGGGCGAGCCATCCCACCGAGCCGATCCAGAACGCCAGGGCGGAGTCGGCCGCTCGGGGCATCACGATCGGGTCGGGGGCACCCAGGCCGACGCCCCAGCCGGCCAGCCCGAGGACCACCCGGGCGAAGGCGATCACCGCGATCAGGCCGATCGTCCCGATCCCCCAGGCCGCCGCGGCGTGGGCGGCGTAGCGGGGGAGGCGCTGGTTGACGTAGGAGTAGGACCGGCTCAGGGCGTCGGCGGCGTCCTCGTCCTCGGCGGCGACGGTCGCGTGCATCAGGGGCCAGCCGGCGGCCAGGCCGAGCAGGATCAGGGCAAGGGCCAGGCCGAGCAGGATCGGGACGAACCCAAGGAATCCGGCGAGCGTCGCCCCGACGCCGCCCGGGATCCGATAGAGCAGGCCGAAGGCCGCCATCAGGGCCGAGATCACCGCCACGGCCAGCATCGGCGTCAGCGGCGCCCCGATCAGCGAGCCCGACTTGCGGAGCGCGAACCGGAGCGCCGAGCCGACCCCGACCCGGGGGCCGCCCGCCGCCTGGACCACCGCGATCCGCGCGATCGCCCCGCCGAAGACCCCCCAGACCGCGACCGACCAGAGCGCCATCAGCGCCGACCGGGACCAGCCGGTCGGCCCGGTCTCGCCCGAGAACAAGGCGGCGAACGGCCCGACGACGGCCCGGATCGGCTCGGTGATCCGCCAGCCGGCTTCGGTCAGGGCCTCGACCACCGGGGCCGGGAGGGCGTGGATCGTCGAGCCCGGCCGGATCCCGGCGGGTGGGTCGGCCGGCCCGCCAAAGGCCCTGTTCAACCCGGACCAGCCGAGGACCAGGGCGAGCAGCCCCAGCGCGGCCAGGATCAGCTTTCTCGGATCGGTGGCGATCCCGACGGCTTTGAGCAGCGGCCGGACCTCGACGAACGGGCGGGCGACGGGCCCGGGGTGGGGCTCGGGTTCGTCGGCCATGCGACACTCCTTTGCGGCGGCTCGGGTCGGGTCATCCGGGGGACGCCGGACATCCCGCGGCGTCGGATCAGGGGACGATGCAGGTCAGCAGGGTCGCCCGGCCGATCGGGGCGATCTCGCACGGGCCGATCGAGGCCGGGAGCAGCAGGGTCTGGCCCAGCCCGAGTCGGACCGACACGCCGCCGGAGCGGACCTCGGCCTCGCCGCCCAGCCCCAGGACGATCGTGAACCGCGCCGGGTCGCCGACGGTCGCCAGGCCGTCCAGGGTCAGCCGCTCCAGGGCGAAGAACTCCGACCGGGCCAGCCGCTCGCGGGACCCGCCGGGGATCGGCTCGGCCGAGGTCGCCATCGGGGCGACCGGCCCGGCCTCGAAGTCGATCGACTCCAGCGCCTCGGCGGCGTGGAGCTGGCGGGGCTTGCCCTCGGGCCCGACCCGGCCCCAATCGTGGAGCCGAAACGTCGCGTCGGACATTTGCTGGATCTCGGCCAGGACGACCCCCGCGCCGATGGCGTGGACCGTCCCCGATGGGATCAGGATGCAGTCGCCCGCCCGGGCCCGGAACGAGTGGAGCAGCGCCTCGACCGCGCCCGACTCGAGCGCCGCGGCCATGTCGGCCCGGGTCGTCCCCGGCTTCAGGCCGGCGTAAATCTTGCTACCCGGCTCGGCGTGGACGACCACCCAGGTCTCGGTCTTGCCGTTGTCGTTGGCCAGCCGACGGCCCCGAGCGTCGTCGGGGTGGACCTGGACCGAGAGGTCCTCCCGGGCGTCGATGAACTTGACCAGCAGCGGGAACTGGTCGCGGACGCCCACGGCCGGGCCGAACAGCTCCTCGCCGCGCCCACGGACCAGGTCGCGGAGCGAGGTCCCGGCCATCGGCCCGTCGGCGACCCGGCTGACGTCGGCCCGGTGGTCGGAGATCTCCCAGCTCTCGGCGTACTCCAACCCCTCGCCGATCGGCTTGTTCAGCACGGTCGCGAGCTTCCGGCCGCCCCAGATCAGGCGCTTGAAGATCGGCTCGAATCGGAGCGGGTGGAGATCGTCGACCATGATCCGTTTCATCTCGCCCCTCGGGGTGCAACGCTCCGCGACCTTTGCTTGTACCTCCCGGGCTCGCGGATTGTCTATCGATGCCGGAAAAGATCAACGCCAGTTTCGTGCCGGCCGGGAATGGCGGGGAGCGAAAGCCCCTGATAGATTCGGTCCCGACTCCCGGAGCCCGACGCCATGGAACCCGCCGGATCCCCGCCGCCCCCCCGCCGTCGCCGCCTCATGCTGAGCGTCCGGGTGCTGATGGCCCTGGTCCTGCTCATCGGCGGCGGCCTCGGCTGGGCCTTGCACCGGGCCCGGGTTCAGCGCGACGCCGTCGCGGCCATCGTCCGGGCCGGGGGGAACGTCCAGTACGATTGGGAGGTCAACCCGGACGGCAATCCGAGCGGGAAGGCCGAGCCGGGATACCCATCGTGGCTGGTCCAGGCCCTCGGGACCGACCTCTTCCAGGTCGTCACCGGGATCATACTGATCCCCCGGCCCGGCGAGGAGGGGACGACCGATGCCGTCATGCCCGCCATTGGCCGGCTCGATCGCGTGGAACGATTGTACCTCTCCGGCTCGGGCCTGACCGGCGCCGGGCTCGGCCAACTCCGGGGGCTGACCCGGCTCCGCGAGCTGGACCTGGACGTCCCTCTTGGCGACGCCGACCTGGCGCACCTCGCGGGCCTGACGTCGCTCGAAGTCCTGGAAATCCGCCGCGAAGGGCTCGGGGACCGGGCGATGGCGCACCTCAAGGGGCTGACCCGGCTCCGCTCGCTGACCCTCCGGAAGGGCCGGGTCACCGACTCGGGCCTGGCCCACCTGGCGGGCCTCACCGGGATCGACTATTTGATGATCCCCGAGAACCCGATCACCGACGCCGGCCTGGCCCAGTTCCGGGGGATGGCCGGCCTGAAGGTCCTGGGGGTCAGCGGGACCCAGGTCTCCACCCTGGAGCCGATCAAGCACTTGACGAAGCTCCGCCGGCTCTTCGTGGGCGGGACCAGGGTCGATGATGCTGGGCTGGCCCCCGTCGCCGGTTTCCCCGAACTCTTCGACCTGAACCTGGCCGATCTGGAGATCACCGACGCGGGCCTGGCCCACCTCCGGCCGCTGGCGAAGCTGGACCGGCTCTCGCTGGCGAAAACGCGGGTGACCGCCGACGGCCTGCTCGGCCTGCCGGTCCTCGGGCAGTGCTCGCGGCTCGACCTGAGGGAGACCGGGATCACGCCCGAAGGGCTCGCCGCGCTCCGGCGAGCCTTCCCGGGGGCGAAGGTCTTCGGCCCCGACGACTGACCGGGCGGTCCGGCCGCGGACCCTGGTGGTGCCGCGTCCCCGGACCACGGGCCCGCTCGTCCCGTTGTGCCCGCCCGGCGGCGACGGCTAGAATGGGCTGATTCGGCCCACCCACCGACCCGGATACGACCTCGACGAGGATGATCGGATGACGAAGGCTCATGCCCGGCGGGTCCTCCCCGCGCTCCTGCTCCTGTCGGTGGCCGCGACATCGACGGCGGCGGGCCTGCCCAAGGTTCCCGATGACCTCCAGGTCCGGCTGGTCGCCAGCTTCCCGAACCTGCTCTATCCCTGCCAGCTCGCCACCGCCCCGGACGGCTCGCTGTTCGTCGCCGTCGACCCGATGGACCAGGTCGGCCCCTACGAGGCGATGGACGGTAAGATCTACCTGTACCGCGACGGCAAGGACCCGGTGGTCTTCGCCGAGGGCTTCCGCGCCGTCTTCGGCATGGCCTATCGCGAGGGCGAGCTTTACGTCAGCCACATGCCCTTCCTGACCGTCCTCCGCGACGCCGACGGCGACGGCAAGGCCGACTCGCGCAAGGATCTGTTCAAGGATCTGGGGATCACCAACAACAAGGGCCTGAACGACCACATCGTCTCGGGAATCCAGTTCGGGATCGACAACCGCCTCTACATCGCGACCGGCGACAAGGGCGTCCTCAAGGCCACCGGGCCCGACGGCAAGACGGCCCAGTTGATCGGCGGCGGGACCCTCCGCTGCAACCCGGATGGGACCAATATCGAGGTCCTCTCCACCGGGACCCGGAACCACCTGGAGCCCAACCTCGACGATCGCGATAACCTCTTCACCTACGACAACACCGATGACGGCGACGGCTGGTGGACCCGGGTCACCCACCACGTCGACGGCGGCTATTATGGTTATCCCTATGATTATCACGACCACCCCGACCGCTTCCTGAACCGGATCACCGAGTATGCCGGCGGCTCCCCCTGCGGCGGCCTGGTCTACAAGGAAGACGCCTGGCCCGAGCACTACCGGGGCCGGTCGATCTGGTCCGAGTGGGGCAAGCGGAAGGTCAGCGCCTTCCGGTTCGAGCCCGACGGGGCCTCCTTCAAGGTCAAGGACGTGGTCGAGCTGGCCGAGGCTGGCGACTCCGGCGAGTTCCGCCCGCTCGACGTGGCCCTGTCCCAAGACGGCAAGACCCTCTACGTCGCCGACTGGGGGATGGGCTCCTGGGGGTCCAAGACCGAGAAGGTCGGCCGGGTCTACGCCATCAGCCCCAAGGGTCCCGAGATCGCCACCCGCCCCCGGGGCAAGGATTCCGACCCGATCGCGGCCCAGTTCCGGCAGCTCGACCATCCCTCCTTCAACGAACGGATGAGGGCCCAGGCGGCGATCATCAGGGCGGGCCCGTCGGCGCTCAATACCGCCTCGGAGATGCTGCTCGACGACAAGGTCGACCCGGTCGCCCGGCGTCACCTGGTCTGGATCGTGGACGGAATCGCCAGGACCCCGGGCGAAGCGGGGGCGCTCCTGTTCGCTCTAAGCTCCCCGGTGGAAGACGTCCGGGCCCAGGCGATCCGGGCCTTCGGGGAGCGCCGGTCCAAGCACGCCGCCGGCCCCTTGATGGCCACCCTGAACGACCCCAGCCCGACCGTCCGGCTCCAGACGATCATCGCTCTGGGCCGGATCGGCGAACCCAGGACGGTTGCCGCCCTTCTGCCGATCCTGACCGACCCCGACCGGACCCTCGCCTTCTCCACCCGCCAGGCGATCCGGCGGATCGGGAGCTGGAAGGACGTCGCCGTCGGGCTGAGATCGGCCGATCCCAAGCTCCGAGCTGCCATCCTGGCGACGCTCGAACTGGTCTACGACGGCGAGGCCGTCGACCTCCTCCGCCAGGTGGCGACCGACGCCAAGGCCCCCGAAGGCGAGCGGGCCCGGGCCCTGGCCGAGCTGGCCACGGTCCACCGGAAGGCCCCCGGGTGGGACGGGAAGTGGTGGGGGACCCGCCCGACCCGGGGCAAGCCGCCCGAGAAGTCGGTCGCGTGGGAGGCGACCCCGGCGATCCTCCGGACCATCGAGGCGAGCCTGTCCGACCCGAGCCTCCCCGTCCGGCTGGCGGCGATCGCCGCCGTCGGGGAGACGAACACCCGCGACGCCTTGCCCCGGCTCCGCGAACGATTCACCGCCGACGGCGAGCCGGCCGCCCGCCAGGCGATCGCGAAGGCCCTGGGGGGCCTCGCCGACAAGGACTCGCTCCCCGTCCTGATCGCCGCCCTCCGCGACCCGGGCAACCCGCCGGGCGTCCGGTCGGCCGCGCTTGCCGGGGTCGAGGCGATCGGCGGCAAGGAGGCGATTGGCGTCCTGATCGAGATCCTCCAGGCTAAAGTCACCGCCGGCAAGGAGGAGGGCCAGGCCCGGGCGATCACCGCCCTCGGCCGGTTCCAGGCGAAGGAGGCGATCCCCGCGATCGTCGCCCACCTGCGCGACCCGGTCGCCGAGGTCCGGGTCGCCTCGGCCGAGGCTCTGGGCCGGATCGGCGTGCTCCCGGACGTCGCCCCCCAGATTCGCGCCGCGCTGGCCGACCCCAGCATCGAGGTTCGCAAGGCCGCCGTCGGGGCCCTGGCCGCCCTGAAGGACCGCGAGTCGATTCCCGAGCTTCTCAAGGCTGCCGACGACCAGGCGACCCGCTTCGAGGCGACCCTCGCCCTGGCCGCCCTGCCCGACGTGAAGGCGTTGCAAGTCTACCTCCGAGGGGTGGCCGACAAGAGCCCCGACCTCCGCAAGGCGTCCTCCAACGCGATCGCCGCGATCCGAGGCCAGGCCGAGCCGGTCCTGGAGCAGCTCGCCGCCCGCCGCGAGATCAGCCCGGCGTCGCTCCCCGAGTTGCGGAAAATTTATAACGCCCTGCAACCCGTGCTCGACTGGCACGTCATGGGCCCCTTCCCGTTCAACGACCGCTCGCCGGTCCGGGGGAACAAGCCGGTGGACCTCGCGGAGACCGCCCCCGGCCCCGACGGGACCACCCTGGCCTGGAAGCCGGTGAAGGCCGAGCCCGAGCACGGGATGGTCGACCTGGCCAGGGCCGTCGGCGACCTGGGCGACCGCTCGGCCTTCGGCTACGCCGAGTTCGAGAGCCCGACCGCCCGCCCCGCCCAGGTCGGCGTCGGCTCCGACGACACCCTGACCGTGATCCTCAACGGCAAGGAGGTGTATCAATTCGCCGGGAACCGGGGCTACGCGCCCGAGACCGCCCGGTTCGACGTCGAGCTGAAGAAGGGCAAGAACCTGCTCCTGGTCAAGTGTGGCAACGGCGGCGGCCCCTGGGCGTTCTCGGTGGCCCTGACCACGACGTCCAACTACGCCTTTCTCCAGGGCCCCTCGGCCGCCGGCTTCGACCCCGACCGATTCAAGGCCACCGCGATGAGGGGCCTGGGCAAGCCCGACCACGGCAAGGCCCTGTTCAACGACTTGAAGGGCCTGGCCTGCGTCAAATGCCACGTCGTCGGCGGCCAGGGCGGGGCGGTCGGCCCCGAGCTGTCGGGGGTCGCCGCCAAGTACCCCCGCGAGGAGCTGGTGACCTCGGTCCTCTACCCCTCGGCCCGGATCTCCTCCGGCTACGAGCCCGTCGTCGTCGCCACCGCCGACGGCCGGATCCTCACCGGCCTGATCAAGTCCGACACCGCCGAGGGCCTGGAGATCGAGGACGCCGACGCCAAACGGATCAAGATCCCCAAGGGCGAGATCGAGCAGCGCAAGGCCAGCGACGTCTCCCTGATGCCCAACGGGATCGTCGAGGGGATCACCCCCCAGGACTTCGCCGACCTGATCGCCTACATGGAGACCCTCAAGGACGCCTCCGCCAACCAGGCCAAACCGGGCGGCAAGTGACGGCTGAGCCTCGGGGATGATCGCGACCCGGCCCCCTGGGTGGGGGCCGGGTTTTTCTCTCATCGCCGAGGAATGATCGCCTCGGAGGATCCCCATGCCGAAGTTCACGATCCGGGCGATGCTGGGGCTCGTCGCGGTCCTGGGCCTGCTCTGCTGGGCGACCGTCTATCAAGCGAGCAAGGCCCGGGAGTCGCGTGCGAACGCCCGCCGGATCCAATGCCTGAACAACCTCAAACAGATCGGGATGGCGACCTCCGGATACGTCAGTCGGGAGGGGGCCTTCCCCGGGGGATCCCTCCCGGCTCCGGGGACCAGGCCCGATCGCGAGCTGGGATGGGGCTTCCTGATCGGGCCGTCAGTGGAGGAACTCACGAGGCATCCCGAGGAATTCCGGGTCTACTGGCCGAAGGATGCATCGGCCTGGGATGATCCCCGGCTCTCGTTCCTCCACCAGAAGGGCGAATCGTCGTTCCATTGCCCGACGTGCCGGTCTGCCTACGCCGGGGCCGGCCCCTTCCCGGCGAATTACGTAGGGATCGCCGGCCTCGGGGTCGATGCGCCCGGACTGCCAACCTCGCACCCGAGGGCCGGGATCTTCGGCGATGCCCGGGTCGTCACCCCGGCCGATGTCAAGGACGGGTTGGCGAACACGATGATGGTCGCCGAGTCGTCCGCCCCGTCCGGCCCCTGGTTTGCAGGTGGACGTTCCACCGTACGCGGGCTGGACGCGTCCCGGAAGCCCAACCTCGGTCCTGGACGCCAGTTCGGCGGCATCCACAGCGAAGGGGCGAACGTCCTGATGGCCGATGGCTCGTTCCGATGGGTCCGCCCGACCTCGACCGGCCTGGGCTTCGAGGCGATGAGCACGATCGGCGGCGGCGAGGTCGTGTCCGACCCCGACGACTCCCCCTGATCCCTCCCATTCACCGATCCAAAAACGAGCGAGCGACGATGTCCCAGGACGAGTCATCCCCGGCGCGGGGCAAGCGCGAGCGGAGCACGCGGTATCCCGGCGTTCCGCTGGCCGAGAGCGTCGAGCTCTGCAAATTCATCGAGGTCCGGGGGCTGGACGGCCTGACCGCGGGCGACGTCGCCACCGCCCAGGGCTACAAGAACATCAAGACCAACACCTTCTCGGCCAAGCTCAGCGCCGCCCGGCAGTTCGGCCTGCTGATCCTCAAGGACGAGGGGTATTCGCTCTCGCCCCTGGCTCGCTCGATCCTCCACCCGGTCGACCCCAATGAAGTCCCCCGGCTCCATCGCCAGGCCCTTCTGGAGCCGCCACTCTACTCCGACCTCGCCGGCCAGTTCGCCGAGAAGAAGGTGCCCGAGGCGAACATCCTCGGCAACGTCCTGTACCACAACTACCAGATCATCGCCTCGGCCAAGCAGGCCGCCGCCGAGGCGTTCCTCGACTCTGCCCGGTTCGCCGGGGCTCTCGGCGACGACAACGTCTTCCGCCCCCAGGGACCCGCCGCCGCCGAGGCCGCGCCGAGCCTCGCCGACGGGCCGGCCGTGCCGGCGTCCGCTCCCATCTTCACCCCGGAGCCGGCCGCGAGGCCCCGAGGGGCGTCCGGCGACGTCCGGATCGACCTCCGCCTCTGGGGGGCCGACGCCGGCAAGGCGATCAAGCTCCGGGCCCCCGAGTCCATCACGCCTGAGAGCTTCGAGCGGCTCCTGCAAGCCCTCCGGCTCCACCTCCGGATCGAGGAAGCGGAGCCGGCCGAGGAGCCGGAGGGAGAATGACGAGCTCGCGGGATCTCGGATTTCCGATGATTTTCATCAGATTTGAAATCGGAAAACTCGCGATCCGCCATCGGTCAGACATACTCGTTGATCAGGTTCTCCAGCATCTCCTGACGCCCGCTGACGTGGTTGGTGACCTCGCCCTTGGGTAGGATATAGGCTTCCAGGTCGGCGAAGCTGGCCTGGCCAGCCTCGACCCGGCGGCCGAGTTCGCCGTTCCAGCTCTTGTAGCGATCGTGCAGGAAGCCGGAGAGCCGGCCGTCGGCGATGATGGCGTGGGCGATCTTCAGACCCCGGGCGAAGGCGTCCATCCCGCCGATGTGGGCGTGAAAGAGGTCGACCGGCTCGAAGCTCTCGCGGCGGACCTTGGCGTCGAAGTTCACGCCGCCGGTGGTCAACCCGCCCATCCCGAGGACGCAGAGCATGCACTTGGTCGTCAGGTAGATGTCGGTCGGGAACTGGTCGGTATCCCAGCCGATCAGCGGGTCGCCGGTGTTGGCGTCGAGCGAGCCCAGCGCCCCCGAGCCGATGGCGACGAGCATCTCGTGCATCATCTCGTGGCCGGCGAGCGTGGCGTGGTTGGTCTCCAGGTTCAGCTTGAAGTGCGGCAACAGGCCATAGGTCCGGAGGAAGTTGAGGCAGGCCGCCGCGTCGGAGTCGTACTGGTGCTTGGTCGGCTCCTTCGGCTTGGGCTCGATGTAGAACGGCCCGGAGAAGCCGATCTGCTTCTTGTAGTCGACCGCCATGTGGAGGAACCGGCCGAGGTGGTCGACCTCGCGCTTCATGTCGGTATTCCAGAGGGTCGAGTACCCCTCGCGGCCCCCCCAGAAGGTGTACCCGAGCCCGTTCAACTCCTGGGCCACCTCCATCATTTTCTTGACCTGCGCCGCGGCGTAGGCGAAGACGTCGAGGTTGGGGCTTGTGGCCGCCCCGTGGGCGTATCGGGGGTTGGAGAACAGGTTGGCCGTTCCCCAGAGCAGCTTGACGCCGGTCCGGCCCATCTCGTCCTTGAGGACCTTGACGACTTCATCCAGATTGGCGTGGCTCTCCTTGAGCGTGGCCCCCTCGGGCGCGACGTCGCGGTCGTGGAAGGCGAAGAACGGGACGCCGAGCTTCTCGAAGAACTCGAAGGCCACCTTCACCCGGGTCCGGGCCCGCTCCATCCCGTCCACCCCGTCGTCCCATGGCCGGATCGCGGTCCCCGGGCCGAAAGGGTCGCCCAGCGGGTTGGCGATCGTGTGCCAGTACACCACCGAGAACCGGAGGTGGTCCTTCATCGCCTTCGAGCCGACCACCTCGTCGGGGTTGTAGTGCTTGAATTCCAGCGGGTTGCGCGACTTCGGGCCGCCAAACTGGATCTTCGGTACGCCGTCAAAGAATTCGGACATCGGACCGCCACCCCGCTCTGTATGTGTGCCTCGCCATGGAGGTCGGTAGGGCCTGCTAGTTTAGGACCGCCGATGCCCCGGAGCAACCCCCCCGCAGCCCGGTAGCCGGGTCGATCCGATCTTCAAGCCGTCTCGAGTGATCCCTCGACGCCATCCGACATCATCGAAGCATCCCCGGCTTGAAGAACGGTTCGACTCTGCTACGCTGTCCTGAATCCGAGTCCCGAGTCCCGAGTCCCGAGTCCCGTTTGAGGGTGATGGCATGGCCCGACATCTCGCCTGCTGGGTGGCTTCGATCGTCTCGCTGGCCTCGGCGTCGGCGATCGGGGCGGACGCCCCGCCGGGATTCGTCGCCGAGATGCTGGGCCGGAAGGTGATCGGCCCGAACCTCTCGCTCGCCGAGGTCCGGCTCTTCTGCGAGGAGAAGGTCGCGCCGATGCCCGAGGCCCGCGACCGGGCCGATTGGGAGCGGCAGGCCGACCGGATCCGATCCGAGACGCTCCGCCGGGTCGTCTTCCGCGGCGAGGCCGCCCGATGGCGCGAGATCCCCACCAAGGTCGAGTACGGGGAGTCCATCCCGGGCGGGCCGGGCTATCGGATCCGGAAGCTCCGCTACGAGGCCGTCCCCGGCTTCTGGGTTCCCGCCCTGCTCTACGAGCCGGAGAAGCCCGAAGGCAAGGTCCCCGCCGTCCTCAACTTTGACGGCCACGACCCCCAGGGGATGTTCGCCCCCTACAAGCAGGTCCGGTGCATCAACCTGGCCAGGCGGGGGATGTTCGCCCTGAACGTCGACTGGATCGGGATGGGCCAGCTCCGCTCCGACGAGAACCAGCACACGCTGCTCAACCACCTTGACCTCTGCGGGACCAGCGGCCTGGTTGTCTTCTATCTGCTCCAGGCCCGGGGGGTGGATGTCCTCCTGGCGCAAGAACATGTCGATCCCGCCCGGATCGCCGCGACGGGCCTCTCCGGCGGCGGCTGGCAGACGATCTTCCTGGGGGCGATGGACCCGAGAGTCACGCTCGTCGCGCCGGTGGCCGGCTATTCGAGCTTCCGGACCCGCGCCGCCTTTGCCACCGACCTCGGCGACTCCGAGCAGACGCCGGTCGACCTGGCGAGCGTCACCGACTACGCGCCGATGACCGCCATGCTCGCCCCCCGCCCTGCCCTCTTGACCTTCAACGCCAGGGACGATTGCTGCTTCGCCGCCGACCACGCCCTGCCCCCCCTGCTCCGGGCCGCCGAGCCGATCTACCGCCTCTTCGGCAAGCCATCCAACCTCCGGACCCACATCAATCAGGATCCCGGCACGCACAATTACCTGAAGGACAACCGGGAGGCATTCTACGGGATGCTCGGCGACCACTTCTTCCCCGGCCGCCCGGACTACGATCCGGCCGAGATCCCCGCTGAAGGCGAGGTCAAGACGCCTGACCAGCTCCGGGTCGCCCTGCCGCCCGAGAACGCGACCCTCCACCGCCTGGCGGTCGCCCTGGCCCGGCGGCTCCCGCGCGACCCGGCCCTGCCGGCGGACCGGGCCTCGGCCCTCGCCTGGCAATCGGACCGCCGAGTCCGCCTCGCCGAGCTCGTCCGGGCCCGCCGCTATGCGATCCACGCCGAACCGGCCGGATCCGAGTCGAAGGCCGGCCTGACGGCCCACCTCTGGTCGCTCAAGGCCGGCCACGACTGGACGATTCCCGCCGTCGAGATCTCCGGCGTCGACCCGAAGGGGACGACGCTCGTGCTCCTCGATGCCGGCCGCAGGGAGGCCGCGCGGGTCGTCGAGCCCCTCCTTGCGGCCGGTCGTCGCGTGGTCGTGCTGGACCTCTTCGACACGGGCGAGGCGAAGATCGCCGAGAAGGGCTGGCTCTGGAACCTCTACGTCTCGACCGTCGGCGACCGCCCGCTCGGCCTCCAGGCTTCGGAACTGGCGGCGGTCGCCCGCTGGGCCGGGTCCGATGGCCGAGGGCCCGTCTCGATCGTCGCCGACGGCCCGAGCGGCTCGACGGTCGCCTTGGTCGCCGCCGGGCTCGAGCCCACGGCGATTGGCGACCTCGAGCTCCATAACGCTCTCGGAAGCTTGAAAGAGTCGATCGAGAACCGCACGCCCTTCGACAAATCCCCCGCCTCTTTTTGCTTCGGCCTGCTCGAAACCTTCGATATCCCCCAACTCGTCGCCTTGGTCGCACCGCGCCGAGTCTCCTTTCCCGCCCCAAGCCCACGAGCCCGCGCCGAGTTCAGCGTCCTGGCCGCCTGGTACGTCACCTTCGGAGTTGACGTCACTCCGTCCCCGTGACGCCTCCCTCAGAAAACTCCATCTGCCGCGAGATTGGGATTGGCAGGGACGATTCTCGTAGGTAAATTGTCGTTTAAGACGATCTCCCCCACTCATTGATCAAATGGGAAGGGCGAATTTTTGCGGGTATAGCTCAGTGGCAGAGCGCTAGCTTCCCAAGCTAGACATGCGGGTTCGATTCCCGCTACCCGCTTTCTGACGCAAGTGAAGCAGCCGAAAGCTCTTACGCTTACCCTCCGGCGGTCGGAGGTGCGGCCCGATGGCCTCTCGAAGGTGGTAGTACTACCACTTTTCGGGGCGTCCGAGGAACCGCACCATGCCCAACCGGCCCTCCAAGGTCCCCTCCTACCGGCTCCACAAGCCCACAAAGCAGGCGGTCGTCCGCCTGGACGGTCGGGACGTCTACCTCGGCCAGCACGGCTCCGTCGCCAGCCAGGAAAAGTACCGACGCGTCGTCGCCGAGTGGCTCGCTACGGCGGGCCATCGTCCGTCCGAGACGCCGCCCCCCTTGATGGCGGAATCACACCCGCCCTCGGTGGCCGAAGTCCTCCTCGCGTTCTGGAGTCACGCCAAGGAGCACTACCGGGGCCCGGACGGGACGCCGTCCGAGGAAATGGGCAACCTCAAGGCGGCCCTCCGCCCGGTCAGCCAACTCTACGGGATGACGCTCGCGAAGGACTTCGGCCCGCTGGCCCTCCGCGCCGTGCGGGACCGGATGGTCGCCGACGGCCTCGCCCGGACCTCGGTCAACGCGCGGGTGAACCGAATCAGGCGGGCATTCCGCTGGGCGGCCTCGGTCGAGCTGGTGCCAGTCGCCGTCGTCCATGCCCTCGGGACCGTGGCGGGCCTCCAGAAAGGCCGGACGGGGGCCCGCGAGACGGAGCCCGTCGGACCCGTCGCAATGGAAGTCGTCGAGGCCACGCTGCCCGAGCTGCCCCGGCCGATCGCCGCGATGGTGCGATTGCAACTGCTCACCGGGATGAGGCCCGGCGAGGCGTGCGCCATGAGGGGCCGCAACCTGACGCCCGGCGAGCCGACCTGGACTTACCGACCGGCCTCGCACAAGACGGCCTGGCGGGGCCGGAAGCGGGAGATCCCCCTCGGCCCCAAGGCCCAGGCCCTGATTCGCGAATTCCTCAAGTCCGACGCGTCCGCCTACCTGTTCGACCCCCGCCAGGCCGTGGCGGAGCATCACGCCAGGCGGGCCGTCTCCCGGAGATCGAGGCCCAGCCCCTCCGAGAAGGCGAAGCGGGCCGACGAACCGGGGAGTGGCCATGCCCGGGGGTACAATCGGTCGAGTTACCTCAACGCGGTCCGCCGGGCCTGCGACCGGGCGTTCCCCCATCCGTCGCTGTCTCGGGTCCGCCGGTCGAAGCTCACCGACTCCGAGCGCTCGGAGTTGCTGGCGTGGCGGAAGGCCCATCGCTGGCACCCGAACCAGCTCCGGCACACGGCCGCCACGCTGATCCGGTCGAAGTTCGGTCTCGACGTGGCGCAGGCGGTCCTGGGGCACGCCAAGGCTGACACGACGGAAATCTACGCCGCCAGGGACCTGGCGAGGGCGTCCGAGGTGTTGGCCGAGATCGGCTGACTTGGGTTCCCCGCCTCGTCCCCGGTAGAATCGAGCCGGGCCAGTCGGCCGATCACCGACGCGCCCGCCCTGTTCGGCCGTCGCACCTTGCGGCCGAATGGGGTGGGCGGCCCGAACACTAATACGCTTTCCGGAAAGTTCATGCCTTTTGGTTGACATAGGCTGCGTTGCAGATGGTCTTGAGCCTCTCCGCATCCTCACACACCGCACACACGCTCCGCACGGCCTCCTGCTTCAGGCCCTCGT
>JAABUP010005273.1_pt1 | contig 19885 bp, 9 predicted proteins | sample 5559201 | NCBI WGS metagenome assembly JAABUP01 (sample SAMN10711887, study PRJNA513373) | rock metagenome | isolation source: Antarctica rocks | place: Antarctica
GGTATACGTGTTATTAACTCTACTAGTTCTTAACGCTTTAGTCTCGGAGCTGTCGCACTCCTTAAGGGGGGGATCTCTTAGCTCTCCTAACTACTATAAGTAGTAGTAGGAGGTTCGTAGCTAGCACCACGTATAGGTGGATCCTATTGCTAGCCTTATTAATTTATTAAAATAGTAATATTCCGAAAAGATTCGAAAAGAACTCGGAATTCTATACTCGACGAATTTTAAAATCGTTCGAGCTGAGATTCAGGAATTAAGTACTATTTATAGTACTTAATTCTCCTTCACTTTCGACGGGTGGACCGCTAAAAATTAGAACGAATACCTAGCTATTACTATTTACTACGTAAATAAGAAGTAAGAACTTATATCTAGACTTCTAGATTATAAGGCCTAAACTAAACTAAAAGAGCTACGAGATATTCGGTTTAATACCTAAAACACCCCTATAATAACATATATATGCTATATATAAGTCTTATATAGATATAGTTTCCCTTACCGAGGCTTACATAGCTAGGTATTTTCTAGAGGTTCTAAATAGAACTCTAGAAAAATGGGGTCTAGAGGATAAGGTCTTATCGTAAGTCGTCGATTTTCAATTTTCTTTTTAACTAATATTTAATAGATTTACGACGGATAAAGCCTTAGCAAACCTAGCTCTCTTACGGATATTTCGAGAGGGCTATAAAGAGAAATATAACCGAGTTATATTTACTTAAAATTACCTAGCTTATACGTTTAATAACGTCGTCGGAGACGTATTAAAATAGCTACTTCCTACGAAGACGGATAGAAAGATAATAGCCGACGCTATTAATCTATATCTTTTCGATGAAGAAGATAAAGAAGAAAGTCGAGAAATTATCTCAGGTAAGTATTATCTATTTCTTATCTATTTATTATTTATTTATTTATTTATTTATTTATTTAATAGTAAAACATCCGATTCGGAAAATTCGAAAACTCGCTATAATTTTCAAATATTAGCATAAGTATACTAGATTTCTTAATTCTCAAATTAAGGCTCTAGAGCTAAAGAGAGCTATAACGATGAAAATCGGTAAGTTTTATTAAATTAACTACTTTTTATTTATTAATATTAATTACTAGATTCCGACGTTCGGTAGAATAGTATGTTTTAGCTACTAGATACTTTTATAAAGTTCTAGCTAGCTATCGATACTACTATTCGAAACTCGAGAAACTTTCCGAATCGGGAAGAGCTTCGACTCGATGAGAAAGACCTTAAATATATTCGGGAAACTCTCGATATATTTAAGGTTTTACGAAACCTTCGGAAATACTTTCGGGATCGAAATATCCGACTCTTTCTCTAGCTTATCCTTATATTTATTAGATAAGGAAAAAGCTAAAGAGAAAAAGAGACGATATTTCTCTAGTAAGTTATTTTCTTTTTTAATTAATTAATAGATAATTAACTAATTTAATTAAATAGCTTTAGGTTTATCGAAATTCGTGCTCGAAAGGTCTAGCTAAGCTAGAAAAATAGGTTCCAGAGATTAATATAGATAGCTATCGAGCTATTTATATTAACGTCTTCTTCGCTCTTATTCTCGACCCTAGGTTTAAGGATAGCGCTCTTACCGGAACTCTAGGAGTTTCTATCTCGAATTATACGACTATCGTAGGCGAGTTTCGAATTTTATTCGATAAGTAAGTTAATTTTTTATTATTAATAAATTAATTAAGAAGTAATTAACTAATAATTAATAGAACTCGAAACAAAATTTCGAATACTCCGAGTCCGACTACGTTCGAACTATACAACGTATCCGACGACAACGATCGCGACGAGTTTCGAATTCTCCTGAATAGATCTTATAGGTTAAACTATAATAACTATTCAGAAGTAGATCGATATCTTAACAAGGATACGGTTCATCCGAAGGTTTTTATTTATTTATTTATTTAATTTTTTAATTATTAATCTATCTATACTAATTATTTATTTTAGACTAGCTCTCTCGACTACTAGCGATCTAGGGCTACGGATTTTCCTACGCTAGCTATATTAGCTAAGAGATATCTAGCTATCCCGGCTAGTTCAGCTCCTTCGGAGTCGATTACCTCTATAGCCGGAGATATTATTACGAAGAAGAGAAATCGACTTTCGGATAAGTCCTTCAGACTAATATTAGTCTTAAAGGACTGGAGATTACCCGAAGATATCCTAGGTAATCCAGATAATTACGTAGGAGAGGAGGAGACTCGAGAAGGAGAAGAAGTTCGAGAAGAAGAAGAAGTCGAAGAAGAGTAGGTTTTGTATTAATTTCTAGGAGTTTAGGCGTTTATATTAGGGAATAAACCTATAAGGGTTAATTAGTGAGTAGAAAGATAATAATATCTAGTCTATAAAGTGAAATATTAGGATATAGGCCCACGCCAAGCATACTAAGCATCTTTATCTAATTAGATTAAAGTTATAATATCTATATCTATAACAGTATAGGTGTACTTTAAATAGATATTCAATATATCTCTAGATAGCTAAATAGAATAATAACTATTCTCCCAAAATTATTACCTATTTTACCTAAGTTTTTCTATTAAATATTTAATAATTAAGTAAATAATAAGGATAATAAAAGTATTCTATATTAGCAAATCCGGAGAAGCGTATTTTAGTACTATTAGCCGGATTAGCAGCGATTAGTTACTCTAAGTAGGGCTACTTATATCGAAATTATTAAGCGCTTTTAGCTAACGATAAGCGGAATTAGCTAGAACGTAAAAATCGAACTTTAGAATTTTATAAGTCTTTGAGTACTAGGCCTATATAGGGTATAGCATACATTTCTAGGGCTACTTTTAGCGTAGATTTCGAATCTAAAGTCTATTTTAACTTACGTAGTCTAACGGTAAAGTTACGAGCGTTTTCTCGTTAGATTTTACGTTCCCGTAGCTCCCGAACCTTAACCTTATAAAATCTTGGCGCCAAGACCTACTTTACGCGCTAAACCGGCTAATTAGTAGCTAAATACGCTAAATGCAACTCGCTTAGCTAATCGAAGGTCCCGATTTTGCAGATATATATTTAGTTCTTATTTTTAATAGTAATAGACTATATATATCGCTAGATATAGCTAGATTTATATATAATTAATAGATTTTATCTACTAGAAACTATATATAATTAATTAAAAAGTAATATTAATTAATTAGCTAGTAATGGGATCCACCTATACGTAGTGCTAGCTACGAACCTCCTACTACTACTTATAGTAGTTAGGAGAGCTAAGAGATCCCCCCCTTAAGGAGTGCGATAGCTCCGAGACTAAAGCGTTAAGAACTAGTAGAGTTAATAATACGTATACCGACTAGCGAAATAGGATAGTAACTAGAATATTAGGTAAATAGACGATAGATACTAGTAACGCGGCGGTAAATAGCTTACCTTCGTCCTCCTCCTCCTCCTATTCCTTCCTCGAGAATATTAGCGGCTACGGCGTTAAGGATTAACGTAATATAGTCGTAAAAAGTACGGAACGAGACCTATCTATTACTACGTGCCTACGCGTACGCATAGAAAGAGTATAGGATATATATAAGAGCTAAAACATTACGCTCGAGTAGGGACTATTAGTCTACCTCGCCGTTTAACGAGTAGGTAATTATATAGGTATACGGCGAAACCTAGGTATATAGAAGGACCCCTATCGGCATTGCCGATGCTAGACCTATAAGGATATAGGCCTATACTAGGGTACCGGCGGGACGTGTAGTCCGCTACGGCTAGGGAGTAGAATACACGTGTACGGTTAAGAAGATAGATACGTCGATAGGGAAAGGGTAGCATTCTACGATAGAATACGGAGAGGGGAGGGCGTATAAGTACGAGGATAGCGATCCTTATTAAGTATATTTCTACTAGCCGCGAAGCGGCAGTTTAGACTATTATATACGGATATATAGACTAGGAATACGTATAAGTTCCTACCGTAGTATTAGGAGCCTAGCGGTACCACCGTAAGGCTAATAATTAGTAGAATGGTACGGATAAGAGGGAGTTTTTAACCGGTAACGGTTTTCTCTAGCGGCCAACGAGCACATTCGGTGCTCGGGGGTAGAAAATATAAGGAACACCCTTATAAGCAACGCAGTAGTAGCTTAAGTAGGCGTATAAATCAATTAAATCAAATCAAATATTAATTAATTAATAAATCCTACGTCCTATCTATAAAAGTCGACTTTTGACTTTTTTTTTTACTACAGAGCCAAGAAGGATACCGCCGTACGATTGTAGCCAAACTCTCCAAGGGCTCGATGGGTGATGTGATGATTCCCATGGCAGTCATTGTGAGAGCAGGCGCTTGATTTGCTGGCTGTATCAAAACACTATCAATGATATTACAAATACGAGACCGCGTCTCTCATTGGTAGGCAACAGCAATGGTCCATCTTCGTGGATTATTCCTTCCCTCCTGATGTATTGTCTGCATTCGATTTCTCTCAGATTTCCGGTTTTGCTAATGTATCTTGAAGCGTTGCCGCCTTTGGAAATCATCCAGTAAGTTTCACGGCAGCATTTCGACCACCAAACCATCTAAGTACTTTTCAGGAATAGAAGGTTCTACTGTCTTTCTCATCTCTATGCTACTGAGTCCCCGCTTATTGAGTGGCTTTCATCCTGTTATCGCCTTCTTCATCATATTTCTTCTAGTGAACAAGGGGATTTGCGTTATCAATATACAGGGCTCTGTGTACTCGTACTTCTCAATCCCAGCATCGCCCTACTCTACTCACACATGACTAGACTTGGATAAATTGATTGATTCAGCCTAATGTTACATGACTTCCGCTGTGCGGGTCCAATTCTTTGAATTCTTGATCATCATCTATACCACTTTCTCGTCTCGTCACCAACCCCCACAAACAATGCCAGCGAAATTCGAGTATTACACATTGATCTATAAGGGGGCGGGGGGGAGGCCACCCCCTTGATATGGACGAAATATGAGAGTGTAGATACACAGGTAGTCACAATGATATTGACATATTTCTTCAAAAGCAGGACTTCCAATCCAAAGAGACAACCTCCGTCATCGAGTGCTATGGGAGGCAGAATATGGCGTCTCTGCAGACCACACCGCATTCATATCGTAGACAGAGAACACAAATACCTCGCCCAGGATTGCAACTCCTGTAGCTGGGTAAAGTCTTTGGTAGAGTATCAAAACGGGTAGTCCTGGAGAGGCGCTCATGAGCTTGGACTCGTTGTCGGCCACGTAACAAAGCAGACAAACGGTACCAGTTCCGGTATTTGGAGTAGTTTCTGACAGCAAAATCAGCAACGGGTGTAGGGCATCTTGACCAGCTATGCCAGCATCGTACACCACGACCGATCCGTTCTCCTGGGGAATGTCCTCCAGAGAAGTGGTCGACACCGTAGTAATATCTACCAGATATGATCCTTCCCTGATACGAGGGAACCCAGTCCCCCCTTGGCTAACGATGATCACGTTATGCTTTCCCTGCGCTGGCGGCCGGTGGACTTGAGAGCTATCTGAGAACTCGTGGAAGAAGACCAGTCGGCGGTTCTGAAAGGGTTTGTCTCTCAACACTTCTATCTTTGGCTTCAGGACCTAGTTCTTGAGGTCAGAACAACGGAGAGTGTTGTACAAGTCTTTGCTACCTACCTTGTCGAAACACTCGAAGACAGCGTCGCAGTCGCCATTCCACTCCAGCTCCGTCTGTCGCTGATACCGCGATCGCTTGGTATTAGGCGATTCACAATGTGTGCGCACCTTCTCGACCAGTCCTGGATCTATGCTGCCCAACACAAGAATGCCCGAATCATTAAGGGTATCCGAGTAGTCCATATGTTCGCTGAGGCCCTGTTCGATCGGCATTTGGGGGGTCACCTTGGTCGCGAGCCGTGTCTCGGACTCTGCGCTACTGTAGTGGGGCACTCCCTCGCCTGCCAAGATTGGCACACGGACAGCAAGGCAAGCATACCACTACCAATACCATGTCTGTTGAAACTTCGAAATTAGAGGCAGGAAGGTCAAAAAGGTCTGGAATAACGAGTCTGTCATCAAATTGCCACGAAGGTCTCGCTGATCGGTATTTCAAGGATCGTAATAATCTCGCCACTACGCACCTTTTCCCATTGACCGTTGCCGGAATCTACCTTCAGGATGGGTATATATACCGTTCGCCTCAATAGCCTCATGGTGGGGAGAATTAAGTCTGATAGTGACAGAGGCTGGGGGTTCGAAGCGTGGTCTTACGCCCAGCGATGTGTTAGCCCTTAGGACGCATCCCGAGTGGGTGCCAGAGCGCCCCGACCGACCATACTCGACGTATCGACGCATCCGAAATGGATGCCAGAGCATCAAGACCCACATCACGCACCCTAAAAAGATGCCGCAAGGTCCGCTTCACGCATCCCAGAACATCAAGAAATGCAGCAGTACCACATCCCGGATGAGATGCTGAGGCGCCAACAATCCCAATGGGGAGTCAAAGTTTTGGAATTTCCTGCTGCAAGAGTGTCGAGGCTGACGTCGACGCATCCCATCTGGATACCAGACCATCAAAGCTAACGATGCAGGTGCTGTCACATCAAGACATCTACCACGGTAGTGTGGTGCTCTGGATCGTTGGGACACGCCACATAGCGAAGCCGTCAGGCGAGCAAGTGATGAAAGAATTCCCCATCGGCAGAGAGATCTCCAAAGCATGTAACTTCGATCACATCCCGCAATCTCATGGTCGCTTCTAGGCAAGATAATGAACCGTTCATTGTCTCATTTGAATCGGTTGCCTCTTGACCGCGTTACGCCACGCCCTGTCCGCCTTGAACCTGCAACACAACTATTGTCGTGCATCCCGCCTTGCATCAGCTGTCTGCACCTTCACCGACCTTGCCCTCCCATTTATCCATGGCTTCCGAACCCCAGCTTGACTACGGTCCATCTGAGTGGCCGAATGGATGTAGGCCCCGGTCAGGTATCCTGCAGGTCAATGAGGGCACCACGATTGACGGTCCACAATCCTCCAAAGAATCCAGCTTTCGCCCCTCTGATTACGCGTGTGTAAGATGGAGGCGGAAGCCATTCTTCATGGCCAAGACTTTATGTCGATGGCACAAGTCGTCCGATTTGGCCTCTACCGACCGGATCCGCTCCGACGTGTCTTGCAACACCGAGAGGAATCTTGCCTCGAGCAAGTCCTCCTCTCGATGCCGCAGCACTCAAGATAGCCCGTCTTATCCCGGTTTGAAGCCGTTGACTTAACGGCTCTCGATGCCCAAGGCATTTAATATATGGACCATTGCAGAAATTTCCTGCCAGCAGGCATCATTTCATTCCTCCCTCCAGTCCCATCGACGTCCTTGGAACCAAAACCTCATATATCCCACACCATGAACACTCAACGGGTTATTGCATGTGTGCCCACATGGAAGGGACGGATCGAGACCACAAGAGGTGCCATACCGGACTTCGTCACCCCTGTCTCGGTCGTCCTAAAGAGACTGAACGGCCGCAGCTTATTACTAGCGGGAACGTATTCGTGTACGATGAAGCGAACTCCGGTATTAAGAGATGGACAGACCACAATTCGTGGAGTCCAAGTCGAACGTTGACCAACTTTTTGCTTTGTCGCCAAGTCAGCAACGATCCTCCTGCTGGGAAGACGAACGCATCCAAGCGAAGTGTGGGAAGACGTCCTCTCGTTGGCTCCTTGGTAGACTCTTGAGTTCAAAGAGGATGGATTGGTGAAGAAAACGAAAAGAATCAAAGTACAAGATATACAATATCACCTGGTCTCCTACTATTCTTTGGACGATGTAACCAATTTGCCAACCCCCAGAGATGACTATCTCCTGAAGGACCTTCGGATCCGGAAGTCTTTGCTCTATCAACCACATTTCAGAAACTACCTTGATGATGATGGTACATGGTCATTAGCAGGTTCCATGGCTCCGAATATACCGGTTGTCCCTAGCCCGCAATACGATCCCTTTGGTCGACTCTATCTAATACCACAATACCAAGTATCGATGCGCGAGTTTAATCTTTATCAGTGCGATCAGTACCCGTTCCCGCATACCAATCACGCGTTGCAGTACCCAACCCTTCAGCAAACTCCCTCAAATGCCGCACAGTATTGCAGGGGAAATCTCCGTGTGAACGTCCATGAAACGCAACCTTGAAGGCTGCAACGAGACTGCAGAGAATGACATGGATGTTTGAAGCTCAGGACGGGTCCACTTCGCCGATTGGTGGGAGAAATGTCTGAGAGGTTGAAAAAGCTATTATTTTTTACGGCACCAAGCAAATTTTCAAATTCGAAGGTTCACAGATGGTCCCTTAGTCTAGCAAAGAGATCGGAAGCGCTCTACATCGTTTTAGTGGCGGGTTTGTATCGAGCCTTTAAGACAGGACATTTCCTAATTGTGTCGATCTGATGTGCCGCGGACTTTTCCAATCTGATTACGTTTGCTGCAAGTGTACTCTCAGTGCTCTCCCCGCCGGATGGTTGTCGAGGGACGATTTCTCCTATATCGACGTTCCATTGGAGCCGCTTTTCTTCCTCGTACAAGCGTTGCTCAAGTGGAAGATAGTGTTGATTGGCCCAGGAAATAAACTTCTTGGTCGCTTCCTCGATCAGGCTTTGGCGAACTATGCGATTCTACCGGTTGATGTCACGAAGAGACCCCCGGCACATGGGACATTTCTTCATATTCTCCGTCGAGAATGGTTCTAGCAGCGGTCTAAGGGCCTCAGCGGAAGAGCTTGGGGACAGCTCATAATAATCAGACATTCCCATGTGTCCATCCATGCTCGAACGTGCTATGAGATGGCGACATGACGGCACAATGACGGGATCTTCGTCGAGGTCGACGTCACCATACGTGGCTTGCAGGATGTAATCCACCATGACGCCTTTAACAGTTTGGGAAGCGCAGATTTGACAATATTCAGTGGGAGGAGAATTTTCACCGCATACCGATGGCTGCAGCTGAGCGTTTCTCCACATCTTTCTGAACATGGAAGAATATTGCAGGGCACGGCGCAAGGCATGTCCGCACTGAACTTCACAGGGTGCATCGCACAGCGGACAAGACTCTTCGCCGTGACACGGATGTGTGCATTGGTGGGCGCAGTTATTGTAGGGCCGGCCGCATTGACTTCGACAAGCGCAATGGTTGCGCTCGACAATTTGGTGGTCTGTCCTGACATTGCAATCTTTGCATTTTCGCAAGCAAGTGTGGCCACAAGGGAGGACCTCTCTATAAGTGGCGCCGCACTGGAAATTCTCCGCCATCACGTCCACACGGCACGGAGCTTTGATCGCATGCTCGCACCCCGGGACATTTTGTTCGACTTGGTTATCGCAGCGGACCTTCGAGAGGTCCTGTGCCTCGTAACATTCCAAGCGTGCTCGCACGTGGCCACACAAAAGGGCAATATTGGCGACTCTGACGTGACACATTTGTTCGCATTCTTAGCCACATGGCTGTGGACATGAATGATCACAGCCAGCTTTGGGTCTTCGGCAGGGTTCGAGGCAGATGACGGCATTATGCAGAGGCTCCGAGTGGCATTTGTTGATGCAGGAATGCCCGCAGGAAAGCCGTAAATTGCACCTCTTATTGCAGCCTCCCTCGGGCGCGAGTCGGGAGAAGTTATCAGGGGTGGACACTTTAATCGCAGTCTCTGGGTGTCTCGGGTAGCGGAGTGGTAGAGTCTGTCCGATATTCTTGTTTGCCTTCAGGATCGTCAACACTTCCGCCCACATTGGTACGTGGCACGAGGTCTGAGAATTGCCTAAAATATATATTCCATGACGGGCACGACGGTCTGTAAGTCGGTTGAGTCCGATCAGAAACGTTAAGCGAGTTCGGCGCACCTCAGGAGTACATTGATTATCACGGAGAAGATCTGACAGTGGGCGATATTATCGAAGTTGAAACACAAGGGTGCGGAGATAATTCAATCGCCGAAATCCGTGAGATCAGGGATCTTGGCGACGATCGCTACCTTCTCCTTATCTCCTGGTATTGTTCGAAGAAAGAGATGCATGATTCAGGGTGCATAAATAAGGAGTGGCCACGAAGTCATTCTCACATGATAAGCACGTACATGCAGATTATTATGTGGGATACTACCAATTGCAAAGTGTCAACAGAGGATTCAAGCAAATTCTCTCCCGGACGGGTTCTTGACTGGTATCATAAACCCGTATTGATCCGCCATCAAAGGGAAAGCCACGCAGCATAAACTAGGCACATCGTTATGAATTTGAAGGCTAAAAAGATTAAATTTACGATACTTCGGAGTACGTCTTCGATCCCTTATACTAAGGTAACAAGAGCTTAAATAAATCTATTTATTCATAGCCGGTCTTGTTGGAAATCAGGGTCTTCAGCCCTATGCCAAGGTTTTGAGACATGAAAAACCACATCCGACTTATCCATAGCAATAATCAATCAACCATACAATCATCAATATAACGTTCATTTGCCCGTATTCCAACAGGTCTTATTAATAAGAAGTCTAATAGACGCGACGCGACTAAAGGCTTCTACGTCTTTAGTATAGCGTTTTACGCGACGGCAAAGATAAGATAGATTATCGCTCTAATTAAGTAAAAGAGAAAAGACACTAGATACGTTAGTGGCGATCTCTATTGATGGCGTGTTATGCCTTGGTTGGATCGATAACAATACGGTACTTTCTCTGAGTACTGTTCACACCGTTAATAAGATCGCTGACTTAGTCCAGAGGTGGAGAAGGCGACCTCAGGCTACATCTACTAATGCGACGAATGTCGTAAACCTTTCGAGCATATGGGGCCACGAGCAGAACTCGATATTCCTCGATATATTGACGAATACAACTATAACATGGGTGGCGTAGATATCGCTAATCAACATCGCTCTGCATTTAAAACCCAGCGAAAAGCTATGCGAAACTGGTTACCTCATTGGTACTGGATGCTTGACTATGCTATCATTAATGCGTTTAAGATGGCCGTATATGCGCCAGGGAGCCATTACACGAAGCGACAGCATAGGGCCTTTAGGTCTCGATTGTTTGAGGAGCTATTCGAGTTCTACTCTACAGGTGAGATGACCAGGCAAAGGAGTATGCTAAGAAGTCAGCGACTCGATCCATATGTGCCCCACGTATATGTGACGCTCTCGGCTACCTCACATCCTTGTGCCTGGTGTAGCCATGAGAAGGCTCTCAATACCTCTCGGTCTCGAACCCCTAGCCCTACGAAACGATCCTTTGGCGTCGAGATTGATCCTAATGCGCCTATGAAGCGAAGCCGACGAGTTAAAGGTGGCTGCTCTACGTGTAGCGCTTTCCTTTGTGGGGTGAAGCAATACGACTATTGGTGGCGGTGGCATAGCTAGGAACCACCACCTAGAAGCGCTAAACCTAACTAGGAAGGAGCATATTTTTTCTCTATAGTTATAATTAACGATTTGGAGTTTCTCCGGCCTCCGCAGGTGGCCTATGCATGGTTAGGGATCAGGCAATCGCTTCTGGGACTTTTGGTTATTACTGCGCAACAACCACAGCATATATGGTTAATTCCTATTGGCCGGAGCGAGTTATAGACTATGCAACGCACCGCATGCAGTTTTTATGTAACTATCTATGGTGTTGCTGTCGCACGAGGTCGCTGTCGTAAAGGCGTTATTACTCCTCTCCCCCACCGTGACTTGACGTTGGAATCATACCAATCATAAGTTGCTTAGTAAGCACGGGAGCTAGCGTTTAGAGTTAGCCGTCCCGACTTAAGGAAAGGGATAACACTAGCCCCAACCCTAAGTAGGCGGAATCTAGCGCTAAACTAGGGTTATAAATTCTAACAACCCCTAGTAATCTTAACATTCTATGCTATAGAACTAATTAATTATAATTATTACTCACCTAGTCTACTTTATAGGTTTATTCCCTAACGCGAGGTTTAAGACCGTTATTTATACTAGTTACTATAAATAGTATTATAAAGCTTAGTTATTTAGTCCGGAGACTTCACTTCTAAGGGGTTTCTATAGAGTTAATTCTTAAGGAGAGGAGTGTTAAGGATAATAGGTTATAGACTTTACTAAGACTAGTCTAATATAAGAAGGTATTTTATTGTTATAAGGCTCAGTCGTTCAGTCCTAAGACTTCACTTCCAAGGTGTTTCTATAGAGTTAATTCTCAAGGAGAGGAGCATTAAGGACAATAGGTTGCAGGCTTCACTAAGACTAGTCTAGTACAAGAAGATCTCTTGTCTTCAGTGTCTAGGATATGTATTCGTTACTACTGAGGGTCGTAACATAAGATGAGTTGAGTACGAGGCTCCTATCTACTGGAAAAGTAGGCTATCTATATAGACATAGGAACTCGTGCTAAGGTGTGGTTCACCGGGTTTACTCTACGACCCACCTAACCCACTCGTCTATAGTTTACTAGTCGACCTAGCCGACTTATATATAGTTTATAGTGTTCACCCTGTAACCCACCTAACTGTGACGAGAAGTGCTCTCGTTAAGCGTAATAAAAGGACCGTAGGGCCTAGTCGTAACACTTATCTTTAGTATCTAGGAAATAGAATAATTACTACTAAGTTCGTAATATAAGATAAGTTAAGTACGAGGCTCCTATCTACCAGAAAAATAGGCTATCTATATACTAAAGAGACTCGTACTAAATAGTATTACTCGCTCTTACTTACTCCTAGCGAGCGGTCGAGATAGGGCGAGTACCTTCTATGCTCGCTATACTTACCCGCTAAAAGCTATTGCGAGTCCGGCGAGCGGTTATATAACCTGCCCTACCGCCTAGTAAACCGTACTCGTAATAATACCCCTCCCTTCTACTTTCTTTATCCCTAAAGATTAGCTATTCCTCTCGACTATACTCCTATATCTTTACGTTAATCTTAAGGTCGTAAAATATTAGCTAACCGTATCCTTTATTACGGCGTTCTAGGTATAGTGTCTTACGTGCGGTGTGCCCGGTCGTACTAGAAATGCCGAATGTTATCGCTTTCTCGAAAGTGTAGCGAATATGTTCGTAAAGGAAAGAAGTGTAAACCGGCGCTGTCGGTAGTTAGTTTCGCGGGTATTAATAAGACGATAGCCCGGTTAGAGTAAGAGGAAGAAGAAGCCTAAGAACGTATTTAATCGGGTGTAGCGAAGCTAAAGCGTCTTCGGTAATAGAAACTTTTCCTAATAGAGAAGGAATAGAAGATGTTCAATAAAGATCTAGAGGGCGTAGAGGAGCCAGAACGTTTAGAGTAATTAGAGACGGCTAGTAAAGTCGAACGGATTATAACCTCTATTACAACCTTCGATAACTTTATTAACGCGCTGTTCCCTAGTGCTTTAAACTAATTACTATAAGACATTTCGCCTATTAGTTCTTCGGGTCTTATTTATAGAACGTCTGTAAGAGGTTCTAATAGTTCTTTAAACTAGTAAGTAGTTCCTACGTATCTTCCGACTTATCGTAGCTTTCCTACCTAATAAGGTATCGCTAATCTTATTATTCTAGAATTCTTTCGACTTTATATTCCCGATCTTCGTCTAACTTAAAACGAAAAGTTTTCTATAATAGTGTAGTATAGTCTACTAGTTTTAATATTAACTTACTATCTCGTCTATAGTACTTAGCTTAGGCGCGTATAAGCTAAAAAAAGTATCTACGTTATTATAGCCGCCGAATTTTATCCTTTCGGCCATTAAGTAACTATTATCTTTAGCCGAGTTAGTGTGTCTTAACGGTTATGTTTCGTCTTTAACAACCTACTATCGGCTTTAATAAGGACTTCTTTTCGAATATTATATATCCTAATATTTTCCTTATACCTAGCGCGATACCTTAGATCTAATATCCGATTACTAAACGATCTAGAAAAAAAAATACGAAGTATGTCCTTCTTAACTCGAAGGTAGTGTAAGTACCTATCCGTGGGTAGTAGGATTGCTTTAATCTCTATAAAAGTTCTATAGCCCTAAAAGGCGCGATCCGCTAAGGTAATTACTAGTAAAAGTAGTACTAGGTTCGTAAATAGCGACTCTATATTCTTATATATACTATACTATAGCCTAAAATTATATTAATTAGTTAGTAAGGATTACTCTTAACCGTAATGTCGAAGATTTAAATAGTAAAGTAACCTTTTATACGGCGTCTTCGAAAAGCCTTTTACGTCTTACTAATTTCCGCCTCTCCCGTTTTATTCTTAAAGACGACGAAGTCGATTATCTACTCAAACGTTAGTATAATTACTAACCGATTTCTTAGTAAATTATGTATTCTCTAATAGAAATCGTTAAGGCCTACGCTCTAATTATAAACTCTCTCTTATTTATATAATTTACTAATTATTACTCTTATAGTATTACCGTAGGGCCTTTTATATTACTATAGAAACTTACGCTTATTTCTATTCTTACGTATACGTATTAATTAAAACTACTACTATATAACCGGTAAAAGTAAAAGTAAGTAAGTAAATTTGTTAATTTTACTAGATTAATCTCGGGGCCGTTATTACTCCTTTACTCTCTACGCTCTTCTTCTTCTTCCTCTTCTTCTTCCTCTCTAGCTTCTTAAGTTCGCTAGTTACTCCCCCGTAAGAGAGAAGGATATAATTACCCCGGTGTTAACTATTTACCGTCTCGCTACCTTAATGCCCTTTACTTCGGTTATTATTCTCTAGATATTAGTAGTGCCGGCTTTATTAAAGAGTCGCTACCGAGCTGACGATTAATATAGAAGGTCGAAATTCTACTCGTTTAGGCCTCTACCTAGTTTACGTCCTATAGTTACTTTCGAGGTTACTATTTACTCTCTTAGCTCAAGACTATTTCTCTAGACTAGGGTTTTACGTAATTAGTAGATAAAGCTAATTATTACCTAATTTAATCGCTATTTACTTCTTAAGTACACGTTCTACAAGACTAAGTATACGGTACCGCTTTAGCTTACTCTCTACTTCGTCTTAGGCTCTTATCGTAGGTAGTTAGATTCTCGTAGCTCTTAGTATACTAATATACTTATACTATCCTCTCGAGCTATATAAATAGTCTTATTTAGCTCTAATAGCCGATAGTAGCTACTACTATATACTACGCTCTATAGAATTTGAAAGTCTCTCTTATTTAGGCTAACTATTATAGTATTCTTACTTTACTAACTAAAGTACGCGGTATACTATATCTATTACCGCTCTTAGCTAATAACTACGGGGAGAGACCTAAACTATAGAAGGATATATATAGTAATCGATCGTACTTTAAGAGTATTTTATTAACTTTACCTAGATCCGGGTAAAAAGGTAGCCGCTTTCGGCCTACTTGGACGCTGTTTTAAGCGTCTTCTACACCGGCCCCCTACTAACGCCTATACCGCTCTAGCGGCCACTAACTCTACTCCTATAAGATAGCGCTTTTTAGCTCCCTACCGATATTATCCCTCTACACCTTATAAGAATTATTTATATCTCGGAGGTAGTGTCTATAACGTTTATATACTAATGGGCCGGCTGAGTAAAGAGGTAGTAAGATATAGGATCGCGACACTAGAAGGATTCCTGAGTGCTAGGGGTTCCCCCGGGCCGCTTACCTATAAGCTAATTCTAGTCCTCTACCTACGGCTATAAAGAGGTCAGCACTCTTCCTTCTTCCTCCCTCCTAGCTATCCTCTCTAAACTTTCTCGTCCCTTATTTTTCCCTTCTCTTAGCTTATACTATAACTATTCGTAGTCTCCGTCTAACTTACTATAGTTCGTCGTAAAGTCCTAAGCTACGCCCCCCGGGCGGCCTTAACTACGTCCTAATCCCCTACTACGAAGGACTATATCTCTATATACGACTATTATAACCGGCGATATAAAGAGGTAGATAAGAAACGTCGGTCTACGGGTCTATACGAGGAGTCTATAGAATTATATATTAATAGGATAGAAAGTCTATAGAGAGAGTACGTCGAATGCTTTACTCTCTAATACTCTATAGGTCCTCGTACTTACTAATAAACCTTTCTAGATACTATAAAGTAGTAAATATCGACCTATACTATACACTTAAGAAGTCCCTACCGGGGAGGATTAATAATTTCTTTTACTAGATATATAACGAGTATACTATTTAGAAAGTTAGCTCCGTTACTACGTACTAGTACTAGCTTAGCTAGGTATATATTAAATATAAGGGTCGACGGATTAGTCCACTAGTATTAAAAAAGGTCTACGAGGTACGCTACTACGGATCTAAGAGTATTAAGTAGTACTAACGAGGATAGATTAGTTTATTATTAGACCCCTAATAAAAGAGTATAGTTTAGATAATAGCGAGACGGATAAACCCTTATTAGACGTAGAAGACTTCTTAGAAGTGCTCCGTTATTACTAGATAACCGATACTAACCCCTTCCCGTACGAACGCCAGCGGGTATAGGTCGCCACCCTTCTATTACTAGCCGCGGTTACTAGTTCTCGCCCTAGGGCGCTACTAGGGATCACCTATAGCGATATCGATTTATTCGTATTACGCGATAAAAAAACCGGTAAGGTAGCTCTAACCCTATAGTTTCGCTTAAGGAAGACTAAATTACAATAGAAGCGAAAGCGACCGTAAGTAGGAACCCTCTCCCGACCTTTTAACGATACTAACTCTAACGTAGGAAGACCTATACCTTCTTTATAGATAATAATCTAATCTTCTACGTAATCTCCTATATCGTCGCTCTTACTTACGATAATAGCGCCTTCCGGGTACCTAATACCACCCCTCGAGTAGTCTTTACGCTCGGAGTACGCCCTAGGTTAAACTACCTACTAATCTAGTAGCACGAGGCAATAAAGGAGAAGCCCGTCTTCCGCGTATCTAGCTCTCCGGGCCGAGGAAAGGGCGAAGAGCCGTACGATCCCCTTCCCTATAGCTAATATTAGGAATAGATAAAGCGTTTAGGAGAAGAGACCGGCTTTATATAGGTTTTAACTACTTATTACCTCCGCCGAGCGACGGGTAACGTAATTAACGGTAAGTCTTAAGAGAGTTTTAATTAGGTGGTAACTAGCTAACTAAGATAGATAACCCTAACTCGAACGAGGCGGTGCGTAATCTAGTACTCGACTACGCTAGTTCGATAATCTTCTAGCGGAATTATCTCTCCCGAATAATTCGTTATAATACGTAAGCGGCCTATCGAGGCACCGCGTTACGAGGGGACTTAATCGTCGCCTCTTATCGAATAAGCCGTATAATCGATCCTCGTCGACCTCGCGGGCCGCCCCTCTAATAACTAAAGTACTTACGGTAGGATATAGGTATCTAAGAGCTACGCGAGTACTAGTAAGATCTTTATAGAGAAATTTATAAAAAGTTTAGGTTTATCTATTGGGTAGAAGGTTAGCCGATTTATAACGAATACTAGTAAGTTAAGCGGGATATAGATCGTATATTTAAAGAGAAAAGGCGGGTACTTAAGGCTTAATTATAAGGCGATTACGACGCGATAGCTCTAATATAAGATATACTCGCGTAACTAGTATTTATCGATACCGTACTTTCCCCTATTTAGTCTCCTCCGGTCCCCGTCGAGTATACCTTCGAGGAACGCGTATATATTGCCTAGACCTTCTTCGATCCGCCGTCGTCCGCTAAATACGATAGGAACCTAGATCGGTAGATCTCTATCGTCGATAACTTAGTCTCGCTATATACTCGCTAAGAACGGCGTCCTCGGAAACCTCGTTAATCGTAAGAGGATAATACTACGATAAGCTCCTCGGACGATAGCACCGATATAGATATAAAATCGGAATACTCGGATTCCGACGTACCGATCGGATATTAATTCCCACTCTAATATCGACCTTTCTAATATCTATATTACCTCGGCGACGCCTCGCTACCCCTACTCGAACGATAACACGTCTTCGGTAGTAAATATTCGCTATAGCGCTACTTCGACCGGTATTACCGGTTTCAGCCGGGCTAGAACTGCCCGTTCCCTAACGATGAATATGCCCAGCTCGCGCTTAAAAGCCTTATACACTTTAAAAGTCACGCTGTAGGGGTCTATAGAATCTATATATCTAATAAATATTAGTATTTATTACTTATCCTATGAATAGATTAGAGGATATATATATGCGCTATTGTCATCGTCCACCGTTCCCCTATAGCTAGGATTACATAGAATTCCGGGGTTCTTTTATAGTGCATTCGAGGCGTTTAGGTAATCTTTAGAGAGCACGTTCATAGTATAATAGGCGTTAAATATGCTATATATCGCTATGTAATCCCCCACTACCGTTATCGCCGCTTCTGCCCTTGACGACTTATATTCGTCTTCTGTACAGGCAAAATATATGCCTATGCGGGCCCCTTAATTATCCGACTATTATAATATTATCGAAGACTTTAATGACTATAGTGAAACCCCTAAACAATTACTCCTCTAGTAACGGGCTTTAGTAAGGCTAAGTCCACGCTATAGACGAGCAAATCAGGTCTTCTTAGAGAGTTTCAGGAATGAGTACCGCACTTGAGGAGGAGCTCCTTAGTCTCTCGCGCGCAGGAGTATCTTCGATCCCATGGTTTTTAAGGCAGCTTTGCCATTTCTGACTTCCTAATTCTTGCGTATTGGAGTGGCGTCTTCCCTTCGTTATCTCTCTAATTTATATCTAGTCCCACCCTATCTTTCAGATAATTTAACACCGGCTAATCTACGGAGCCGGAAATATATCCGTAATATAGAGTATTCCGACCCTTACAATCTAGGGCTGTTATATCGATACTTCTTTATCGGAGAAACTTAAGGATCCTATATTTTACGGTTCCGCATCCATCTAAGGCCTAGTATACAGCACTTACTCCGTCTCTACGTCGAAGATTTAAATTTGCCCCTTTACTCAAAAGTGCTTCGAGGAATACTACGGACTAATTAACGGACATTATACTTCTCGGCTTTAGCGTATAGAGTAAAGGAGTAACTCCATCTTCGTCTTCGGCATATATACTAGTACTACGATCTATTAGTACCGATGCAATTTCTATTCGATCCCCGTGACCCTCGGCGTAATAGTGCAGAGCATTCCGATAGGTAGTATTAAGGGAGTTCGCTAACTTATATGCCTAGTCCAATATCGTCTCGACGACTTTAACGTTATTACCCCGGGCCGCCTAATGCAAAGCATTACTTCCTTTAATATCCGTGGCATATATATTAGCCCCATTAGCCATTAATATTCTTACGCTAGATAGATAACTAGCCCGGGAGGTAAGACGTAAGGCCTTAGAGGTTACCTTATTAATTACTTAATCTATTAAAGTCTAAACGCAATTAGCGTAACCTTTCTTAGATACGTAATCCAACGCATTAGAGTCGGTATAGTTCGAAGTCGTCACGTCTGCGCCGTTCTTAAGGAGGATCTTCGTGCAATTAGAATCGCCAGAGATTACGGCCATGTGTAGCGCCGTTCGTCCATCCGCGTTAACTAGATTTACCACCGATCTAGCCCCACTAGCCATCAGATTAGACAATAATGTCTTAGTATCTATTAATAACCTATATAGATAAGACTATAATACTAAAAAACATAAGTCGAATAGAGACTAGCGAATAAGCGTATAAGCGCAGATGCGCTCTTAGCGCACTAAGTATACCGAGAGATAACTCCTAGTAGGGGGTAGGCCACCGCACCGCTAGCGAAGGTAGTAGTAGTAGTAGTAGAGGAGAAAGGGGTAGGGATAGACGCGAAGCCACGCGTAAAAACGCGACGAATATAGCGAATAGAAGAGAAGTAGTAAATAATAGCCCTCTAGAACGTTTAGTAAGGCGAAGGTATATAGATAGCCTAAAGTAAAGAGTAGGCGAGGGTATATAGGCGG
>JAABUP010005274.1_pt1 | contig 19885 bp, 25 predicted proteins | sample 5559201 | NCBI WGS metagenome assembly JAABUP01 (sample SAMN10711887, study PRJNA513373) | rock metagenome | isolation source: Antarctica rocks | place: Antarctica
TATACATTGAGTACTAATTCAGCCTGTCAAGCAGCACAATCCCTTATCGTTTCAAGATGCTACGCGAAATCCACCATGAAATACAACGCTATTGGCAGCTGTTACTGAAAGCAACGTTCAAGGCTCCTCTTGTGAAGAAGCCTGAGATGCTATCAACATCGGCTGCTCCTGTCGCAATGCTTGTCTTCTTCTCGAAACCCTTGCAATTCAATGCGATGCGTATCTCTTCAAATTATAGCCGTTTCGTGATGACATGCATGCTAGAAGAAAGAGGGATGAAGAACTGTGGTGAGCTTTGAAATGTCGTCCGCTATAGACACCATGAACAGATCTCCTCATTACTCTCCATACTTTGAATTATTACGGCGCGGGACCCGAACTTTCCTCCTTAGCACGCAGGTCCGTGATCCTACCAAGTAACCTGAAAGCTGACCTACAGCATCGGCATGCATCATGTGGAGCGTATTGCCACTGGTTCCTATTGTCAATTATGCGCGGAGGTTAGCATTGCAGACCCGGCTGCGTGCTTACGGCGGTCAGTGGTTCCCTAGTGATTCCCTTATTGGCTGCTATGCACGCCATCTTTTAGTGCTCTCCCCATGCTTTATAGTCTTTGTAGCACTCGAGACATTTCATGAACTGACTTCGACCTTGAGTCTGTCTGTGGGGTTCAACAACTCATTGCCAGCGACACTTGGCTGTCATGGCACTTTCACACGATACTTCAATAGCTGCGTCGGAGCAAAGGGGGTCATCAACAACATCACCACATGGCACGGTAGCAGCTAGAATCAGGCTGATGGTTTTTGGGCCTCAAACTTTTTGCCCGTCGAAAGAATTCCTCACTGAGATCCGAGAGTACTTACTGTCAGAACCCCGTCTCAGCGGCTTCCTTGATGCATTGAAAAACTTACCAAGTCTGTGGGATCGTCTCGTACGCAATGATCAATCGCTCAGAGGAGTACCCGGGGCCGAAACATTAGAGCGGCTAGTGGACTGGATCCAGCATGGAGAACTCCCAAATGGTATCATCACTGAATCTAATCTCTTCGGTATGCCTCTCACCATTGTCATACATATTGTGCAGTATTTCCATTATATGGACGGAAAGGTCAGTCATACCAAACTTCTTGAGGACGTAAGTACTGCCGGGATTCAAGGTTTCTGTCTTGGCCTCTTATCAGCTGTTGCTGTAGGATGTGCACGGCAGGAGTCCGAGGTCAATGCTCTAGCAGCAGTAGCTCTGAAGCTTGCAGCTTGTATAGGTGCATACATCGATCTGCATAGGGCCTACACGGGGGACTCATTCGACACCGTTTCCCTCGCGGTTCGCTGTAAGTCATCAACGAGTCACAATCTCCTTCTCGAAGTCCTTCAAACCTATCCCGAGGTGAGCAAGTCTACGCTGTACTCAACTTCCAAGCACCTGCAAGTTGCAAACTGACATGCTTAATGCAAAGGCGTATGTTTCCGTCATATCAGACTCTACCGATTTGAGCGTGACAGTGGCAGAGTCCCACGCAGGATCGATCACGAATCATCTCCTCTCGCTTGGTATAACCGTGCGACCAACGGGCTTGAAAGGTCGCCTCCACTCAGACTTCAATAGGCCGGCCTTACAAAACATCTTAAGACTCGTTGAGGTGAATCAGGACCTTCAGTTTCCGCCTGCTGAAAATTTCCTTGTACCAATCAGATCTAACAAGGACGGACATATCATACCTGGACCAAATTTACAGAAGCATGTGTTACAAAGTATCATGACAAGTGTAGCAAATTGGCACCTATGTATGGCTTCCACCTCATCAGATCTCCTTCATTTGAAAGCTCCATGGGTTCTTTGCTTTGGCACAACATCCTCGATCCCTCAATCCCTAGTTCGACAGGCCGCGTACAAGGTCGTAAAGGCAGGGTCTAGCAGAGCGTTTCTTAGTAAGGACATAGAACACAGCCCTCCAAGCACTCCGGGGACGTCGACCCCTTCACTTCTAGCTCGACAAGACAACATGTACCCCGAGAATGCTATTGCAGTCATAGGAATGGCTTGTAAGTTCCCAGGAGCAGACTCGGTCGAAGAGTTCTGGCAAGTTCTGAAGTCGGGTACGTCAGAATTAGGGGAGATGCCCGCTTCGAGGTTTAAGACACACAAGCTTCGCCGTTCTACGGACAGCGACGCTCGATTTTGGGGCAACTTTATCCGGGATGCAGGCGCATTCGATCATCGGTTTTTCAAGAAGTCTTCCCGGGAAGCGGCTGCAATGGATCCTCAGCAACGGCTTCTACTTCAGGTGGCTTATGAGACCCTCGAGTCATCAGGGTACTTCGCTGGACCTCCGGCTCATCAGCCAATGGATATCGGCTGTTATGTGGGCGCGTGTTCCTCAGATTACAATGATAATGTTGCCTCGCATCCACCAAGTGCCTATTCATCTCTCGGTACCCTACGTGCCTTCATGAGTGGAAAGATTAGCCATTACTTCGGCTGGACCGGGCCCTCTCTGACAGTCGACACAGCGTGTAGCTCGTCGGCCGTGGCAATACATACAGCATGTAGGGCTATCGATGCTGGTGACTGCTCAGAAGCCCTCGCGGGTGGTGTCAGTATCTTCACAAGCCCTAATTTCTACCAGAATTTGGCCGCTGCATCGTTCCTTTCTCCTACCGGAGCCACTAAGCCATTCGACGCTGCAGCTGACGGTTACTGCCGCGGTGAAGGTATAGGATTCGTTCATGTCAAAAGACTTTCTGCAGCGATCGCGGACGGCGATAACGTGCTCGGTGTGATCGCTGGGTCTGCTGTGAATCAGAATCAGAATTGTACGGCTATCACCGTCCCGCATCATGGGTCCCAAGTAGAGCTCTACAAAAAGGTCTGTTCCGTTGCTGGCTTGGCTCCTTCCAACGTGTCATTTGTCGAAGCACATGGCACTGGTACGCCCGTTGGAGATCCTATCGAGTTTGAAAGTATCCGGCAAGTCTTCGGAGGGGGTCATCGCAAGGAGCCGCTTCACGTCGCTTCTGTAAAAGGGAATATCGGCCATCTGGAAGGAGCGTCCGGTGTGTAATCCGCCGTGGAGCCCTCACCGAAGCCAATAGCGCATGTAGCTAATTGAGCCTACAGGTGTCGCCGCTCTGATCAAAGTTCTCCTGATGTTGCAACATGGCACCATCCCATTACAAACTAATTTTAACACCTTGAATCCGAAAATACCGGTACTGGAGCCTGATAGGATGATCATTCCTCGTAATACCACGGAATGGAACGCTCAATTCAAAGCAGCGTGTATCAACAACTATGGAGCCGCAGGAAGCAATGCTACTATGATTGTGACGCAAGCGCCACCTACAAAGCTGGAAAATCTCCATGTTGCGTCACACAGAGGGGCATCTGAGAAAATTTCCTATGTACATTTCGGCAAACACAAAAGGAGCGCTTGATGCGTACTGCAAAGCTCTAAAGGTGACGATATCACAGCTTTCTAGCACTTCGCACGACAACGACGCGCTTGCCAGCTTAGCATTCAATCTTAGTTTCAAACAGAATCGTGCTTTGCCTTACTTTATCAGCAAGACAGTTGAAAGCATTACGGCTTTTGAAGAGAGCCTCGAAGAGACTAATAAGTAAGTAAAAGCTGCATCAATCGAGTTCACTATAGCTCGTCACTACCTGGATACTACATCTGAATCTAATGCTTCATGGATTTGCGGACTGACATCCGTTTAGGACGTGTCGTGAACTTTCGAAGCCGAATCCCGTGGTACTTGTCTTCGGAGGTCAAAGCTCCAATCGAGCTGGTCTCAACAGAGGGATATACCATGCGTCTCTGGTACTGCGTCGCTACCTCGATAGTTGCGATGTTACGCTACGGTCATTGAACCTTGTCTCTTTATACCCGGATATATTTACTCTTGAACCCATACATGATGTGGTGAAGCTCCATTCCTTCCTTTTCTCTCTTCAATACGCAACTGCCATGACGTGGATCGAGTGCGGAGTGACACCTGCCGTATTGGTGGGTCACAGCTTCGGTCAATTGACAGCGCTGTGCGTTTCGGGGGCATTACACCTTGAGGACGCTTTACGTCTTGTTACTGGTAGGGCGGCTCTGGTACAAAAGGTTTGGGGACCAGAGCATGGAGCGATGGTTTCCATCGATGCAGATGTCAATGAGGTAATGGAGATAATTGCCGATATGAAGACCGCAGGTCACAGCATGGAAATTGCTTGTTTCAATGGCCCGGTGAGTCATGTCCTCGTCGGAAGGAAAGCATCCATTGGATGTCTTGAGGGTATCTTGACCACCAGGAAATCCGTGAAATCTCCAGTCAAATACAAGGTTCTTGAAGTTACGCATGGATTTCATTCAGTTTTCACAGAGTCGCTGATAAGCGGCCTGAACTCGTTGGCGGGCACTCTTTCGTATGAGGAACCCATCTACCAGATCGAGACATGTTCAGACCAGCATAGTTGGGCCACAATCGAGCCCCACTTGGTGGCAAAACACACGCGCGCACCCGTATACTTTGGACAAGCGATCAATCGTATTGAGAGCCGACTAGGTCCTTGCACTTGGATTGAAGCGGGTTCAGGCTCTCCAGCAATTGCTATGGTTCGTCGAGCCTTGGCTCCGGAGTCCGTGTCATCCCATACGCTTCAACCAATTCAACTTGGGAACGACCGATCAACTGATCTTTTAGCGGATGCTGTAGTCAACCTTTGGAACGAAGGTCACTCAGTCCATTTCTGGCCGCATCATCGTAGCCAAAGCAACAACTACATTCGACTTAACCTTCCTCCATATCAGTTCGAGAAGACGATACATTGGCTAGAGTGGATCGATCATGCCACGCTACCTCCAAATGCCGCCCAAACCACAACTGAATCCGAAACCGAGCCCGACCTACTTACATTTGTTAGATTTCTTGACCCACGCAAACGGCAAGCAGAACTGCTTGTTGACTCAAGAAGCCCGGAGTGGAAGCTTTACGTGCAAGGGCACGCAGTCTTGGCAGAGTCTCTCTGTCCAGCTCCTCTTTATATCGAGCTCGTAGCCCGTGCGATCAAGACCCTGGCTCCAGAGCTGAATGTCGACTCCAACATTTGTGTTGACAATCTTGATATAATGTCACCCTTGGGTGAGGCTACTGATCGCGCTATTCTACTCAACATGCAACGAACGGACGAATCGAGTAGTAGTTGGGGCTTCTCGGTCACCAGCCAGAGACGAGCAGAGCCCAAAGTCGGCAAAGAAGTAACTCACGCCCTCGGCAAGGTTTCCTCACTTAGAGACGTAACTTCTTCGCTGAATGATTTCGAGCGCTACGAGAGGCTAGTTGGCTTGGATCGTGCTCAAAACCTCGCCGCGGATGCCGCCGCCGATGCTATGCAAGGCTCGATGATTTATAAGGTTTTCTCAAAGGTAGTTACCTATGCAGACTATTACAAAGGCGTAAGAAGTGTCTATGCGAAGGGATGTGATGTCACAGCCACAATCATCTTACCGGATCTCACACAACCTATTTTAGGTCAAACTTCAGCAAAGCCGCTTGCGTTGGACAACTTCATTCAGGCTGTTGGGATCCAGTTAAATTGCCTCAATGTCTGTAAAGATAGCGACGTTTACGTTTGCACGAAGGTTGATCGGCTTCAGATGAGCTCTACGTTTACGAGGGATAGTCTTGAGGGCAAGTCATGGACTGTCTATTCTAACTTTACAGTTGGTAAAAGCAAAGACGTCATTAATGACATATTTGTCTTCGACCGCGCCACGCAGAAACTTGTTCTCTATGTTCTTGGCACCCACTTTACCAAAATCATGAAGAAATCCCTCGCAAAGGTTTTGTCTCAGTCCAATATGACGGGCAATATTTCACCAGCAAACTCTCAGCAAGACGACCAGCACAAATCTCCTCATAATGTGAAAACGCCAGCTGTGGCGAAAGACCAAATTAGCGGCGAGGATCTCAAGATAGTCCTAAACCAGGCAGGAGCAAAAAGGGATGAAAGCAACCATGATAGTGCCGCAGTCCCAGCCGCAGCATTTTCCGATTCAAAAGAGCCTCACGCAACTTCTCAAGCCTCGTCAAAGTCTCCTGATGACATCAAGGTCGAATTACTCGAGCTACTTTTCAAGATCACAGACATACCGACTGAAGAAATGAAAAATGAATCGAGCTTTGATGACATTGGAATTGACTCATTGATGGTCATCGAAGTTTTGAGCGAGATTCGCAAGTACTTTCATCTCGAAATACCAATGTCGGAATTTCAGGCCTTGACGTCAATCAAGCTCCTTTCTGACTACTTATGGTCTAAGAAATCTAATAGGAAGGCACCGCTTGCGGCTGAGACTGCAAAGGTCGAAGTCGGTTCAGAGGACAATTCTGACTCTGATACTGGGAACGATGCAGCCATACTATCTTCATCTGTCTCAAGCTTTTCAGGCGAAGAAATTTCGGAAAATAAGTGAGTCTTTCATACCTCCGTATTTCGAAGATAAGAACATTCCGTGTTGCCTTCTTAAAGCATTTCCACATTCCTTACCTCCCTTCCGAAATCCGATCTCTTCTAATACGTCTTCCACTAGGCCGACGAACGGAGCTCATGCTATGCTTGAATCCGGGAATGAGATTGCGAACTCGACAACAGCCCATGCGGATCCTTCTGGACTGAAGATGCGGTCTGTACTGCCTCCTCAAAGCTCCCATTACGGTGTAAGCAAAGCGGCGCAACATCTGTCATCTAACGCTGCAGATGCTGTAGGCTCCACACCTACAGACTACCAGCAAGCCTTCGAAGAAATCCAAAACAACTTCGACATGTATGCACAAGAGACTGGTTTCCAAGATTTCTGGAAAGTCGTCTATCCACGCCAAGCCCAGCTTGTCCTTGCATACACCGTGGCAGCATTCACATCTCTACGTTGCCCCGTGGCTTCTTTAAAGAAGGGAGAGGTCCTTCCTTCAATCAAACATCTTCCAAAACACAAGCCTCTTGTGAAGCAACTCTCCAATATCCTTGTAGATGCAGGTCTTGTTACATGTGTTGGCAACAGCCACATTCGTACTGACAAGGCTGTCGATCCGACGGGGACAAATATGCTCTTACGCAACATTATTCAAGACTTCCCCAAGCACGCCAACGAGCACAGATTGTTGAGCACTACTGGCTCAAAGTTGGCGGCTTGCCTTTCCGGCTCTAGCGATCCTTTACAACTATTGTTTCGAGCCAAAGCTGACAGAGATCTTTTGGCTGATGTCTATGCCAACGGTCCCATGTATAAAACAATCTCGAAGCTGCTCGGCTCTTTTCTGGTAAAAGCATATGATCAACCGCAGAAGGTATTCCAAATACTCGAGATAGGAGCTGGAACAGGAGGGACAACCAAATACATTGTCGAGTTCCTTGATCAGCAGAGCATTCGATTTCACTACACTTTCTCCGACATCTCAGGATCTCTGGTAGCCGCGGCAAGGAGACACTTTGGGGGTCGGGAAAACATGGAATTCGTGACTTTGGATATCGAGAAACCGTTGCCTGAACAGCATGTGAAAAGATATGACACCGTCATTTCGACCAATTGTATCCACGCCACGAGGAATCTTACTAGATCGCTGAGTCAGATTCGAGGGTTGTTGAGCAAGGATGGATTTGTCTCTTTAGTGGAATTCACACGTAATGTGTCTTGGTTTGACTTGGTCTTTGGCCTACTGGAAGGATGGTGGCTGTTCGACGACGGGCGTACTCATGTTTTAGCCCAGACTGGCTTCTGGGCAAAAGCCATGACAGATGCAGGATTTCAGAGCGCAGCATTCACGGGCGGAGACTCTGAAGAAGCGCAAACACTGAGGATCATCTCCGGTTTTGCTTCCCAGCCGCAGATGAAAACTGTACCGGTTACCCCAACCCGGAGTCAGAGGCCTCAGATAGAGACTGTGGTGTGGAAGACAGCCAGCTCTAAGCCTCTTTACGCCGATATCTATATTCCTCCAACTAAAACGCACATGAAGAGCCCAGTTGGTGAGTCAATAGCGCTGGAAGGGGCCAAGAAACGCTGACTGAATCACAGCCCTTTTGATCCATGGCGGCGGCCATTGCATGTTCACACGTGGAGAAGTGGATCTGAAACAAATGCGGCTGATGCATGACGCTGGCTACTTACCCGTAAGTGTCGACTACAGGTATTGCCCAGAGCTCAACATCGTCGAGGGCGCAATGGCGGATGTCTCTGATGCTCTTCAATGGGTGAGAACACAATTACCGTTGATGAAATTCCCAAGATGGCCAGGTCTTTCCGCGGATGGAGCTAAGGTTGTGGTGGTCGGCTGGTCCACTGGAGGAACTCTTGCCATGACCACCGCATTCACGTCGCCCCCACGGCAGGTGAGGCCTCCGGAAGCAGTTCTCGCCTTCTTCTGCCCGACTGACTACGAATCTGAGTGTGAGTGGACGAGAATAGATGTTTTTTTGCTCTGAGCAGGACTGATGGCGTTTTCAGGGTGGAAGAATCCTATTTACCCTGGTGCAGCTGTTTCATCTCCAAGCGAGCCTTACGATCTACTCGAGGGTGTTCAGGAGCATTCGGTGAGCTGACAGAAGACTGCCCCAATTGAGATATAGATCATTGACTATTTGTACACAGGTTACCTCCTGGTATCCGGAGACGAACAAGGGAGTCCCTGGTATGCTCATGTCCCTCAAAGACCCACGCTGGCGCTTCATCCTCCACATGAATTGGAAGGCGCAAACGCTACCACTCCTCCTCAATGGCCTCCCAACTAAAAAGGAGGCAACCCGCACCGGCCAAGACTTAGAGTCTCTGTCACACATGGAGATGCCTGATCCGGAGCGCGTGCAATCCATTAGCCCGTATGCGCAGATCATACGTGGAAATTACAGCACTCCTACTTACATCATACATGGCACGGCGGATGACATGATCCCATGGCAGCAAAGCCAAAAAACGATTGACGCCTTAACGAGGCAAGGCGTAGCTGCGGGAATGTACCTTTTAGACGGGGCGGAGCATTTGTTTGACACTTTTGGGACTGATCGCCTTGGTGGCGGAGATGAGGCTATCAGGACTGGGTATGAGTGGCTCTTTGCGAATGCTTGACGAAAGGTACACCGTAGATTTCTCTTTTCGGGTTTGTCATCGTATTGGCTATAGACTTTACACCTTTCTCCTTTCCTAGTGCACATGTCGAAAGACAACGTTGGCCCATCTACAATTTAAAACAGTCCGCACAAGTCTGAAGAAGCCAAATTTCTTTGCTCATCAAAAGAACACAATTCAGGTGTAGGTCCGTAGACGGTACGCTATCAGATCTCATGCCTTGGGTGCCAATGACGGGAAATCTGACAAGATGGTATCAGTAAGAAAATTTGTACAACTATCGCGAGAGCACTAGTCCAGTGGGTAACCGTGTTTCTAGACTACTTCTTTGAACGACCAGCCCGTGACAAATGCGGACTACGTGAACTTGCTGAGTACCATCAACCAACACGGGCTTAGCTGTGCGACTTCCACAGCAAGGTCGACAAAGACCTGGCTACAGCAAAGGCCAATGGTGCCGAGTATGCCACTCGTGTCCTCAAAGCCGCGTATGCAAATCCCGATGCTAGTAGCCGAGTCTTCATCCATCTATGCGAGTAGCCAAGTCCTTGCCAGCCTTCCTAGTGCTCGATTGTATCTCATTGAGCCCCTTAACCTCTCCCACACATCCGTCAAGTTGCCCAAGCAATCGATCGACCCATCCACATACCTTCGAATGTCTCCAAGCGCCAAAATGTCTCCCTCTACAACCTCACGTCCGTTTTACGTCCCAACAATCGATCTGTCCACCTACCTCAAAGATCCTTCCAGCGCAGAGGCCGAGAGGGTCATAGAGAGTGTCCGAGAGGCATGTTTGTCCACGGGATTCTTTCAGCTCGTGAACCATGGTCTTGAGAAATCTTTACAGAAGGAGGTTTTTGATGCTGCAGAGAAGTTCTTCAAGCTTCCGTTTGAGGAGAAGAAGATGCTGGATGCGAAGACGCATATGGGGCATCGGGGTTATGATGTTCTTGCTTCGCAGTCTTATGAGGAAGGGGTGCTGCCTGATCTTAAGGAGGTGAGGAGTTTCTGTTTTTGTTTTGCCCATTTTCTCCAATATTCCGCTCCAAGTTACCACTCTTGACATCTGGAATTTGAACATCAATCGAAAGAAATTTTGAAATTAATAATAACAAACCCTGCTAGGGTTTCTACATCGGCCCCGACATCCCCGCCAACGACCCACGTACCCTCTCCGGCCGCTTCTTTATGGGTCCCAACGTCTGGCCGGCCGAAAACCACCTTCCCGCGGCCGCTTTACGCGAGCCATGCGAACGCTACTATCAAGCCATATACAACCTCACACTTACCGTTCTTGCTATGCTCGCGCGGTCCCTACCGCACGGCCCGCACATCTTCGAGGACTTCGTCTCTGGCACGCCCGCGGCGCCCCTGCGCCTGCTACACTACCCACCTGCACCAGCAGGTAAGGGCACCGGTAAGCCGCAATTCGGCTCCAGTGCGCACACGGACTTTGGGGCCATCACACTGCTGTTGACGGATAAGAACCCGGGATTGGAGGTCTATGATGCGTTGGAGGGCAGATGGGTGCCAATTGCGCCGAATCCGGACGCCTATGTTGTTAATGTGGGGGATATGCTGAGTAAGTGGACGGGGGATCGATATAAGAGCAGTTTGCATCGGGTGGTGCATAAGAATCCAACGGAGAGGTATAGTGTTGTTTTTTTCTTCGATGGGAATTTGGATTGTTCATTGAAAGCGCTGGATGGGAGTCAGAGGGATGGGGAGGAGGGATTGACGGTGGAGAAGCACATGCTGCAGCGGATGGCGCAGTCGTATGGGAAGAAGGTGGGGAAGGATTAGGGGCTTCGTTTAGCTTAGGGGGTATTGATTTCTGGGGGATTTCGAATTGAGCATCTTGACCCATGTGTCCACTTGTAGCAAAGAGCCTTATGATCACCTATTGTAAGGTAGACATGCCTCAGTACATTATCATACTTCTCAAGCGACCTCCTCCATACACCACAGGGAATGACGGAATCTCTTGACTAGAAGTTTCTAAGACAAATTATCGGTCCGAATGAGATGAGGTCCAAGACTCTAGTCTACTACTCGCTGTCGGAATGTCACATTGAAATTGGATTGGTGGGTTAGCCACCGGTTTTTCACGATCCACTCTTGCCGGGCTGGATCTGCAAAGGATATCTGCACAACAGCATAAGCCACATTTCTCAACGAGAGGACCGTCCTCCTCTCCTGAGGGATCAGCGGACCACTGACCTCATATTTTCTCAACATAGTCGGCACCAATTTGTAGATTTCAAGGTAAGAGATATTCTTGCCTAAGCAGGCTCTATGGCCGGCGCCAAACTGCAAAAACATATACGATTTATCAGTGGTATTCATTCCATCATTAACGCATCAAGGCTAGCTTGAGGTCGTTACTTACAGTAAGCATCGCATTCTCCATGCGCCTCCGCTTGGATTCTTCGCAAAGCCATCGCTCGGGTCTCCACTCGTCACAGTCCTTACCAAAAGTATCCACGTCTCGATGGACGACCCAAGCCGGTATGGCAACCACAGTCCCAGCTGCAAAGAGGCGACCGCAGATCATTGCACCTCCCGCAGGTACGACTCGTTCAAACGGCAGTCCAAATGGCGGATGCAGACGAGCGGCCTCTTTGATGCAGGCATCAAGGTAGGGGAGCGCACGAGATTCCTTCCATGTTGCGAACTGGGAAAGTCTACCGTTTTTGCCCGCCTCATCAACCTCTTTCAGCAGACAGCGCATTGATGTGGGACGGCGCATGAGGCTGTAAAATATCGAGCGAAGAAGGATGGCTGTTGTGTCACTACCAGCAGTGACATTGGATGTAGTCCAAGCAGTAAGAGCAAAGGGTGGTATCTGCTTATCCTTCTCAATGACGTCAAGAAATTGGGACAGGAAGTCCCTGTTGTCCGAGTTCTCCTGAGGAGAAGAGTTTTTCTCTACGAGAGTCTGACGCTCCTTGGCTTGTGCCACTGCGAAGCCGACAATCGGATTTGGGGTGAATCTACGCAGTCGTTGTAGTATCGGATTCTTGGTCCATACAAGATCCAACCATGGCATCTGAGAGACCTACTTTCGTCAGAATCATGTGGATTTCGCACTTATGGGTTCCGGCAGCCGCTATGAGTATCAATGATCCAAGATCCCTGTTTCGTTGGAGAAATTTGATGCATGTTATGTTGCAGGAATAAAACAAAATTATGATCAAGGGATCGGCCACCGGATGAAAACTCACAGGAGAAGCGGCTGTAAAGTATTTCCAAATGGACCCCATGATCCCCTGAATATCTTTACCTTTCTCGAGGAACCCTATTCGCTTGGAAAAGGTAATCTCGCCGATAACATCAAATGCGAAGGCTTGAAGCCAGAATGCAAAATCGCAGACTTTGTTTTTGTCGGCAAACAGATGATCCAAGCGCTCAAAGAAATATTCCATCGTTGAATTCACCTGAGGCTCGAAGGAAACCACCTTGCTCATTCCGTACATGGTGGCGATTGGCTTCCTCAAAGTGCGGTGCAATTCCTCACTTTGTGTCGCGAAGATTGTAGGGACTGGCTTTCCTCTTGCGTAGAAAAGTAATACATGGTAGAAGTCCGACTAATTGTGTCAGATAAATTGGAAGACCATTGCCCAATTTCGACAAGCATGGAAGCTCTCTTACCTTCTGGAAACCCGGGCTGAACCCATATATTGTCGGAATCTCGGCGGGATCCGATATTGAGACCATGTTCGGACCAAAGCGCACCAGCTTTCCATACTGGCGGTGCAGCTGGATGTGGATATCGTGAGCTCGATTGCTCAGAACCCATGAGAGCCGTGGCAGGTTTGTCCAAGCTGCAATGAAGGGACCGGGTACATGACGCAGTCCTTGATACGAGCGGAGCGACCACAACAAGATGGTAAATATGGCAAGTAGAGGCGCTCCGAGACTCAGATACTGCATGGCAGATGAAGAATTCAAGCAAGCAAGGGTGACCAGAACGTAGCGTAGATGTCAGAGGAACATGGATTCATGCATCTCAAATTTACGAAAGGAGTAGGTGTAGCATGATAGAGCAGGCAACAAGCGAGCATAGCTCCATGGCACGAGTATGTTCACGCAGGTCCCGACCCTTGCGAGACGGGGAAATTTGTGAATAGCCATTTGACGCTCAATCGTGTCTGTCAAGAAGTTCCTTGGAGGCTCCTCTTGCGCGTAGCTGTAGCATCAGGAGTCCCGCGTCGAGTCTATGTCCTCCATTAGCTTCTCTGTGAGCGCAGGATTTGGTAAAGTCAGTGGTGAAATGTAGACGTGTACATGTCCGTTGACTATACATACGCGCCCATTTACTATGTATACGTCCCGCCGATTTGCTGCGGACACCGCTCGAATGAGGTATAGTGGTGTCTTAATTGATACTAGGTAGTGCTTTAGATGCCCGCAGTCCTCTTCGCGGCGTGGTACCAATGTGACTACAATGCGACGACCACCCTCACACGTATCTAGGGGCTCGTGTCTAGCTATGAGGGGAATTCGCTTCTACGTGAAATTTGGGCCTTCCTGGGCATTGCATGAAGGCCAATGCACAGATGGCAAGGGTGCCAAGATTTGACCTTGGTGTAATTTAATTAAGATTACGTGGTCACTTTAGTAAGTAAAGTCTAACTTTCTCCATGAATTTGACTCGACCCTCACCAAAATGATAAACAGTTACTCCTTGTAATGCAAGTCTGCATGCATGGGGTTGGCTGTAAATCATGCTTGCTATAACTCTGCGCCTGCTAGCTGCAACCCGCGGGCACCCAATATCCACCGAAACCAACTCCTATTGGTATGCTCTAGTCTCCTGATCACACCACTCATAGAACGAGGCAGCTTTTCCGTTGTCGATGCTCTGCTGTATGTGATCGGGAATTTGACCGAAGCGACCCCAGGGGAGTATGAACGCGCTGCCCTTTTTGATGGTGACTTCTGGCGAGAGACTGGCAAATAACTCGGTGTAGGCGCCGTACTTGGGTTCTTTAAACATGAGACCCTGGTGGAGGGGATCAGACAAAAAGGCTCTCAGAAGCGCAAGAAGCATCCAGAAGACAGGAGAAGGGTCGCGTCCTACCATGATCATGCGCTGAACTGGTGATACATGTCGCTGCAGCTCTGTCTTCAGCAGCCCAGGATTGACGGCCTGTTTACTAATCAATACTTGACATATAGCAAGTCTCTAGATAACGTACCACGTTGATTATGCCATCTTTGTTTGAGCGGTGGGCTGATTCTGTTGCTAGGAAGAGATTGCCGACCTTGCTCTGCATGTAATTTTCCATCGCGTTCTACAACCATCAGCGCTCGCTGACAAGTCACTCTTTTTCCAAGACTCGCGTACTTTGATGACCTTGGGACTTCCATCGCGGTTCATAGTGATACCACCTTTTGGCACCGATGCAGCTATCATGGATGAAATCCAGACGACACGGACGCCAAGAGGGTTGTTTGTTGCTGCTGCCGTTTTCTTGAGAGTAGGCTCAAGATAATGGTTGAGAAGGAAGGGTCCGAGGCAGTTTGTGCCCATCTCGAGATCATATCCCTACAATGGCATTGTTAGTGGGATCCGGGCATGCGCGTCAAGCGGCTTGTCTGTAGAAGAGGGAACAATGGTCAAATTTCGGGATCATTCACTCACCAGATCGGTCTTACTACCAGCGGGAGGCGTCATAAGACCAGCATTGTGTACGAGGACATCCAGCCGATCTTCTTTTGAAAGAAAGTCACGAGCGGACTGCCCGACGGATGCCAGGTTCGCCAGATCTACCTGCAATGCTTCGACACGGCCGGTCTTGGTGCGGACTTGGCTCTTGATTGTCTTGATGGCTGCATTGAGCTTTTCAGTGGAGCGCGCTGCAACGTAGACGGTTCCGTTCAGTCCATAAAGCATCTTGGCAAGCTCAAGGCCGACCCCAGACGTGCTGCCGGTGACCAAAAACACACGGCCACCTTGGTCGCCGGCATGCTTCTCAGTGAAAGTAGGAGAAGGCGGAAAGATTTGGTCAAAAGGCGGAGGCATGTTCTCAAGTGAAAGAAGAGGAGTGTTTTAGAGTGAGGCTAGTGAGTAGGAGAGACGTGTAATCAATGATGGAGCAGATCGACCTCAATGTGAGCTTTCGCAAGCTGTAAGGGAGAGAGAAGATGTCTGGATGGACCTGAGTAAAGACGTCTGTGCTTTGTTCTCGATCACGAACGCGCAGGACTGCCGGACTTAGCGAAAACGCAAGAATAGGCAATTTCCTTAACACCGCCCCGGCACTGACTAAGCGAGCAAACGGACGAGAAATATTTCCCAATGTAGTTTGGTCGCTCCATGCATGAGTGAGATGGAAGGCACTGAGGCGGGTGCTAATTATTGATCTCGTTCCCCTCCTCTATGGCAGTGCTGATGAATCATTCAATAGAACGGACGCCTCATTCAGCCGTTGTAGGTGTGATACCATTGAGATTATTTCCCGGCAGCGATACCATGCTTGGTAGCTGACTGCTCGTAATAGTACAGGTGAGAATGAAACGCCCCAACTTTCTACTACCAAATTCCCACCAGGTACGATTGTCAGCCTGAAACATTGACTCTCGACCATCCTCACAATGCAGCCCAATTCCATCCGTGATCATTTGCCTCAATTCCCACCCAGGATGTCTGCCGCAATCTTCTCTGCAAGTGCATCTGCGCAGATGATCAGCATTTCTCCCAGCATGTCAAATGCGAAGAATCGAACTTACACACTGTGGAGACAGGATGGCCCGGAGGCAGCAAGGCGAAGGACGAGGCATCTACAACCCGTAAGCCTGAGACCCCAAAGACCCGCGCCTTCGAATCCACAACGGCGTCTGGGTCGTTCGCCACGCCCATCTTGCAAGTACACGAAGCATGGAAGACGGTAGTGAAGCTCTGCCTGATGATTTCCAGGATCTGCGCATCAGTTTGTACAGTCACTCCCGGGAAATTCTCATTTCCTATGAGTATCGGGGCCATCGCAGGAGTGCTGAAAATCTGCCTTGCGCGCTTGTAGCCAGCAATAACTGTTGCTTGGTCCCTAGGATCAGTGAGCCAATTCGGGTTGATGACCGGGGGTTTGGCCGCGTCTGCAGAGTTGATGGTGACGTTGCCACGAGAGTAGGGCGAAACAAGAGCCATCGAGATACTGGCGTAATTGTAGCCGTCTGTCGGCTGTAACCCAGTCGTCAGGTAGCCGAGGAAAGCAGACGTTATGATATACTCAACGTCAGGCCAGTCCGATGAGAATGAAATATTCTGCTGAAATGGGGGCCTGAAAATACGGTTGGGGAGTCTCTCGAAAGCTGCAATATCAGTTAATCAATAGATGAGCGTGAGATCAGGATGTGATGTACTCACCCAGCAAGTCAGATCCTGCGTCCGTGAGCATCCCAGTAGGTGGCTCGGAAAGATAACTTTCTACAGTCTGAGCTTCGAATGTTGGATTGAGAATCAGCTCTGTAGTGGTGAGGACATTAACACGAAAAGACGGGCCTCCGACGACATGGTCCCACATGTTCTGCCCGACCCCCGGCAGGTCTACAACGGCCGGGATATCATATGCTTTCAGCGTAGATGCAGGGCCGACTCCAGATATCATAAGGAGCTGCGGAGACTGGAACGCCCCTGCGGACAGTATAACTTCCTCATTTGCGGACAACAAGAATGGCTCCCCCCCAAAATCGATCATGACACCAGTCGCCTTCTTGTTTGCGTCGAAGACAACCTTCTTCGCCAGAGTTGATGGATAGACAATCAAATTCGGATTGGGCAAGCCAAGTTTCTGCAAAAAAGAGGTCTCAGAGGAGTCTCGCTCCATGCTCTGGGCATCAAGCGTCAGGAGTTGATACGATTGTCCCAGGATCTTACCGCTTGTGAAGCCGTTGAGGCGCTGGAAGCCCAATTGATCGAGGGCCAGGCGTGCCCAAGAGGCAAACGCCATCGCATAATTGCTGAACGTGACCGAAACGGGCCCTGAACTTCCAAGACTGGGTGCATCGTATGAGGCAGTTGCATTTGCAGGCCGCAGGTTTGAAGGCGGTGTAAAGTGAACGCTTTTCTGGAAGTATTGCTGGAAATTCTGGAACTTATAGTCATCGTCTCCGACCAGCTGAGCCCACAAATCATATGAGCCGCTGGGACCTATCTGGTACGATAGATAGTTCCGCGCTGAGCTACCCCCTAGGCATTTGCCACGGGTGTAGAGAGGCGCTTGGCCGTCGAAACCCTAAAGACTCATTGATTAGCGACTGCTCAAATATACCTCACACCACGTGAACGAGAATGCTCACTGGCTGTGGAGTGGTAATGAAACCCCAATCAACCTGAGGCGACTCCTGGAAGGGCGATTTGGCAGTGAAGGCAGCCGCATCGAGAGGAATTTGGCTGTAGTTGCTGTTGCCAATTTCATAGAAGCTGCCAGCTTCGATGATGGCTACAGAATGAGAGCCCTGTGCAAGCCTAGTCGCAACGGCGAGACCGGCCGTTCCTCCCCCTGCACACATCAGTCTTCTGTACTACTAGATGAATCTTGAAGTTGGTGACCTACCGACTACGATATAATCATAAGTGGCATTACCGGGTGCGCCGAAGGACGAACCCAGAAGTCGTCGGGCAAGACACAGGTGATTGAAAAGACCTGCAAGGAGCACGACCTCGATTATCTTCCGCACTATGGCTGTCATGTTGTCCAAGCTCTGTCAAAGACATTTCAAAATCGAGTTTTGGGGCGATTCAATGAATTTGTACCCTGGCGAGTGAACGGGTGGCTGAGCTTTGCCGCTTCCTATTATTCACATCTGGAATCGCTGTTGCAACCTGGGCGTCCAGTGCGGGTCAGCTGAGGGCACTCCTCGCGTTGATCATCCATTTTGAATCCTCAAAAATCCTCAGTAACAAAACATAAGATCAGGAGATTCTTTGCGAATGATTGGTTATTCTCAGTCGTAAAGTTTCCAGGGAACCGGATTGATCATAAGCTTAACGCTGTTCCTGCATTCATCCCAGCCTACTGCAAATAATTCTCCGGGGATTTTGCAGGAGATCTAGCCGCACAACGTGGATACAGGGACATGGGGCGTAGGTAGGTTCCGAAATCTGACGATCAGTGTGGACCCCTCTCTGGTCCTGAGTAAATCCACTCAGGTCCGCGGCGTGATTTTGTGGTGTGGGACTTGCGTGCCGCATGACCGCACGCGCCATTGGATGGCCCGAGGGATTAGTCACCAAAGTACCTGATGAAGATGATGTTTATAGTCACGGTGTCAGCCAGCCTGGCCTGCGGAGGTATACGGGATGTAACATGGCGTCCTTCACTGAACTTGCTGAGAGCATTCTGGCCCAGGCAAAACGCCTAGATGCCTTCACCACGAGCAAAGGCCTCCCATCATCCTCCTTCGCCCGCCACACCCTCTCTGATCTTCCAAACGAACTGGAGGAATGCAGGAGGAGCCTCGTGGATTCGTGTCAAGACTTGAAGCAGCTTGGAAACGGACCGGTTGGCCAGTTCTATGAGGTTCTTTTCAATGTAAGCTGACCCAAAGTTATACGTGGAGTGGAATGCGAAGCTAGTCGGCGTTTGGCGCCTTACTGTTTCATTGCATCTGCCATTGTGATTGATCAAGTATACCAGTAGTTCACAGATACCCTCAGTCTTCGCTTTGTATATCATTACAAGCTCGCCACCTACGTCCCGGATGACGGGGCAATTTCATTCTCCGAACTTGGCCTTGCGAGTGGTGTAGACGAGACGCTTGTCCGCCGCTTCGTGCAACATGCCATCATCAACCGGTTCTTCCTGGAGAGTACTCCCGGTTTCGTGAGTCATAGTACCGCTTCACTTCTTCTAAAGCAGAATGCAGGAATGCAGGATACTGTGGGATTTCTTCTGAACGACATCGCTCCAGCATCTACACACGTCATTGAAGCTATGCAGAGATGGCCTCTTTCGGGTGAACCGACCGAGACCGGTTTCAATATCGCAGAACTGACGTCGGATCCTTTCTATCAACAATTAGCACGTGATGCAGAGCGATCCCGTCGGTTTGGCGGAGGGATGAGGTTTATGACGCAGGGCAGCCTCTACGATATCAATCATCTCATCAACGGGTACGACTGGGGCACTCTAGACAGACCGGGCGCCTGTGTTGTTGATGTTGGCGGAGGCCACGGCGGCGTTAGCCAAGCCCTCGCTCGCGCGACAAAGCACCTGAAGTTTGTTGTTCAAGACCTGAAGGGTACCGTCTCTGAAGGCGTCAAGCTACTACCGCCTGACCTTAGTGGTCGTGTGGAGTTCATGCCTCATGACTTCTTTGACGAACAGCCAATCCAGCATGCTGACATATACTTCTTTCGATTCATCCTGCACAATTGGTCCAACAAGTACGCAGCGCAAATCTTAGAGAAATTGATTCCAGCAATGAAGAATGGTTCGAGGGTAGTCATATATGAGTTCATGCCCGACGAGGTTGCCAATCCTTCTTGGACGCAGAAGCAGAAGAGGTGAGTAGCCAACCAGCACAAAAATTTGAGAATCAATCATCCATGCTAATGTCGCGGTGTATCATCAGGAACTTGGACATGATCCAAGCGACCGCTTGGAACTCCCTCGAACGGACCGCTTCCGATTGGCAAAAGCTCTTCTTCAGTGTAAGCCCTGAATACCAATTCCTAGGGACTAGAACCCCCGAGGGCAGCGCTGTTTCGTTGATCGAGGCGAGGTTCCATAAACGGTGCGTCGAGGGGGCGGCGGAAGGCAATC
>JAABUP010005276.1_pt1 | contig 19878 bp, 37 predicted proteins | sample 5559201 | NCBI WGS metagenome assembly JAABUP01 (sample SAMN10711887, study PRJNA513373) | rock metagenome | isolation source: Antarctica rocks | place: Antarctica
GCAGTTGGGCCCACCCTACATTTTGGCACAGACAGCAGCAAGCTGACCTCAAAGACTGAGATTGCCTTTGGCAGCATTGACGTCCTTCAGGTGTCCTGGGTTGCTGGCCTGTCTAGCTTGTGCAACAGATTCTGTACATCCAGAGGCGAACCGCACTCTGATACGTTCACCTCCTTACAGCCAATCACCACCACATACACGTATTCCATGCCCCAATGCTGAATGATCGGCTGGAACACCATACATGCATTTCTCAATATTCCCAATGTCCATACATGCATTACCCCATTACCATACATGCATTTCCTAATTTCTCTGCGCTTGCACTCTGAGGAGTGTCGCTTCTGTCTGCCCAAACATGTTTTGGCTGTGCAAATAGACGATGCTGGTGTTTTGTTCAATGGTCGATTGCCTGCTTTGGTGCAGTGCTTGACCTCTCTACACGTTTCCTGTAGGCAAGGGAACATGTGCTACAAGTACACAACCCTACAGACATATTGGCCAGTCTGAAAACTCTTGTGGAAGGACGTGATTCCCCTTTCCAAGTAGCTTCAAGGGAAGCCCAACTGCAGCCTCATGAGAGCATGGCTGTCAAGGTGAGCCCACCACATATGTAGGCCTGTGAAGCTTTGACAAGCTGACCAGGCTGCACAAGCTCAATGCTCATGCTTGTCACAAGTCTGTGAATAGCAAGACCTTAGGTGTCCACAACACATGGAAGAAGACTATACCGTGAATTTGCTTTGAGACTCACATTGTGTCTTCATTGTGGAAAACATCCTCAGCCTGTGTCTGTTGACTAGGAGCTTGCATTGCTGTGCACCATTAGGACCAGCCAGTTCCAAAACCGCTTCTCTACATTGGTGGCTGCTGTCATTTAGGTGACTGTGTTGCTGGATGAAGCCAAGCAACATAAGGACGTGCTACACCTGTTTGTCACAGAGGGAGCTGACATCACAGTTCCACTGTCAGCAACAGGATTAGGTCATGTTGTCACATGTCCAGCAATTGCTGATGGTGTGGACTTTGGGCCTCAATTCACAGGTGTGTCAATGATTGTGACATGCCACAGTATGTCTGATTACAAACAACCAGCAGATATGCTGCAACAACATACCACAAACTTGCGCAAGAGGATTATACAGTAAACTTTCTGATGCTTTCTGATGCTTTGCCTGTACATGAACTTGCGGTGGCACATAGCTGCACGAAGTAGCTGAGGCAACTCTCTTTGAATGTCACATGTGAGTGTTTCAGCTAACAGCTGAATCTACGTGCCTGTGTTCTGAGCAGCATATGCTATTTTGACGCTTCACTGTACATCAAAGGCGCTTGAGCCTATTGGTTGCATTGTAGGTCACCGCTTCAGCAAGGATATTGTGATCCAGAACCAGGGCAAGCACCCTGTGACTTTGGCTTGGGCAAATTCCACTTTTGCTGCTGAGAAGAGCAAGCAAGCAAAGGCTCAGAAGAATGCTGGAAAAGCCAAGCAGGTGATACACCAGCGCTTTCTGGCTCGCAACACTGCATTGAAATTGCTGGCTCTTTCCCAAAAGGCTTGCCTCAATTCCCTGGTTCTCCAATGGCCAATCGTTCATGATGAGCACCCATGCTTCAGAACACTCAGACATCGCATGATAATGTAGGAGGAAGTTGCTGTGGTGGAGCCTGTTCCTGTGTATTCTGTCAACCCAGACAGGATTACTATAGCTCCAAAGTCTTCTTGCCAGCTGGAGTTTTTTGGTTTCTCAGCACAGCCGGGCCAGATTGAAGAGCGCTTCATCTGCACTCTTGGAAATGGCGTCAAGTCCAAGCAGACTGTCTTTGACATTGTTGCCAGGTCTGTTGTGAACATTGACATCGTTGCCAGGTCTGTTGTGAAGATTGACATTGTTGCCAGGTCTGCTGTGAACATGCCTCTTGGCGCTAGCCAGCAACACCTGGAACCTTGCGAAGGAACATGCTTGCACTCAAGGTCCAGCTTTCTCTAGGAGCATGAACACATCGCTGACACGAGTTGCTGCGGGGAAGGAGCAGCCTCAGCTCACTGCAACATGTGGCATGATGCAGGGCCAACATTGCTCCCCCAGTGCTGCAGTTCTCAGAGCGCAAGCTTGACTGGTGCTACAGCTACACTCCAGGGCAGCCTGCTCTGCCCATGAGCAGGGCCCTCACAGTGCAGAATGTGTCACCCCTCTCAATTCCATGCAGCCTGCGCACCTCGCAGCCTTTCATGCTGGACCAGTCCTCCTTCCAGCTGGCACCACAGGAGACTGTCACTGTGACTGTCACCTTTGACCCTGCTCAGAAGTGAGCTCCTTTGCATGTGTTGCAAAGCCCATCACTGTGACTGCACTACTGCCATTGCAAGTGCAGTGCAGACAGGCAGCCTAGTACTTTGTTACAAAGCATGTCTACCACAGTATGAGTAGCAGCTGAACTTGTTTCTGCTGCAGGACTGACCTTGTGTCAGGGGTGCTGAAGCGCAAGATTGCTGTGGTGTATGCCGATGCCAGTCAGACTGACCTGGAGCTTGTGGGAGAAGTCTGCTTCCCCAACTTGCACTTTGACGTCTCTACTGTGGAGTTTGGCAGTGTGCTGAATGACACCACCACCAGGCAGCTGGTGGTGATGAGTAACACCAGCAAGGTGGATGCTGCATTCCACTGGCAGTTTGCTGACTCAGAGGCGACTGACGGTAAGACCAGGGCAAGAGTGTCCACAGAAGCAGGAGCCTTAATGCCAGCATGCATGGAAGGTTGACATGACTTCTTGTGTCATGCAATGATCTCTTAGTCAGTCATGCTGCAATAGCCACAGCTGCTTTAGCGAGCAAAGTGCATTGCATGCTAGTTGGCCACATCCTGACTGTCAAAACATGCAGGCAATCTTGCACCTCAGCCTTTACACACAGCTTGTTGTGATTACCATTGCATATGCAGCTAATTTGCTTGTCTTCCTTGCAGACCGGCCACAGTCTTCTGCCTCTAACCATGCCAAAGTAGCAGTGGGTGCAACAGCCTTTGACATTCTGCCCACTCGTGGCATGTTGAAGGCTGGGGAGAGCCGTACTGTAGAATTTGCCTACTACGCCCGCCCAGGCCAGAAGGCTTCCACAAATGCTGTGTGTGAGGTGGAGGGAGGCCCTACCTACACATTGCCAGTCACAGCCGACTCCAATGCAATCAAGTATGTCTGTCCAGTTGGCGGCTGCGCACAATGTCCTGATAGACGGACTCCACATTGAGCTGAACCCATCATGCTGCTGCATCTGAGAGTACTCAGCTGCACGCAGTAGTCAAGCTGGTCAGCGGCCTTGAGCAGAGCATGTTCAGCACCTTGGTCAGCTGCTCAGCAGCACCACCTGCAAGCATCAGCTGAGCCATAGGAGATGTCATTCAACTTCTGTGCCTGCGCAGGTACACTGTGGAGCCTCAGGTTGTTGACATAGGCCCAGTGCTGTTTGACAGAGCCAGTGAGAAGGAGGTCAGCATCCACAACAGGGGCAGGGTGCAGTTCGCATTTGACATAGACACCAGTGGACTGTCGCGACCCAGTGTCTGTGACGTCACACCCAAGACGGGCACAGTGATGCCAGGCCAGCATGCTGTACTGAAACTCAAGGTGGGCCAAGCATTGCAATGACACGGCCGCTTATTGCTTACCAGTTTGCATGGCATTATTTTTTCTACAAAATGGTGGGGCTGTATGTTCTCCTGGCAATTGCAGCACTGCATTCAGACCCACTCTTGCAGCTGCCATTTTGCAACTCTAGCTGTCATTTGCCTAGAGTCACTAGCATATTCTGACTGATGCCTTTTGCTGGGCAGTCTACAATAGGCTAGTGCAGCTGTCTGTATTTGCAGGTGGTGGCAGGTATGCCTGACAATATACAGGAGATCCTGAGGGTCAAGGTAGCTCACTTTGACCCTGTGACCTTGACCCTAGTGGGGCAGGGCGTCTACCCCGCATTGTCACTGACCTTGCCAAGGGTGAGGAACACGGAGTATGATAAAGCTCTGATTGAAGCACAGGACTCGCTGAGAGCTGCACAGCTCAAACCTCAGCCAGTGCCCAGGTTTGCAATCCCAGCTGTCATCTATCACATCCTGAGTGCCTGCCAAAGCTGCTGCATACACAGTCAGCTTGCCATGCACAGAATCTTGTCAGAGTTGCAACTCAAGTCCATTCTTGGTCGGCAGCATGTTAGCTACAGTTCAGGTCAATGAATAGAAGTCTACATGACTCAGTGGGTGATCAGCCTAGCCATACTGGTTCTAGAAGAAGGTGCTGATCTTGTGCAGGTCTGCATCACCTCCGCCCTCCAGGGGTGGCAGGGCATCCTCTTCACCGCCGCCCAAGTCCCCTCAGAGTCCTCGCCGCACAGGGCGCTCAGAGCTCACCCCCAAGCTGCAGCTGGAGGCCGAGGCTGACCGTCTGCTCATGATCAAGCAGGTCTCCAAGCAGGTGATCTGCCACTTCAGCCAAATCCAGGGAGCAGGCTGGACATCAACTATGAGCATTCCTAAGATGCATGCTGTTGAACTGCTGAAGGTGTAGTAGCTGGTCTGCTACTGAGGATGCCCGTTGTGCAGGTTGAGGGGGCAAGTCATTGAGCCTGCGAGGGTTCCATGCAGTATATTGAATGCAGATGTAATGTCAGCAAGAGCAAGTTATGAGATGCAAGCAATGCTGCAGGCGGCACAAAGCAGACGACCGTTCAGCGGTGGGCGACCGCTTGGTGGGTCGCCAATGCCCAAGGAGGTTCCTGGAGGCAAGCCTGGCACTGCACAGAGTCAACGCAGCAATTTCAGTGCAGATGGCATGCAGATGGTGGCGGCTGAATACGTGCTGGACTTTGGCCACGTCATCAAGGGCACTCAGAAGGTATCAGGCCTACCATCTGAGCTGTCTTGCAGTGCGTCTTATGCAAATTGGTGCATGAAAGGGTGTGAAACATCTCCCCGATGTAAAAACGTGTTTTCACTGTCCCCAGGCGTTTCTGAGTGAGTTGCTAGTGTAGGGTGGACACTTCTGAACTAAAATAGACGTTTTGGGATTGAAAAGAGCTGCCATGTCTCCCATGGCCTCTGACTAAAGCAGGCTCTGCTTCCTTGCCATGGCATCATGTGCTCGGATAGATAACAACAGATTGGCTGCATATGGTGATGTTATACAGGTGCGCAAGTTCAAGGCAATCAACACAGGTAGTGTGGGTGTGACTTTTGCTGTGGACAACAAAACCCTGGAGAAGTCTGGCTTCACAGTTTCTCCAGACAAGGTGCCAATGCTGACTGGGGCTCCAACACATGCTGCTCTGGAGCTGACAGTTACACTGCAGGTCAGCATGCATACTGTTGTTGACTTGCCACTTGTGCAATTGCCTAGCAAAAGTCTGCTGCTTGCGCTGCTGCTCCTGCCTAATGTTGCAGGTGTCTATTGCATTAGCTGTCGCACAGCATGATCATCAGGAAAGTCTCAGCAAGAATTATCACTGTTGCTGTTCTACCTCCAGGCCAGCAGCAATCTGCAGTGTAAAAGGGTCGAGAGCACACATGCACTGCGTAATACGCCAGCCAAATGGCGGTGGTTGACTACAAACCCTGCAACCATGCGAATACACATGAGCTGATTACCGCTTGTATCTTTGCAGACTGCCAGGCTGAAGATGACCCGTGGCTTGATAGAGCTGGATGTACCATTGCGCATGAAAGCTGGCCCCACGGTCATGCTGCACATGAAGGCGTGTCTGCTGACCCCCGACGTTCAGCTTTCGGCATCCACACTGGCCTTTGGTCCAGTGCAGACCGGCAAGTGCAAGGTACTTTTTAATCCCCATGCTGCCGTTTCCGTGGCTCAAGCCCTGCCTGCTGCCAGCTCAAAAGCATGTTGGATGGCTGCTTTGCCCAGCACTGACAGCTGCTGCGCAGGTCATGATGGTGCTCATGCACAACACAAGGGAGGTGCCAGCTGAATGGCAGGTCAAGCCTCCTGTGGATCTAGCGGCTGCAGCAGACTGGTCTTACTTCAAGTGTGAGCCAGAGCAAGGGTTGCTACCACCAGGCCAGAAGCAGCTGCTCAAGGTTTGTTTCGCAATCCTGCTTACCTGATGAGCTATCATAATTCTGGGTCTCATGCCTTTCTCTTCATTTCAAAATTTGGTTGATGCTGGCTGAGACTGGCCTTCGCAACTGTTTTGTCATACTCTGTGCTTCCAGAGGTGCAGGCAAAAATAGATGCATCACCAGTAGATGTGCAAAATGATGAAGCTCAGAAAGGATTACCTATTAACGGTCTTCTGCAGCAGTCCACACATGCCATTTGTTGGAGCACTGGAATGTACCCATGTATCACATCCACTGAGGAAAACACCAATTCCTGGCAGCTCTGCTCTTTCACTGTGAGCTTGCGTTATCCTGATGAAACGTCCCTGCAGGTGATGTTCACACCTGGTGGACACAGCCATGCTTCTCAGTACAAGCAGGGCATCCCAATCAAGATCACCCACAACAACAAGGGCCCTACTGTCATGTGCACAGCCTCAAGTTTCATGCTGAAGGCAGCCTTTGACCCACCCTTGCTGGACCTGGGTGCTATCCTGCCCCGCTTTGATAGCCAGCAGCCCAATCAGGCCCTGCTGAAGCTCATCAATACTGCAGACGTCGATATGGAGGTAGGCCCGGGCTGCATTTGCTTGTCGGAGCAGTGTGCACGCATGCACAACAGCCACAGAGCTTGTCTTTGCACCACCAAATGCTAATGCCCAAAAGGTCTCAGCAGCCCACAGCAGGACGCATGTGTTGGCCTCCAGAAGGCTGAGTCATACTGGGTCATGTAGCAGCTGGCACAGGCTCCTTTTGTCTCATGTCACTATGCCTCACATGGGGTGACAGCAGCAGGTCAGCACCACTCAGGAACGTGGCTGTGTGCATGCATTCCTTGTATCATGTACACCTTGCAGGCCAAGGCTGATTTACCTCATGTTGCAGGTGTTCACATTGGACTGGGACAAGCAGTACCTTGAGGATGAAGCAGCATTGCGTGAGGCAGGAGGTTATGACGCTAATGACATCCAGCTGCTAGATCCCCTGCCTCCTGGTGCTGCCCTGTGGCCAGATCTGCCCCCACCACCAGCTCCACCAGCAGATGGCCCACAGCCTGTTCCACCTGAGGCTGCAGCTGATGCATCCACCATACCTGGTGAGCCTGCACACGGTGTTCAGCGCTATCTCAGGAGATGGCTGTATATGCAGTGAAGCCTTCTGTGAACTGCACATCAATGCTTTGTGATGCAGCTGGTTTGCTCTCCAAGCACACCCTCAACAGCAATTTAGCAAACAGCAAATGGGATGGCTTAAAACGGTCATCACCTCTGAACCTGTTCTTCCCTGCAGGTGGTCTGACTGGCAGCAAGGCAACAGCTGGTGGGCAGGTTGCAGCAGCCACGACACTCAGCAGCTGGGTGTCCATGATGCCAGGTGCACAGGCTCTGGCTGATAGCATGAAGGATGAGGAACCTCTTATGCCTGGTGGCCTCAACCTGGTGGTCATGGGACCACCGCTGGCTGGCAAATCTGTACAGGCTCAGCTTTTGGCTGATCGCTATCAGCTTGTGGTTACCACCGTTGATGACCTGCTCATGGTCAGTCTCCTGCTTCTTCCTCAGCAGCAAACAGTCTGCTGCGATTTGGCTGCAAGATCACCCTGTGGCATCTGAACTGCATCATGCAAGGCCCTTCTAGGCGGCCATTGCTGGAAGGTGCAACAGCTCCGCACACTTGTACGCAAATTGCAGTAATGACAGCAGCCACATGACAATGCTCATATCCATGACTATTCAATGTCATCTGCTGATCTGAGTGGAGGACAACAAACAGCGTGCATTCCTGATCATACTGTCTTCTCATTTTCAATACAAATCTGCACCTGCTGCAGGAAGCAGCTCAGTTGCCAGACTCCAAGGTTGATGCCAGTTTTGCTGATGAACTGTTTGCCAAGGTGATTGGCTTGCCACCTAGCCAGCAGGAGGAGGGCTATGTCGCACCTCACACCCAACTCCAGGTATACAAGCTAGCTTGTGGGACAGCACATCAGTGTTGTCCACTGTAAACACAAGCCGTTTGTGGCTGATGCACCATCATTCAGATGGTCATCCTGACTCTAGCACTTTGCAAATCGTTTGTGTCATTCATGCTGAGCCATGCACGCTAAACACTTCTTCAATCGACTACTGACAAGGTTGATGTTGCTGATGCCTGCTGAGCAACCTCAGACTACCCACCTCTGTTGATTGCCTGCACCAACTCCATGCATCATCTGACCACAATGCGCACTGTGGCGTTGGAAACCACAAGAAAAAACTTGGACTGCTGAATCATGTGGTGTCTTACAGCGTTTCCTGCTTGTGTAGACAAGTGAGCTTGAGGCACTGGTCAAGAAGGCTTTGGTGGCAGCCCTGACAGAAGAGCAGTACACTCGGGGTGTTGTCATTGATGGCCTCAGCAGTCAATACCTCTCTGCAGAATTGGCTGCCAATCTGCTGCTGGCCAGCATGGGGCTGCAGAAGACCTGTAAGTTTATTGTACTATCTGCAATCAGCACTGCTGCACAACTTAAGTCAACTTCTCAAAGCTGCAATGGGAGTACAGCCATTTGTGCTGGCATGCAAAAATGCTATATCTGTATTGTTCATGCACATGCAGCTGCTGTATGCGCACATGAAGAAAGCCTGCATGTCCATGTTTTGCTGTTTTTGTTGTTGTTGTTGTAATATCAGTCCAGCAACAGATCATGTCTTGCCCAGCTTTGTGAGCAAAGTCACAGGTGAAATGAATGCTGGCGTGTTGCAGTGCACGCTGAGGCTCTTCCACCACCACCGCCACCTGCACCTCCCAAGGGCAAGAAGGCAGAGCCCCTACCGCCAGCTCTCCCTCTTGACTTGACAGCCTTCCACTGGACTGGCGACAAGCATGTGTACTTTGTGGAGCTGAACATGAGCCCTGATGCCATCAAGTTGCGTCACAGGTGGATCCCTACTCTAGCTGCCAATAGCAATTGCTGTCATGGCAGCAGGACGTGCACAGTTCTCTCTCATCATGCTCTTATCTTGTCTGTCTGATGGGATGCCAGTCAGACTTATGCACCCTTGACCAACTGTCATGCATGTGGTCAATGCTTGCATGCAAGCACATGCTTTGTGTGCAAGTTCATTGACAGGCTAGGCTTCTCTGCAGGGAAGGTGTTGCTCAGGCAGCAGCTGAGGAGGCCGCCCTGCTAGCATCTCCCTCGCCTCCTCCTGAGCCGGTTACTGCATCAGCACGCAGCCCTCAGCGCTCCAGGCGCACCCCAGCACCTGCTCAGCAGGCCGCCAAGAAGACGCCAAAGAAGCCAACAGACACAGCTTTGCCCAAACGCAAGGGCAAGGCTGCCGCCACTGCTGCAGGTCAGCAACAGCAGAAGCTGGCTTCGAAGGGAGCAGCAGATGCAGCACCAGGCGCTGTAGACGGCAATGTAAGCAGCGGTGGTGGTGGTGGTGGTGATGATGCTGCAAGCGCAACAGCCGGCAACACAGCAGATGATGGCACCCCAGCTGAGCTCTCGGCCGCCATTGCAGCATGGCAGCAGTTTGAAGAGCAAGCAAAGGCTTTGCTGGTGGGCAGGAAGCAGGCGGACAACATGGTCCAGTTGCTTCTCAGCCAAGTCGAAGGAAAGCAGCCAGAAAAAGTGACCATGGAGGTGGCTGTCGCCCTGATTGCCTTTTGGGATGCTGGCTGGCTTTCTGTCTCTCTGCTTCACCTGCAATGAAGTTGTTGGTTTGCAGCACTGCATTTCCTTGCAGCACAGGTGGCATTGCTGCATGCTTGCTGCTCATTGCTTTGGAGGGCTGCCCATGGTGACAAATCTATTGCCCCAACAATGTACAAGGCGACTGCAGGTTGCACCATGCCTGTTGCAACAGCTAACATGCCAACCTGCTCTGGGGCATCACCAGTAGTTCCCAGTACTCACCATGTGTACTTATGCTGGCAGGTGTGTGGCATCAAGTACCAGCGGGGCGTGCAAAGCAGCTTGCTTCCAGCAGTCCCTGCTGATGCAGATCGCGTGCCGGAGTCTTACCTCCTGCAGATTGTCAGGAAGCCAAAGCAGCGCTCTGAGCGCAAGCCAATCACCCGCTTCAAGCTGCTGACGCCGCTCAACCAGGTCTGTCTGTTGTTCCCATCTTCTTGCCCTGATTGACATGCTACATGCAGGCAACTAGCTGTTTTAGCCCTGGTTTGCAAAGGGACAATATGTTCCTCATTGTGTTGCAGGTGATAGAAGCAGATGAGGCGCTCAATTTGGCTGGTGAGAAGGTTGAGCAGACACGCTGGGTGGTCCCAGCCAGGTCTACTCAGCAGCTCATTGTGCAGTTCCAGTCAGAGGACATGGGCGCCTTCAAAGAGAATCTGGTCTTTGAGGTTTGCCCCTTGTTTCATGTGCTTTGTTGCGCTGTCTGATCATATGCCGATAGCCTCTATATCAGCACGAAGTGTGCGTGTTGGTCATGAGTAAAATGCAGGACTTGCTGCAGCAAACACCTGGTCCAGGGTTTGCGATACATGATACTGGATCCATTTAGGTCAATATTTCATTAATGATTTCGAGAATTTTTGGCTCATCTTTTTCTTCGTATAAGACATTTTTCTATAGTACTGTATACGGTAATTTCCCTGCCCTCCTACCACACCATATGCCCAACCTTCACAGCTGAAAGTGTCCAGCGTACAGACAACGGCAATGCACTTTGTGTACGCACCCTTGCAATGCTTGCTGACAGTATGTCATGATAAGCATGGTTTTGCTGTACAGGTGGCTGGGTGTGAGGGCAGGAGCAGCGTTACAGTCAGTGGGGTGTGCGACCAGCCTCACATCAGCACTGACCCTAAGCAGGTGTTCCCACGCCGTGCAAAGACCCGGCCAGACTCAGCCAAGATTGCTCGTCACTTCATTATGAGCTCAGGGCAGTTTGAGTTTGGGCCCTTGCTGGCAGGCAAAGACAGTAAAGGCTACAGGTGATGCCCAGTTGGTGATAATTTCAGTCTGGAATCCAAAGCGCAGCACATACACACAACATATCAGCACTTCCAGCTGCACTGCTGTGATTGTCTGTCAAGCTGTTTTGCTTGGCCATTAGCACTGTACGTGACTGCTGATTGAACCACGCTTCTATTTGAGCATCATAGGAAAGATTCACTGCCACTTGTCTCATGATGAATGTTGACAACAAAGAGCATGCAGGCACATATAGTGAGCAAACCAAGGTGATTTCTGACTTGTCTGTTGTATGGATGATGTAGAGAGGGCGCCCACCCTGAGCACTGCACCAAGCTGCACATGACCAACTGTGGCAAGTTTGACTTGCACGTGGACTGGGAGCTCAAGAGCCAGCCCGTGCCTGTCACACCTCCTGTCCAAGCTGGCAAGGCTGCCAAGCCAAAGCCAGCATCTGCTGCTGCCAAGGATGCTGCAGCTCTGGCAGCAGCAGCTCCTGTCTTCTTGTTTGAGCCAAAGGTACAGCTCGTGGCCTCTGTGCAATCCGCATATTCCATGTTGCAACAGCACCTTTTGACACTTTTTGTTTAATCACAAATGAACACTGCATCAAGCAGCTACCTACTCAGTCAGCTGAGTGTCATACATTAGGTTTCTCTGACTTAGGTAGCAAATAGGCCAATGTTTGTCAGTGTAGTAGCTGCTGAGCCTATTGGTCATGAATATGGTGATCCAGCTGCCTTGCCAGGCCAGGTGCATTCAGCCTGTGTGTGTATGCTTGATGTAGGCGATGGACTTGAAAGTGGGTGAGACACAGGACATCACCATCTGGGCCTTCCCCAAGACCCTCGAGTCCATCCAAGACATGCTTCTTGGCCGGATTGCTAGCAACCCCACCCCTGTGGAGTTCCCCATATCTTGTGTGGGAGCCAAGCCTCAGGTGGAGATCAGGCTGGACATGCCACCACCATCTACCCCAACACCTGCTCCAGCAGATGCTGTGGCAGCTGCACCAGCAGTTGTGGCGGAGCCACCAAAGGTTGTGGAGGCTGCAAAGCCTGCAGCTGCTGCCAAGGGCGCTGCCAAGAAGGGCAAGGAGCCACCTCCACCAGAGCTTCCACTCACACCTCGCAGCAAGGTATTTGCTCATGCGCCACGTTACAGAAGCGTGTGTTTATTATGCATGCAAAGTGCCGTGAATCTATGCCACCATTGCCATCACAAAACTGTGACCATGTCATGCAGCATGGCTAGCAAAGGCTCTCTGGACACTGCTCCAAGGCAATGCCTCCTCCAAAAGCGTTTGTGAGCTTGAGATTATACGATGCCTCTGCAGCTGGTCCGCGAGGGTGTTGTGTTTGAGCGACTTCTGCTGGGGCAGACGCAGCGCAAGGTGTTCATCATCCACAACACCAGCCTGCTGCCAGTGAAGTGGCGTTTGGCAGGGGCTGAGGCTTTGCCTCAAGAGTTCAAGCTGCTGCCCAGCTCGGGAGAGATCCCAGCTCGCCAACAGATTCCAGTGACTGTCGAGTTCACCGCCTTCCAGAAAAGGGACCTGTCTGAGAAGGTCACCTTGCAGGTACAGGACGTCCCCTCTTTGTGCAGCCCTGTCATGTCACAGATTGTCCAGCTACTAACCATCTGCTGAATACACATGGGTTGTCAGCATGAAAGGCGCCCAGGCTCTGGCACCATTCCATCCTAGACCCTGTTATGCCTGTGTCAAAGGCATGCTGAAGGAATGCATGTCTGATACCATATGATGCCAGCACTGTTGCATGCAATACAAACATGCTGAACTGTGCAATGTACAACAAAGTCTCCGTAAAGTCTCTGTAAGCTGAGTCAGCTTCGAGTGGTATAACTCTGCTGCTATGCAGACGGAGGATGTGGCAGGCATTCAAGGGGTGGCTCAAGAGGTTGGCATTGCCCTCAAGGGGGAAGCTTATGCTATCGATGTGGCAGTCAAGTACCCTGACCCTGCTGCTGCCATCCTAGACTACGGCCTCATGAAGGCCACACAGACCGCCACCAAGAGCGTTACCCTGGTCAACACTGGCAAGTATGCTGTTGCTTTTGCCTTCCATCAGCGGGGTGCAATGATGAAGGAGCTCTTCAGCATCACACCAGCCGAAGGCAACCTTGCGCCTGGCGCCCAGCAGCCAGTGGAGCTTGCCTTCAACAGGTCTGGCCACCATGCATTGCAAGCAAACAAGATCACCAAATCATCTTCATGTCCTCACATACTTCTGACATGTCCCTGTGGTAAGCAGCATCTCATGTGTGTCCAAGTAGCATTTGGTCCCTAGCATAGATATACCATGTATGCCTTTCAGTGCTTAGCGCTCTTCTGCTTGGTTGCTGCAGGCATTCTCACAAAGTCTGATTCATTCTGCTTGGTTGTTGCAGACATTTTCGTAAAGTCGAGTCCGCTCACGCTGCTTGCAACATGCAGGGGTCAGGTGCTGAAGAGAGAGATCACTCTGGCTGACAGCACAGACATAACAGTTGCCATTACAGAGCCGCTCACTGGGCGGAAGGAGGTCACATTGCCTGTCAAGGTAAAATTGCTCAGAACAAGTCACCTTTGGCAGCATTACGCCAAAAAGTGGTGCTGCAAATTTTAACAATGAGCCTGCTGATATACAGATCAGTGCCCGGGCTGTGTTCAGCAAATACAGCATCACGCCTGCCAGGGCCCTCAACTTTGGGCCAGCCATGTACAACACCAGCGCTGGCCCACGCACCCTGGAGGTCACCAATGTTGGTGAAGTGCCAGTTGACTTGCGCCTCTTTGATCCAGCCAAGGGTCTGGTAAGCTCCCCCTTACCCAAGACTGCTTGAGGCTCACGTCTTGCCGGTACATTGCTGACTAACCCTCTGTTTGTACTGTCATACGGTTCTGACAAGTTCTGGTTGCCAACAGTGATGCATGGCTGCAACATGCAATGTTGTGTTTGCTGTTGACAGGAAACTGCAGTCGTGCCTGTTGCGCCTCAAGTCACACCCAGAGGAGGGGCCAAGAAAGGGGCTGAGCCCGTGGCTGATACCACAGCCTTGACCCTGGGGCCCTTCAGCCTGCAGCCAGCCACAGCTGCCCTGGCAGTGGGCGCCAAGCAGACCATCACGGTCAACTTTAGTGCCCAAGGAGCCAAGTTGTCTTTGCAGCAAGTGGGCATTGATGTCTCTGACAGGTGCTGATGCTACCATTACACTGTGTCACTAATCTGTGTCATCAATCCGAAACCATCAATGATTTGCTCACTGTAGCATGCACTTGCCCTTGTTGGCCTGCTAGCCCATATGGCAATGCCAGCGTGCAGAGTATCAAAGTGTGTCTACACCCTTTGTGCTGCTGAATTCAGACTAGTCCACCAAGACAGCAGTGATTCCATCTGGCATGAACTGTCGTAAAGCTGCAAGCTATGTGCATGCAGGGACTATGCAGACCACCCTGAAGGCATCATGTATGAGATAGCTGGGGAGTCAGTTATCCCAGGCATTGACTGCCAGAATGTGGAGTCAATCTTTGAGGAGCACACCTTGTGCAGTCAGCTGGACCCCTTGGCAGCTCAACACAACGTCTTTGCCATCTCAGAGCGCAAGTTTGACTTTGGAGCTGTGCTGGCAGCAGTCGGTGGTGGTGCACCCCACCCAGGTGTCAAGGCCAACCTGAAGTTCACTAACATGTTCAAGGTAGGAGACTATTGGTTTGTTCCCCTGATATTTGATTTCATTTCATGCCTTACAGTCTGGGGTGTGGAGCCAGTTGTGACTCATCAGACATCCTGGCTTGGACATCAATTTGCCCTCAGCACATTCCATGCAGACCTCACAAAACGGCAATTGATGCACTGTCAGGTTCTGATTGTCAAGTAGGGTGTGGGGCGTGTCTGACAATGGAATGGATATGTGTGCTGAGCAGGTGCAAGCCACGGTGAACTTCAGCATCAAGCCTGGGGCAGCCCAGACCCCCAGCCCGTTCCCTATGACAGCCCAGCCTGCTCAACTCATCATCCCAGCCAATGAGTCTCGCTTCATGACAGTCCACTTTGTTCCCAACGCCATCCGCTCCTACTTTGCTACCTTTGAGGCAGTGGTAGAGTCTGGTGGAGATGCTGCTACCAGCCGCTTCAGCTGTGAGTTGAGGGGTGAGGGCACGCTGCCATCCCTCACCTTGGAGCTGCCTCAAGCTGACAAGGGCCCTCAGGCTCTGCGCTTCCCTCGCCTACTCGTGGTAGGACTCTCAACAAGTCATACTCACTCGTGCGTGTTGCACCAGATGCAACCTTGACCTTGCCCTGAGCAGCCTGTCTGCACAAATGCACTGGTGTCTCTGCAATCTACAGCAAAGCTGGACCCAGCTCTAGAGCTGCACACATGCCTTGATTGCACAGCCTGCCAAAGCGTGGTGGACATGACATCTCAGGGACATGACTTCCAGTTCTTGAAGTCATTGTGTCAATGTGCAGGGCAAGAAGGCCAGCCTGAGCATGTCTGTCACAAACAACGGCATCTTGCCAGCAACAGCTCGCATCTCCATGGACCCCCACTCCTGCTTCCAGCTGGCCCCAGGGCCGCTCCTCATCACCCTTGCCAGCAAGCAATCACACCGCATTGCTGCCGACTTCACTGCCACTGTGGTCAAGCAGCATGCTCATGAGGTAAGCCATATGACACCTCTGCTGCTGCACCCACCCATACAGGGCCATGCAACTGCAAGCATTTGTCACCAGGACTGTACTGACGCAGTGACCTGAGCATGGCACAGCAACAGTGATTGTGCCTTTGTGAATGCATACGTTTACACATGTAGTGTTACACTGCTGACAAACAAAATGACAAACAAAATGACAGAACTGACACCGCCTACTAAGTTGCTTGGTATGGCATTGATGCAGGTGGTCATTGACGTGCAGCAGAATCCCTTTGAGAAGCACAGGGTGGCTGTGGTTGGTGAGTGCTATATGGAGGCATTGACATTGGAGGGGCTACCTCAAGACAGCACTGATGAGCTGCGCCTGCCTGACCTATCCCTCAACCAGACAGGCCACACTGCCTTCGTGCTGCACAACATGTCTGACAAGCCTTACAGGTGAGACAGCCTAATGAAGTGTTATAAGCTGTCACCCTGCATTGATCAGAGCGGAATAGAAGTTACCACCTGTGGCACATGTTTCACACACCTGCTGAAGCTGCATGGCCCAGTCTTGCTGTCTGTCCATGCCAGCTTGCTGCTGCCATCACATCAGCAGAGCTTGGATGCTGGCCTATCTAGCCAAGCTGGTGCTTGTCTTCAATTGCAACTTAACAAACTGTGTGTGTCCTGACAGGTTTGAGTGGGCAGCACTGGCTCCATTGACCTTCAGTCCATCTGTGGGTCACCTGTTAGCCGGTGCAGTAAAAGACATTGTCGTGACATACCTCAGCGACAAGCCACTGCAGCTCAAGGCAGCTGTGGCAGCTCTCAAAGCAGCTCAGCTCAAGATGCCGCCAGGAGCTGCAGCTTCAGACTGGGACAATCGAATTGCTGCTGGCGGCACTGCAGCACCTGAACCCAAGCTGGAGTTGGCAAATGCCAAGGAGGCGCCACCTGTGTGTTTGCCTCTCAAGGTCAGTAGACTTGCTCAGCTTTTGCTGTGCGCTGGAAGGCAGACAGGCTGAAACTCAGTCTGTGTGCTTTCATCTGGTCAAAGTTGAGCAGAGGACACTTTGCTGCAATGTGGCTGGTCAATGCATGGATTCTCAGAACGTGCATGTAATGCCTGGTGTAGCATATGCATATCAGGGTGATCCAGTCTCTGTTCCCTACAGATGTCAGGCAGTCTAAGTCACACCTCCATGCTGCCATGAGTCTGTATGTATCTGCTGTTACTTGCAGGTGTCTGTGGTCATAGATGATGCTCGTGTGGAGTGCGACGCTGGCCCCATCAACTTCAAGCCCACTGTCATGTTCCAAACACGCCTGTTCAACTTCAACCTCAAGAATGCAGGCTTGGGCAATGTGGACTACAAGTGGGCTGTGCAGACTCTGGACGGTGCACCCGACACCTCTGGCACATACATGGTAAGCTACCTGGCCGGGCTTTGTCTAAGTCTACTATTGACATCTACTTTTGGTGCAGAGTAATAGCTTGACTTGAGGCAAAACCACATCTGATGTACCAGTAGCTCATCTTGGCATGATCCAGCGACAAAGATGATGTTGCCATGTTGCACTACAAGCAGGGTTTCCATGGCTCTGACATTGTGTTGTCTGAAAGGCAGCTGAGCCTTGCGCGTCATGCAGGTGACTCCAGAAGGAGGCTGCTTAGCTGCAGGGGAGACTGCGGCTATCACAGTCAAGTTCAGCCCTCAGGAGGTAGAGGACTGTAGCCGCCGCCTTGTAGCCACCATCCCCAACCTCTCAGCCAGCCTGCAGGCGCCCAACAGGGCTGTCACTGCTTCTGTCTTACGCCCCTGGTGCCATTTTGATCTGCCTCCGAGTGACTACATCACAGCAGGTCAGTCCTGTGCTGCTGCCCTGGCTTGGCTGCAAGCCCTTTGCATGACTTGCAGCCAACTGACTGAGTACGCTCTGTGTTTCAGGAAGACGCTCTCCAGACATGCCCAGCCCAGGTCGCAGTCAAGGGCCCCTTGACCCTGCTACTAAAGTTCTAGAAATGGAGTCTCTGGGCGTCAAGGTATAGAATTTCACTTTCAATGGTACCCTGTATCAGTCCAGTCTGCCATGTCAAGGGATTCCTTCTTCTCTGTCTGGTCATATTTTGAACCAGCAGTGGAATGTGCCACCTGTGCCACTGCAGGTACACAATGTGAAGCGCTTCTGGGTGCTGAATCCGACCAGCATGGCTTACAGCTTTGCATGGGAGGCTTTGGATGCGGGTAGCTCTGGTGCGGCGGCCTCACCCTTCCAGTGTTCCACCATGACTGGGGTTCTGGCTCCTGGCAAGCGCTATGAGATGGTCTTCCAGTACACACCCAATGAAGACAAACTCCAGGTTTGCAAGCCACCTCTACACTAACCTAGGATCAACTTGCAGCATTAAGTTATTGACAAACGTGTACTAAGTGCCATCTTGCATATCCATCTTGAAGTGCAGAAGGCAAGTAGCACGTGTACATGTACAAGACCCCACGTTAAGTATAGAGTGTAGACATGCAACTGCTGCTAGAGCTGCTGCAGTTGTATCAGCATCAGCCCTGTGACACATGGCGCTACAACTGCAGGAGTCATTTTGGAGGTTCAAGATCCCAGAGCACAAGCTGGATGTGCCTGTGCTGGTGGTGGGACATATCAGTGAGCCAAGGGTTGCCTTTGACCGCCCCAGCCTCAGCTTTGGCAAGGTGTTGGTCGGGGGCCGCACCCATGCCACCATCAACCTGCTCAATTCTGAGTACATGCCCTTCCAGTTTGACCTGGACAAGGCTTCCTATGATGCCTCGCCTGCTCGCCTGGAAAGCACAGGTCTGTTGCAGTCATCATACGCCTGTATGGTGTCGACGCCAATCACTCTCTCATGCTGGAGACGATTGAGCTTGACTGCCACTTGAGCCTATGTCATCCCATCACATCTCCCTCCTCAATAGTTGTCCTTCACCTTGTACGCTGCAGACAACAACATGGGCCTGGCCATCACAAATGCATATCATCACACATGATGATCTACACAACTCATGGATTGCTCCATCTTTAGGCGCTGCTGATCTTGCAAAGCAAAATGGCAATAAGTCTGCAATGACTGTACTGCAGGCCGAGCGCCAGCACTCATATTCGAGCCAAGCAGTGGAACCATTCCCGCTGGTGGTCAACTGGCCTTGGCAGTCACCTTTGCGCCCACACTTGCTGCACCCAGCAACTTCAACGTCATCTGCATGGTCAGGAAGAAGCCTACCAAGCTGACCTTGAATGTGAAGGGCGAGGGGTATGCTGTACATGACAGCTTGCAAATTGAAGGTGCAGATGGGCGCTTGGTGGAACTGTCACCTGATGCTCCTAACCACCTGGACTTTGGCCAGGTGAGCTTTTCACTTTGGCTATTTCACCTTGGCTATTCCTCAAGGAACTGGGCACTGTTATCTGCATACAAGCCTCACTGACAAGCATTCCCATTGCTTGTGCACAATGGCTAGCCTGAATCTAACAACATTGTCCTGATGTGTGTTGCAGTAATGCAGACTGCATGCGTGGAGTATCATTCATCATCATGTTTACACGAGGCACATGAGCTGACAGCATAGTCTGTACCGCAGGTGGTGGTGCATGATCATGTGACAAAGGCTGTGACTCTGGTCAATGCTGGTTCGCTGATGTACGAATATAACTGGAAGCTGGGGGGCAACCCACGCCTTGCAGTCTCCCCTTCAACAGGCTCAGTAGGTGCTGGCGACAGGGTTGCTTGTGAGCTCAGCTTCAGCCCCATCTCTGCACAGCAGCTGAACCAGCACAGGGTCACCTGCCAGGTTGTCAATGGCAGGACTTACACACTGCTGCTGTCAGGTGCGTAACTTGTACAAGGCCACTTCTTATAGACATGCCATGGCAGACAGCCTGCAGCTTTGCTAATGGACCTTGGTGCTTTGTTCCATTTACCCTGATTGAGCATAACGTGGAACACACACCCCTGGCTACTGAACGCAGTGTCTGCATGTGCATGCAGCATGCTGTCACAAAGAATGGACTGAAGCTTTCAAAGTTGTGTCGTGTGCAGGAGTTGGACACAAGCCTGCTCTGGACTTCAGTTTCCAGCAGCATGACTTTGGGCCTTCTTTTGTCAAGCAGTCAGGCATGCAAGCAGCCCAAAAGACCTTGCGGCTCAAGAACAACGACAACTCTGACCTCAGCTT
>JAABUP010005277.1_pt1 | contig 19873 bp, 21 predicted proteins | sample 5559201 | NCBI WGS metagenome assembly JAABUP01 (sample SAMN10711887, study PRJNA513373) | rock metagenome | isolation source: Antarctica rocks | place: Antarctica
ATACTATACTTGTTGAGCAAGCAGAATGAGAGAGCAGATGCTTTATTGAGACAGAAGCAGAATGTGTCAATGAATCTCTCAGATGACAGAGTACAACATTGTATGATGCAGATGATACATTCTGAGATAATAAGCAAGCCTATACAGGCTGCCTCAATGACAGTAGCAAACATATCAGTTTCTGTGCTTGTACAAGATCAGAACTTGTTCAGTGAGATCACAAACCTCAAACAGATGTGAGTAAGTGCTGAAGCAAAAGATGAGTCATATGATGAGCTTTGTCAGACAATTCATGAGAAACAAAGATCATTTTCTAATGTTTTAAAAGTGAGAGTATTCATAATGAAATGCTTCTTGAGTGATGAAGAAAAGCTACTCTTTTGTGAAAGGCGCTGAGTGTCATTCTCAGAACCCCTTTGTACAGAACTGATTCAGTATACACATGACTCAACAATGGCTGACCACTCAGAAAGAGATGTAACTGACATTCTCTTATCATGACAGTTCTTTTGGCCTGAGATGCTATAGAATGTTCATACATTCTGCTGAAATTGCAACAAATGCTGTACAAACAACAGCTGAAAAGATTGTTGACAAAGCTTCTTGAAGCCTCTACCTGTATCAGAGCGGATTTGACAAAAGATATTCATTGACTTTGTAGTAGATCTACTGTCAAGTGAGGGTTGTATGAACCTTCTGATTATTACAAATTGTTTTAGCAAGAGGGTAATACTGAAACTGTGCAAGAATATGACTGCAGAATGAGTGACTCAGACATTTGTACAATGTTTCTATCAGACTCATGAGCTTTTCATCACAATAGTCTCAGATTGAGGCACTCAGTTTGTGAACAGCCTATGAAAGAGAGTCTGTCAACTTTTGAAGATTGTATGAAAAGTGTTCACAGTGTATCACTCAGAAACTGACAGGGCAACTGAGCAAATGAATCAGAATGTTGAGCTGTACCTTTGTACATTCTTCAATTATAGTCAGAACAACTGAGCAAGCCTGCTTCTCATGACTGAGCTAGTCATAAACAATCATGACTTCACTTCAACAGAGATGAGCCTTTTCTTCTTGTCTCATGAGTATTACATGAAGCCTTTACAACTACTTAAGAAGTTGAAGCCTGTATGATCTGTGAAAGGTTCAGTACAGAAAGCTGATCAAATTGTATGAAAGATGAAAGAAGCCACAGAGTGAGCACAGATGACTATGACTGTCACTCAGCAGATACAGAAAGAAGTGATGAATCAGAAGAGACAGCAGTCTTATGACTTCAAGAAAGAAGACAAGATCTGACTAAACCTTAAGAACATATGTACAAACTGTTTGTGCAAGAAGTTTGATGCAAAGAATGTCAAGTACATCATTGTTAAGAAGATCAGCTCACATTCATTCTGTCTGAACACACTGTCAGGTATTCATAACATGTTTCATTCAGTCATGCTTCAATCAGCAGTTATGAACGCTCTTTCTTCTCAGCATACAACAGACTCACAATCTTCATCACAAATTGTAAGTGATGAAGAAGAGTTTGAGATAAAGGAGATTCTGAAGAAGAGATTTGTATAATGTAAAGAAGAATTCAAGAAGAAGTACTTGATGAAATGAGTCAATTATACCTGACTCACATGAGAATCAGCGTTCACTCTGAAAGACACAGTGATGTTAAATCAATAAAAGTTAATGCAACCTAAGGTGACTAGATCTTAACTGTACACAAGAAGGTTGAAATGCTTCATGAGTTCAGGAAATTGTACAGAGTTCAAAATTTAGAGTTGAATTTATTTGATTTATTTCTATGCTAATTACTAATGGTGCCTTTTTGATTTTGCTGAAGCTACTTGTTCTAAGCAATGCAAAGAGATGAGGCACATTGCTCAGGTGTCACACACAGTCTGTACAACTAGGCTTTATAAGTGTCACACACAGCCTGTATGACTAGACAAGCACAGCGCAAAAGAGAAAGAAGAGTTGTATGTACCTAAGAGGCAATATAGATGACAACTGCCCTCACTGACAGCGTCAATGTGATTTACCTTGATTAAGCAGCATGCTCATTCTCATTGACACTGTTGTTGTTCTCATTGTCTGAGATGACAATGAGAACGTCATTGTTGCATACAGAACAGCAAGCAGCATGGTCACGTCACTTGCAGTTATTGCAACATTCACTGAAATGTTCTGATGTATGATGACATTTCAAAAAGAGCGTCATACTGTGTGTCTGACAGTTGATACAATCAACAGAAACCAACACATCTCAACTCTGAATCAGAATCACATTAATGTATGACAGTCAATGAGTCCTCACCTGATTCAGTGTGATACAGAGTTGTACAAACAAGACATTCACACTGAGCAGCGCAAGAATGACCATTGTCTGAGAAAAGTGAGTGTACTGAACAAGCTGCTGCTGATCAACAAAGAGAACTGAATCATCATCAACAGTTATAAGAGTGAGAACAGCAACATATGCATCATAAAGAACAAGAGCCCTGTGAGCTGTCAGCTTCAAGACACATATCTGTACAACATTACATTGTTGTTGTTGTTGTTGTTGTTGCTGCTGAGCTTGTCATATGAGAGTCAGTGCTGACATATTCAATCAAGAAAGGTTTCACATACAAAAGGTGTTGATGAAGAAGTTGAAGAAGAAAGAAAAAGAAAAATTGTATGTGAGGTGAGGGGGTTTATAACTCACTTCACTGACAAATAAGCTTAAGTGAATTGTCAAAGAAAACCACACAAGCAATGAAAAAATTTTCATCTGCAAACCTTACCTGTATAAAGCAGGCAAACACATGTCAACAAACATTGACAATCATACAACAACCTTTTCAGAAGCTTAGAGCACAACCTTGAAGAAAAAGAAAGAGGTGATGTCATGAGTTGAATTTATACTAAGGTCTTATGGTCTAGTTGCTTACTAAGACCCTAAGACTAAAGCACATTATCTTTTTGCTTCTGTATGAAGCTCTTCTTTTTCTCTTCATAGTATTCTTCTTGTATTTAGAAATTCTCAATTGAGCGTCAGTCTCATTGCAAACCTGTGACAGCTGAGATAACTATTTGATCAATCTCATATAGCTTCATCAGCATCTTAACTCACATCTTGTTTTCTGGTTCTTTGTCACAGATAAGTTTGTTAAACACATCATGTCTTGTTATAATGTTCTCTCATAAAAACCTTGAGACTGTTGCTGATGTTGCATGTGTTAATGCTCATTCTTTAACTCAGTCAGAGAAATCATTCTGTGCTATAACAAGATAGTGTTTGTTCTGAGATGACAGCATCTTGATCACATTCACAGCAATCTTCTTAAATAAGGCACTAGTAAATGTCAAAAAGATTGTGTCATTATGTAATGCCTTTGCACATCATTGACATTTCTTGTAACTTTGACAATGTTTCTTGACCATGTTGTAAAGTCTTGTTCATCAATATAACAAGAACACTCATCAATATGTGAATTTCACACCCTTATGTTCAGAATGATCATGTAAGTGTTGACTAATCTCTGTCTGATTCTCTTCTTTGTTGACAACTTTATGAATTCTCATATTCTTACTGCTGCAGCAAAACAACTCTATGTCTTGAACAATATGCTTCAGGGCCTCTGTCTTGAACTTTGTGAATTTCTTGCCTTGCATGTTGATGAAATGTTGAAGTGTAACAAGATATGTAGCCATGACTATTTGGTCCTCAGAGTATTCAGACTCAGAATTCAGAACAGAAGTGGTAATTAGCTTCAATTTCTGACTTGCAGCATGTTCTGTGCTGACAAGATAGGCTTGCACACTTGAGTGAAATAGTTGTGAATTCAGAAAGTCTTCTATATCACTATTGTTGAAATCAGTCTCATCTTCTGCCTGTGAGTGTTGTGATAATGCATTCAAAGCTTGATGCTTCTTGTCAGAAACATGCAGGATGTCAAAATCAAACAATTGAATTCAGACTATTCAGCAGTTAATGAGAACATCAAAGATATCAACAGTGCTTCTGTTCAACTGAGAAACTAATGTTTGAGCATTGAGTTTGACAATGAAGAACACTTTATATAGATATGCACAGACTTTCTTAAGTGCTTTCAGCAGCCTGTGACATTCTTGTTTGTCTGTGTCATATCTTGATTTTGCATTTGTTCAAACATCACTATCATATCAGCAGACATGACAACATCAATCATTCTTCACTTTCTGCATCAGACAGAACCCTCATTCTTTCTTACTTGAATTCACAGTCAATATTATATCTTTCGCGTCTGAATTATAATCTAGTTGCTGTATTATCAGCTCAGTTGAAAGAAGAATCTTCAGTTTATTCATGATCTGTTGTTGTTTCAGCATTCAGAGAAAGACAATGTTCTTCTTAAACAGATCATATATTGATGATGAGATAATGATGAATCAATTTATTCATAGTCAATAGTAAACACATAAACCAATAAAGGCACAAGCTTCTTTCAGATTTTGACACAACCTTCATTGCACAATCTTCAAAACTTTGTTGATCACAGAAGAACACTCATTTGGTTCACAGACAAATTCTACTATCTTGAGTTGTTTCATGATATATTGTGACTTTTTATCAGACACACTTCTGTCTGTACATTCAACATTGATTAAGACCTTATCTAGATTCTGTATTGCCTTTAGAATATATCAACAAACTCTCATCAAAACTTTCTTGTCATTATAATCAGTTTGAGGCCCTTTCACAGCAATATTGTTCAGAAACATGCGGCAAACATTAAGAATCAGGTCTTCAAGGATCTGGATCATAGCTCTGCAGAATTGAGCAACAAAATTGATTTCTTCTTAAATAAAAGTGTAATGTTGAAGAAGATCAAGCACTGTCATAAAACTCATTATGTTGTGGCTTCTCTTGTTTAATTCAATCTGATTGTATTCAGACTGCATATTCACAAGACTGACAACTTGTAAGCCAGTGAACTCTTTCACAAACTGCTCAATATTTGAAGAAATATTGACGTCTTTAATTGTGACCTTGTTAATATGCATGACAGCATTGATTAAACGGTATTTTCCTTTCTGCAATTTTCGAACAAGAAACCATGGGTTTTGATATGGCCCTTGACATGGTTCAAGAATGTCAAAATCTAGTTGCTTCTTCAGCATGTTAATGAGTTCTTCTTTTAATGCTTTTAGTACTTGAAATTCAGAAACCTGTCATGTTTTATGTAATATTGTCTGAATCTTCTGAGACAGCACAACTTCTGATCATAATCTTTCAAGATGGCTGAAATGTCATGACAATGCACTTTCTCAATTGAATAACACTGTCATCAGAATTTCTTGCTCAGCTGATGTCAATTGTGATTCAATCTTTAAATTTGCGACATTTTCAGAAGTCATTCTAATGTCTCACTTGATGTCAGAAAACTTCAGGATAATCAAATGTTCATATGAATCTAGATTTGATTCTTGTCACAGAATCAGTGTTAGTCTTTCTTTAAGAATCTTTTCTTTTCAGTTTATTACATGAATTGAACATTCTTTGCTGAGATCTGCTTGATCTACTGGCTGAACTTTGTCTGTCTTGTGTTTGTATGCAGCACGGGCCTGACTGCGAAAAACATCGAATTCTAAGTCTCATTGTCTTGATAAACGCGCACATTCACCTATAACTGAAGCAGCTGATCAAAATATAAGTGCTATATTGTTTAAACTGTGGTTTCTGATCATCTGATTGACTGTGTGATTGTGTTGTGACTGTGATGAACTTGCGGGTTCAGACCTGTGAGTTTGTTCTACTGACGCCGGCAAATTTTGTACTGTCGCGTCAGCGACCCTAAATCTCAAATTTCGATATTTTGACTGATAATGACAAGAAACAACATCAGTCTTGTTGCTTGTTAGTCTTTTCCCTTCTTGAATTCAGCCTCTGAAAATAAATGCAACAAGAATTTGATCTTTAAGCCTCTTCTGACGGCCTGAAACTTCACTTTTTTATCATTGTGTGAGCTGCTGATTTCAATATTCACTATGTCAAATGAATCTGATTGTGTTATCATTGATGTTGCTGCTTAATATGACATGTCAAGAATCATGAGCTGACTCACTTTCTCTACAATTAGCAAGGACTGTAATACTTCTATCAAGTCAATTCAAATCTTAACATTCTCACAAATGTCATAAAGCACAGTCTTCTGATCATTGATGTCAATCAATTGCAAACAGCCATCTACTGTATAAGAAACATTGAGTTTCTAAAGAATGTGTTCTTTGACAAGATTCACTTCTGCACTGATGTTAATCAATGCTGATACTTGACCTTCTTCAACCTTCACAATTGTTCTTGAACTGGTGAATGAGTAAAGAACATTGAATAACAGAAATGTTTGAAGGCTGTTGATGTTGACCTTTTTGATCTCTGAAATCTTGAATATAATGTCTGATTTGCTCAGTTTAAACATTAGCTTATGCATCACCAATCCTGATGTCAATATGTTCTTGACAGTTATGTCTGACACCACAGCTCAAAGCATCTTCTGCACAACTTGAGTAGAATTCTGCTCTGTCATCTGTCAAAGAACATTTGCTAACTTCACATTCTTGATCTTAAACACACTTAAAGCATCACAGGTTTTTTCAACGCTCTCTGAATCTAGAAATCTAACTTTTGGCCTGCTGTCTTTCTTATCCTCATTCATTGACTCATCACTATTCTTGTTCATGTTTAATTCATTGTGTTGCATGTCTGAGATCACAACTTGTGAAGTTTGTCACTTGTCAGATCATAGGGTTTTTGATGTAGAAAGACTTTGTTTTCTCTGAGCTCACTGCTTTGTGATCTTTGTCTTTTGCTTTAAAATCTCATGAGAACATTCTCTTGTGGTTGTTTGTTCTGACTTTTCTGTGATGCTGCTGTCAAATCAGAACTATTTGCACTCAAAACTTGATATTCAAATGTAGAGAATAGATCATCCTCTTCTAGATCACTGTTGAAATTGCATTGTAATTCAATTAAGTTCACTTCATGATGATCAGCCTGAGTCTTGTTCTGTCTTTCTTTTTTCTTCAATAACAATCACACAAAATCCAATTGCCACATTAAGGAATCTAGTGACATAAGGGTACTGTCTCTGTTCTGTGAGCCTCAAGCAATACACAATCTCTTGTTCAGATGTATCTTTTCTGCCTCAATCAACTTCAGAAGATGTGAACATATTCTTTGAATATGGTCTCATTCAGTGCAAAATCAACAGACATTACAATCACTTTTCTGTTCTGAAGTTCTGTCTCATGTTTCTTGCTGGTTTGTCTGTACTGATGTCACACTATGTTCATAATTCACTGACAATGAATATGATTGTGAAGAATAGCTTTGTGACAAATATAATTGATATGACTTGAGAGAAGCAGAATGAACAGCTGTTGTCATGACTTTGTCTATCAAATGCTCACAGCAATCAAGCTTAGCTTACAATGACAATGTCAAGTTCTGAAACTTTGTGGCCAACTCGTCAATATTAAGCTCAGGCATGATAGTAGGTCTGACACACATAGTGAATGCTCTCTTATTAATCACTGTTGTTTTTTCTTGCTGCTGATTTATCAACTTCTGCAGAGTTTTCATGCTAGTGTTATTATCACACAACACATTCAGACTCTTCTCTTTCTCACACATCTGCTTTGCTGTCTTCAACACGGCATTTAAATGAAACGTATTTGAAACTGACGTCTTTATTTCAGCCTGTCTAACTACCTTTGCCTGCTTCTTCTTCAGTAATTCTTTTAGAAACCATAAGCACACTGTATAGTTATTGAGTTCTTGTTTTGCGATCAGATGACTCAATATGACATGATATTGAAGGCAATAAATACAAAGGTCTTCCTTGCTGAAGAATTGCTTGTATTGCTCAAGATAAGCATGCAAATAGTATCATTGTTTGATGTCCTGTCTTATATAGTCTTTCTGCAGACATTCTTTGAGTTGCTTTCAATTTTGACTCTTGTATTCTGACAGAGATTTGATATGCTCACTGATAAGATCCTTACAATATAATGACAATTGTTGCATCATAAGCTTCTCAATAAGGCCATGATCTTGACAGATATTCTTTCATGCCTCAAGAAAGTCTGTGACATTCATGTCATCAAAATGTGATGCTTCTGTTGATTCAGAAGTAAAAATAGACATATAGATAATGAGTTGCTGCATAACTAGAGAACTTAAAGGCGTGCTCTTGATTTGCTTATTAGAAGATGAAGAAGATTTTTGAGATTCTGACATATAGTTGAAACTGTGTTGTATGTATGAAATGAACTGAACAAGTACAATGATAGTAAGCTGTTGCTGTCACAAGAGGGATTGTAATTCTGAAAACTGATACTGATATGAGGATCTGGTCTTTTTTAAAGCACAACAACATCAGTATATTTGCTTCATTTTCACCTTCTGAAGTAGCTTTCATTGCTTTTTCATTTCAGGAAATACCAATTTCCCCCTTAATAAATCTTATTCAGATAGTGGCTTTTCAAGGTCAAATAAGGTGCTCACTTCAAATCCTGTCTGCTTGTGATGTTGTATTGTTCTGTGATTGTCAGTTGTTGAGAAAATGACTGTTTGTCTCATTTCTAGATAATGACAATAGACTCACAACAAGAATGATTATGAGAGTTATATGCACAATGATATGCTCACTGAACTGATAAAGAAGATAAAGTAGTAATTTAAACAAGAAGAACTTATCTAAAACTGTTTAAAACAAGTACTGCCTGAAGAACTGAAACTGTCTGTGAAGTGTGTATGGTTCATAATCTATGTCTATTCATCTCATGAAGTTTTCAATTTAGTCTTTTCTTTTGCCTTTTCTCATTATTTGTCTCTTTTGTCTTCACAACAATATGTTCTTCAATTTAAATGACATGATAGTATATTTATAGTGTTTGTATCTTATTCAGAACATCATCTTTCATTCTTCTTCTTTCTTAATTCTTATTCTATAATAGACTTCTTTTAAATTCAAGACTGTGAATTATTTCACATTCTTTAATCAATCTTGTAGCTCTTCAATCAATGATAGTAAATAACTATCTCAGTAGATAATGTTGTTGAGCTGTTAATAGTCAACACATAACTGTTTTATTCTGTCTTTCTTGAGTATGAACATCACTGAGTATTCTGCTGAGAAACTTGATAATTTAATAAATTCTCATTCTAGATTTTCATCAATATACTTCTTCACACACTTGAGCTGATCTTCACTCATGAGATATAGTAATTTTTATGTGAGTTATTTTTCTGATAACAACAGCATCTCATAATCTCAAGCCTTATATTTCAGTAGCTCTTTTATTTGATCTTTTATCTCATTCACACAGAGTTCTTTGATCATTCAATTGATGATAAGATTTTGATCTCTTAATCATAACATCTTTAATATAACACAGTGCTTTGTTTCTTTGAGTACATTCAGCATTATTCTTTATCATTTTTTTAATACTCTGACATTGATGTTAACTTTCTTATCAATCATTTCTTACTTTACAGTTTATTTATCTGTCATTAACAGTTCATAAGCTTTTATTGCTTTCATTAAGAGCTTTAATTATCAGATCACTTTTTTATGTATAAAGTTCTCAGTGACTTCTGAGTCTATCATTGCTTTAAGATTCTTTTCATTAATCTTAATGTCAACTTAAAGTTTCATGTCTTAATCTTTTATATGAGACTTTAATAGCTTCTTTTCTTTTAGTCTTATTAAAAGAGCTTCTCATTTTTTGACATTTTCATGAATCATTTGAGTTCTTTTTTCTTCTGTTATAGAGTGAAGTACTCATTGCTCAATCACTCAACTTTTTATTTCAAAAAATATGTTAAATTGTATTACTTCAACTCATCTTAAAGACTTTTGATTCATTTATAAAACTCTGAGAGTATATATTCTTTTCTTAACATTATATATTCTTCTGTAACTGTTTTTTGTTCTTCTGAGAGTAGTCATAATATTATCTTATAGATTCACTCAGACTCTTTTAAATATTTTACTTTCTTTTGTGCTTACACTGCTTTTTACAGTAAAATCACTTCTCTGACTTTCTTCACAATTTGTTCAAGCTGATATGCTTATTCTTTAAGTAGTCTTTTAATCTGAGTGAGTTTTTCTGTCTTTAAGGCTTTTCTTTCACTTTTATCAGTCTCACTATTAAGATACTGTATGATGCTGTCTTCACAATCATCTCATCTGTAGTTGTCACTATTTTAAGTCTCATAAATATTGATGTCTTCAATCTTCTCATTTAACATATACAATGTTTTCTTAAGTACTTCTGAGATGTTATAATCTTCTCATTCTTTCTTTAAATGTTTAAAAAATCATTCAGTATCATTCTTCTCACTTTGATGTACTGTACACATATCATCATAACATTCAGTTCAGCTAATTACTGCATAAGTGATGATTACTGCAAGCTCTCATCTTAACTTGTTTCATTGTGACTTCTTACATTCTTTTATGAAGTGTTCTGATATTCTGCAATTATAACACTTTAAAGATTTACTTTTTTGATCTGTGCTTTAATAGTTTTCTCTAAACTCTGTATGTTAGTTTGAGCTATTCTTCAGTTATTTATTCTTTTTAAAATTCTGACATCACTTCTTAAACACATCAAGATTCATAAAGTTTGAGTGATAATCTTTTTTTAAGTCTTGTGAAGTTTGCTTTCTTCATTCATTCTGTCAAAAATTCTTTCATTTTATCTGTCTTTCTTACATGTGATCATCAATGTTAATTGCTTTATTGATTGTTTTTTACAGCTTGTTCAGTCACTTCAATCAGAAAATCTTATTTTTAATGAATTCTTTCAGTTCTTAATAAAACTGAGATGTCAATGCATTATCATCTCATTCTGTTAAGACTGCAACTCATTGAAATTCTGCTGTGTATTTAGCTGCAGATTCATTCTGTCATAAAGTATGTATTTTTTGTTCAGTGACACATTTTTCATCTATCACATTAAAGGCTCTTCAAATTTCTTCTTTAAACTTGTTATAATTCATAAACATGAATTCTGTATCTTTAATCTTCTCAGCTGAAGTCTTTTCAATAAACTTCTGCAGACTGAGATCAATTCAGTTAAACACAGCATTTCTTAAAAGTGCTGCTGCAAATAATATCTTATCTATACTGATCTAAAACTTATTAATGTTGAATTTGATGTATAAGTTTAATTATGCTAAAAATGATTGAAGCTTATCTCATTCTTCAGTGAAGTTATCAGATATTCTCATCTTAAGTGTGTTCACTCATTCATTCATGTAATTTGTGATATTCATTGAGCTGAAGCCAGCTTACTTCAATGTATTGATGATCATCTTCTTATCATTAAAGTGTTTAAAGTATTATGTTCTAATAGTGCAGAGCTCTATATAGAGCAAGAATTTGACTAAGTAAATAAGAAGATTTCAATACTATTGTTTAACTAGTATTCTTGAGTGATAATAGAAGTTGAACACAATGAATCTCTTAAAAAAACTCACTCTATCTATATAGATACTGTCTCATCATGCTTGCTGTTAAGCTCATTGAGCTGTCTTATTATGCTCACTGTTGAGCTTATTGAGCTGTCTCATCATGCTCACTGTTAAGCTCATCAAGCTGTTTCATCATGCTTATCATTAAGCATGTTAAGCTCATATTTCTGCATATGCTTTACATGTGTACTCTTAATGCGGTTCTGCTGCCTTAAACTGATATGGTTATAACACCTGATAGCAGTCTTCAGTAAATATATCATTTGTCTGTAACACTGTCTGACACATGCTTTCTTACAGGTTTAATGCTTCTGAATAGATATATGTGTTCTGCTCTTGCTGCAGGTTCAATCTATGTAAATCTACACACAAATCACAATACTTGAATAGACTCTACAAACTGATACTGAGCAGACAGTTCTCTTTTGCAGCTGCAGGTGAAGGATCAGAGCTTTGTCTGCAAGCAATGATCAATTCAACCAGTGCACAGGGTGGATGGTTGTCAAAATAGCTGTTTCACTGTTTACTTTCAGAAAGGAGAGCAGAGCCTCATCCTCGCGTAAGCGAGGGCGTCAATACTCGTGTCAATGTACCCGGACACTTCGGATATGAAACCTTGCGGTGGTGTGCCGATCGACAGAGCGGCTCCACGCCTCAATATTTGAGTTCGTGAGGGTGACATCCCCGATACGAATAAGCAGAGGCCGAGGCGCCTCAGAACTTCACGTACTTTGAGAAACCACCGTAGATGGAAGGGTGAGCACAGCTATAAGAACCGGCAGTGTGTGTATCTTACGCAAAATTGTGGCCGGCATCGCACACATGGATTTTAGAGAAAGAAAGACAAGAGAGGGACATTAGTAACATTGAAAAACTACACTCGAAGGCGCTTCATTTCCCCACGTTATGACTAGGAAACTATAAAAAACCTAACAACGGTGGCTGCAGCTTTGCGGTATAGAGACATCCGAACAACTGTATCGCAGTGTGGGCTGTGCAAGCGTTCTGGGTGGTATCACGTCAACGGGACGCTGAATTGGATGAGTAACTAAGGTATATTCGTTCAACGCTGGCTGACTTAAGAGAAGTTACATAAAGATTGTTCAGATTTGACTAATACTCACCCCAGACTTGCCGAGAGCACAGGAGCTGCCAAGCCCTCAGATTATGCTGTGCTGCTAGATTGATATCGGGTCCACTATAGGTAGTCAGAAACTCAAGAACGTGAGAGACATGAAGGGCAGAAGATGCAGAATTCCAGTTTGCGGTGAGTCTCATATACATAGATGGAACATTACTGATAGTGTTCCTTTAGATACTTGTGACTGTACTTTCTACACTGCAAGACCGTTAAAATACAACACTACGGATGCAGGTCCGCATACCTCTTCCACTGCTACCTTGATTAAGAGGTACATGTACCTATGATACCATGATACCAAGTATGTTCATCTCATCACAAATCCGGTCATATCACATACCTTCAGAGATGTGCAAGTACTTGTATGTCCGCTATGCGGCCGATCTTACACAAACTGCAGTTACCCATTCTTGGGGCGGGCAAAGCAACTCTGTTCCAAGAGAGGACATGAGGCTGTCTTTATGTTCTGTCGTCATGGCCCTTCGTCCTTCTCTCGCTTGCCCTAATCAACTGTCACCTTGATGACATCATGCTCCGTGGAATGGTTCAAGGGCGGTAATGCGCCTCATCAATCTCCATGAAAACCAAACACTCGGTGTAGAATCTTCAAGCAACATCACGAGTGCTGAGGACCTGCAAGGGCTCCACTCTAATAGAGGAGAGAGAGAAAGAGTGAGAGGCCGGTCCAACGGACCGCTAGCTAAGAAATGATTGTGATGGAGAAGCTCGAGAAGGGAAACACAGACCGGGTCACAGAAGACCTATCTGAGCGCGCAAGACTACCTTATCGTAACAATTGAGAAGTTTGCACTAGCAACGCGCCGGTTATACAGTCAACGACCCGGATGCCACCTTCCCTACGCCCATCAACAAAAGCAGAGAGTTGATGGCTCGTCTCAGACATATTGTCGAAGCACTACTCGGAGTTTCCAGGGACCATCGTATTTCTCTACAACCACGGTAACAGTTATCCACAGGCGTTGTACACAGACACGGACACACATGATAATGTAGCGTTGCTTGGCTTGTTGAATATAGGTTTCGGTCAGTGCATTGGTTTTGCAAACACATTCATTCCCCACTGCCCGGATGGGTCTGGCCTTTCCAGAACCTTGTGAGAGACATCATGACGCAGACCATCTAGTGAGAGATCTGGCGGTAGATGTTCAGAGATACTGAAGTACCAGGACATGTCAGTAGCTGCTGAGGAAACAGATTCATCGAGATCACTGGCGGATTATGAAAGGTAGAGGTGATGGCTCCTCAATATAGAAGCAGGCGGTGGTAGGAGTTGGAGGGTAATGCAGTATATCTTCGGTTACATAGATGATGATATCTTGAGCTCATATATCTTGGATAATCTGAGACTTGACCTTGCATTGCCGGGCCTCGCGTTGACATAGCCAGCTAACAATTTGCAGTTGTCCGCAGGCGGAGACTTGCGACTACGAATTATATGTGCTGTATCAAAGAGATAATGTGTCGATGACTTTGACTATCCATGTTCAGCATATCAGGGAGAGTTGAATGATCATAGAAGTTCCTCCGAGCTTCAGGTGCTTGCTCTTAATTGATGTTAAAGCTGCAGCCAGTCAAGAAGTGGATTGATCAACAAATGCGTCGATCAAGATCAGAGACAACGCTAATTGTCAATAACACCACACCCAGCCGTGGTATAATCCATGAACAAGAACGCTATCAATCATCTTAATACACTTCCATTCAGAGCTCCTTTTTCATGAAATGCTCAGGTTTATGTGAAGTCTCGTAATCAATGTGGACATAGGCTCTTTCAACATTGGGCAAACTCTCCAGCTTAGTTTGAAGCTCCTCAGCCACATCATGTGTAGCCCTGAGTGTCTCGCCAGGATCCATGACAATGTCAACCTCAACGATGATACGTGGTCCGCTGTGGTATGCTCGGACCGTGTCAATGGCGGTTATCATCGGTGAATGGGTCATCGCTGGGATCTAATGTCAACAAGGACTTATAGTGAGAGAGTAATTTAGTTGAGTCTTACAGATATATGTAATCCACTGCTGTGTCTTGATATCCGCAGTTACTCCTATGAGAAGCTGGAACTCTGAGTACGCGGTCCTTAACCAAAGTGTTGCGATAACGCACGCCAGGATAATGGCGCCCATAGGGTCAATCCACCATTTCAGCTTGCTTCCACCGACGGACGTCAAGATACCAAAGCCGTTAATGATAAGATCGTTGCGGTGATCTTCCCAGAGGATGCGGATCTGGGAGTACACGTTGCGGAGAGACCAGCAATAGAAAAACAGTGCTAATTTCGTGAAAAAAGCGACACTGACAGCAATGACTGATGGTAGATGAAGGACCGTCGTCGCAGACTTGGATCCTTCGGTCAAATCGCGCACGGAAAGGACGATCAAAATGAATGAAACAGCCGTCATGAGAAAGCAGAAGACAATATTGCCGGCTGTCTCGATCCTAGCTTTTCCGGAAGGAAACCTCCGCGGATCTACGCTCTTGACGGCGCGGTTACAGACGATGAGGGTGACGTTTGACATGGGATCAAAAACGGCATCCGCCATGGTAGTAAACAATGACAAGGATCCTGATGCTATGGCGCCGTACAGTTGTAGGACAGCTAGGGCCACATTCGCTGCAAAAGACCCGTGGACCGCGATCTTAAACTTCAGATGGTTATCGCCATCGAACTCTTTAGCCTGCCTGACATGCTCGTCCACTGGCTTTAGCAGCCTCTCGATGTTCTCGTTCTGGCTCTCATAAAAGCCTTGAAGCTTTTTCGCCTTGTGCGCCTTCTTGGTGACGATGATAGGACCGCAACCATCGCGTCTCCGAGAGCTGTTCGCGCGGATTTGGTTGATCTCGCTCACGGACTTGAGCTTCGAGGACAACTGGTATGGGTCATTCTCATGTGTATAGCGCAGTGGTTGTCGTCCTTCTAAATCCTCGTACCTGGATGACTGGACTGTACCATGTCGAGAGATAGGATCGTTCTCGTCGGAGGGTGGGGTGATGGGCTCGAAAGAAGTGCTGGCACCACGTTTGTTCGCTTTGTTCGTCTCCGGAATTGGCGTGGATGCTTCTGATCGATATGGATGAAGGTAGAATGGATGCGGGTGCATCGATATGGCATGACCCAGATCTGGCTCGGACGTCATGTTCTTGTTAGTGGCTCAATTGATTGTTGATAGATGATATCTTGTCTAATCTTATCAATCTTCAAGGAAAGTGTGAGTAGCCACCAAAGGTTTCTGAGCGAGAGTACTTCGTGTTCTTAAGGCGCAGAACAATTCTGTCAAGTGCGGCTTGGAAATATGATATTCTAAGGTATGAATGTTGTCTCCGTTTGGTCAGCGTGCAGACCTTTCAGAGATGCGATTAAGAAGCTGAGAGGTTTGGCTGCGCAAAACATTGCCCCTCGCGCTAGAGTATCCCAAGCGCGGACCAACCAATCTACAACCCAATAATAACGACTATTATTCGTCCCGTATCACGCGTGTGAAGAAGATCCTCGATGATTTCAGCCATCTCCGTACCCTGGTGTGGAGAGGTACGCCCTGCGTCAAGGAAACACCTCGTTACTTACAAGAATGCTGAAGAACAAATGCTGAAGAATACATACATTGTCTAGAAAACGTTGCGCAATCAACAGACCAAGTAAGTAACCTTGATCTGGCTGTCTTGTGGCTGTGGTGTACAGAGGGGTACAAGTAATTGAATAAGGTAGTGTAGTTTGCACATTCCATGTTTCTGCCATGAGGGTCGTGATAATGAACGGGCGCGTAGTGGAACGCTGTGCCACAGCCCTGCATGTGTTCCGTCTACATCTATGTATGTTACTCTCCGATCCCTCACATCATGGACCAAGTATTCTCACTATTATCCAAACCCTTTCTTTTGCTTTCTTGTTGTATCTTGGACACGAACTGCAGTTGTGCTGAATCCAATTCCGTTGCTGGGCAAACTGGACGCAGTGAGCCCTTACGATGTTCAGGCCACACCGGAGGCAGACGAGCTCGCGAAATGTGGTTTTCGACGATGGACTCGAACCAGTGCCGGTCCATCATGGGATTGAAGCAGTCCCGGTTGCTGCTGGCCTCGAACTAATACCCGCAGAGCACTACTCTCGCACGTATGGTCCGCAAGTAGTACTGGGCGAGGAAGAGAAAGAAACGCTTGCCCACCATGATAATGGCCCTTCGAGTGTACGCCGATCAATTTGTGGAATGCCGAGGAAACGTTTTTGGATCTTATTGGTTGCAATCATACTATTGATCGCGATAGCTGTGGCGGTCGCCGTGGGCATACTGGCTACTCGAGCTCGCAAAGGTCCTAGGTAAGGCTACCAGCCTATCCTCCCAGAACGCGTCCATACCAACACAATACAGTTCCACTAGCCCTGCGACAGCTGCAACGCCGAATTCAACAGATGCAACCCCAAATTCAACGATCAGTAAGCCGATATCCAACCTCTCGACCTCGGGAGCCTTTAATGGCACAGGGATGGCACTTCTGGATCTAGGCGTCGACAAAGTAGTGGACGCCTTTATCTGGTTCCAGGATTATAAAGGCCAGATCCGATCTTCGGAGTTAAAGGGCAATGCCTGGCGCCAAGGACAGAGCTCTGACATAGTGATGGCATCGAATGTGAAGAATGGTACTCCAATAACAGCCGTTTCTTATACCAAAGACACGGCTTTGACGGTAGGAAAAAGCTACCGGGACCATTTTTTAAATGTTTTCGTGACTAAGAACGTTGCTTTGGTAGGTACATCTCTTCTACATTGATTCATCCAATGTCATACAGGAGGCGATTCATACAAACACGTCCAACAGCTGGGTCAACGGCTCTCTGGGTTCCTCAAACTTCCAAGCATTGGGGAGTCCAAGCGTAGACTTAGCAGCTTGCTACAATGAGCTGTGGTATGGCAGCGCAGTCGGCACCAGCGGCGGCATTCGGCTGTTCTATGGAGCCAGTAATACCACCGTGCAAGAACTTGCCTGGGCCGTCGGAAGCACATCATGGACATCGGACTTTCTATTCCCCAACATCAACGGCAACGGCGGGTTGTCCTGCGCCGGGGCCGGGTCCGGAACATCGTACCTCTATCTCCTGAATTCACGCAATCAACTGGAGCTCTGGTGGAAAGATTTCAACACTGCTGGAACAAACAGCACTAATCATCCTCTCGGTCTTTGGACCAAAGGTATGTACAGTACAACACCCTCACGTCCACCTTACCTCCCCTTAGGGCCTTCAAACTCACTCTTTGCAATACTCAACAGGCCCTACCGCCGCAACGTCTGCCCGCGTCAATTCACCAGTCAGCTACGACAACTTCGTCTACTTTCAAGACCCGTCCGACAACATCATCGGGATCCAACCAAACCCAAGCGCGGAGTCATCCAGCTTCCAGGCCGCGTTTCAGGTGGGTGGCGGTGTGGCTGCTCTGCCCAATACTCGAATCGCATCGACTACGTTCTTCCCGACTGCGGATACACCGTCGGAGCTTCATGTATTCTTTCAAACCAACGGTAGCGACATCACGGAGTATCTTAGGGGTCAAAATGGCGGTCAGTGGTCTTCGAATACCGTGCCGGTTGGGTAATTCTTCCAAGACTTGTTCGTCAGATCTTTACTGTCTGTATTACGGCAACGGCAGCGGCATTGTATAATGGGTTGGATAAGGCGTCTATGGGAACGTATCCTATGAGGCGTTGATGCGCCGCGAATACCCTTGGCCATCTACTTGCATGGTGAGCTTTGTTGGTCAGAGAAACAAATAAAAAACGTTACACGAATGTTTTCAGGGCATCTAATGTGCTTTTGCCTTATCATGGCCCTGTTACGCTTTTCAGAATCCTCAGCCTGGCGGTCAGTGACTAGGCAGGCCGCGCGGGTTGGGTTGACCCGGATGGGTTAGGGTTGAGGGCCCCGTACAGGGCAGGCTGTCAAATATTCTAACCCGGTCAAGACGGAGTGAATTGACTTTGGGTTGAGAGATTCAATCTGATGAGTTGACTCACCCATGTCAAGATCTTATGTATGGCAGTATTGAGTTTTGTGTAACTATACTTTGCTCTAATTTCCATGCACGATAATTACACTGATGCATGAGTTTCTCAACGCAGTTACGCAAGAAGTCACTGTGGCTACGAACCCTGCTGGGCTACGCCACAGACCACGCTTCAAACTGCGATCAGGTTGAACAACCCAACCCAACCCAATCCAACGTCCTGCCTACATCTTCCCTGACAAGTACAGATGAGACTGTGCGGGACTGAAATCACTTCAAGATGAAAACAGCGTTGACCCATTGCCAGTGGCTTGAATGAAGAAGGCAACAACATATTTCCCATCTCCAGGCACTCTGTCAATCGAATTGTGCATGGATGATGATTTACAACTAGTTTTCCTTGCCGCATTAATTGGTGGTCTTGCACGCTCGTGCTTACGCTCCTGCTGGATATGATGATTCCACATGTATGGACTTTCTTTTGGAGAGGTGCAGCAGTGGCCGGTGGCTGCCATGCATGTCTAACCCGTGAGGTGGTGTTCATTAAATCTCTGCCATCTGTTTCTGATGTTCCTACCAGCATCAATAATAGAATCATGTCATGCATTTCTTTGATACTGCGCACTGTTCTATCATTACATCGCTTGCTGTAGGCACAATTCACAATACATCAACACTGTTTCTGTCAATTCTGAAGAAAGAGGGGTTCAAGGAGGTCATTGAAGTTACTCACGACGATCATTGGTGCTGCACAGATGTGTGGATACATCCTCCGATCACACAACATGCATGAGATCGTACCTACATACTGTTCTTCAATTTCACTGACTGGTATAGGCACCTGTGGGTGGTACTGTATGCAACAAACGGTGCATCTCATTCATACATATATCATGAACGGTTGAAGCGCTTTGCTTTGCAGCGCGTGTAACATTGACTACTATATATACAGGTGTCCTTTCTTTGTCCAACAACAAGTCCGACGTTGGACTCCTTCATCTTCTTCATCGTCCTCTCAGCATTGCGTTTCCACAATTGACCAGTACTTATACGATAACCTCATCCACTATGCATCTCCAACCTTCCCTCCTCCTCCTCCCCTTCCTCACCGCTCTTGTCGTTCCCCTCAGCGCCGCACAAAACACCACCACCGCCGACCCAGCCATCCAAGCCGCCTTCCCTCCATGTGCAGTACGTACATCCCCACCCCA
>JAABUP010005278.1_pt1 | contig 19870 bp, 18 predicted proteins | sample 5559201 | NCBI WGS metagenome assembly JAABUP01 (sample SAMN10711887, study PRJNA513373) | rock metagenome | isolation source: Antarctica rocks | place: Antarctica
GTCGCGGGCAACCTGCGGGTCAAGGAGGTCGCCGTCGCCCCCGGCGGCGCCGGTGACGGTGACGAGGGGATGCGCACGAACCGGTTCGTGGTCTGCCACAACCCGGAGCAGGCCGAGCGAGACCAGGCCGTCCGCGGGCAGCTCGTCGCGCACCTCGAGCAGCTGATCGCCGGCAGCGACAGCTGGCCGGACAGCCGACGATCGGAGCTGGTCGGGAGCTTGAAGACCAAGCCGGGCCTGCGCCGCTACCTGCGCCGCACCCCTACCGGGCTGCTGCGCATCGACGCCGCCGCGATCAAGCGGGAGCACCACCTGGACGGCAAGTGGCTGCTGCGGACCTCCGACACCACGCTGTCCGCCGAGGACCTCGCCGCCGCCTACAAGCAGCTGCTGCAGCTCGAACGGGGCTGGCGGGACATGAAGGGCCACCTCGCACTGCGCCCGGTGTTCCACCACCGCGAGGACCGGATCCGCGCCCACGTCCAGCTCTGCTGGCTCGCGCTGCTGCTGATCCGGGTCGTCGAGAACGGCACCGGCGACACCTGGCGCAACACCCGCCACGAGCTCGACCGGATGCATTTGGTCACCCTCGCCACCACCGACGGGCACCTCGCGCAGCGCACCGCCACGACCCCTGGGCACAAGGCGATCCTGGCCGCCTGGTGTCAGCACTTCTCCGGACAGGTGGCCCTGCTGGGACCATGACGCAGACCGGAGGAGGAGTTGATGATCGTGGCACGCAGAAAGTTCTCACTTCAATATCGTGACGAAGCTGTGAAGATGGTCGTCGAAACAGCACGGCCGATTGCGGAGGTCGCGCGCGAGCTCGGACTCGTCGAGGGCACGTTGGGCAACTGGGTCAACCTACCTCTACCGAAAAGAGCACGCAGGCGACGAACCCGCACTTTCGGTCAATGAGCGGGCCCGGCTGCGTGAACTCGAGGCTGAGAACCGCGAACTGAAGATGGAAAGGGAGTTTCTGGGAAAAGCCGCAGCCTTCTTCGCGAGCAGGCATCAGTGAGTGAGAAGTTCTCGTTCATCGACGCGGAGAAGGCAAACTACCCGGTCACCAAAGGGTGCCGCTGGCTGGGGGTGTCACGCTCGGGCTACTACGACTGGCGGGCGGCGCCGGCCAGTGCGGCGGCCCGGCGCCGCGAGCGCCTCGGGGTGCTGGTGCACGCGGCGTTCACCGGCTCCCGGCAGACCTACGGCGCCCGCCGGGTGGCCCGGGTGCTGCGCCGCGGCGGCCAGCGGGTGTCACTGCGTCTGGTCGGGCAGCTGATGGCCGAGCAGAACCTGCTGGCCTGCCAGCCCAGGGCCTGGCGGCGCACCACCGTGGCGGCCAAGGCGCCGGCGCACGTCCCGGACCGGCTCGAGCGCGACTTCACCGCCACCACGCCAGGGACCCGGCTGGTTGGGGACATCACCTACGTGCGGACCTGGAGCGGGTGGGTGTACCTGGCCACGGTGCTGGACCTGGCGACCCGCAAGGTCATCGGCTGGGCCATGGCCGAGCACATGGGCACCGAGCTGATCGTCGACGCGGTGGCGATGGCGCACGGCACCGGTCGGCTGGCGAAAGGGTGCGTCTTTCACTCCGACCGCGGCAGTCAATACACGAGCACAGAGTTCGCCGCCGCCCTGAAAAGCCGGAACATGGTCGGGTCGATGGACCGGACCGGGATCTGCTGGGACAATGCCGCCGCCGAGAGCTTCTTTGCCAGCCTGAAGAACGAGCTCGTCTACCGTACGGTCTTCTCCAGCCCGAACAAAGCACGGACAGCTATTGCGGAATACATTGAGGTGTTCTACAATCGGCAGAGGCTGCACAGCACTCTTGCCTACCGCACCCCCGACCAGGTCGAGGTCGAGTACTACACGCTCAGCCAAGCAGCCTGACAATGCAGGTCACCAGTACCCACCCCAACAGCGACCTGTCCGAAAAACCGGTGACACTCCACTCACAGCCGACGGCGAACCCGTCACCCGACTCACCGTCGCCCGACGCGCCGCACGGCTCCTCGAACACGGCATAGGCGGCCGGTAGCAAGGTTGCCTAAGCGTCCCTGCGAGCCCAACTGGACTTGAGCAGCCTCGCTAGCACTTGACCCTCGGCGGTGCCAGAGGCGAAGTCCCGCTGCTGCAGCGATAGGTGACACGTGGGTCAGGCCGCCTGAGTGGCTGTGGCGCCTGTGTTCGCGACGAGTAGTGGTGCCAGTTGGGCGAGCTGCACGACAACCCAAGGGGCCGTCGCTGTGCGTCAGTGGATGCACGGCGACGTGATCGGCTCCCGCGGCCAGGTGCTGCTCGATGCGCCTGCCCGGCCGAGCCGGGCGGCGGCGCGGCGTGCGGCGGAGGTCGTTTCAGGGTTCATTATCAGCCTTCGGTCGTTGGCCGTGCTCTGTCGGGGCTTCGGCGGCGGCGGCGCGCAGCAGGGGCCGGTCATCAGGGTGCGCGACGTCGATGAGCGCCTGGCTGCGCTGCTCAGCGGACAGGCCGGCCAGTCGCGCCACGCCGTGTTCGGTTACCACGTAGTCGACGTCCCCGCCTGTGGTGGTGACGGGATGGGCGAGACGAGGCACGATCCGCGCAGCCCCGGAGCCGGTCCGTGCGGGTAGGGCGATGACTGCCGCGCCGCGGGAGCTGGCGTGCGCGGCGCGAACAAAATCGATCTGCCCACCGCCGCTTGCGGCTCTGCGGTCGCCGGCGTACTCGGCGTTGACCTGTCCGGCGAGGTCGACCTCCAGGGCAGAGTTGATCGCCCACAGGTTCTCGTGCTCGAGCAGCCTGGCCGGGTGGTGGGTTCGGGAGATAGGCGCGAGCAGCACGTCGCCGCCCCACGCGGTCGGGTCCCCGCCAAGCAGGCCGGTCGCGACGTGGTGCCCCCGTTGGGAGGTCTTAAGCCGTCCGGTTATGACGCCGCCGGCGATGAGCGGCTGGAGCTCGCCGGCAAGGATCCCGGAGTGCATCCCAGGTCGACCTTGCCGGTGAGGCCGCCGATCGCGGCTGTGGGCACGGCGCCGACGCCGATCTGCAGGGTGGCGCCGTCGGGAATCAGCTCCGCCACTCTGCGCGCGACGCAGTGCTGCTCTCGGGTCAGAGGCCGCCCGGCGGCCAGGTCGGGCGGGGCGTATGCGCCGTAGACGACGACGTCGGCGCGCGAAATCGGTATGCCGCCGGCGCCGGGGTGGATCTGTGGGTGGGGTGTCACCTCGAAGCCGACCTTGCCGGCGACGTCGAGGGCGGAGGGGGAGTAGCCGACCATGTCGCCGTAGCTCGCCCATCCGGGTCTGTCGCCGGCACCGACGCGGGCGAGGAAGACGTCGACCGGCAGCGTTGCGGTGCCGATGAGGCGGTCGACGTCCCACAGCGACACCGGCAGGTGGCCGACGAGTCCTTCCAGGTGTCGTGGGACCGCGCCGGCTAATGCCAGCAGGCCCAGCCGGCCGGCTGCGGCGTCGGACTTGGCCTCGTCGTCGAGGAAGTCCCACCGTCCGGTCAGGTCCGCGACCATCAGGGTGAGCTGCACGTCGTGGCGGCGGGCGGACGACAGCACCGCGGACACCAGCGCTGTCGGCAGCTGGGGAGTCATCGCGGCCAGGACGGTGGCTTCGCTCAGGCCGGCGAGCAGCGTGTCGGCGGCCCGTTCGAGATCCGTTGCCGGCTGCTCGGCCGTGGAGGCGGTCACGCCTGCAGGGAGCCGAACTCGGGTAGCCAGACGCCGGGTCCGACCTCGCGGAACGACACTGACACCGGTTCGCCGATGATTGGAGTGTCGGTCCCGGTCCATGAGGTGGTCAGCCGCGGACCGGAGGTGAGCTCGACCTGCACGACGACGTAGGGCACGTCGTCGCCGTCGAAGTAGGGCCGGTGGACGCGGACCCAGGAGTTGACGACGCCGTCACCGGAGTCGGTGACCCAGTCGACGTCGGCGGAGAAGTCGAACGGGCAGACCGGACCGGCGGGCCAGAACTCGCGGCCGCAGCTGGTGCAGCGCGGGATCTGCAGCTCGCCGCGGGTAGCGCCGTCGAGGTGCTCGATGTCCTCGGTCCAGCGGATGGGCAGCGGTCGGGTGCGTTCCATCGAGACGGGCAGCGCGATGGCGGGCGTGACGGGCATGGGTCAGCTCCTGTCGGTCTGGAAGATGATCGAGTCACCGAACGGGGTGGCCCACTGCACGACCTCACAGCCCGGGACCTGCCGGGGACCGGCCTGGCCGCGGATCTGCCGGGTCGCTTCGATCATGTGACCCCAGCCGGCGAGGTGGCCTTCTGAAAGCAGGCCACCGGCGGTGTTGACCGGCAGCTCGCCGCCGATCTCGATGCGACCGTCCTGGATCCACTCCAGCCCCTCGCCTTCGGCGGCGAACCCGAACCGTTCGGCGACGAACACCACGTTGGGAGCGAAAGCGTCGTAGAGCTGCAGGCTGTCGACGTCGCCCGGTCCGGCGAGGCCAGCCATCGCATAGACCGGGTTGTCCTCGACCCGGCGCTGCGAGCCTTGGGTGAAAACCCCGAGGCCCGGCGGAGCGAAGATGAATTCGTCCTTGCCGGCCCGAAGGCCCTGCATCCCGCCGATCACGACCGCGGGCATCTTCAGGTCCCGGGCCCGCTCGAGTGTCGTGACGAGCAGGCAGCCACCGCCGTCGGAGAGCAACGCGAAGTCCGGGCGGCGCAGCGGCTCGATGACGAATGGCTGCGCCAGGTAGGCCTGGCGGTCCATCGCCTTGGTCATCTGCGCGTTCGGGTTGAGCTGAGCGTGGCCGCGGAACGCGACCGAGACCGCGCCGATCTGGTTGGGGTCCTGGCTGTAGCGCGAGCAGTACTTCTGGAAGGACATGGCGGCCCCGCCGCCGGGTGCGGTCATGCCGTAGGCGGGGAACTCGCCGTGCGAACCGCCGCCTTGACGCAGCCCCTCCATGTCTAGGAACCCACCGACCTGGCCCCAGCGGGTGAAGTTGATCCCGCCGATGCAGGCGGCGACCTCGGCGGTGCCGAGCGCGACTGCGTTCGCGGCGGCTTGTACCGCGGTGCCGACGAATCGGCCGTGGCTCCAGGTCTGCATCGCGCATCGGATGCTGAGCCCGAACGCCTCGGCCATCCGGTCGTAGTCGACCGACAACGGGTCGCCGACGTTGCTGAACAGGCCGTCGACGTCGCTAGGCGCCAGACCGGCGTCGTCGAGGGCCAGGCGCAGCGCACCGGCGGCGAGGTCGAGCGGGCTGCGGCCGGTCAGTTGTTTGGGGGGCACCATGCCGACGCCGACGACGGCGACCTGGCGGGTGGGACCGAGGGGCATGTTGTCCTGCTCTCTACGCGGCTAATGGTGGCTGCGGCCAGCCGAACACTGACCGGGCGGTTCGGGCCAGCACCCACGACTTGTCGCCGGCTGACAGCGCCGGGTTGTCGAGGACGAAGCCGAGCAGCGCTGACCAGCTCGCCCCGGACTCGTCGTGGGTGATGTCGCTGGCCCACATGACCCGCTGGACGCCGAAGGCTTCCAGCGCTCGCAGGAACTCCCGCTGGGGCGCCTCGGCCGGGTTCATGGCGGTGCCGAACGCCCGGAAGGCGTGGCTCCACTTGAGTGAGACGGTGGGCAGGGAGGCGGCCTGCAGGATCTGCTCCCAGTGCTGAGCGTTGCGCGGCCAGCCGCAGTGGTCCAGGACGATCGGCAGATCGGGGAACCGGGAGGCGACGGCCGGCAAGGTGGTCATGTCCGCGCCGAGCACGCATACCGGCAGGGCACGGGCCTGGGCGGCGTGCAGCACGTGGTCGTAGCCGCCGGAGCCGAAGGCGGCGCGCTGGGCGCCGCCCAGCAGCACGAGCCGCACCGCGCGGCAGCCGGGCGCTGAGCCCAGCAGCGTCATGACCGCGTCGAGCTCGGGGTCGCGGGGCTCGATGCGCTGCAGGTAGGAGAACCGGTCGGGGTGGCGCAGTGCGGCTGCCTGCGCGTAGGGGCTCAATGGCCGGAACAGGCCGCCGGGCAGCGGCGCGCACGGCATCCCGGCCAGGTTCTCGGTCACGTGCCAGAACTCGTCGGCGACGACACCGGTGATACCCAGGGCATCCATCGAGGCGAGGATGGTTCGTTCGTCCATGTCGAGGGTCAGGTGGACCTGCGCGTCGACGATGTCGATCGGCGTGCTGGCGGCGGCGGCGGCGGGCGTCATGTCAGTGCTCTGGCTCATTTGGGCACCGTGAGCCCGGCGGCGGCTGAGTCCCACGTGTCGGCCGTGACACCGTCGTCGCGAAGCTCGACTTTGCGGACCTTGCCGGTGGGGGTGAAGGGCATGACTGCAACGGCGCGGAAGTAGCGCGGCACCATGAAGCGCGGCATGCGTTCGACGCAGTGCTGCCACAGCTGGGGGAAGTCGACGGTGGCCGGGTCGGCGACCAGGACGACGGCCAGGACCTCGTTCTCGCCGAGCGTGGACTCGGCTCGGATGGCGGCGCCGACCTGCACCCCGGCAAAGGTCTGGAGCAACTCCTCGACCTCGGCGGAGGAGATGTTCTCCCCGCGGCGGCGCAGGCTGTCGGTCTTGCGGTCGTGGAAGTAGAAGTAGCCGTCCTGGTCGGTGGAGGCCATGTCGCCGGTGTGCCACCACAGGTTCCGCATCCCGGCCAGCGTCGTGACCGGGTCATCGAGGTAGCCGGTGGTCATGATGTGCGGCTGGCGGGGCCGGTAGACGATCTCGCCGACCTGGCCGGGGGCGAGCGGGGTGCCGTGCTCGTCGTGGACCTCGACGATCGAGGAGGGCGTGGGTGTGCCCATCGAGCCGATGCGGCGCCGGCCTGGCGGGTTGTACATGATGTTCTTGGTCTCGGTCTGGCCGTAGCCCTCGATCAGGTGCACGCCGAAGCGGGTCTCGAACCGGTAGAGCGCGTCGGCCGGTGCCGGCGCGGAGAACACCCTGGTGACACTGTGGTCGCGGTCCCGTTCGGACTCGGGCGCCGACAGCAGCAGGTGCAGGATCGCGCCGAGGGCGTTGAACTGGGTCGCCTCCGAGTTGCGGACCTCATCCCAGAAGGTCGTCATGCTGAAGCCCGGGGAGACGATGGCGGTGGCGCCGGCGTAGAACGCTGCGTAGCAGGTGAGGACCGTCGCCATCCCGTGATACATCGGGAAGCAGGTGAACAGCCGGTCCCGCGGGGTGATTTCGAAGGCCTGCGCGCCCTCCTTGGCCATCATCAGCCCCATCAGGTTCGGGCAGACCACACCCTTGCTGCGGCCTGTCGTCCCGGAGGTGAACAGGATGCTGTTGGTGTCCTCGGGACCGGCGGCGGGGAACTGCGGGTGCGCCTCGCCGCGGCCGAGCAGCTCGGCGAGGGTGAGCACCTGCTCGGCGCCGGCCGGGACCTCGGAGGGCACTTGGTCGAGGTAGATGAGAGTGCGTACCGAGGCGGGGAGTTGGCTCAGCGAGCGCATCGCGTCACCGAGGGCGGACTCGGTAATGATGACCTTGGCGCCGGTCTGCTCCAGCGGGTAGCGCAGGAAGTCGGCCTTGAAGGCGGAATTGATCGGGACGCCCACCAGTCCGGCGCGGGTAGCGGCCAACCCGGCGGTGAGGTACTCGGCGCGGTTGTGCAGGAAGTAGCCGACGACGTCGCCGGGTGTCAGCCCCAGAGCCAGCAGTCCTGCCCCGATGGCGGAGACCGCGTCGTCGAGCTCGCGGTAGGTGTAGGCCTGGTCCTTGAACACCAGCGCGGTCTTGTCCGGGACCCAGGCCGCACGTGAGGCCAGCAGGCCGCTGGGGGTTCCGCCGCCCAGGTCGAGCAGCTCGTGCCTGTTCATCGATCTGACTCCGCTCGTCGCATCCGGCCGGTGTGGCTACTTGTGGCTGTCGGTCGTCGCTTCGGCTGCCGGGTCCGGGCCCATGACGCGCAGGAGGGCGGCGTGCACCTCGTCGGCCACCTCGACGTCGCCCAGCGCGAGGCGGCGGGTGCGTTCGGCTGCTGAGCGGTCGAACGGCACCCGTACCGGACGCTGCGTCTCGATCGGGCGCGCCTGTCGGACGCTGGTTGCGTAGGCCGCGACCCGGCGGCGGAAGTCGTCTGCGTCGGTCAGTACCGCGGGGTCGACCACGAACAGCAGGAAGCCGCAGTCGGTCAGGCCCTCGGGGGCCGCGCTCGCGCCGGTCAGCATGCCCAGCAGCTGGACCACGAGTGCCAGCCCGGATCCCCGGTGGCCTCCCCAAACCGTCAAGGCACCGCCGAGCACCTCCATCGGGGTCCGGGTCGGGCGACCGTCGCGGTCGAAGGCCTTGCCCTCGGGCAGCTGCTGGTCGAGGCGGTGGGCGAGCAGCACCTCGCCGAGCATCAGCTCGGCGGTGCCGATGTCCCAGATGACCGGCTGCTCGGTGGAGGGGAAGCCGAACGCCATCGGGTTGGTGCCAAAGCGTGCCTGGCTCGCGCCGTACGGAGCGACCAGCTGGCCGCCGCTGCCGGCGGCCATGCCGACAAAGCCGGCGGCGGTCACCTTCTCGAGGTAGTAGGAGAACATGCCGGTGTACCAGGTCTGGTTCGCTCCCACCACGGCGATCCCGCTCGCCCGGGCCTTGTCGATCGCCAGCTCGGTGACCCGGTTCGCGACCAGGTAGCCGACCTCGTCGCCGCCGTCGAGCCGGGCCGACACCGGGGTCTCGTGGGCGAGCGTGATCGTTCCCCGCGGCGTCGTCGTCGCCTGGACGCGCTCGATCACCGAGACCGCTCGGGCCAGACCGCCGAAGCCGAGCCCCCGCAGCTCGCAGTCGATCAGGTGGTCGGCGATGGCCCGGGCGTCGACGCCGGTGTAGCCGGCGGACTCGAGGGCTTGCTCGGCCAAGCCGCGGGCTGCCGCCACATTCATCAGCATGCTTACGAGTTCTACCTCACGCTAACGTCCACGTCAACCCGGGCGAACGCCCCGTACTGCGACCGCAGGGGAGAACCGATGGCCGCACGGACGCGGGAAGACCCGCCGGAACCCTCGCAGGCACCGCCGACGCTCGAGCCTGGGTCCTACCTGCTCGACGCGGTCGTGCGCCTCTGGCGCGGCGCCCACCAGACCGGCAACGTCCGGCTGCGACCCTGGGGCGTCACCCTGTCTGCATACGCGGCCCTGCGGGTCATCGCCGACCAGCCCAACCTCACCCTCGCCCAGCTGTCCCGGCGCAACTTCGTCCGGCCCCAGACCATGACCCGCATCGTCAACCAGCTGGTCAAACGAGGGTGGATCGAACGACACGCCCGCCCGCAGGACGGCCGCACTCAAGCCCTCCTGCTCACCGCCGGCGGCCTTGCCGCACTGAACGAAATGACCATCGAGGTCAACAAGATCAACAACACGATAGGGCGGGTCCTGGACGCCGACCAGATCGACCAGCTAGGCGCCCTACTGCGAACGTGCGCCCGCCAAGTCGAGGCGGACCTGAACGCCGTCATCCCCCCGGACGCGGCCTGACGTAGCGACGCGACGGTCGCCCACAGTCGTCCTTGGCAAGCCGCGAGCCCCCGGCATCCTCGCTCAGCCGAGGCCACATCCGCGGAAGTCGGGGGACCTAGGCCGCCGTCGCCCGCTTCGCCAAGCCCTGCTCGATCTTTCGGGCGATGCCCCCTAGCTGCTGCAACTCCCTTGGGGTCAGCACGCCGACGACGAGGTCCCGTACGGACCGCACGTGGCCGGGGGCTGCATCCGCGATCTTCTCAGACCCGGCCGCGGTGAGCACAGCGTTCGTCGCGCGGGCGTCGTTGCCGCACACCTCCCGTCGGATCCAGCCCCGTCTCTCGAGTCGGCTGACGACGTGCGAGAGCCGGGACAGCGTCGCGTTGCATCTCGTGGCCAGCGCGCTCATCTGCATCGTGCGCTCGGACGCCTCCGACAGCGAGGCGAGCACCGTGTACTCGAACATGCTCAGGTCGGCGCCCCGTCTGAGGTCCGCGTCGAGCGCGCCTGGCAACGTCGTCAACAGCCCCACCACCGCCCTCCACGACTCCTGTTGTGCAGGGTCGAGCCACGCCTCGCCGGCCCCAACCTGAGATCCACTCACAGTCCGAGTCTAAATCTCCTGGACTGGCACACTTGACGCTACAACCTTTCCGGCTTATGATTTTGTTGTAGCTTCAACCATAGGCAAACCGTCGAGCGCCTGCCCGCCCCCGTTCCGGGTCCCCCGAGACCTGGCAAACGCGGAAGGGGAACGCACGCGACGAGAAGATCCAACCCAAGGGCGGACCATCGTGACGAACACTCCCGGAACACTCGTCGAACTAGACAGGCTGGACGAGGCGGCCAGGTCGATCCTCTTCACGAGAGGGCGCACGGCCAACACCTTCAGCAGTCGGCCCGTGACCAGCGAACAGCTAACGGAGATCTACGAGCTCGCGAAGTGGGGACCGACCTGGGCCAACACAGGGCCCCTGCGGGTGGTCTACGTCGAGTCACCCGCGGGCAAGGAGCGGCTTCTGAACCACCTGCAGCCCATGAACACCGCGAAGGCGGCCTCCGCACCGGTCAACGCCGTCCTCGCCGTCGACAACCGGTACCACGACTACATTCCGCAGCTACTGCCCTTCCGCCCCGAGATGCGCGAGATGTTCGAGCAGAACGACGCCCTCCGCACCAGGGTCCGCGACTTCGGCGGAGCAATGCAGGCCGCCTACTTCATCATGTCGGTCCGAGCAGCCGGCCTGGCCGCTGGCCCCATGGGCGGTTTCGACCAGGCAGGTCTGGACGCCGATTTCTTCCCAGATGGCGAATGGAGCTCCATCCTCGTCGTCAACATAGGACATCCCGGAGAGAACGCCTGGTTCGATCGCCTCCCCCGCCTCGCCTACGAGGACGCCGTCCGACACCTTTAGCCGACCGACGCCGGCTGGCACGAACCAACCCCGTGGACGTCCGGGAGAGCCGGGACTGCCGCGCCCGGGTTTCGCCCTGTGACTACTGCCGATAGGTCGACGGCCGGGCGCCGGGTCGGGTGCGAAACCTCGTCCATGGCTGTATGAAGTCGTTGCGCTCACGTCCCTCGACAGCCAACAGCCATCCGCCCCACGCCCCGCCCCACTTCGGCTCAGCAGGCGAACTGCATCCCGACGACGGACAGCAGCCGGAGCTTCTCGTCGTCGGCGGTACCGGGCGTCGCCGTGAACACCAGGAGTCGCTGGCCGGCGTCGTGCGAGTGCAGCACCTGGCAGTCGAGCTCGATCTCGCCCAGCTCCGGGTGCACGAGCGTCTTGCGCTGCTCGCGGTGCACGGCGACCTCGTGCTCGTCCCAGATCGCCGCGAACTCCGCGCTGCGTCCCCGCAGGTCCCGGGCCAGCACCCGAGCCCTCCCACCGTCCGGTCGGCCGGCGACGGCCCGCAGGTCCGCCGTCCAGACCCGGCCCAGCCCGTCGTGGTCACGGGCCGCGTAGCGCGCCCGCTCCGAGCCGTCGCCGGCGAACCAGCGGTGGACAGCGCTGCGCTCGAGTCCCACGAAGGCGGTCTGGTCCCCGACCAGCGCCCGGGCACCACGGTTCTGCACCAGCGTCTCGCCGAGCTCCGTCACCACCTGCGCGGGCGTGTCGTCGAGCCGGTCCAGGACGCGCATCAGGGCGGGGTGCACGTGGTCGCTGCTGCCCAGCCGGTCCGGCGCCGTGCGACCGGCGAGCCGGAACAGGTGGTCCCGCTCGTCGAGCGTCAGCCGCAGCGCACGTGCCATTGCCCCGAGGATCTGTTCGGACGGCTGCGGCGCCCGCTGCTGCTCGAGGCGGGCCCAGTAGTCGGTGCTCATCTCGGCGAGCGACGCGGCCTCCTCGCGGCGCAGGCCGGCGGTCCTCCGCCGTGCCCCGTCCGGCAGGCCGACGTCGCGTGGCTGGAGCGCCTCGCGTCGACGTCGCACGAAATCCCCGAGCTCGCTGCGGTCCACACCCGTCATAGTCCGCCTAAGTCGGCTGTGGATCCAGGGACCGACCGTCCCTGGATGGACGCTCTCTGCCCGCCTGCCGCCAGGACGCGCAGGGTGGGTCCTGTCACTGACGAGAACCCCGGACGAAGGAGCACACGATGGTCGAAAAGATCGCCGTCATCACCGGCGCGAGCCGAGGCCTGGGCCGCAGCGCCGCCACCCACCTCGCCGCCGCCGGGGTCGGCATCATCGGCACCTACCGCAGCAACAAGGAGCAGGCCGACTCCCTCGTCGCCGAGCTCGGCGCGGACCGAGTGGTCATGCTGTCGCTGGACGTCGCGACGACGAGCGGATTCGCCGACTTCGCGACGGCGGTGGGCGGCGCCGCCCGTGACTCGTTCGGCCGGGATGCCGTCGACTTCCTCGTCAACAACGCCGGCACCTCGCTGCACGTGCCGTTCGCGGACACCACCGAGGAGCAGTTCGACGAGCTGGTCGCCGTGCACCTCAAGGCGCCGTACTTCCTCACCCAGGCCCTGCTGCCGGTGCTCGCCGACGGCGGCCGCATCCTCAACGTCTCCAGCGGCCTTACCCGGATCACCATGCCCGGCTCGTCGGCGTACGGCGCGGTGAAAGGCGCGGTCGAAGTACTTACCCGCTACCAGGCGCTGGAGCTCGGCGAGCGCCGCATCCGCGTCAACACGGTCGTCCCCGGAGCGATCGCCACGGACTTCAGCGGCGGCATGGTGCGCGACAACCCCGAGGTCAACCGGATGGTCGCGGGCGCCACCGCCCTCGGTCGCGTCGGCGAGCCCGACGACATCGGCGCCGCCGTCGCCCTCATGCTCGCCACCGGGTTCGGCTGGGCCAACGGGGCCCGGGTCGAGCTCACCGGCGGCCAGCGCCTCTGAGCGTCCGCAGCGTCACTGAGAGGTCCGCAGCGCCGCCGGCCTGAGCGGACCCGTCAGACGGCCGGCCCAGGCTCGCTACGACGGCCTGCGCGAGCACCGTACTTGGCGTCTCCCGCTCCGGGTTCTATGACGCCCGGTCGCGACCACCGTCGCCGCGGGCGGGCGCCGACGCGGTGCTGACCAGCACGCTCCGCGACGTGCACGACATGTCGCCAACGAGCACCGGCAAGGTCTACTGCTCCGCGGTGGTCGACACCTACTCGCGGATGGTCGTCGGCTGGACCATCGCCGACCACATGCGCTCCGAGCTCGTCGTCGACGCAGTTCAGATGGCGATCTGACAGGCGGCGCCGGCCCGGGCCTGAACAATCTGCCAAACGCCGACCGCGGCAGTCAGTACACAAGTTGGATCTTCGGTCACCGGCTGCGGGAAGCTGGCCTGCTCGGCAGCATGGCCGGGTCGCCAGCATGATCGAATCGTTCTGGTCGAGCATGCAGCGCGAGCTGCTCGACACCCGCACCTGGCCGAACCCCGACGTGGTCGCCAGCGCCATCTTCGAGTGGATCGAAGCCTGGTACAACCCCCGCCGCCGACACGCCAGCCTCGGCAACCTTTTCACCAGCCGACGACGAAGCCCTACACAACACCGCCGCCGCCGCGGCATGATCGCCACACCCGATGTGTCCAGAGAGGCGGGTCAGGCTCCCCGACGTGGCCATCACCGGCAAGGGGCCGATACGGCAACGTCGGGGGCGCCCGCAGCCCGGCATGACGGCCGATGACCGCAAAAGGCCCGCCCGTCCTCAACCATGCGCCGCCCAATGGGGCAAGAGCAAGAGCAACTGGGAGCGGGAGGCTGTCGCCCCGTCACTCCACCAAGCGATGGTCGCTGCGCTGCTCTGAGCACACGGTCATTTCGCACCTGGGCGCGCTCAGGAGTCGGGGGCTGTCACCGGTGGGTGCAGCCAGGCGGATAGCTCGGCGCACACGCGCAACAGTTCGGGGACGGCGGTGAGGGCGGTGTGGGGGTCCCAGCGTGAGGCTGGGCCGGCGACGGCGATCGATCCGAGGATCGGGCCGGCGTTTCCGGCTGTGAGGGGGGCGGCGACGCCGTTGACGCCGGGGTGGTTCTCGCCTGAGGAGAGCGCGTAGCCGTCGCGTCGGCAGGCGGCGAGGCGGTCTGTCAGCGCCTTGGGTGGGGTTGGGCCGAGGATGGCCGCCTGCTCGCTGTCGGGGAGGTGGGCGAGGATGGCGATACCGGCGGCGCCACGGTTGAGCGGGGTGCGCTCGCCGACGAATGGCGCCAGCCGCAGGGCGTGCACGGGGCTTTCGGCGCCTGCCGTCAGCTCTGCATGCGTTCCTCTGCGGACGTAGAGCGTCGCCGTCTCTGCTGTTGACGCTGCCAGGCGCTGGAGGTGGGGGCGGGCGAGTTGTTCGAGGTCGACCCGGGGGTTCATGCGCTCGGCCAGGTTACGGAGGCGTGGGCCAATGCGGTAGCCCTCGCGCCTGCTGCGTTCGGTCCATCCTTCTTCTTGGAGCACTCGGAGAAGCCGGTAGGCGGTGGCCTTGGGCAGACCGGAGCGGGTCACAAGCGTCGCCAGGGGCAGCGCGTCGGCCTGCTCGGCCAGCAACTCGACGAGGTGCAGTGCCCGCCGCGCCGTTTCTGCCCCCGAGGGACGGGACCTCAACTCGGCCCCCGTGACACTATGTGTAACCACGGGAGAGACTATTGCACAGTGTCTTGACGAAAACGAGAGGCGCTGACAGTGTGCGGCCATGGGAAAACCGGATGCACAGTGTGGGACTAGCGATGCCTGACGGGAGGCCAGTCGCCGCGCTGCGAGGGGCGATCGGAGACGGCCCGATGTTCGTGGCGCCGGGGGCGTATGACGGGTTGACCGCGCGCCTGGTCGAGCAGCGCGCCTTCCCGGCGGTGTACATGACCGGGGCTGGCACTGCTGCTGCACACGGCTACCCGGACTACGGCCTGGTCACCATGAGCGAGATGGTGGCCAACGCCGGGCGGATGGCCGACGCGGTCACCGTGCCGGTGATCGCCGATGCCGACACCGGCTTCGGCAACGAGCTCAACGTCATCCGCACCGTGGCCGAGTTCGCCAAAGCCGGTGTGGCCGCGATCCACATTGAGGACCAGACGTTTCCCAAGCGCTGCGGACACCTCGCCGGCAAAGAGATCGTCGAGCGTGACGTGTGGCTGCGCAAGATCCGCGCCGCGTGCGAGAATCGCCCGGAGCCCGACCTCGTGATCATCGCCCGCACCGACGCCCGAGCCATAGCCGGCCTCGACGAGGCGATCGAGCGGGCCAACCAGGCATTGGCCCTCGGTGCCGACATGGCCTTCGTAGAAGCTCCGCAGACCTTGGAAGAGGTCGCCGCCATCCCCGGCGCGGTCGATGGACCGTGCCTGTTCAACGTGGTGCCCGGCGGCCGCAGCCCGACCGTCGACCTCGACCAGCTGGCGGCGTGGGGGTACCGGATGGCGATCCTTCCCGGTGTCCTGCTCGCCGCGGTGGTGGTCGCCTGCGACCAGGCGCTGGCGGCGGTGCGGCCGGCCGATGCGGATCTCGTCGACGGCACGGCTTCGGGCGGGCCGGCCGACTTCTTCCGTCGAGCCGGCGCCGAGCGATGGGACCGCGCCCGGGACCGCTACGCCACCCTCGAGACCGACACTCTCGAACCGGCACAGGAAAGCAGGCGGCCGTGAGCACCCTGTTCGACAAGATCTGGGACATCCATGTGGTGAAAGATCTCGGCGACGGCTGGGTGCTGCTGCACATCGACCGTCACCTCCTGCACGACCTGTCCGGCCCTTCCTCGCTGCAAGAGCTCAAAGCCAAGGGCCTCGGCGTGCACGCCCCTGAGCTCGTGTTCTCCACTCCCGATCACCTCGTCGCCAGCAGCACCGGGCGCACCCCTTATGACAGCCCCGTCGGTGGCCCGATGTGGCAGGTGCTCACCGACGAGTCGCGCGCCCACCGCATCGCCCTGTTCGATCTCGGTCAGGACGGCCAGGGCATCGTGCATGTGATGGGCCCCGAGCAGGCAATCGTGCTGCCCGGGCTGACCGTCATCTGCGGGGACAGCCACACCTGCACCAACGGCGCCCTCGGTGCGATCGCCTTCGGGGTCGGCAACACCCAGAGCACCCAGGCGCTCGCCACCGGGGTGCTCGCCCAGCAAAAACCGAAGCAGATGCGCGTCACCATTGATGGTCGGCTGGCCGAGGACGTCACCGCCAAGGATGTAGCGCTGGCGCTGATCGGCCGCTTGGGCGCGTCCGCCGGGACCGGCTACGCCGTGGAGTACGCCGGGACCACCATCGACGAGATGGGCATGGAGGGCCGGCTCACCCTGTGCAACCTGACCACCGAGCTGGGCGCCCGGTTCGGTGTGATCGCACCGGACGACACCACCGTCGAGTGGGTCACCGGCCGGCCCTACGCCCCCACCGGCGACCTGCTCGACCAGGCCGTGGCGGACTGGTCGCTGCTGCGCAGCGACGACGACGCCACCTTCGACCGGGAAGTGAGCGTCGACGCCGCCCAGATCGCGCCGACAGTGACGTGGGGCACCAGCCCGGAGCATGCACTGCCCATCGACGGTGTGGTGCCGAACCCAGCCGACGCCCCCGACGAGATGCACCGGATCGCCTGGCAGGGGGCACTGGACTACATGGACCTGCGCCCGGGGCAGCCGATCGCCGGCACTCGGATCGACTGGGTCTTCATCGGTTCGTGCGCCAACTCCCGGCTGCCCGACCTGCGCGCCGCCGCCAAAGTCGTCCGCGGCCGCTCGGTAGCGGCCGGGGTGACCGCCTGGGTGGTCCCCGGCTCCGAGCGGGTTCGGCGCGATGCCGAGGCCGAGGGCCTGGACCGGGTCTTCACCGAGGCGGGGTTCCAGTGGCGCGGGGGGGCCGGCTGCAGCATGTGCGTGGCCGCCAACGGTGACCGGGTGCCCCCAGGGGCGCGCTGTGTGTCCACCTCCAACCGCAACTTCGTCGGCCGCCAGGGCCCCGGTGCCCGCACCCACCTGGCCAGCCCAGCCATGGCAGCGGCGGCCGCGATCACCGGAACGCTCACCGACGTGAGGGCGCTGTGAGCTTCACGCCGTTCACCACCATCACCGGGACCGCCGTCCCGCTCATGCTGTCCAACGTCGATACCGACGTGATCATCCGGGTGGACCGGATGAGCAGCAGGAAACCGGCAGACCTGGCGCCGTGGGCGTTCGAGGCGTTGCGCTACCGCGCCGACGGGACCCCCGACCCGGACTGCCTGCTGAACCAACCTCGCTACCAGACAGCGCCGATCCTGCTGGCCGGGAACAACTTCGGCTCGGGCAGCTCCCGCGAGCCCGCCGTGTGGGCGATCCAAGGCCTTGGCGTCCGCTGCATCGTCGCCCCCAGCTACGGCGACATCTTCAAGGTCAACTGCCAGCAGAATGGGGTCCTGGCCGTCGTCCTTGCGGGCAAAGAGGTAGCCCGGCTGGCTGATTACGCCAGCGCCGGGATCCCGATCACCGTCGACCTGCTCTCACAGCAGATCACCGCCGCCGACGACGTATGGAGCTTCGAGGTCGCCATCATGCAAAAACGCAGCCTGCTCGAAGGGCTCGACGACCTCGAGCTGACCCTGCGTGACGTCGATGCGGTGACCGCGTGGGAGCAAGCCGACCGCAGGCGCCGCCCGTGGGCCTGGCGTCCAGCTGCGGGAACGCCGCAGTGACCGGCAGCCCAGACGTGACCGCGAAGGAGTCGGGGATGGACGCGATGTCCGAGCAGTCCGGTGTTCGGTGTGTGCTCATGCGAGGCGGGACGAGCAAAGGGCTGTACTTCCGGGAGCAGGACATCCCGCCCCCCGGGGACGGACGCGGCCGGCTGCTGTGCCGGCTGATGGGCTCCCCCGACGTCCTGCAGATCGACGGCCTCGGGGGGAGCCGTCCCATCACCTCGAAAGTGGCGATCGTAGGCCCCTCGAGCCGTGACGACGCCGATGTCGACTACACCTTCGCCCAGGTCGGGATCGACGGCGGCGTCGGGTATTTCGGCAACTGCGGGAACATCTCCGCCGGCGTCGGACCCTTCGCCATCGACGAGGGGATGGTCGAAGTCCCCGACGACGGGACCGTCGAGGTCCGCATCTGGAACACCAACACCGAAAAGCTCCTCCTCGCAGTGGTCCACGTCAGCAACGGCCGGGCCGCCGTGACAGGTGACTGTTCGATCCCCGGCGTACCTGGCACCGGCGCCGAGATCGTCATGAACTGGGTGCACACCATCGGCGCCAAAACCGGCACGCTCCTGCCGACCGGCCGCGCCGTCGACACCTGGATGATGGAGTCGGGGCGCACCGTGCACGGCACGCTCTGCGACGCCGGCAACCCGGTCCTGTGGGTGGCCGCCGCAGACTTCGGGCTGACGGGCAGCGAACTCGCCGACCGCATCGACGGCGACGCCGAGCTCATCCGCGATTTGGCTGAGCTGCGAGGCAAAGCCGCCGCAGCCGTCGGGTTCTGCGCCGACTGGCGCCGAGCTGGCGCCGACGCGCCGGGACTGCCGATGCTCGGACTCGTCGCCCGGCCCGCCGGCTACGCGACCCTAGCCGTCGCCGAAGTCGCCGAGGAGGACATGGACCTGCGGGTCCGTCTCATCTTCCTCGACCGCCTACACGAAAGCATCGCCGGCACCGGCTCGATGAGCCTCGCCGCCGCATCCCAGATCCCCGGCTCTGTCGTCCACGCCCACTCCCAGGCCACACATCCCGGCACCCTCCGCATTGGCCACCCCTCGGGTGTCATGGAGGTCCGGGTCACCGCACGCCCAGAAGACGACCCCGCCGGGGTCAGCTTCGAGGTGCTCGGCATGACCCGCACCGCCCGCCGGCTCATGGCCGGCACCGCCTACATACCGCTGGACTGACTGAACCAATCGCTGGCGATGCGGACGGCTGCCGAAGTGGACCCAGTGCTCCGCCGGTGGTGGGAGGAGGGGTGAAGGACCGGATGCCCCGCGCCGAGCGCTAGATCGGCGACAACGGCGCTCTTCTTCAAGCAACTGCTTCGGTAGCCAACTCAGAATCAGCCCTGTGACGCAAACGGTCATTATCGAGAGTGTCCGGTCAGCGACGGGCGAAGAGCAGCTGAACCACTGCCCCGAGCGGACCAATCTGCTGAGGTGCTGCGGGCCGTCTAGCGCAGCCGGGTCAGTGGAACGGTAAGCTCGTATCAGCACGGGACCGCAGTGCGATGAAGGCGTTCACCGCCTTCTCCATCGCGTTCACGGCCAGTTGAGTCGTCAACACCGCCCGGGGCGCGTCCGCCCAGATGGAGGCCAACGTGGTGCCCGAGGCGTCGGCCTGGCCAGCAGCCTGCTCGCCCTGGGTGAGCGCCCACTGCTTGCCGTGGGAGTAGCCTGAGAAAAGGCGGTAGATGTAGGAGTCCCTGCCCTTGCGCGCCGGCTCGCAGCACCTGCTGCACCTGCTCCGGCGCGGTGAAGTCCACGCCCTGCTCGTACATGTCGAACAGCTCCACCGCAGACAGCAGGGGTTGCCAAGATCCGCTCGCCTTTACTGTCGAGCTTGGTCAGCGCACGCCGGTCGGCCTCATCCATCAGGGCAGCCAAACGATCAGCAGCGGACTTCGCGGGCGGGGCGTACACAGGCTCGCCCATAGCCATCTCGATCTTGCGGCGCTCTTCCAAGTCGTCGCGCTGTACCGCGAGTCCCCGAGCCAGGCGACGATCCGGGGTGATGCCGGGTTCCGTCAGCCAGTACGCCAACCAGGCGGACTCATGGGCTGTCCGAAGTAGTGACAGGTGCGCGAACGTCGGCTGGAAGCGGGGGCGGCCGTTGCCCGGGCCGTCGAGGGGCTTGTCCCAACCGTCTCACCGGGCTGGGCAGGGCGGTCACTCACCTGCGCCAGTCTGCCGAATCGACCCCAGGGCTCGCAGCCCTAGTACTACAGCCGCAGTTAGGGTGAGGCTCCTCGGGCTTTGTAGTGGCAGTGTCGGGCTCGGGCTTGGTGGCGTCGTCTCCAGCGGGACCAGCTCAGGACGGCCTGGACCTCGGGTTGGTGGTG
>JAABUP010005279.1_pt1 | contig 19869 bp, 36 predicted proteins | sample 5559201 | NCBI WGS metagenome assembly JAABUP01 (sample SAMN10711887, study PRJNA513373) | rock metagenome | isolation source: Antarctica rocks | place: Antarctica
CCAAAGGCAATCTCAGTCTTTGAGGTCAGCTTGCTGCTGTCTGTGCCAAAATGTAGGGTGGGCCCAACTGCTGTGGCGCCTATGATGCACTCCAGGGGTCCTCTCCTGCTACCTAACACCTGTGACACATTGCATCAAGGAACTGACATCGCACAGTGTGAATAGGGTGCAAAGTCCTACGCTTAGACACAGTTATTTAGCATTGAAATGCGGTTTTGTTGAGGGCTTGCAGATACCATGTGTGACACCAGTGGGCCCAGCTTGCTGTGAAAGATACAAGAGACTGACCAGACATCCTGATGCAGGTGCAGCAGACGTTTTGCTTGGCTGGCTCAAGAGCCACAAGCACCCCTGATTGCGTGCCCAAGTGAGACAAGAAACACAACACACCTTTATCTGCAAGGGAAGCTGGATTCTGCCAAGACGTGAGGCCTGCAGAGTGACCTCTACGTCAAGAGTGCCCTTGGCAGGAATCACCCCTGCATTTGGGGAAGTGGTGAAGGTGGCTAGGCCTTGACTGCGAGCCTCTTGTCCCATCACCTCACACTTGCATGGCAGCTTGGAGCCGTTTGACAGAGTCAGCACCCGCTTGTAAGGATGCCTGTAGTGACATACAAAGCTGCTTTGAGATCATGATCTGATTACAAGACTGAAGATCAAAGGCTGCAAGCAAGAAGATTGCAACTTTGTAGGTATTTAGGCAATGTCTTTAAGTGCAGCAAATAACCACGGCTGCATTAGTAGCTGACTTCTGACACGCTAGTTAGAATTGTACACATTTGATGTCTCACCGTAAATAGCACTGCTCAAAATCAAGCAAGTCTGTGCTGGGAGTGACCATGGGAACCACACACTCAGCCTTGATGGGAATATTGAGCAGGCCCTCCCCTACAGTCATGATGTCCAATGCCAGCTGATGCTCATTGTAGACCTGCAGGCTCTGCGATGAGAACTCTACCAGCATGACTTGCTTGCCCAACGGCAGGACTGTGCCCGATGAAGGCACTACCTGCACAGAACCATTTGCAACTTGAAGATGACCACACGCAAGCAAGCACATGCCCTTGTTGATCAGACCTGGCTGGGGGAACAGCTGCATAACTCTACACCACAAAGAGAAGCAGCGCTATGCAGATCATGATCCACACCCGCTTCAAGGATCAGGTACAGGCTTTTGCGGCCAGTGCAGGTCATCTTGTCAGTGAACCTTACTATACTGACCGTGAACTCCTTGTGAGCAGGATCAAGACTGTCCTTTGGCACCCGCCAAGCATACTGCATTGGGATTGCACATGTGTTGGTCAAAGTGAACTCCTTTGCATAGCGGAAGCCAAATGCCACCATCCCAAAGTCAACAGCATCGACATCAACCTGCAGCACATTCTCGACAGTGAGCAGCCAGATACAAGGACGCAGCAGACTCACAAAAAGCCTGCAGGCACTTGCATGTCTGTTTGCAACTCCATGCAATCAGATGAGGGCAGTGGCTCATCATGAGCTTCATCTTTTAGAACTCATATTTTTACAGCAGACTCAATGCCGGGTCAGTAATCCACTGTGTGCACGCATATGTGAGGCATGTGTCCCATCATACCTTATACTTTGGCCCAACAATGGACCCCTTGAACTGAAGCTTCAAAGCTTCTGAGCTGCCATTTAGCGACCATGTGAAGGTATCTGAAAATGTTCCGAGCAAGTCTGATTGCAGCTGCACACGAATGGTCTTCACTTCACCAACATCAAGGGTGCCCTCACGTGGTCTGAAACTGAACTTAGAGGCATATGGGCTGTCAAAAGGCAGCAGCTTGAATTGGGCAGGAATCTGACCCCTGCAAATGCAAGCATGCACAACTGAGGAACCATCTGGGATGATCAAGACTGTGATCACAGCTTTGGCAGCACATAGGAAGACAGTGCTTGACCTGCAAACAAGCCAGGCACAGAAGTGGAGACACCACGCTGTTACGATGCACACTAACAAGAAAGCAGCACACACACACACACACACACACACGAGCAAGCAGCTTGTGAGGCAGCATTCTGAGAATAGTTCTGCCAATGAAAGCAGACAAGATTTAGCATATGATCTTTCTTGTCTGCTATTACTCAAGAGTGACTTATCTTGCAACCACTAGCCAACAGCGCACCTGTTCAGCAGCTCAACCTCATACTTGTGAGGAGTGTTGATGAAGGCCTCCCCAACATCAAGCAGGTCATAGCTGAATACAGCCTTTGGGCCAAGGCCGGTGCCGCAAAGTTGGATGGGGAGCCTAGAAGCTCTACCACCAACATCGCAGTATGCCGTTGCCTTGTACTCCCTAGCATGGTCTGGCTGAAAAGTGACTGTGATCTCAGCCTCCATGCCAGGCCATATGCTGCCCTGTGCAGGGCTCATCTGGAATGATGTGTCACTGAACAGATACTGATCACCTTCCAGCTGTCTGCGTTTCGAATTTGCTGTGGCCAGCTCTGCTACATCTGAATCCTCATCCTCTGCATTGCAGGACACAGTGCTTGATTGTGGTGGTGAAAGCGTATTAGACACGCTTGAGACGCTTGGGCCAACAAAAAGTCACCTACTACACAAGTGATTTGTTATGTGTCAGCCAGGCAGCAGCTGGATGCATGGCTAGCACGACATTCAGGTGCTGGTAGCAGCACATGCACTGGGTGACGGCTGCAAAAGCTGTGTAGGAGTCTGAACTGCACCTGAGGAGAGAGAGTCCAGCACGCCCTGCTGGTCAGGCCGCATTGGACGCGTGCTGGTCTCCTTCAGAATATCTGACATGTCTGCAGCTGCAGAGTCAAACTCCTCTTCTGCTGTAGCAAACTGCCGCCAACTGAAGTTCACGACAGAGCTGCAGTGGTTTGTGATCCTGCAGATACATGCACAGAACATTACATAAACACGCTGCACAAGATGCATCACATGACACCTAGGTGCATACAACGCGCTCTGGGCCTGAGCTGGGACTGCAATACATGTGGTGCTGCAGCATGAATGTACAATGATCCCACACTGCCCTTGTTGCAATACTCAAGGCTCACCTGAAGGTACCCTGTGACCGTGTATCAATGTAGGTTGGCTGCAGACCTAGGGCGGGTTGTGACAGCTGCACATCAACTTCAGAGCATTCCCCCGAGAGACTGGCGTACACCAAATCCCCTTGCTCATACTGAATCTCAAGATCACCTGTATGACTGCCTGCCAGCAAAGGTGGGTCAGGTCAGCTCAACAATTTTTATAGCTTGACTTGATGAAAGCTTGCAATGCGCCCCAAGGCGCTGACAGATGCTTTGATGTAGGTGAGTAGCACCAGGACACACAGAGACAAACCTGTTGACTGAGGAGTGAAGTGTATGCTACACTGCATGGTGTCACCAGGTGCCAGCTGTGCCCTTGCTGGTTCAACTCGAAAGGGAGGATATGCTGTCAGGGTGAAGTCCGCATCAATGGCTCCCACATTGGTGACTAGACAGGTCTGGGATGCTGAACACTTGGCAGGTGTCATTGGAAACTGCAGGCGGTCTGGAAAATCAAGAGCAGCTTTGCTGCCTGCAACTGTGCACGGCACAAGGAACTTCTCGCGTTCAGTGCAAACAACCAGATCGTAATGGAACTGCTCTGTGTCCTCTGGTGTGTATGTGATGCTGTAAGCAACCTCCATACCACTGGCAACCTTATCTTCTGCAGCGCTGCCCTTGACCCGGCGAACATCGAGCAGAGGTGAATCTGGTTGCAACACCTTGACACGCCGTGCGACCTGCAAAAGTTGTGTCGGCTTGCATTCATCAGTAACTTCTTGCTTTGGCGTAGCAAGGACGCAGGGCACTCATCAAAGTAGATCGCATGGTTGACTTGCTAACACTTGCCTTGTCATTATTGCGCAGGTATAACACTGCTTCGTGAGCCTTGTATGCCTGAGGATGGTGAAAGGTGACACAAGGTGGGAAAGGCTGGAAGAGTGGCTCATCCAGCCCTACACTGGTGTCAACCTGAGCAGGCAGCAAACAAATGTTAAACATGTACCTGTAGGAGCAGCTCCAGAGCTCAAGATCAAAGTGGGCCTACTTGGTGAGAATACTCTGCAATATTCAAAAGTTGCACCACCGAGGGCTTAGGTCGCCAGCCCTCGATGTACTTTGGAGCATTGGTCAGCTCGTCTACAAGTTGACTGGGAGACTTCTGAAGGCAGATGTATAGACCTGTTAGGGCTTGGTCCAGCACTAACAAGGAACAAACAATCTGAACAGGAACCACCATGCTACCTTTGTGCCTAAGCGCGGGTCTGAAGCTGTGCTGTATTTCTTGTACTTTACGGTGGGAGAAACAGCTTTGATCGTGTTCTGTGCTTGCTTCCTTGGAGACGGCATGTCCTGCGGTCTTGTCTGCGGTCGTGCTCAGCTTAGTTGGAGGTAGTATCTTGTTGTTCACTTGCAACCTCGGTAAGGACTGCACGGTGAGTCATCGGTGCACCCTCAACTCCTACCGCTTGCTGATGACAGCAACACAAAACTCAACATCAAGATCGCAACGAGGGCGCTTGACAGTGCCCTACCTGGTACCTCTTTAGGAAGTTGACCCTTCACACACACCTCAAGGATCGTGACGAGTCGTGGCCTTCATCGTTCGCCACGCGATCTTGGCTGCTGTTACAAGTGGTCACAACTGCATTGCTGCGCGACGAGGGACCCTGCTAGCGCTGCGTCTATCGTCCACGATGTCGGCACATTTGTCTACATAAACCGTTCGGCACAGCAGGAGGTTGCTTGTTTGTCTTGTTGCTGTCACTGAAACAAGTCAGGAAAGGCTAGTGAGATCTCCGTCCCGTGCAGCTCCCCTTTTTGCTATTGGCAGGAAGTTGACACCAGGCTGCTGGCACCCTTCGTCAGCATACTTCTGGCTTTAAACTATCCTGCAGCGATTAGTGCCTAGCCTCGGCTCGAGCACCTAGACTGTCTGGTGTCTTGTCTTTCTGACACTGGCAACAATAGGCACATTTCAGCAGCATGGCAACCTACTCTGTTGCGCCACACCTGAATGGGCGCAACCCAACTGGTCCCAATCTGCCCAGCATCAAAAGAATTGAGCCAGCCACAAGTGTTGAATTAGCAGGCTCTGGAGTCACATCTGTGTTCCCCAGCCGGCGTGACACAGGCGGCAGCGACAAACACGGGCCCAATTGGTTAAATGGCTTTCTATTTTGGCTACGGAGGAAAGACAAAGGTGCACACCTTGTATTACTACCAAGAGAGACCTGCTGCATCAATGTGGTTGTGCAGAATAATATACAAGGTGACTTTCTGTCTACTAGGATGGAGTCCAGACAGAGGGTCTGCTCAGCATATGAGAGAAAGAGAGCAGCGCAAATCGCCCGCCTTGGTGGCAACAGGAAGGTTGGTGAATGCATCATGCATGCTGCCTTTGGTGGACACTGCAATTTTCAAAGACGTGCTGGTTCTCATTGCCCACTGTACATGCTGCAGGCACGCTGGTCACTCAAGGGTGGAATACATTCAGAAACACTATCTGTTCTTGCATGCCTGGAAGCGAGGTGAGGCTATTCAAATCACGTAAAGGATCACACCTTGCAAAGGTCAAGTTGGCATGTGGACAGGCAGGCTCACTGCAACTGTTGTGTTGTGCAGACTTCTTCCATGCTGCCATACACACGCCTTTGTATGCGGTGCTTGCGGTCATGGCAATCATTTACACTGCTACATTCTTTTTCTTCGGTCTGCTGTGGTGGGGCATACTTCGGTGAGTCCTCAATGCTTTGGCATTATGCTGGCTCTCATGAGTCGCATGTCATCATTCAACCCCAGTGCTGACAGAGATATCTGGTCATGATGCCCAAATACTGAGAATAGTGTGTATGCCGCAGCAAATATGGTGAATGCGTATCAAACAACAACAATGAGACAGGGTTTGTGACTGCCCTGATTTTCTCAGTGGTCACTGAGCAGACCATAGGTTAGAGGCACCCACCCTCCAGCGTGATGCTCATTGCATTTGCTACTCTGTCACGTGCCTGCCTGTCTTCCAGAATCTGTGTCCACGTTGGTGAATCTATAAGCTGCAGGTCACTTTATACTACACTATGCAGGGTATGGAAACACGTACCCCAATGAATGCTGGGCAGCTGCATGGCTGATCATGGTGCAGTCAGTGCTGGGCATGATCATGGACGCTATTACCATTGGTATAGTCTTTGCACGTATTTCACATCCAAAGCAAAGAGGCCGGACTATCGCCATATCAGACTCAGCTGTCATCAGTCGGCGAGACGGCATCCTCAAGTTCATGTTCCGCATTGCTGACATCAGAAGGACTCAGGTGTGAGATCATCATTATGAAGTGTGTAGTCTCATGTGTTAGCAAAGAGAAGTTTAAAGTTTGCAAATTCACATGGAAGTGCTTGCTGTGGTGCATGAAGGTTTTCTGTCAACATTCAGAATCATGTCCTAATGCCTAAAGCCTAACATCCATTGACTTGGTGAGTTGGCCAGCAGTGAAAGTAATGCTGTGGGATGATGGTGACGGCTGTGTGAACAGGTGATCGAGCCTCAGGTGAAGGCATACCTGTATACATGGGGTGAGGGGCGTAACACTGCAGAGGGGGAGCATATCCCTGTCAGGATTGAAAGCCTGGAAATTGGTTACATTGATGGCCAGCTGCTGCTTCCATTGATTGAGGAGCACACCATTGATGAACGCAGCCCTCTTTGTGGGCACACATACATGTCACTGAGATCGGTGAGCAGTTGCAATGTCCCCTCAGCCAATTTGCAACCGCTGAGCAGTACCTTGCAAAAGACTGCTGCTTTCAACACATGCAAGCACGACGTTGTGCATGTCAAAGGCTTGTTGTGTGGCTTGTGATCAGCTGCTGCAACAGCTGTCACCTTTGAAGGGCAACATCAGGCCCAGATGCTGCTTGCATTTGCAGGTCAACGCAGAAATTGTAGTGACGTTTGAAGGAACCACAGAGTTCGGCAATCCATTCATGGCTCGCCAATCATATCTCATGGATGAAATCATGTGGGGCCACCAGTTCAACCAAATCATCTACCATCCTGAGCCTGAGGACACAAGATATCGCATAGACTTCTCAAGGTACCATCAATTGGCACTGTCACTGTACTCACAAGATTGTCAGCCATAGGTGGAGTGGTAGCAAACTGCACATCCTGAACTGTCTGCAAATGACTGCTGGACCATTGTCATATTCTTAGCGGTGCAGTCCTATCTATCAGCCTCTGCACAGTGCGTGTGATTCTATCAAGTCCACTTGTAGTACGGGGCTGAAAGCTCTCATGCTGTGCAGCTTTCATTCAACCTCGCCGCAAGATGGCTTAGAGGGCATGGGGTCTCAGGAAGAACGGTGCATGAGGGTGCTCCGCCCTGACATCACCACTGTGCCATATCCTTTGTTGGGAGAGAACACTCTGGTCATCAGTGACAGCCTGGTGCTGTGTCCTGGGGCTGACGGCAAGCCACGCTTGCAGGTTAGAATAGGGTGAGTCATTCATCATGCCACCGTGCCTTGGAGATCAAATCCCATCTGACTTTGACTCTACATTCAATTCAGGCTGTCGACATGACAAGTGTGATGTGCCCTGCACTCACACAGCATTGTTCACCCCTTTTTGTCTGCCAGATTCTGGTTTGTAGTAAACCACTCATACGACAATCATACTCAGTGATTTGCTTGTGGTGCAGGGATACCTACCCTAATCAGCATGTTGAGATTAGTGTGCGTGTGTACATTTACAGATGGATCACCACTGATGTGTCAGGCATACCTCAGGTATGTCTCATGCTAAACTCTGTCTGCTTGGACGTGTGATGTCCAGTCATGTGGCTTTATAGATCCATGACAACTGTACCAATCATGCTGTCATCATGTATGCTGTTCGAAGATTGCGAACTGCAGTGTTGCATGTTACAGCCTGAGCTGCAGGTGGTAAACGTCATCTGGAAAGAAAAGAAAAGAAAAGTTTATGCTTCTCAGCGATCGTCATCTGGCTTGTAGGACTATTCAGTGGAGCAATTGGAGGTGGGGTATGAGACTGGTTCTGACCGGCTGCTGCTGTGGCTGCCCATGATTGTCACACATGTCATTGACAATGACAGCCCTCTGTCCAACTGGAGAGATCCCGACACTGTCCTCAGTGACTCAGATGCCACCATTGTAGTTGTGGTGCGTCTTTACAGTAGCCTGTGCCTGGCAGAGGAACCATGAGTGCATGTGCACAATGCATCTCTATACCTTGTTTATGAAGCCCTTTAGTGGCAGCTATGTCTGCCTGTACGACACCGCAATTTGACTTCACACAGCTCAACAGCTGATGTTGTGCTGTTGCACTGACGGGCGGAAGGCTACATGTATGACACTGCAACATGACTTCACCCAGCTCAACAGCTGATGTTGTGCTGTTGCACTGACAGGTGGAAGGCTACATGTATGCAGCAGGCACAAACAGAATGAGGATGCGCATGTTTCACACCCAACAGGATGTGCATCCCAACCACATCTTCTCTCCTGTGGTCACTGCGCCATCTGTTTCAGCAGACTACAAGCCTCGTGTGGACTGGTCTAAGTTTCACGAGGTGGTGGCGCTGCAGTCTGATGAGCTGAAGAGTCCGCATTTGGATCACGTGTCCAAGTCTTGGGGTGCATTGTCAGGTAGGCGTTGTTGAATGAAGTGCAGGTCCCTTTGTTCTGGCTGCCTCTGGTCCACACAGTGTGGCTGCTACACAGATCTTGCATCTCAAGCAGACATCAGTGATCAGCGCCAGCAACGCCAAACATTGTGTCTGATGAACAAGTTGACATGATGCAAGCTGTAACATTGCCTGTAAGGCTTGTGCTTCCAGCTTCATTACTTACTGGAATAAGGTGGTAGTGTGATCACTCTACAGCTGTGATGCTTGCTGTGTCAAGAACAAGTGTGTTGCTGACAGCACGACCATGTCTTTGTTCCACAGTCTGTTCACACTCACTGTAAGCTTGGTGTGCAGATTCCTATGGCTCAGCTATGCAGCTTCCAAATGGTGATGGAGAGCTGGATGATGCTACAGTCACCTTGAAGCCTGGGCAGCTGGCAGGAGTCATGTCAAATCCTGAGCTTCTGCACCAGCTCACAGGTCATCGAGGCACTAGGGCACCCGAAGCTGGTCACATACATCTAACACCAGACACAGATCCTGAAAACACCTTCAGGACACGGCAGGCAAATAAACGTCCCAGAGTCAGATTTGAGGAGCTGTTTGCTCCTGATGATTCAACACATCTGGGTGATGAAGGCAAGACTCCAGCAGCAGATGTAGATCGAGAACAGAGTCAAAGCCAAGTCTGATAGGTTCGCATGGTGATCGGGTTACACTGTTTGTTATCAGCACAATGGCTGGCGAATAGATTTTGGCAGGTGTTGTGTCAGTCTCAAATGAAGGTATGTCACCTTGGCACTGCTGTCATTTGAAAGTGATACATGGCCCAGGCCCTCCATGTTTGTGTTCCTACGTCAGCATCATCTTCCAGTGGTTTGCAGGGTTGCTGTTTGCAGCTCAGGGATTTGATGAGCAGTCTCGTCTTGGCAACTGCAATTGCATGGTGTTCAACATGGTGTCTTGTTGGTAGTGACATTAGCTGTGTATTAAGGGCAGCAGCATAGATGTCTGCATTTCATTAGTGAAGTACTGGAAGTCAGCCCCGTCATCTAAACTGACTCTCTTATCAAGAGACTCTTGCAAAGTTTGATGTGCCCAAGCATGCACTCCAAGCAGCAGCACAGCCAGATGCAGGTCCTCAATGATATCTTGATCTACATATCATGGCACTGCACGCTCAGTCTGCCTGCCGCACACAACGGCCCCGCGTCTCAGCAGTCATTTGGAGCGTGTCACACACAGCCTATGAATCAACAATTTTTGCACACCCTGATACAGGCCTACGCTGCACAATGTACGCGCGACGTGGGTCACGCTTACGCTGCAGAACATTCAGTGCTGGACGCTTGAGACGGTCAGCAAAAGACTCGTAAACTTGTAGCTTTTTGTCCATCGGTACCACCCAGTAAATAGAGCATGGTGACCGTTACTTGTGTGACATATGTCAGTGTTGTAAACCAAGTCAGGCAAGCAGGAGATTTCCTGCACCTGCCCTATCAACCCATTGCCACTGCTCTGGCATTCGTGCACCGTTCCAAGCAAGCAAGAAAAGAAGTATACCCAGACACTGTAAGTTCATGCTGCGAACTCTTGAACTGCTGCGAGACCTGAGACCTTGCTTCTGTTGCTGACAATCCCATTTCTTCTATTGCCACCGATGCCGAATTGAAGAGAGTTGCAGCGGCCTGTCTGTTCTTAGCTTGCAAGGTAGAAGAGGTAATAAGGCATAGGCAAAGTGGATGCTCTTATACCTCCTTGGTCCTTATTTGACGTGTGGCTCAATGTGCAGGCAACAGTGCGGACAAATGATCTTCTGAATGCTGTTCATTTTGCGGCTGTGCACCAGCTGGACAGTGCAGTCATCTCAGGCAATCCTGTGTCAAAAAGCCCAGCATTTGGCGCTATAGTAGGGCAGGAATACTACGCTTTGAAAGAAACTCTGATAACAGATGAGCAAATTTTGCTCCGGACCATCAACTTTGAAATAGTGGTTGAACATCCCCACAACTACCTCTTCAATTTTGGCAAGCTTATAAATGCCAAGTTCAGCTTGATTCAGATGGCTGTCAGCATCCTGAACGATAGTATTGTGCACACCACGCTTTGCCTGGCACACCTTCCAGCAGACATTGCTGCTGCCTGCCTGCAAGTGGCCAGTGAACTATCCAATCCTCTTCAGCTGCCAGTTGTCAGCTCACCATCAGATTGGGGTGCTCTCGGCGTCAAGCAGCAAACTGTGGATCATATTGGGCTTGCGTTGCTGGACATGATCGTCAGCAATATGCAGCCAGGCTGATAGCACTGCCTGACTCAAACTGCCCAGAAAGCCCACAGCATGTCCCTCTCAGGCTCAGCAAGGCCCTGGTCAGGTAATGCACAAGCTTCACCAAGCTTTCTCGCTTTCCTCACATGTAGAGGCTGCCAACATCACGCTGGCATGACCAGTCTTTGATCCTGCTTTGCGTGCAGGAGCCGCCATTGCTTCAGCTGGGTCATGGAGTTGCTGGTAGCACTCTTTAGCAGATGAGTCTGATGTGCACATTCCAAAGTGCATGCGGCTTGATGGTAATTAAGCATAGGCGACGTGACTTGCTGTTCATGATGGTGATTGTTGATTGTCATGTTCGCAACAGACCTCATCTTGCAGCCTGTGTTAGCTGCATGCCTGTGAGATTTGTAAATAATCAAATAGATCTCCTGCCGCTGTGTGTAGCGGTCCATCATGACATCTCATATATACCAGACACCATCAATGATCTTACACAAAGTTGAAGCCTGCAACACATAGCGTGAGGTCACTCCCCTTCAGTACACGTAAAGCAGGTGTTGCACAGCGAGTGGCTTCTTCGTCTAATCAATCAATTACATTTCCTGTCTTTAGGACTCATCAGGGGAGTCAATAGACAATAACTGGGAAAACAATATACACTAAGCACTAAGTTTTCAAGGCGTTCGACAATAGAGCACCAATGAAACTGCTGGTGTGATGCTGTAATGAAGGAGGGCGCTAGTACCGCGACGCCACACGCTCTACACTAATCTAGTTCTACAAAGTTCAGAAGCCAAGCTAAAAGTGGACTGGCCAAAACAGATTGTCTTTGAGCAAAACAAGTCTTGAGATAACTGCCTACCACATTGGGTTGGCCAGTAGCCAGAAAAGCTGCTACTGAAGGTGAAGCTGAATGGAAAAGGTGGCTGTACTGCTGGCATATGTGATTGTATGCGGGGCAGTCAAAGAGAAAATGGTGTTCGTCCTCTACTGAGCCAGACATGCACACAAGACAGACCCTGTCTTCTCTGCTGCGATGTTCGCTGTCTTTGCCAAAGCGGCCAGTGTCAACATGTAGGCCATGGCAACCACACCTAATGCCCCACATGTGGATTAATCACCTGGTCAGGGACCCTTCACCTGGTCAGGGTTAACTACAGTGTCAATTTTCGAAGTACAACTGAATCTGCAGCACAATTTTTCATGGATGACACGTAGGGAGCAGCCGGCGTTGGAGCATCCTTGAACGGGCACCAGGCTCGAATCCCTTCGATGTGAGTGCTGTCTCTTCTTCACATATTGCGATGGATGATCAGCTGATCACTAGGTTTAAGCGGACCGGGTACGAGCTTGACGCAAGGGAACTGGAGCTGAAGTGTGTATCTTTAGCACAACAGTTCGATCTGACAGCTGAACAATTCGCACTTGCTTTCGAAGCATTCGCCTTAAACAGGTAATCCTGTCTGCAGCTTGCAAGTACTTACTACAGCTAATGTAGCATTGACCGGCCGCCCTTTGTGTAGGAAAATTGCAACCGGTCTTGTGAATGGTGGGCACCTCGATGCTTTCTCAACCAGCATGAATCAAAAGAAGCGCAAGAGGCCACCTACAGAAGCAGAGACTCTTGGTTGGGCTGGCAATAGCTGGAATGAGTGAGAGCTATTTCATGAAACATGGAACATTTGATACAGCATGTTTTAAGCTTCAAGGTGTGTTTTAATGTAGTGTCGAGCCTGATGTGCTGTCAGACACAAGCAACACAAGAAGAAGCCAAACAACACCTGCTAAAGCAGCCAAGGCAGCAGCAGCTCCTTCCCCAGCTGTCACCAAGACCACATTGAGCAGTTTTCAAAAGCGTACACAGGTGATTTAGCAAGGGAAACAGAAGGTCAGTGCATGTTACAAAGTGATTGGTGCAGTCAACATCATTGCTGATGCAGAAAGGCCAAGTGTTTTCTACTTTGAATGCCCATCTCCAGTTTGATGATGAGGCCCAGGTATGCAGCGCAAGCAGACCAGCCTGTATCACTCAGCTTGCATCAAGTGGACAATATTGTGACTGCACTTGACATAGTATGTTCAGGAGATGCAATCAAGCCATCTGCAACGATGCATTGTGGTGCAAAGAGGTGTCAGCTCAGCAAGCTCAAGTCAGTTCATGGTGGATCGTCTACAAGACAAGGTAGCAAATGACGTTGTTGCTGATGCTGCTCATAGCTCCACTCACAGGCAATTTGAACACCTATTTGACATCACAAGTGAACAGGTACAATATCTAGATGGACGAATAGGAGATTTTGCTGCTGCCTTTGAGGATGCAACTGGCTGTCATCCCAGTCATCCAGTCTATGCAGCATGCCAGGTAACGCTCACTGCTTACAATGACAATCTGTATGCAAAGAAATGCCTTGCACATGCTACATGGCCTTTTGAAGCTGGTCTTCTTTTTTGCTGGCATGCAGACAGCATACATCATCAGTCTGGTCGTTGCAATGCCTTCATCTAGACTGATTTGGTGGCTTACTTTGCAGGAACCTGTGCTGATGGTTGGCCGTATCTGCTGTGACAGCGAAGGACGCCTGAATGAACGCAGCGTGTTACTTGAAGGAAGTATTGAACTCTCAAATGGGATGCGCACAAAGCTTGACCTGAGCAAGCTGGAGGGCTTCAAGTTGTTCCCAGGTCAGGTGTGTACTCCTTGCTGACATGCTTCAATATGTGTGCTCGCTTCTTGTTACAGTTGTGCAAAAGCTGGGAACTACCATGCTGCAGGTAGTGGTTGTAAGGGGAATCAATCCAGCGGGTGCATGCATTGTAGCCCACCAAATTTACACAGCTGTGCCAAAACCTGTAGTACAGACAAGCTTGGATCAGATGCAGCACTTTGCTCAAGCCACTGGTAAATATCACTACTGTTTCGCTGCCATTGCTTGTCTTCTTGCACCACATGCTGATACAACCGCCCAATTCTGTGTTTATTTCAGGTTTGTTTTTTGTTATGTCATGCCGGGTTGATAGTAGAGTTTCTGGACTCATCATGCATGTATCAGCAAACTATTCAAATGTTAGCAACAATAAACTCAGCTTGTCAGCAGTCAGCACATCATTCGATGCAGTCCTGATGGGCTGTATCATTGCAAGTCATTGCAGGTCTGTTCGTGGCACATGTCAGGCTGCCAAAGCCACCATCGCACAAGTAATCAGGTTGACAGGTGTGAAATCTCTCCTGAAACTGCCTCCCAAAACCTGCAATGACATTGTTGCATGAATGCAGGGGCAAAAGGCTTGTCCATAGTGGTTGCAGCAGGCCCCTTCAGCAGCAAGGAAGATGCCACATATGAGCCATTGCAGGCCTTGCTCACCCACTGCACGACTCAATCACCTCCTGATGTACTTATGTTGATGGGACCTTTTGTTGATGCGGACCACCCATTAGTCCAATCAGGGATGCTTGAAGAGTCTTATGAGGATGTCTTTGCTTCACAGGTATAGCTTGTAGTTGATCAAAGTGTGTTGTGAGTATTGAAACCCAGTCTGCTTTGTAGCAGCATGCCCATTGCTGCAATATGCACCTGCACCTTGGTAGCTGACCTGAGATGCCAGCATATCCCACATGTCCTGATGTCACAGAAAGTGCAGTCCTCTGCACACTTGTATGCACCAAGCAGCCTTGCAGTGTGTCACACCGACATGTTAGCAGCATCAGGCTGCACATTTAAGCACATGCTGCCCCACAGTTTCCACATGTCCAGATCAAGTCATGTCTGTACCACATCCTCGCATGCAGTGTGCAGTCATGCCAAAAGCTCCTGCTGACAGAGTGTGTGCTTGCCTGGCCGTGCAGGTGATTGACAGGCTGGATGAATATTTGGAGAGTGCAGGCAGCAGCTGCCATGTAGTGCTAGTCCCCTCAACCCGAGACGTGCACCATCACCCTGTCTTGCCCCAACCCCCCCTGCCGCAAGAGGCTGTACCCACCCGCCACCCACAGCAGTTCACGCTGTTGAGCAATCCTGGTACTTTTGCCTGTAATGAGGTAGTGGTGGGTGTGGCGACCAGTGATGTGGTGAAGCACCTGAGTGGGCAGGAAGTGCAAAGAGGGCCTCAGGGTGACCGCTTGCCCAGTTTTGCAGCTCATCTGTTGGGTCAGCAAAGGTATGACACGATTTTTAGATGAAGTCAGTGTCAATGTCAGCAGATATGGTGTGTAGCTCAAGAATGCTGTGCATTGGCCACCCTTGGCAGCTGGTTGTTGCATGCTGTACAAGTATCAGATTTGGGTTGCCACTTGGGGGCAACCAATGTGACCTTCCTTCAAGGAGTTTCTGAAACAAGCAAGCATGTACTAACTGTGTTGGAGTGTGACTGCAGTTACTACCCGCTGTACCCTCCAGCCTCAGGCTCGCTGCTGGACTGTAGCCAAGCCAGCAACCTGCAGCTGCCGGTCACCCCTGACATCCTGCTGCTCCCCTCAGACCTGAACCCCTTTGCAAAGCTGGTCCCAGTGCCTGCGCCACCCCCTCAAGGGGCAGACACTGATGCACACCCATTGGGCACAGTGCAGACTGCGGGTCAGGTGGTTTGTGTGAACCCAGGCAGGCTGACAAAGGGTGCTGGAGGGGGAACATTTGCCAGCTTTCAAATTGCCCCGTCTGCAGAAGGCAGGGCGGCAGCACTAGGCAGAGCCCCTGAAACGAATGGCAGTCTGGCGCACAGCGTCCACATGCGGTGCAAAGCAATTATCACTCGTGTGTGACCGCATTGAATATGATTGCAGCAAATGAAGCGTCTGCAGTAGTGATAGTACAGCTTCTTTGGTGTCAGGCCTCAAACAGGCCTGGTAGCAGGCATTTGCAACTAGCAACGCGAGATGTCCATGACAAGGTTGGCATCACACAGACAAACTATTACCTCTTGCCTGTAATTGGAAATGCACAAACCGATTTTAAAGCACGCGTCAGATAAATGCAAGAAGAAGTAAAGTCAAATTTGTGTGTGGTTCCTGCTTGACACGTATAGGTGGTAAGCATGTTTGTGGTACCTATACTTGCAATGCTGCAGATGAGCGGGTAGGTCGTTTGACTGGTGATGCAGGTTGTTGCAATGTTGCATCTCCACAGATAGATACATTTTGAAGTTCACCATCATCTGTCTTTGTCCAATTGGCAAATGACTGCTCCCTCAAAGTAATTGCTTGTTGTGGCGCAGCTTGCCCCATTGGTGCCACTGTCTTTGTAGTGCAAGCGGCTGAAATTCTGCTTTGCAGAACTAGACTACCTAGTGTCTCCCGCAAGCAGGCAACCACATACCTGTAGACAAATCAGAGTCAGGGCTTTGCGATGCATGAAGTTGGCAAGCTGCATTTGGTGCATGCTATGCTGTAAGGCATGAGTTGAGTGACAGCCACTCATACAGCGGCTGCACATTTGCAAGTAGCCAGCTGCATTTGTGGCAGATGCTTGCAATGAGCAGACAGTCTCACCATGCAAACCATGTCACTGTGTTCAGTAACAGCAGGCTGATATATAGCAAGATGGAGCTAGCATTGCTCCAGTCTAGCCGTGAACAAAGCCACTTGTCTGTAACTGCTGCATGTATCCACATCACTGCCACATAGGCTGAGCAGAATAGAAGCCACACCTGCAACATAATGCTGCCTGTTTCGACTCATTTGTGTGGCTTATGCGTGTGCTGATGAGGCAAATTTGCTCATGCATGAACTCTTTGACTGATGGAGGTGAGTCTGAACCTGCCAATGGTAGGAGATAAATTGAACTCTTGACAGCATCACTTCCAGCAGCAACAGTGCTAGAGCACTGCTCTGTAGCACATATGCCTGTGTAGACACATAGGTGTAGGGCCAATACAGTATTGGCACCAGAACAGCAGCAGGAGCAGCCACAGTCAAGCTCAGCAGAAATAGCCTCTCCAGCACTCCCCAATCGCAAGCCTGCATGAACAGCCAAAGCACAGAATGGTCACATTTGACCGGCAGAATGTGGCAGAAACAGAAGCCTGTACTTGTGTCTCACCATATTTGAAGGTACAGCTATGTCTAGGCTTGCTGGCGTGTCAAGGGTATTGAGATCACAGCATACATCGCTTTGATGGCGTTTCAGATGGTTAGTGGCATTCAAAGTCGTTCTTGGACTTGATGACTGCAGCGCATGGCTGGTCAAGTGTTTGGTGCTAACCAAGCAGCCCACAACACCTGTCCATCCAGTCATAATGCTGGACCAGTTGCAGAAGGCCAGTGGCCAATGAGAATCAATTGTTTTATCTGTACCAAAGATGCAAACACAATGGTTGTTTCAAAACTTGTCAAAAGCAGAAATTAACAGCAGAATCTCGAGATGTTGTAAAGTCCTACCCAGCACACCATCTACAACGATTGCAGCAGCCAAGTGGAGGAGCATACAGAAGCGCAAAGCCAGCACACATGCTGGTGACACCCAATAGGACGCCACTAAGTGCAGTGGGTCCACCAGGTCCCATGCCAGGAAGGTGCTCGCACGTTTGAGGTAAGATACTGAGCTACACCTGCAGTTGCAAATATACTGACTCAACATTCTGGTCACTATCTAATTCTGCAAGCGTAACACAAGCTATTGTGATCAGGATCATACGCGGCAGTTAATGTGGACAAATTCACTTCAAGCTCAGTCACTGCTTCGCGTCGTATGCCAAGGCGCATATGCATGATCACCTGTTCGATATCCATAGCCACGTCTGACCTTGCGGTCGCTCAAATCGGGAGCTCTGCACTTCGGCAACGGTCGGGATTGTTTGTGAGTTTACCCTGCCGTTGAACCAAAACACAACCAAGTTGACGACGACCAGGCCACCAATCTCGATCACGGCAGTGGCGTACATAGGACGACACGCACAATTGCTGCAACTGATCGCCACAGGCTTTGCGTAACCTGACCGGCACCTGAGCGGCGAAAGCCGTGCGAAGCCAAATACGATCCCACTGCAGACTATTGCAACAAACGATTGTCCATTGGGGCTCTTGACAATACTTGTGACGCGCGCTCCTCAACGTTCGGCGCAAGATTTGCGAGTATGTTGAGCGGTACCGTGTGAGGATGTGCTTCTGAAGCCCCAGCAGACAAATCAGGCTTTGAGTGCATTGTCTGCTGTGCAAAGGCTCCGACACTCAGCGTCGGCATTGCCGAGTAAGCATCACTTGTCATTCACGAAGGGCAGACGCTGCGCCTTTACCGAGCGTTTCAGACATCTCGCCGACGTTGAGGCCCGCCGAACAGCAAGGCTGCCAGGCCTTGCAACCGTGGATCTGCGCGGCGTGCCTGCAAAGCGATGATCATCCCTGTTCGTTGCTTCACGTGCGGCAAGGTGCTCAGGCGTTTTCTGCTGTGTTTGACCGATTTTGTTTGCAGCAGTGTTACAGGTTTGTGAGCCCTGTGGACCTGCAGGTCATTGGCAATAAGTGGGACACATATCTGGACTTGCTGCAGGCCGGATACTCCGAATCGTGAGTTATCCTGTTGACGTTGCCTCTGCACCTTTCAGTATAGCTCTCAAACATGTATATCTTATAAAACAGCTATTGCTTGGTGAGCACTGAGCGTGATCTTTTCTATTTTGTTCACAGTCAGGTTGTGCATGCAGTGATGCCTTGGATGCCCTTGGTCTACAGCGATACTGCTGCCGCCGAATGCTCATGACACACGTGGACCTCATTGAGAAACTGCTGAGCTACAACAACCTTGAAAGAGCTGCAGAGCAACAGGAAGAGGGTTACTAGAGATCTTGGGCACATGCTTGCCTGCTGTGGCAACCACTGTTACAGCCTTTCCTTGATAGATTGGATCTCAGATACACGTTCCCAAGGATGCACTGTTACAGCCTTTGGGAAGATGGGCATTACTTGCAAAACTATGCTATCTCCCAATTGGCCGCAATGAGATCCTCAGTCATTACTCTGTTCTCCGTCACCACTGTGCTATAACATGATGCAACATGCTGTGTGTCAGGTTGTCAAGAGTTTTAGGACTGGTGCTAGAAGTCTTGCCTTATAGCTAGATTGTGTAGCTGCACGCAATAAAAGTGTCCCACTGTCATGAGACAGATGCTTGTCACCTAGATGCACAACATGAGAATAGCAGGCAGACCTGGCAACAATGTTGCCGCAACACCTCAGTGGAGGTTGAGTAATTTTTGTGGCGGTATTTGTCTTTGTTTGGGTGCGTTGGATCCTTCTGGCAGCGTTGGGTTGGATACGTTGGATATAACTGCGGGGCACGGGGACTTGCAAGGTGCATAGCCCATGCTAGGCCATGTACAGTTGCAGGTGGTTGAAGCCCTGGTGGCTGGACTCAGTTACAGGGTGTTTTAAAAAGCACTAGCATGCAGTTCAGTGAGCTGAGTTCATGACTTGACCGCAGCACAGCAATGCAGGAGGCACAGGCACACATACATCATTTGCATATCATGCATCACATCATATTACACTCGCTGCAAAAGACTCGCAGGGTGCATAGCCTATGCTAGGCCATGTACAGCTGCAGGTGTTTGATGCCCTGGTGGCTGGACTAAGTGGCAGAGTGTTTAAAAGCACTAGCATGCAGTTCAGTGAGCATTTGACCGCAGCAGGAGGCACTCAAACCTCATATCATGCTTCACATAAAAAACACTACAGCACACTCAAGGTTCCCGGGCGTTCACTCAGCCGAGTACTAGTTGAGCCCAATCCAGTTTGACTTCCCGGATCGGACGAGAGGGGTTACTTTCTGGATGGTATGGCCGTAGCATGGCGTGCAATTCAAATTTAGTACATATATTCTTGCAATCTGACAACCCAGCAGTGTGCATACGCCAGCTGGTGTACAATTAGGAAGCCAGTAGTATTTGTGCTAACTGTAGGGATAGCTGTAGGGGTCCCTGTAGGGATCTGTAGGGATCA
>JAABUP010005281.1_pt1 | contig 19859 bp, 34 predicted proteins | sample 5559201 | NCBI WGS metagenome assembly JAABUP01 (sample SAMN10711887, study PRJNA513373) | rock metagenome | isolation source: Antarctica rocks | place: Antarctica
GGGCCCTGCTGTCAGCCTTGTTTCACTGTCACAGACCTGTTGCTTTTTACCGGCGCCACACATGCGCTACAAGCGCTTTCTGCGCCAGCGAAGCCGTACACAGAAAGGTGTGCTGGTTGACTTGCTGTGTTCGGACCGCCGCTTAAACACAGAGTTGCGCTTGGCAGTAGTGTCGGAGCTCGCACTTGTTGCTGGTCCGACCGTTACTTATGGGCCCTACTGTAGATGGTAAAGAGCCGTCTGGAGGTTCCCTTCTGTATTACGGTTGTACCAGAACGGGATTTCGTATCCCCAAAAACGCATACTGCACACGCCTGCACACGCGCGCACAGCCGTTGGCCAAAATCAGGTTTGCATGTCTGTTGCAACAGGATCAAAACGACGTACAACAGCGCATCGACCTGGCATTGCACAAGGAGAGGGTATGCTGAAGGTAACACACAATATGATGATTAAGGCTGTGTAATATAAGGGTACAGCCGTTGTCGTCATGAGAATTGCAAAGCCTATACACGCATCCCAGATGCTACAACTACTCATCCCTCAAAGCACGCTCGTCCTCGAGCACTCATAACGAACTCAACTCAACTGGAGACGTTTGATTGGGAGAAACAGACAGTGGTTGAATAGCCATTTATCCGGGAATATATTCGACGTTCATTCCACGGTTTTGGAGCCTATCAAAGAGAAAGCTCACTTTGGCCTCTTAACCAGCAGCCTATACCATCTCTTCATGACTTGCTAACCGCGTCACTATACACCATAGCAAACCGGGGTAATTGCATCTATACATTACACTACAGAGCCTTGCGAGGATTATCAATATTGTAGTCATAGCACGCTAGCACTTCATGATGAGTGTGTATGACCTGCATATGTACATCCTGAAAGACTCAAGCACAAATCAGCTGCCTACAGCAGGCAATAGGGTGTCTGAGCAATGTTACATCCATACTACAAATCCAGATGGTACCGTGATCATCACCAAAGGCTATGATGAACTGGTGCCTCCAAACCCTTTTGATTTGAGCTTCGTGATGTATGTTTGAATCTGGTCCATGTGAGGATGAACAGTCACAGACTTCTGAAACCAATGTATTGCCTCATCCCATCTCTCTAGGCCAGCATAGCACAACCCCATGCCAGACATGGCCAAGAAGTGATCTGGCTGCAGCTTCAAAGTTCTGTGACAGTCGTCAATGCTGCGCTCAAAGTCTCTGGCCAGATAGAAAGCTGTTGCCCGCTTGTTGAAGGCCTGCATAGCTACAATGCAGTTGTACACTAGGATCCTCTGGATAATACATGTCACACCACAGAAACCAAATTGTAGGAAGCATAACAGGCTAAATCCAAAGTATTGCATGCCTAAGTAGCTACCATAGGTGGCCTCGCAGAAAGTACAAACCAGCAGGTCACTGCAGAAATGCGCTGCATGCTTGTCACCTTGGCTCCGTGACTGTCAGAATATTGATGCAAGACTGGCCTGAGGTTCACCTCATAGTACATGGGCTCCAGCTCTATGACTCGATCCAGAATGGGCACAGCAGCCTCTTTAGTGGAGATCATGCTGCAAGCCTGGTTCATGAGAGCAGTGATTTCAGGGTTGGGATGCCACATGAAGATGGCATAGATGGCATCAAAAGCAACTGAGCTCAGGCGACCATGTTTCAGGCAAGCAAGCAGGTATGGCAGGGCAAACTTGTCGCCAGTGGCCCCTGCATGAACAACAGACAGGTCACACAGCAGATCAGCATGTGTGCTTGATGCAGAGTATGGAGACAGGCTGTTGTGCCTGGTACGCTGCAATCAGTCTGCTTGATGTGGTCTGCACCTAGCTTTCTGACAGCCAGATATTGCTGCGCAACATCTCCTATCTCTAAGCCTTTTTGCAACTCTTGCAGCTGGTGAAATGTATATTGACTGACTGGTGGCAAATCTTGAGATAAAGACTGTTTCTCACTGCTGAGCTGAGCTGCAAGAGGGTAGTTCTCCTCTGAGATGGCTACTGCAAGCTTCCTGCAGGCAGTCTTAATCAGCAGGCCAACAGCTTGGTGCCCAGGTGACCAAGTGTGGAATGACCTCTGTTCGAGCACGTGAGTCAACCGAAGTCTTATGTACCTTGTGATCAGCTCTAAATGATTCCAGGCTTCCTGTGTCTGAAAATCCTCGTGGCTGCTCGAGCAGCAAGATGCAGCACGCTGCCTGCGGTGACTTTTCGACTGCAATCTGGGGATGATCCTCGGCACAGTAGGGCACCTGCTGTAGCTGGTTGAGGGTGCCTCACGGCATATTTGGTTTGTGGGAAGCCTCATGATCCAAGCTGCTTGTTCAAAACTTTCTCATGCCATGACTGCTTGCAGCGGTGATGTCTGCAGCAGCGTCGTCGGAAGCCTTAAATATGGGCAGAGGATGAAAGACGGAAAGACAGTATGCCACAGCAACGCAGACTCTGCCCATAACGCCAGCACAGGGCCTATAAGATCGTTTTGAGGGGCATTGAAAGGGAGGGGATTCGAGTCACAGGCTTTGCTCCCGAGCCTGCTTTGCGCACACACTCCCTCTCTCGCCAGCATCTTCGGGTCGTTGCCGCTGCTTCGTTCAAGGTGAGATGGCTCTCCAGTCTCTGACTCTGTCGAACCTTGCTGTGTCCTTCGGAGCAAAAGTGCAAGACGCGTATGTTTGCTTGAGCCTGGGCTCTCAGACTCTCGAGACAAGTGTGCAATCCACACAGGCTTCGAGGCTCAACTGGACCGAGGACTACGAGCTTTGCATCGACAGCAGCAACCCCGTTAACAAGGAGCTGCGCATTGAGGTGTGCTCTAAGCACCCGGCACGGCGTTTGGACCCTTGTCTAGCTAAGTGTGTAGTGCCAATCCAGCTCGGCCGCACAACCAGTGGTGCAGTCCGCCAAGAGGTATGCTCAGCTTTTGTTGCTGCTATATTACATGAAGCTGTGTACATCATCCGTCGACCTGCTGTAAGAGTGACCGCTGATAATCTTTCGGCATGTCCAGGTTACTGCTCAGCTTAGCAAAGCATCCGGGCAGTACAACAACGGAGTCATCAGCTTCCTGTTGCACGGCGAGGACGGAAGCAACCTAGCTGCCACCAGAGTCGTCACAGACTCTGTTCATCACCATAACGTGAGCCTACTCGCCGAAGTCTCCTTCCTAAACCACCCAACTCTGTCTCTGCTTTCGCCGTGCCCAGGCGCCTTGCAATGGGCTTTGAGCTGTTTCCCTGTTATGTCGCAACTAGTCGAACTTGCACATTATTTCGTTGTCCCAACAAGCTTTTGACCTAATCCTGGCATCTTGGTTTTTGCAGGTTGAGGCTGTCCCAGGATACACAACAGGACACGTAGAGCAACCAGGAGCCATGAACAACACCTACAACACCTACAGTGGCACTGGCACCAAGACTGTCTATGGCCCTGCCAATATGTCCAACATGCCTATGAAGATGGCTAACCAGACCAACTATCTGTCCAAGTCTGGTGCTCAGGGCTACGGTGCCACCTCTTTGGTAAGAACCCAATCTTGTGCCATGGTGAATCTATTGCCATGTTACACACTGTGCATCAGACAGGTGCTGACTGCTTTGATTCTGCACCATTTCACCTCCAGCCACAACTGCATAAGAGCAACAGCTCAAGATGTCTGAGCATTTCATCTTTGCATGCAAAGCACTTTACGGAATTCAATTACAATGCAGGGCGGCACTCAGTGTGTGGGAGAGGCTGTCTGCACCCGTGAGACCTTCCAGACTGTTGAGCAGAGGCCCCAGGTCCGGGAGATTGTGCGTCACGTGCGTGAGCACCGCCCCTTCGAGAAGGAGTTTGTGAATGAGGTGAGACCCTGCTCGCAAGTTTTCAGGCTGCCTTTCAGCTGTGCAGTAGCCTTTTTATGTCTTCTTCCCTGTGCAATTCACCATTCTTGCGATGCTATTGTGCTGCGTCACAAAGCCTTGCATGTATCATACAAACGACCTGCAGTACTTGCTACCACACTCTGCATCTGTTCACCTTTGCAGCAGTGACTACCGGAGCATTTGCGTATTCATGATTTCTACAAATCGGTGATGCATGCTTGCTGACGAGTCTGTGTGTATGTGGATTGCAGGTGAGGTATGTTGGTGAGCGTGAGGTGCCTGAGCGCATGTCTACTGAGCATCTGCGCACCGAGGAGCGAGTGGTGGAGGAGACGGTCACCAGCCCCTGCTCTCCCATGGAGTGTGCTGGTGGCTGTGTGCCTGTCAACCGTGGCGTGGCTGGCAATGGGGTAAGCCTTTCCTCCCATCATTCCCTGTTTGTCTTCTGCGTGGCAGGGAGGTCTGACTGGCTGCTGGTTGACTGACGGTAATTGGCAGTGACCTGTGCTACCTTTGTTGAGTGGCTCTAAGGCAGACTTCTCTTTGACACATTGCCCCCAATCCAGTGGTTGTTTGGCATTCTGATGCTGGTCTGTGAGCCAAATGAGCTGCCGCCCTGCATCTGTCTAATAGTCAGCCTGCCTGAGCAGTTGCCCCTATGCATGCATGCTAGCCAATTGTTGGTAAAGCAAGTGTCTGACTGATTGTGTGATGTATTGTCTGACTGATTGTATGTCTGTGCAGGTGGGTATGGTAGGGGCAAGCCGCAAGGCCAACTTTGCTGCCCCCACCGTGAGGGGTGCCTACACTGGCCTGGGGGCCACCCGTACCGCTGCCAACCGCCCTGCTGGGGCTGAACTGGGCAACTGGTCCACCACCTACACCAACAGCTATGAGGTGTGCCTATGCACTCACATTGTTGCCTTCTATTGTTGCCCTTATAATGTGATGCCCTTGTCTACTTTGTTCCATGGGGTTTGTGCTGCTGTCAAAGCAACTACGCTTCTCTGCAGCCTAAGGTGTTACTGCTTTGCAGCTGCAGCTGTCTTTAGCAACTTCTATACATTGCCATATCGCATGTGTCATGTAGGACTTGACTATATCAGCATCTTGCATGCACAATTGGTATGGAGTTCACTGCTTCTGCATCTGGTGTACACTGGCTTGATGTTAGTCAACACTTCTCCAGGGAATGCACATTGCATGCCAATCATGTTGCGGCAAACATTGTTGCCAGACCTTTGCCTGCTTACTGTTGATGCTGAACCTACCAGGTTGTCTGTCCTATCACCCCTAACATGTGTCTGACATGTTCATGTTTGCAGGATCCACATGTTGGTGCTCGTGGTGTGACTGGCAAGGTGGCTCTGAACCGCACCATGGGGGGTGGGTACCAGCAACCCACCTATGCCCCGGGGGCCAGCTACGCCCCTAAGATCTCCATGGGACGCCCTGGCACTGCTGCCCCTGTCATGATGGGGGGTTCCCAGAACTTCAGCATCAAGGCAGCTGCCAATGGTGATTACATCAACAACTTTGGCAATGGGGACATTGTGTGCAACCGGGAGTTCTTCACCATGACTGAAGACCGCCCCATTGTCAAGGAGGTGAGTTGTCGTCCCCCATCTGTCCTTCTTGTCTGTGCAGGTTGGCCTTTTGAGCTTTGTGGCAGCATTTGTGTTGAATCACAGTGTACCACTGCGTGGGTGCTAGGTGGTGCGTAGTGTGTGTGTGTGTGTGTGTGTTGCATTGCTGATGACTTGTATCATGTCTGCACCCTGTATGTTCACAACTGCCCAGAACAAGCACACCCAAGCCCAGGATGTAAGCCACATGCCCAATAGGATCGAACTTGCACTAGATGACACCTCAGGCCGATCATGATGTTGAACATCATGTTCTCATGACTGCAGATCAAGGACTATGTTAGGGAGAACCGGGTCTTTGAGAAGCAGTTTGTGAAGGAGACTCGGTTCACCGGCAACGAGACCATGAAGGGCATCAGTGACACTGTGGAGCTGAGCAACTGCGACAGCATCATTGAGGCTACCCCTGCTGCGCCCCCCTGTGTCGGCTGCGGATGTGCAGACTGCTAGACCCTTCCCTTGTTGTGATGACTGAATCAGATCGACCAACAAGCCCGATGTGTGATTCTGGCTTTACTTTCAAGCAAATATGATTGACGCTTTTGAAGTTTTGAGATTTGGATCTGATGCTGTCACATGAGAAGTGACAAGACGCTGTGATACTGCAAGCATAGAGATGACCATATAAGGTGTCATGTTGAGCTTTCAGTCACAGCTGAGTTTCATTTATTTCTATTGTTCCTGTAACATCATAGTTGGCAACTGAGAAACAACAGTATGGCGCAATGCATCAGCATGAAATGTGAAAGCTCCTACAATTGCTTGCTAGCACTCAATGCATACTTTGCCTACATCAAGCTCGGCCTGTCTTACATGCCATCCAGTTCTGCCAACCACATCAAACAGAAAGATGCAACCTGCTGCAACAACACCAAGCAAGCTTGGTCATAAGAAATCTAACATGGCTAACAGGGAAACATCAGCAGTGGAACAGACAACTTCAGGCAAGCTGCACAAGCACACAAAGACTCTTCAGCAAAGTCGAGACAACTGCATGGTGCACCATTTTCGGCATCATGTAGTGATACATCAGATGCCCACTGGTGCTGAACAGTTGTGGTGCTTGATGCAGTCAGTTGACACATAGCTTCATGCTGCACCTAGGCCAGCTCCCAATGCAATCATCACGCCCCTCTGCAACTCAGCGCAGCCAGTGTTCCTAGATGTGGTCAAATCCATCATCGGACAGTCATTGCAAACCTCCGGCAAATCCTAATCCACCTGCAAGTCCGCCGCCACCATTTTGGCAGCAATAGGGTGATAGCTTTGGCGGGCCTCTTTGAAAGTCTGCACTGCCACGTCTTTGCCCATTTTACTTCTGAACAGGGCTTTGTACAGCGGCCGCAAAAACTTCATGCGCCCTTGCTCCTTGAGGAACTGCACTGTCAGAGGAAGCACTGCTTCATCCTCTGCACAACAGCAAGAGCAGTTTAAATGTTGGCACAATATCAATGACACAATAAAAATGGCACAGTGATAGAAACGCAGTCGGCAAGAGACGTACCAATTCGTTGTGCAGCCTAACACAGCCATGCTTGGATGCATACGGTATCTAATATGACACTTAATGATTCCAGACATTTCACCAGGCACTGCAAAATCAGTGCATGTTTGGGGACATGTTTCTGACTCCCAACAACTCAAGACTAGCACAGTCAGGCGTTTACATTGTGTACGAGCATTTGGATTTGAATTTGTCAGTAATTTGCACAAGTTGCGTACAATGCTTTTGACAGGCAAGCATGACACAAGTCTGCTGTTGCAGATGAACAATCTCATGCCTTTGTGCTACTCCTTGAAAAAGTTCATTGAAGAGCAGCTGCTGCAGGACCTGAAAATGCAGCTTCAACTGCTGCTGATGTCTGCATGTGTGGAGAGACAGTAGAAACAAAGGCTGGATGCTACTGCAGGCAGCAAGATGACCCACAGGCCAGAGCTGCTTTTTGGCAGCCCTGCTTTGACAAACTGTCTGACAACTTTTGCCCGGTAGGCAGTTCTATTGCCATTTCTGCGCCGTTTGTTAACTGACGCAGCTTGTAGTTAGTCAACACAACTGTCACAGTTTTTCTGTCGTTGACAACAACAAGAGTGTGATCATGACCACACACCTGCATTGATTGCCAGCTTGTACCAACTGCCTCTGATTTCAGCGTTCTTGCTGCTGTCCAACCCATAAAGCTCAGCCATTCGCCTTGTGGTCTTCCTGTGCATGGGCTGCTTTGCTCTATAGCTGGCCAGCTTATCAAGAAAGGCCACCATCATTTCCGAGGACCAGTCTTTGGTGTCATCTGGGGATGCACCTTGGGGACCCTTTGATCCCACAGCCATCAGATCTGAGGTGTGCCACTTCTTAGCCAGGGCTTCTGCTGCCTGCCCCAGGGCTGGATCGTAGTCATTTTCTACAGGTGGCAATCCTGCAAGCATAGACTACAGTTATGACCAGACACCAAAGCTGGCACGACATGCAGCTGATACACTCCAGCTGAATTTTGTTATCAAGCCTCAAAGCACACAGCTCAACGGCCTAACCATCCTTTAACACTCTAGTATGCTTAAACGCTTGGGTTCAATGCTGTCTCTGGCTGCAGCAGTTCCCAAGCAGCCTAAACACTTGCTTTCTCTTTCTTGTGCTCTACATTGAAAGCTTGCGGAACACACGACGGCTTGGAGACAACTAACCTCATCTGTACATACCTAAGAAGGCTCTGCAGCCCTCCTCTACAGAAAGTGTGCAATCAAAGACTGGTAATGCAGTGCTTGAGCCGACGACAGATGACTCACAGATCCTGAAACAAGCTGCATTTGGTTGTGGTACATGAGGTATGTGGCCATGATAAGCCACATGTATATAGTAACAGTTCTAAGGTCATAATATGTAAAGACTGTGGTATAGGTGACTTGCTTACCTGGGTATACGGGGTACAGGGCCATGGTAATAGCGTGTATACGGTAGCAGCTTGGTCACAATGCAAAGACTGTGGTACATGTGACTTGCTGACCTGGAGAATATAGCCAGGTTTGCCAATCTACTTGCTGAATGGCCTTGGTGTCTTTGAAGTGGTCACAGAAGTAGTTCTTGAAGTCAGTGGTTGTGAGCGTCTTGAACTTGAAGTGCTGTAGGTAGGTCTTCAGGAATGCCTCGAAGGGCTGTGAGCCTCCAACAAGACCCTGCATGAACACAGTGTCCACCAGTCAGTGGACAGTAGGCGGTCATCATGATGATGGGTAGACAGACACTGCTGGATGCTGTCCGGGCATAGTAGGAGAGTAATGGTGGCTGTGAAGGGCTCCAATTGTCCAACAAGTCCCTGCACGAACACAGTATATGTAAGAGGTTTACACATATATAAACCCTATGCTTGATGACAAACTCTGACAAATCACAGAGAAAACCCTATGGTCAGTGGTCAGTTAGGCGAATATATATAGTCATGAAGATGTGCGTGCCTCTCCGTGCCTCTCTTTGGTGTTTGTATCATGCGCATGCCTGGAACACTGAACATTTCACTTAAGTCAAGCTTGACTGTATACCTCAGCTCGCAGAATGGACAAAAATTGTGGATACATGCTGGCAAAAGGTCGGCACTTCTGCATCTGCATACGTTTGCTTCTTGTGCAGTCATAGTGGCATGTTATCTCGAGACCTAAAGTTGATGAAGGGCATGTGAAACTGGAGGAGACTGCAACAATAGTCTGCTTTCATTGGCTTCACAACAGCCTGACTCCAGTGACCTCTTTCTGCTGAACCATGGCAAGTTGCCGCTTAGCCTTTCGCATCAGGTGCTCTATCAATTGGTAGTTTTTTTGGTCTACTTGACGGTGCCTGCAGTGCGTGACAAACTATTTGTACATCCAATCTCTTAGCTAGACGAGAGCACAGATCTGTTTGTACCTCTCGAACTCTGTTCTGGCAAAATTCGCAATTGGGTCTGCCTGCAAGCCTTTGCCTCGAGCGGTGCGCAGCACAGTCCGATACAACGACAGCACTTGCCTCTGCGACGACAATACACAGTCGAAGCCACACCTAATTTGGCACACTCGCATCTCATGCGACACATGACAGGACTCACCTGCAGCCCTGACAACCTAGGAGCTCTGTTCATGTATGTCGGGCTCTTGCGCTTCGCTGACACAAACAGGTTGTGGTTAGTTTTGTTTGAACCCTCCGTGCAAAGACGCAGTCCGTACTTCTCAGATTCCCTAAGCTTTCGAACTGCAGATGTGCAGTCCTCGAAGTAGCAGAGATGCTAGCAGCGCCGTGCTCATATACACTGTTGCGTTTACTAGGCTTGTCATGAACTTCAGGATACTCCTTTGTCTTGACACACAGTCCTAGCTGGCAGGGCAGACCACAGATCGGCGGGTCAGTACGATGCCGAGCAACTTCATAGTCGACGTCCGCCTTAAAGAGAATGACACGGTATATGTCCTGCTCATCATCATTGAATGATGGGTCAGCTGTTTTTGTCGCACCCATGAGTGCATGTCACACTCGTCGGCCCTGCACGTGGTTGTCTTTCGCCCTTCCTTGCGGCCGACGCTACAGGGTCGGCGACTGCGATGCATGACGCGTTCCTGGCTGTGTAGTTGGTGGGACAGGTGTTACAGTTACCAGTCCTCCGAGATGCCAGTCTTGCCAAGCTGCACCAGAGGACAGCACAGGCCCTGCAAACAGCTGCTGGTGCTCAACAGGCAGAACTAGCAGCGCCACTTGCTGGTAGCTCCCTTGTGCACTTCTTGACGCAAGCTGGCAAGTACTTCGGCAAGGATCCCACCAAGTGGGAGGCTGTTGGCCAGGGCAAGGTATGTAGACAGGATTTGAGCAAAACATGCCTACACATGGTCCTAGCCACACTGTGTTCATGCATAGCTCAGGTGCAGCATGCTGAGGACAGGTTGCGTCTACAACAAACCTGCAAAAAAGTTGCTCTGATGGGCGGTCGCAGTTTGAACAGGTGACACATCTCTGTGATTGTGTCACGGCCAGTATGGCAGTGTGCAGCAGAGCCATAGGGCACCAGCCAGACAACATGTATTCAGCGTGGCATTCAGGAATCATTGGGACCTTAGTCTGTTGCTGCAGGTGGATGTCATAGAGGACGAGGCTGCCGGAAAGCGCACAATCAGGACCACCACCATCTGTTGGGGCAACAAGCTGAGCCTGTTGGTCAGTACTCCCTTTTATGACCCACGCCTACCTGCCAATGCAAACGACCCAGACCTGGACTTTTCCCAGGCCCAGATTGAGCTGAATGCAGAGGCAGACTGGCAGAAGGTACCACTGCATGCCCAATGCCCACCTGCTGCCAATCACAAGCTGCACCTGCTGGAGCTTGACTGCCTTGCATTCCATCATGCAATCCATTATGTTTTGAATGGGACTGTCTTTTCCTGGCTGTGCCTTGTATGTAACCATTTTGCCCCAAGTGCTGCCTTGTTGATCGATACCACAACTCACGACATTGACCAGGTACAGTGACTAATGGGTCTGCACTACTCTCATTGCAGTTCACTGCTGACCAGCCGTGGAGTCCAACCACCCGCAGGCACAAAATTGGTTTCCTGCTCAAAGCCAAGCTCCTCACAGGAGATGCAGCACTTCAGCTAGAGGTACTGAAAGTTAGCAGCCATGTGATGTGCAGCGCACCTACACACCTTTCATCTGCTGTTGCTGACGCATACAATTCCTTTGCGTCAGAACCTCACATGCTCCGTCATGTCATCATGTTGATGTCACAGCCATTTGTACTGAGTACCAGATGTAGGCAGTTTTGACAAGCGACAAGCTATTGGCAATGTGCAGCGCATTGTGACTTTCATGAGCCTCTCTTCCTACACCTGCATCTTGCTGAAAGGCATAGCAGTGAAGTAATGCACCTTCAGTCAGCAACAGCAGTAGCCTTGCTACATGAGCAGCTACAGCAGAAAAATGCCACATTGACAGTCTGCGGGAAAACACAGGCGCATGCCACACAGGCCAACATGCAACAGATACAATCCCTTATGCAGCAGCAGCAGCAGCAGCTGAAGTAGCAGCTCCAGCAGCTAGATTTAGTCAGAGCAGGCTGTCACAACGTATACAAAAGGAGACAGCCAAGCAAAGTGTGATGAGGCTGAAGTGTGGTGCAGGGGGCGCATGGCATGTGGGAGCTGTCTGTCAACAAGGCTCATCATGCTGACATGGTTGAAGACCTGCTGGAAGCCCTGGTGGCGCAGCTGGCCTGCTCAGACCTGCAGGTCTGCATTCTGCACTCACACTGCCTATGTGTCTCGCCACGCCGAGCTCTGTTTGTGATAGGGCCTGCCAGTACATGAGATCACATCAGACAGTGTTAGGCCCTGCAATACCCAAAGCTGAATACCTCTCACAGCATGGGACTGTGACTATGGTTTGGCATGGAAGCTTTCCGTGCATGACACAGTATGCGGCTGCATTGCTGCTTTGCGCGCTGCATAGCTATTTAGAGTCTAGAGCTTACGGCACATTTGCACGTCCTGTGCAAGTATGAAAGCCTTGTGGTGGGTAAGTGATACAAGCAGCTGCTGTACTGTTAAGTCATGTGTAACCAGGCCTCAGCAAACTCATACCTAGGATGTCATGTCTGCAGGTGGTTCAGGCAGCCGCAGCGGCAGTCTGGGGCTGCGCAACATCAAGCCGCACTCGGCACCTCTTGACTGAGATTGGGGCTGTGGAGGCCCTTCTCAGCATGCTGCAGAAGACTTTGACCATGGAGCTGCCAGCAGGTGGGGCTGTTGCAGGTGCCTCTGTGGGGCAGGATGCAGCAAGTGCCCCACCACAGCAGTCTGAGCGTGATCAGTTGCAGGTGCTGCGCTGCTGGTGCACATGTTATGTTGATCAGCACCCCAAAATGCCCATTGCAGCAGCGCAAATTATAGTGGCATCATGCATCAAAGATTCGTTCATACGGTTGCCAAGATGACTGTGCTACTTGTAGATGCTGCAGCTGTCAGGCCTGCATTCACACAGATCTGAGGATGCTGTGCACTGTGATGTGCACACAGCCTATGCTGTTTTGTACCTGCCATGTCATGCTGTGCTGTGCTGTGCTATGCCGTGCTGTGCCGTGCCGTGCTGTGCTGTGCTATGTTGAGCCAAGCAGTGTGCAAGCTTAGATGGTTTGGGGTGATGACGCAGGGCTTCCTGCTGGGTGCCCTGTCAGTGCTGCTTGTGGATGGTGCATGCCGCGCCCCTCTGCTAGCAGCAGAGCCCGGGCTGGCAACCCTAATCAAGCTGTGCAGCAGGCTACCAGGGTACAGCCAACCCTGGCAGGGTGAGAGGAGAACCCTAGCCGCCAGAACCCTGTGCAGCTGCATTCAGCGAGATAGCCAAGTCAGAAGGAGCATCATCACCTCAGGTGAGAATGAGGGTAGAACCAAATCATGACTAACATCCTCAGGCAGATGCGCATCATCAAAGACTGCAGTGAGTATGCACTAGACATACAGACGCACCCATACCAAGCAGTGGAATTTTAGTTGGGACTCTAGCTGCAGCAACAGTCTGTTTGCTTGAATGATACAACCTCCAATACTTGTGGACAGTGATTGTCAGTTAGCTACATGTGGCTTCAGCAATTTGCTTTTGCGTGGCTGCCAACTCCTGCATAAAAGTCAAGGTAGGATTTCACACTGCTGCTGGAAACAATACTCTGAGTATCATTGCCAGCATCATTGCCAGCATCATTGCCAGCATCATTGCCAGCATCATTGCCAGCATCATTGCCAGCATCATTGCCAGCATCATTGCCAGCATCATTGCTAGCGATCACGCTCCTCTGCATCAGCAAACAGGAACTTTGCTTCTGCTTCTGCACAGAAACTCTGAGAGCCAGAACAGGTCAAGGGCACCAGAAATGTGTTGCTTGGTGTAGGATCGTTGCCACCAATCATGGCCCTCATGCAGAAGACCCCAGAATCAGAGTCAGGTGGTGGGGACACAGCAGTGTGCTTCTGCATGGCTGCTGCTCTGGCAGGCCTGATTCTGGACGAGGAAGCCATGCAGGTGGTGGTACAGCGCCAGGAAGCTGCACCCCTCTTTGAAAACTGCCTCTCCCTCCTTGCTCGTACCCTAGAATCCCTTGAACCCCAAGCCCAGGTGGGACTGCAGCTGCCACCTTGAGCCTGCTCACACTGCCATCTGATGCAGGCGCATTGCATGCACATTGCTGCATGCGATGTGGCCTGACACTATAGACTGGTGAATCTGTGGCATTCTTGTGATCACAAGAATGTGTTCAGGAGCCCAAGTCATGGAAGAATGTGTGGCAGTATGCTCGCAGTATGTGTCATGTAGCTCACATGCTTCAAATTGTCTTTCAGTGGAGGTCAAGGAGTAGCGTCTCAGCCTTCAAGGCTCAAACACATGCAGGCATTGCATCAGTATGAAGCCGGAAGAGGTTTCACCTGATGGTATTCTGTCCAGGGATCTGTTGTCCAGCCCCTTTGACTTGCTACCAGCGTACGCCGTAAAGCCAAGACTTGCGGTGTCACAGGAGATGACAGACAGGGACACTGCCGTGAAGCTGGCAGAGGCAGCTGGCCAGGCGGTGTGGGGTTCAGCCTATCACACCATAGCCACCCCAGGGGGCATCAAGGCCGCCCACCTCTCCCTACTCAGTCACATGGCCCTGCACACCATTGAGTAAGCCTCAGCCCAAGCTTCAGTCACCCTTACAGTGATTCCATTCATGGAGGCCCATTTTGCATGGGCCTCTGGCCTCAGCGCACAGATTGGCCGCTGCTGTGGCAATACTGACATGTTCAACAACACAGCGCAGAACAGAATTCATTGCGGAAAATTGAAACATTCATGGATAACACGAACCCTGGGACAATTGGAACCCTAGGATCAACTGTAGACTCAGCCCATGTGAGATGACATGAGTTGTCACTGCTTGCTGTGTTGTGCTCCTTCCAAAATAGGCCCCTTCTCCAGGAGAAGACAACAGCACATGGCAGCACATGGCTCATTGAACACACGAGCAACTGCTTCTTTGATGACACGCTGTCTTTGTCTGCTGTATCCTGCCCTCCTGCAATCACCCAACAGGTACATTGTGTGTACAGGAACAGGCACGTGCCTCTGGGCAAGGAAGCACATTGCCTGGCAGCCACTTTGGTCACGCTGGCTTCTGATGCAGCAGTTGCTCAGCTGGCGATGCAGGCAGGCAGCAACACTGTGCAGGCTCTCTTGCAGCTCATCACAACCAGTGATGACGACGCCTTTGCTGGTACTTGCTCCTGCCGTCTTGCTCATGGTGTTTGATACATAAACCATACTTCTGTTTGCGGCTCGCTATGCGTCATCATGCTGTTATCCTGCCTGGAGGTCTTTGGACAAGCAGCTGGGGTGTTCTTGCCTTGGCTTGCACATACATGTCTGAAGCTTTTTGCAGCATACTTGTATGGGATGTTGCCGTGACTATAATTGCAGACTGCATGATGCCTTGTACTCGTACATGTATCACATGCCTACCACCAGCACACGCACACACACAGGCTGCACTGCCACGGCAAGCCTTGCCTCTGACAATGCATGCTGTGACATGGGACAAACTGCAACAAACTGCAGACCCCTCAAACAAGCACAACCTTTTTGAGGCAGTAAGGCCACCCAGCATGTACCAACAGACTGACTCTCATGTTGCCAATCCATCGTTGTCATTGAGGGTACTTCGCTAGGGCTGCCTCAAACACATATAGCCAGCAACAGATGTGTCCAAGCAGCGCTGTCTTTCATGAGCATTTTGTAATGCACCTGTTATTTACATTTCATGCTTATGCTATGCGTCAGCTGTACCTGCATTTCAATATAGCTTTTCACAGGGTGATATCTGTGCCCTTACAGGGGCAGGCCATGTGCGTGCTGCTGCTGCAACAGCAATAGCCTTCCTGGCATGCCACCCAATAGGGGCAAAGGGGGATGAATGCATGTGGGGGCCATACCGTGAAGCCCTACTGGAGGCTGGGGCCCTGAGAGTGCTGCTGGAAGCTGCCTTGGCACCTACTGAGGATGACAACTGCAGGAAGGTCATTGAGAAGGCAGCGGCTGTTGGTGTCATGTACCTCTGTACTGTGGTGAGCTGCTGTTACATAAGACTGAGTTGCTGTTGCTAGAGATGTGTCACTATGCAACCCATGCTGTGATAACATCGTGGCTCTGGCATCAAGCGTTTGTCATGCCTTGGGTGGACTGGCTTGACAGCATCAACGTATCAGATGAATGCATACTTGCACTCTCCAGATGTGTATGGGCTTCAGTATGCAGTATTTTGCTTGCACTGCTAGGGGCCCACCCCCAAAAGTTGTTTTTGGGTTGAAGGTAGCCATACCAAGTCCAAAGCTAGGTCAACCAGATAGTTCCTCCCACCCTTGGTTTTAAGCTTGACTGCATGGGTGAACACATGACAGTCTTGGTTTTGTAGGCAGTGCTGAACTCCAGTTGTATGGCATCACCAGCTGATGCAGAAAGGCTGAGCTATATTTACAACTCAGTCATCTCCCTGTACCAACTGCCAGCACAGCTTACCTCACCTGCCTGTGTCTTGAGATGACTGTCTGTCTTCCCCAGACACTGCAGGCCTGCACACTCAGGAAAAGGGAGTGATCAAACTTGCAGGGCACACCTGTAAGTCATGCCCAGGGCACACTGACTCTGCAGGGTCCTGCTTGCAACTCAGGGTCATGCCTCAAATGCGGCACATGAACTGTACAGATAGTTAAGTTTCAACCAAATCACTTCAGACAAACATCAGTATTGGATAATCAAAATTGTTGTTGCTTCAGGCAGCAGCTTTGGACAGCAATTGTCTGGCCATGCTGGCAGAGGTGATGGGACGCACTAGCCAGCTGGATACAATGGAGTACCTGATGGCAGGCATGTGGATCCTGCTGCGCACCCCTGCCAATAGGGCCCTCCTATCAACTGCCTTTGACCCCAAGAAGGTGGCCGGCACCAGGTAAAACCTCTTTCCACCAGCCTCTGCTCACCCACCCTCCCCCCTCCGGGGCCCCCGTTTTCTCCCTTTCCACACCCCAACCCCCCTCCCCCCCCGGGTTTTCTCTCCTTCCACACCTCACACCCCGCTCTTCCCCTCCCCCCCCAATCTCATAGTCTCTTTGACAATATCTGCGCCGCGTTCTGCCCCATACTCCTTGCCGTTCTGCCTTGAAAGGGGCTGCAATGGCAGTTGCTTGGGCTGTTGTGTGTGAATGAGTATAAAGACTGTCCATGTCTAAGCATGACTATTCCCTGTGTTGCAGCAACCGCTCACATGCAGCACAAGAAGTTGTAGGCTGCATGCTGCCTGAGTAAGCTGACCTACCTGCCTTATCTGCTGCGCTGTATCTGCGTTCTTGCCCTGTAGAACCCCAACTTGCTGACTCACATCTTTGGGTGCAGTCACAAGTTTGCATTCCGGTCCAAGATGAAAGATGCGATTGGGGTGCATGAGCTGACAGAGTCACACACAACCAGCGCTCAGCCAGGCCTGCTGTCATCATCAAGGCGCACAAGTATGTACTGCTCTTACAACACCCCTGCTGCCTGTCTGCTCACTTCTTCATGACATGATGAGCAAGTACTGCTTAATGCTGCACATGCATGTTGGCTGCTTTGCCTCGACACTTCATGCTTGCTCAGCATGAGAAAGACACCCTGCCTTGCTGGCTTCAGGAGCAGTCAGCAGTCCGTTACACCAAGTATGAGGGCATTCTGCAAGCTGCAGAGCAGAAGGTTGCAATGAACATGAAAGCCGTTGAGCAGCTCGAAAGTGCTCTGCGTATGCATGACTAAACAACACACACCAGCTCACACGATCTGCAACAGTCTTTGCAAGAAAGCAATGATGCACAAGGAACTCAGTGTGCATTAATGCATCCATTGATGGGTGCTCTTCATGATACAGGCAGAGCAACAAAGAGCCCTAGGGCATCTTCTTATGGAGAAGACCCAAGGGCTTTGCCAGCCATTCCCGACCAGCTTAATGCCCTGGGCCTCACTACCATCCCTGAAGACGGCCTTGCTTCCCTTGGTAAGCAGCTGCCGCTTGTGACTGCACTTGTGCAACATGCGGCCTCCCGGTTGCATTGTTGCATGAATATGTGCTACAGTGCTCCCACTATGGTCAATGTGTCAGCACATCCATACTGTGTCTGATACCAGTACATTCAATTGACAATGTCCACCAAAGTTGCAAGCATTGCTGTCTTCTGAGGCAGTAGACACAGGTCGCATGTAAACCAGCTGAAGTTGAAGACCTGACGGTTTTTAGGTTGCATGGCTGTTGGCACAGCGCAGGCGTTTGTAAGGGACAAGTTTTCTTGCAGAAGGTGTTCAAGGAGAGGTAGGGCTTGGAGGGGGCGCACAGGAGGGTGAGGAGGTGCCTGAATTTGATGCAGATTGGGGTCTGGAAACCCTGGTGCATGTGGGCGAGCACTGGATTGACAGCCTGCTGCAGGTCTGCATAGCCCTCTCTTTCACCTTCATGCACCTCTCCCTTTTCAGTCTTGTTTTCCTGCTTCTGTTGGTCATTCTTTGTCTCCTGCCTGGCCCTATGCATGGGCGCACGACTCGTAACAGATGAGACTGTGGCGGCAAAGCGCCAGGCTGAGTATTATTGTGACTGGCTTGGTTGATGGGTACAGGTGGGGCCAGATGGGGGTGACACCCCCCTGGTGAAGCTGTTTGAGTTCCTGGTAGCTTCCATGTGCCTCTTCCTCATCAGCGACAATGACCCCCTGGAGCCCCACAAGCATGAGGTATCCCAGCCTCCCCCCCCCCCCCTTGCACCCTTGTCAGCATTCACCCACTCACTGGCTGTGACATGCTCCAGAAACCTTGCATCATGTCACTAGCAAGCAGACTTGATCAATTGTGACTCAGTGATTGACTAATGCCATGCATTATAATGGGTGTATGAGGCTAGGCATTAGCCAGGCACTACCAACAAGACCCCCCCTCAACCCTGCTGGCGCCCCTGGCACCCCACCTGAAGTTGCATTTGGCAAGTTGACATGACCCATATGACATCCATGTGATAGTGACTGAGCAGTGTGGCGATCATTGTGACAGCAGGCACTGAGCAGTGTGGCATGCATTGTGACAGGTGTATGAGGCCAGTCAGCGGCCAGGCACTGCCAGCAAGACCTGGTGGACCCTGCCCCTCCCCCAGGCACCCCACACCGACGCCCAACTGTCCCCCATAGTGGAACGCAGCCTGGCAGTGCTCATCAAGCTGCTGCACCTCACTGACACTATCGCCTACAAGTGCATGACCCTTACGGCCGTTACGCTATGGTGAGCTGGAGTCTTCATCACCTGAGACGTGGCCTTGCATGCTTATGACTCACTCAAGAGTTGCAGAGCAACATCATGGCAGGGAACAATAGAATGGCATCACAATCTTGCATGATACATTTGCACCTCACAGTTGTGCTTGTTCGACGCAACACATGTCTCTGCTTGTATGGTGCATGGTGGCTACTGTGAAGTGCAAGGCAACAGAAGCAAGGGCTGTATCACAAGGGGCATAACTCCGACCCTGAAGTCATCTCATGCAAATAGCTGCCATGTAACACATCCCTACTGCCATGCTCTGCAGGAACTGCAGCGTCAGATCTGAGGCAGTGGAACAAAGGGTAGTGGCATTGGGGGTTTGTGCACCCTTGTTGGCAATTCTGGACACACCCAGGTGGCCCAACTGTCTGAGAGACTGTGCTGGGGGGTTGCTGCAGTCCCTGTCCGAGCGCTGGGACAATGTCCAAGCCATGGGGGGTCTCAGGTGCTGTGCCTGTTTGCATTCGCCACATTGTCTGAACAGCGAAATTACAGATTATATCACGTATATCACATTGTACATGTGTGCAGCCATACTGGAGATATATCTTGCATGGAAGCAACTCAGGTTATAAAAGTGTTGCCGAAGCATTAGCCGTCAGTGCAGCGCAAAGCATTGCATGCCTGCAAAGAAAGTACGTACAAGACCTGGATGTGCCATTTGTAAGCACTCAGGCACAAGTCAGCCCTGTGCAATATCAGCATCACAAAATGCTCACAAACAGCATGAATTTGGTGACTAGGCGGGCTGACAGGATGTCAAGCTGAGTATGGTGTGCAGGCCGTTTGTACAGGCCATGCTGACGCTGGCTACCAGCAAGCAGCCCTTGCTGGAGCTGAGGGGAGCCCGGGGCCTGGGGCGGGTGGCCTTCAAGGCTCCCTTCTACTGCCCCAATGCCAACAAGACCCTGCTGGAAACCAAGGCAGAGATTGCCCAAGCTGGAGGCATTCCTGCCCTTATAGGTGACCCTGCTATGGACTGTATG
>JAABUP010005284.1_pt1 | contig 19845 bp, 33 predicted proteins | sample 5559201 | NCBI WGS metagenome assembly JAABUP01 (sample SAMN10711887, study PRJNA513373) | rock metagenome | isolation source: Antarctica rocks | place: Antarctica
CTCATTGCCTTGCATGACTCAATGAGGGTCCTCATGATGAAGATGTTGTCTGACGTGCGATGGTCACGTCTGAAGCCAGCTTGCCCTGCTGCCCTGATCCCATGATCTTCAGCCCAGCCACTGATGCCGCCGGCCCGGCAGGCTGCGCCTCTCTAGCACTGTAGCATACAACTTAGACAAAACAGTACCAACAGTGATGCCACGGTAATTGCCCAAATCATGTTCATCTCCGCCCTTGAAAATAGGGCAGAGGCGTCCAATTGACTGTGAGGCAGGAAAAGCTGTGTCAAGCTGTGGCATTGTTGAAGACAGCTGAAATTGGACTAGCCAAATGGGGAACAGCATCAATGATGAATTCAGATCGCATACCATATAAATCAGAGGACTTATTGCGCTTCAGAGCAGTAATGGCAGCAATAACTTCATCAGGGTGAATGACAGTGTTCAATGCAGCAGCGCTGGCCCGGCCTGGGTACATCTGCGGGGTGAACATCAAACATGTGGGAGTCAACATGATCATCTGACCTAGCCACATTCAACAGCTTTTCAAAGTAAGCCATCCACTTGTCCAAATCAGCTATAGGAACAGACTTGCCCTTCTTTCTGAAGCGCATCCAGAATTTTGCTGGGCTGTGCTTAGCCAAGTCCATCAACTTAGCAGATGTGTGCTTTGTGTAGTGACGCTTTTTACGCCGTACGGCAGCCCTGAAATGCTTCAAAGAGTACTTTGCCACATGGCTAGTGGGATCTTGCAAAGCCTCTTCATATTGCCTAAGAGCAACTCTGCATTCATCATCAACTCTGCATTCTTGTCCTTAGGCTGGTAGTTTGCTGACTTGGCCTTTTGGTGGGTGTTCTGGGCTGCCGCCATGATGCAGTCTTGAAGCAATTGGATGCCTTCTGTTGCCGAGAGCTCCTGTACATCAGCAAGCTGCCTGCCGAGCTCAGTGAAGAAACCATCACTGTCAACATACTGTGCCAAATAGGAATCCTTTTTGGAATTGTCATACCTAAGATTAGGAGAGAGAAAAACTGAACCAGATGAAACAGACAAAGTAGTTGGCATGTCCAGAGTCAACATGATAGGGTAATGGTCTGAAGATGCAACACACATGCGTCCTTTTGTCGCGAGCCAGAGACGTCCAGATCAAGTTTTGTAACGGTCACGTAGCGCATAACGCCCACATAGGTAACGTTGGCAGCAACATTACCAAAGCTATTGCGTACACCTGCAATGAAACGCGCCCCTGTCGACATACCACTGGGTTTTCTGCCAAGTTTCTGCCGCAATAATCTAGTTTTGCGACAACATGGTCCAACTCAAATCGCAACCAGATCAAGCTTCTGTAGAGGCTCAGATCACCTATGGCAAAGCGCCCCCCGCCGGAGAAGATTCGTTTAAATATGTATACAAAGTTCCGGATGGACAGAGAAACACAAACTTTGAGGCTGAACAGTTCACTATGTCCGTCACTGACATGCGCAGTGTCAAGCCGTTCACGTTGACTCAAAACGGCTTTCAGCTCGAGCGGCTGCCGAGCCCAGCCGAGGTGCAGTGGGATGAAGAGGAACAGGTTTGATCATATCTTTGCTCTGCTAGCATTTGTCTGCAGCTTTGCTGGAGACCGCCCGGCAGTTTGCTGACCTAGCAGGCTGCTGGCATTGGATGTCGTGCAGAACCGGTGTTTGCACCACGCAAGGCCAGCCAGCATCTTGTCCTGGCATGCAATCTCCTGGCTGAAATCAAGGCTCGTGATGCTTTGCAGATCAAGTCTGTGTATTATCCAATGATGGAAAAGCTTCTGAAGAAAGCAACAGGCGCCAGCAGAGTACACATCTTTGATCACACCCTACGCAAGGGGACTATCAAGGAGGCAAAGTGAGTACCTGCCATCAGCACCATTGTTTTTGCAAGTTGCATATGAGTAAAACCTCAAGACCTGCCTGCAAGGCCTGCCTTGATACATTCCTAGATGAGCTGGCCAAACAAGCGTCTCCGGAGATCGCCTAAGCACTTTCTGCTGCCAATGCATACACCATGATTGATCCATACGAAAATGCGTTGCATTCAGGCATGGCTGACATGCCTAGCCAGGTTGATACATCCATAAACATGACCATGTCTGATACTTCCAGCCATGTGCAATAGCAAAGTATACCAACTTGCTTCTGCATGGTCCAGCCTGAGTGCATGGCACATCATGCACCTTGCCACTGCCATGGGGATTGCCACTCACACACTCTGTTGATGGCATAGGCTGAATGGTACAGTGCGCAGAGGCACACCAGTGATGGGGGCTCACGTTGATTATACACCCAAGAGTGGCCCAAGCAGACTCAAGGATCTGTTACCAGAAGAGGCAGAAACTCTGCAGCAGACACCGTATGCTGTCATACAGGTATGGAGCAGTGCGTGCAATCGCCAGCATTGTGATTGACTGGTCCTCTGGCAAAACGTGAAGAGGAAGTCTCTAATCAGGCAGCCACCCAGCTGCACAGAAGACAGTATGCCACTACTGCCACAGGACAACCTTCAAGGATCAGGCTCTCTTGACTGAAAAGCTTGTGAAGGTGCTGTGTCTCTGTGGTAGCAGTTGCATGCTCCATGTGTCCATTCACAACCAACACTGCCTTGGTCAATAGCAGCTTGAAATGAAGCTGTGCATAAACGTGTCTACAGGCCAGATGGAAGTCAGCTGACCACCAGTGTTTGCTGTCTGGTGTAGGCATGGCGACCGCTTCGTGGTCCGGTGCAGGACTCTCCCTTGGCAGTGTGTGACGCTGCTACTGTTGATCCAACAGATCTGGTATCCTTATCACTGATCTTTCCAGAGAGAACTGGATCAGTGTACAATGTATCTTACAACCCCCGACACAGGTAGGCAGTATGCAACTCATGCTTGAGCAGTGCTTTGCAATCACTCATCACCTTGATTTCACCTTGAAATACTGCCATAGCTGCAATTATGCAATGTGCTATGTTGTCAGGAAAGCTGTGCTGGAGCTGGGTGTGTCTGAACAAAGCAAGTCTGCATTAGCTGATGTTGCTGGCAATTAGCCCAAGTATTCTCTTATGCCCTGACATGCTTCCAGCTGTGTCTTGCCAGTGATGAGTATGCTCACATGACTGAGGCAAAAATGACTGACTGTATGGCACGCAGGTGGTACTATGCCAAGGCAATGGAGACAGATGAGGTGTATGTGTTTGTATGCTATGACTCACGGGAAGATGGCAGGGCAAGGTTCACCCCTCACACCAGCTTTGATGACCCCACCTGCCCCCCTGATGCTCCTGAGAGGGAGAGCATTGAGATCCGGGCCTATGCTCTCCGGGGCGCAATCAAGCAGCAAGAACAGGTGGGACTAACGTTTGTGCACACACTTAAGAACTTGCGTTCAGCATGACCTGTTGACACAGCGTTGTGCGCAGGTGCTGGACATCCACTTGGCTGTGGACAGGTTACACACTCTTGCAACGCCTGCCCTGCGCAAAGCCACCACAAAGATTGAGCACGAGTGGCGTATTGTCATTCAGGGAGCTTACCCTGGCCAAACTGATTCCAAGGTATTCACTTGAACACAATGAGTCTGGTTCTGGGTACCCTATGCGGCGTCTGGCAATGCAGTAAGGGTTTTTACTGTGTTCAACAATGTCATCAGTTGTGGGTTGCAGATGGGGGTTGTGGATCTGATGAAAGCCCTTCCTGTCCACCTTATAGCTTGTTTAATGGCGCAGCAGCCTCAAAGGGCAGGTGACAGTCTGTCTGTGTATCTGCAGAGCATGGTATATATGCCCTGTACTAGGCATGTACTTATATTTCTTGATGCTCCGACCTTTGATTGCACAGTCCAGCACGCTGTCACCTGAGCATCATGTGCAAACCTCCATGCACTGCTGAGCTGACATGAAATAGGCCACTCTGCAGTTGATTGCGATGCCAGCAGGCACACACACACCAGACTGCTCTGGTGTATCAATTTGCGCATGTGCAGACTACCATGTTGAGAGCACAAGGGGGCACTGTCGTGCTGCAGGTGAAGGTAGCTGGCAAGCAGAGCTGACACCCCACAAGCTGAGCCACACCAGTATCTGGGGGTACCTCATGCAGGGTCTCACCCTGTTGGGCAATCTGTGTGGCCTTTCAGCTGTCATCAAAGAGGTCTCTGCAGCCATCAATCAGGTTAGCTGCCCTTGCATCCAAAACATACTTTTGCCCGCTTTCTACACACTCCATGTTGAATTATGCTCAAACTTCAGTAACGCTCTCACACAAGCACGACAAGTATGCTTGTACTGCCCTCAGTCTTTGTTGCAGAAGTTTATTTCTCACTTGCACTTCTCAGGGCCTGCTTCCATGACGCTGCAAGGTTGAAATGACTACTGAGTTTTTCATGTACTGCGTCTCTTGCCCTGTCAGTGCTGCGCATCAGGGCGTAGTCCAGCATGTGCAACACTGCTCAGGGTGGTCATGCATGTCAAGCATATGTGTAGTTGCTTGACAGGGTGAGCCAGATGCTGCAGCTGGCACTTTGCACATCATTGCCGGCTAGTATGTAATGTGCCCTGAGAAGTGCACCAAAGCATGCTGCATAAACATGGCGTGTGAAACTGAGGCCCCCTTGATAGCTGACAACTGCTGCATAGGACTCCACCTTTCATGAGCGTGTTCTGGATCTAGCAAACATGACCTTATCGTGCCTTGCTGGGCCCGCAGCGCAGCACAGCAATGCAGCTGCTGTTGATCCTGACAGGGATCAGGTCAGACTGCAAAACTCCAAACATATTTGTCTACATCTGCCTTCATTGTGCTGCTCTAAGTGCCAAGACCGTACAAGGCATGGCAGTTTCTAGCAATTTGCCTTGATGTGGTTTCAGACCTGTTTACATATTGGCAGACTCGCACTCATTCATGACAAGTCAGCAGTGCAAGTTGTCTTTCTGCGGCTGCTGACATTTTGCTGCAGAAGTGCAACGTGTTCATTCAAAATTTCAACGCTTTGTGAGCAACCTCTGGTGCTGCTAGAAAGACAAGAACAGTCACGCCTTCCAGCTTGCATGTCTGGAGACCTGCTCCTGAGGCGACAACTTAGGGTCTGTGAATGTCTGTGTGAAGCCGTCGTACCTTATGCATGTATGTTACCATTGTAGGAATGTTTGGACAGAGCAGCCATGGTGCCTGCAGCTTTGAATGCTGTTCTGTATGCTTTCCAACCAGCTGCAGCTGTTGCTGATGTGGAGCTGCACTTCCTGTGCATGGAGCTCTTCAAGCAGGCAGCCTCCCCCATCTTCCTGGATGCTATCTTTGATGCTGTGGCTGTCGTCATCAACATGGTGAGTCATGTGATTGCTGACATTTACATTTAGAAAACACTGGTGCTGTATTCGCTCACAAGTGTATGCTTGTAATGTACTTGATCTCACCAACTTCTGTCTCTACTTCTGTGCCTTGCAAGCATGACATCATCAACATAAGGACTTGAAAAGAATGACAGAGGTGCGGATTGCTGCATGGTGCTGTCAACACCATTACACGAGCTGCAAGCAACATCAAAAGCTCAGTTGAGTCTAGCTGCAGGATCTGTGCAATGCCCAGCAATGTGTATAGATTTCTGCAAATGTCACCAGCATCAGAGTATGGAGAGGCAAGACTTGCCCTGCACATACCTAGCTCATGAGCCAAAAAGCGTAAACATCATCATCATCATCATCATCATCATCATCATCATCATCATCATCATCATCATCATCATCATCATCATCACTATTGTTATTATTGTGGTTGTTGCATTGTTATTAGTAGCACGTTAGTATTACTATTTCAAGTAGTACATTAGTACTAGTGTCGATGTTACTGTTACCATTATTATCATCATCACAGCATCAAAGTCTGAAGTTTAGTCATGTCTGCAGCGCAGGTACGGTCAGCGCTGGTGTCAGGCAACACCAGCTTGGACCTGTACATGCTGTCATATCATGCTGGAGTGACCATGCAAGTCCTGGCAGAACTGACTGCCACACCTCTCTTTTATTACAGGCAAGTTTGATGAATTCTTCCATTTGTGAATGAATCATGTGTCTTCCCCTAGGGTCAGGTACAAACAGCCCTGACTAGCTCCCTGTATGAGGTCCTGCTGTTGCCGTCAGCGTACCAGCAATAGCACCTAAGTGTTGGTGTGGTCTTGATGGCTGCTGCAACATTCTGTGTCATTGCCCACGCCACACTCAATGCTGATGACCTGCAGAGTCAAAAACTGAAACCCAAGACCCAAGTCCGAAAATTCAAGCCATCAAGATTGGTAGAATGTTTAAAATGATCATTTGAAATAACCTGAGGAAAATTCGGATTAAATAGCCGCTTTCGCCGTCGCATGTCAAGAGTGTGTGTAAATTGCTGATGTTGCTGATGCAGCTATTGCTTCTGTATCTTACCATTGCCTGCACAAGGATGTAGAACTCAGCAACTGATCATACCACATATGAGATCAGGATGCTGCTGTAGGCTGGCCATTCAGGACAAGCCTTTTGCTGCACCACTTCGCCTGATTGCTGCTGGGCTGGACCTTCACAGCCTACCCCTGGCCCCTCCCCCCTTCAAGCAAGAGGGGCTAACCTGCGTGCCCATTCTCCCGGGCACAGACACCCATAGCACTGCAGCTGCACAAGGTGCTTCATTTGCGTGCTGCTTTACGTGTGTCGTCCACAGGTTGGGTCACCAGCAAGTATGTGCCTGGAGTGCTCATGCACTGCTAGACCGCCGAAACCCACAAGGGCTGAACGAGGGCGTCCTGCCCCATGCATCAAGCACAGCAGCCAACCAAAGCATGATAGCCAGACGAGATTCCAATGTTGTCATCAAGTGTAATGTCGTGTACAGTCTTTGAGCTTCTTCCGCTTCGTCTTATTGATGTTTTACATGAGACCAAGGACTTGCACAGGCAGATTCAGGCGCTTGACAAGGGTTGCTGCCATGACATTGGGAAGACCAGACTATCTGTGTTTCCAGCTGAAGATATCTGTCTGTCTCACACAGGGAAACTACTCATGGCTGTATGTACCTGACCCTATGGGAAGAAATGTATTGAATGATTGATTGATTGATTGATTGATTGATTGATTGATTGATTGATTGATTGATTGATTGATTGATTGATTGATTGATGTACATCTGGTGTACCTGTCCCTATGGGGGGACACATGCTCAGTCAATGAATGAATGATGTCTGTGTGGCAGGTGCAGCAGAGCTGCTGTCAGCTAGAGCCATGGCCCTGATGCTGTGCTTGAGTGACTATGAAGCCACAGGCTTTCTTGACCAAGCAGCCGGTCACTTGGCCACCTCAGAACTACTGGACCAGTGTGTGGACAATATCCTGGGCTATGCTGGTGAGCCTGCTCTGTGATTGCTGATCATATGTCAAGGTCTCATGTGGGACAACCGGCAAGTTTTTGGTAGTGCGCAAGCCTTGGGGCTTGGGGCATGCAGCACGCATCTGAAGACCATTCTTGAAATTGATTGAATGCAGGAAAGACATTGCGAATGACACAGCAACATGCAAGTGCTCTGTGTTGTCAATGTACAACTGCTACACCAGTCAGCACAATGTCTGGACAATTCTGAAACCGCCCAAAAAGTAAAAAGATCAAGAGGTACATTTCAGGTTTTGGTCGTATACAAAGTTTTGTCCATATGAAGGGTTCTCTGCATGGCGTGCCTGCAGGCTTGACTTTGCAGAGGCCCAAGGTGAGTGCAGTTCCAGTGGAGTTCACAGGAGAGGGCCAGATGCAGCTGAACAGCCTCCACATGGCCGAGGTGCTGACAGACGACTCCAACTTCAGGCAGAGGGCCATGGACAGCCTGGCTGCCCCCATGGCTCATGCCCTCTCACAATCCCCACAAGATTTTGCATCTGCATGGCTAGCAGGTAGCACTGCTAACTGTGCTGTGCCCTATGTCACTGCTGTTCGTTATGGCACTGCTGTTAAGTGTGCCGCTGCTGTTCTGTGTACCACTGCTGTTGGTCTGTCACTACTGTTGACTCTGTCGCTGCTTTTAAGTCTGTCACTGCTGTTTGCTGCTGTTAACCCTGTCACTGCTGTTTGCTGCTGTGAATTCTGCCACTGCTGTTCAATGTGTCACTGCTCTCAAGTCTGTCACAGCTGATCACTGTGTCACTTCTTTCATCATACTCAAGAGTTAGTCTGATTATGGCTGCCAAAAGGTGTATGCTATTGTTTCCATCGTTTGCGTTTTGTCTGCCAATCTGTCTGACTGTCTGTTTGTCCATCTTGTTGTGCTTGCAAGTAGATGCATCCACTGCATGTGGGCAGCGTAAGGGTGTCTTGGATCAGCGCACATGCCCTGTTGCTCTTGTAATGGTGTGCATGCCTGTGAGACAGAAGCATGGCATCATGACCATCAAGCCAGCCACACTCTGCAGAGCAGACTGATATCAGTATCTGAGCTTGAAAAGCCACCATCTGCAATCAGGCAATTAGCGCAAAGCCTGTGTGCAACATTCTTTTTTAATTGCCTTTTTCACAGCATCGTTGAAGGTCAGCACTTGTTCTTATTTGACGCAAACTACAGACAACGCAACACTAGGCTCTTTTACGAGCCAAACTCCAACCAGGTTCTGTTGCACACCACATCCACCGGTGCTTGGATGTCTGACGAGTCACAACTGGCTCCACACCTCAGACTGTGAGGTACTAAATGTATGAGTAAATCTGCAGGGCAGGAGGCTTTTGAGCTGCACAGCAAGGACACAGTGAATGACGCCACCTACCTGCTGCTCAGCAGCCTGTCGGTAGAGGCTCTCAGGAAAGCCAACATCATCAAGGCACTGGCTATGAACCTGCACTTGGCGCGTCCAGACAAAGACCCTGGCTCATTTGTGAGTACCAAGTCTGCTTGGTTGTGCATCTTCTTGCTATGAACCTTAGCAGTTACTCTTGAGCAATGCGCACCATCATCTGAGCGCCGGCTGTGGTTACTGCCCGTGAGTCAGCTGAAGCAAAGATCCAGTGTGTCTGACACCATTTATGCGCATCCTTGTATCACAACTGCCATGCTTGCAACTGGCTGGCACTCTGACGGTGTATGTATTGTAGACTCGGATTACCGATGGTGTATGTACCATTTTATTTGCCTTGTGACATAGATCCAGACACAGGCAGTAGAGCCTTGCAGCTTCTGACAGCAGCATGCATTTGTTGCCTGAATGCGTTCCAAAAATATACTGATGTGTTTGCGTGCAAAGGCATACACCAGCCCCGTACGTAAAACTTACTCCTGATGTGTTTGGTGCCGAGGCATACACTAGCATTGGAGGCCAAACTAAGTACTGATGTGTTTGTGTGCAGAAACATACCTTGGCATTGGAGGCAGTTGAGAGGTGCATAACACTATTCATGACCTTAGGCAACTTGCATTGGTTCACGCCTGCTACATGCCCGCCCCAGCTTGAGGTAAGAAGCTGCACGCTGTTTGACATTAGATTTGAATGTGTGCCATGTCTGTGGGGGAAAAAAGCACAGCGTCTGGCTCAATTGCTTCAAGGACTGATACGCTGAGTTGAGATGCTTGATGTACCGTCTCCAGATTATATGATAAGCAAGCCATGCACAGCATTGTTGCAAATTCATGTGGCCAAGCAACAGCAAATGCCGTGTATAAAATCTCTTTGATCTGCTGCTTTGCAGAACTACTTCGCAAACTTGCTGGTTGAGCAAGTGAAAAAGCAGAAGCAAGATCTGAGCTTGAAGCAGGCCTTGCAAGGCGTCTTGGCAAATCTGCAGAGCCTTTATCAGCATAATCAACTGATTTTTCAGGTATGTTTGTACACGGCACCCCTGACTGCTATGCTTGAAGCATACCACATGCCCTTCAGCTGGTGCTTATACAGCTGGTGCCTGTGCAACAATTGTGCGTGCAAGTGAGAGCCAATGCATGTCTTGCTGCAGGCTGCACATCAGCATGTCCCTCAAGACGCCAACCTTGTCTTGAGTCAAGATGAATTGAAGCTTGGGGAGCGGCTCATCTTACATCTGCGCACAGTCCACTCTAATTTGCCGGAGACAACAGATTAAGGGCCTGCTGCACCTCATGGCTGAAGGTTGGCCAATGGTCCGACCATTCACGTCATGCTTTTGTAGTGACTATAGCTGATTTCAGAAGCATTAGTCTGCAAGGCAGTGGACATGTGTTGCAGGCTGCATTCGTTTTGTGAACAGAGTGTGGTCATCTTGACAGATGGTTTCAGATAGTTTTGACTGGCACCGAGGCTCATGAAGTCAGCATTGTCTGCTTATCCTCTCGGGTATCTGTTCAAATGCTGTCCCGATTTGATGCAAAACTCTTCTGCCTGACGTTTTAGTCAAATAGGGTTTAAAACTAACTAATCAATATTGCACAGAGGTTTGCATGCATCTACATGCATGTCAGGTTGCAAGACGTTCCATCCCTCTGCCAATTACGCAGAAGGTTTTTGCACTGTCAGACGACAATGCTACTGGCAGACTGTCAGCTTAACGATTACGGCGCAGAGTTAATCAGGGCTGATATCGAATTAATACTGCATTTGCAGTAATTCTGCATTTGCAGTAATTCTGCATTTGCAGTAATTCTGCATTAATACTGCTTCATTAAGCGTGGTGGTATGCAAGGATTTGGGAGCGGTTTCTGCGGGCAAATGACTTCGTCCAAAGCGGCTCAGAAACGCATGAGCCTTGCACGAAGTCTCAAGCTCTGGCTTTCAAACTTGGTCACATAATACGCAAGGCCATGCTGAGTCAGTCAGGAGTTCAAGATTGGGATGCTAAAGTACACAAGAGTGCATACATGTAGACCTGAATCTATGACTTAAGCTGTGTATTCACTTCATGTGCCTATGACGCCTAATGTGATACCACAGCAGCTCATTGTTGTGTCAAATGTACTCTTAGCTACTGGGTATGGCTGCAACAGCTTATTGTTCCTTAATACTCAAGGCAGCATTTCAGCGACATTAGTCATCATGTAGACCAGTGCTGACACAGCTGCACGTCATGTTGTAGTACAAGGCCAATGGCACAGCATCTTTGCAATCAGCCTTGCAAGCTGTCCTTGCTGTGCCAGATGCAACATTGCAAGACATTTCAATGTTGGTGATGCCTATACATTTGTACATGTAGTACAAGCACATGTTGTGCTGTAGCTGCAAAGCTTCTTTTATGGAAGGACATTGAGGCTTTTTGTTGGTGGCTGGGCTGTAAGGCTGTTGTTGATACCTCAGGTGAGGCTTTTCATTGTGACTGCAAAACCGCAAGGCTCTCAAGCTGCAGTGCTGTTGCCTGAGGCTGCCAGGCTGCAGAGTGGTGCTGCAAAGGCTGACAGGCTGCAAGGCTGACAGGCTGCAAGGCTGCAGGACTGCAAGGCTGCAGGACTGCAAGGCTGCATGGCCTGCACGGCTGCAAGGCTGCATGGCTGCATGGCTGCATGGCTGCAAGGCTGCACGGCTGCATGGCTGCAAGGCTGCAAGGCTGTCTGAGCTGGAATTGCTGCAAATTGCTGCGCTGCTGGTGCAGCTGAGCTGTAATGGCAGTAATGGCTAAGCTGCTGCTGCTGCTGCTGAGCTGCCAGAGCTGCATTGCTGCTCCTGCCATGGCTGCAATGCCGCTGCCGCTACAGCTGAAGAGCTGGAAGGGCTGCATTGCCGAGCTGATGGCTTAACCAAACTTTAGGGTCTCTCTTTCTGAGGACGATGGATTTGAAGGCGGGAAACGGGGTATGGGACTGACCATCCTGATGAGTCTACAGTCTACAGCTCGGTTTATCATGTGCCCGGTCACCGAGCTTTATCGCTGCTGCACCTTCAACATATGTCGCGACCGTCCTGAAAAGTGCTCTTGCACAGCTTGACGTGTTTGTGTGCGGATGAATTTTGTGCGATCTTGCTGGTTGTGATCTAGCGTATATAGGTTTGTGGCAACTTGGACGTTACGGCCTGGCCGGGTCTGCATGAGGTCCGGTACACCAGCAGCCTGGAAATTTCAGCCTTGGGGCTTGACTAGATCAAAGTATATCTTGACACCAACCCACTTTTTTAACATCATCATACTTTTCTATCTTGAGCTATGCTTGTTGTTGGACTGCTTCCCAGCTGTATCTGTGGGTATCAAAAGTTGGATCTTGATGTGCAGTGGGAGAATGTGTTCACCATCATGGAAAGTGACATTGCCAACAAAAGCCCGAAAGGGCTTTGGAAGCAGCCTGAAACTGCCTGACTTCTGTGTTGACTACCAAGCACCCCAAGGGATACTCCTGGTCAGTGACCGAGGCACAGGCAAAACTTTCCTTGCAAATGTAGGCCGTTCTATACTCTGGATGTGCTGTCGTCTAGAAGTGCTGCTTCAATGGGCACACTCAGGCTGTCTGAGGCAAGGCTGCAGACATAATTGTGCCAGGCAACTTTAGCAGTGGCTTTGATCAGTCATTGTACAGTGTACTGCATACCAGTCTAGCATATGCTGCATGAACTGCAGTAAGTCTGCCAACTGCTACTTCAAAGGCCAGGCCTGGCTTGTGCTGCCCGTGTACACTCTGGCTTGGCAAAGGTGATACTATGCTGCTTGACACAGGTGCGTGCAGATAAACACATGTCCCCCAACACCAGCGAACAACTTCGCCGACCTATTGATCTGTGATGTTGCCTTCAGTCTCCAACAGCTCTGTGTCAGCCATGATGCTGCAAAGCACAGTCTTTTGTGCATCAGTGAGCTGAATATTCCTTTCTTTGTGGAGGCTCAAGAAAGGATGAAATAAAGGTGGAAGGGAGCAGAAAATTAAAACTTTGGAAGAAAACGGGAGGGGGGAGAAGGGCTCTAGAGAGGCTCAATTACACAGAGGCATACACCCTGTTCATGATGCATATCCTAGTGTCTAATGTCATCTGTGACTGTCAAGCTGAATGATGCATCAAACATTGCAGCAGGTGGCACCCGCAACGGGGTCTCACTCAGCACGGCTAGACCTGTGGACATCCTGCGCGATACTGTCACCATGAGCAAGTTGGCTGTGCAGCAACGCTTTACAAAAGCCATGAAGGCTGCTCCTTGCATACTCTGCATTGATGATGTAAGTGGCAGGACTGGCACCTTGGCCAACAGCCTGCATTTGCTTCACCTACATTATGAGCTGCTGTTATTGTTATATGACCAGCAGCTACAAAACCCAGATGTGCATGTACATGGCATGTGTGAGAGTCATTCTTCAGTCTGACAAATGCCAACAATTCAGACAGCCCAAGCTTGCAGAGTACCTGTGGAAGAATGGTGGTTTCTAGCAGATGCCTTTGCTATAGGATAACTTCATGACGCAGGGCATGCGCTCTCATGGATTACCAAAGAGTACAGTGTTTACAGGTAGAGTGGCTATGCTGTGACTCAGCGCCAGCATCTGACTCTACAGGCATAGCATCATGGAGGGCATCAGAACTTGGGTGCGATTCCATATACTCAGCACCAGGCTAGTGGGACAAGTTGTAGTATTGGCATCTACAAGGGAGCAGCAGCGCCTCAGCAAAGGATTCTGCTAGGACATCAAAAGGGTCAGTCATGACATGCTGACTCAGTGAGAAAGATGTTTTGCATTGCATGCAACTCACCGTTCAGTTCACAGCACAGTCATGCTTGGTTGTAGCCTTCCTCTGTTCTTACCATTCATCTTGCTGGCCAGCTATATCGTTTCAAGTGACAAATCTGTCTGACCTCCTGTCTAACAGCAAATGCGTGAGCAATGCCAAATGTGATGCAAATGGTACCTATCTCAAGACCAGACGAAACTGCTAGGTCTGCCATCTTCGAAGCAGCTCTAGGCACCCAGGCAGGAGAAATGAGTGAAGCTGTCTTTGAGGAGGCTGCAAAAAGGACTGAAGGGTTTGTGCAAGATGATGTGGCCAAGCCTGCAATTTAGTCAAATGGGCTAGCTGGCCCCAACGACTATAAATCCCTGACTGGCTAAGGAAGTTAGGAGCATTGCACAGAATTTGGTCGTTGACGCCACTGCCTCCAGGTACCTTGCCAGCTTATCATCACATGTTTGGCCCTATCGCCATTTGGTCAGACTGGTCCCGCAGTTGGCGGCTTCAAAGCACCCACGCAGGTGATGCTCACCTTACGCATAGGGTTTGTCTGAGGGCCATGCTGCGCCCATATGAACAGCGACTGCCAATGTGTGTTTGAGCGCAAGCCTCCTCAAGCTTACCCTGTTGCAATGATTGTCCACATGCATATGCACTGCTGTGCACATAGGCCTGACAGCCAAATTGGTGTCCAAGGCGCGCAGTAGTGCAAGGCTTGCACCATGCTATGCCGTACCAAGCTAGGATCACGTGTGTTGCAACTACCGGAGCAGACCATGCCTTTGCCTTGAAGTTTAGTTGCTGGTCCAGGCCGGTCATCAGCCTGTGTTGGAACCCTGTGCAAATGATGTGCCAGGAGCCATCCGCACCACAGCAGATGAGTTGTGGCAGCATGGTAGGCAAGAAGAAATTGTGCAGCCACAGCTCAATAAGGCTATGCTGGGACAGGCTTTGGCCAATGTTTTGCTTTTCACTGTTGAACGCTTGTTTGCCCCATTTGTATCTCCTAGGAGAGTTTCGAGTGAAGGACTGTAAGGACTGCTTGTGAAAATGTGTCCACTCTGTCAGCTCCAATCGATTACAATTGCGGGGATGCAATTGGCTAGTGGCCTCATGCAGTCACCGTTCAGAAAGTGGCAGCTCAAGCATCATATCTTCACAAGTGCTTCAGCAAGCAAGAAAGTCACATCTGCATAATGGTCTTCTGCACAACTGCATGCTGCAGTATGTGTATGTGTCACAGACAAAAAACGTAACACAAGAAAGGCTGTTCAAATAAAGTTTGAGTGAAGTCCACTGACACAACTGTCAAAACCAGCTGCCACTGAGCAACACAGCACCAAAGCCTGTCAGCTAAACGGTCTTATTCATCTGAAAATGGGGATGACTGATACCAGTCTTGATAGCAGAGCAGAAAACCTGCCTGCATCTGAGGCACAGCATGGTAGTTGTACTGACGTCATTTGGTAGATGTGAGCTTGTTGGAAAGAAGGATGTCTATGTCAAGGTCTTTCATAGCTTCAGAGTCCAAAGAGTCATCTGAATGTTCCCTCAAACTTGTAACTAAAGCTTGCAGACCATACGCTTCACATCTCTGATGCCCAACTGCAATCACTGCAATGTTGAGATCCTTCGCAACCTGCATTGCTGCTTGTCTTACCTGCCCAGTAATGTATAGATCCACATTGTGTTCTGACTTCATGCGCTGCAATAAATCATGATTAAATGCACCCATGACTGCCACAGTCCTGACATGAGGCACGCCATGAGCTTTGCTTGCGTCTGAGCCATCAAAGAGATGTTCCACATGGTGCCGGTACTTTCCATAAGGCTGACGGTGATCTAGACTTCCCACCATGCCTATGCATCTTTCGGTTCCCTTTCTATTTGTCCAATACACCTCTTGCAGAGGGTCCAGAAGCTGTAAATCAGCGGCAAGAGCGGGATTGAATCCCACTGTCATATTATTGTCGAAGTCATCGTGAGACCAGAGTATGTAGGAGTTTGGGAACGACCGGATGTGCAAGTCAAAGGGCCGGTGCATGAAAACAGCTTCATAGGATCTGTCTTTCAACTCTGGTGTGTCATCCGGTGGCTCTAGAGCAAACAGCATATGTTGCACATCTCGTTGCTTCTGTGTGTTGCTCTCGGGGGAATACAGCGAAGGGAAATTCTCGCGTAGTGGCAGTCTCCAAACAAACTTTAAGCGATCTGTTTTCGGCACGGCCCTTCCAAGTATTCTCGAAGACACTCGCTGCAAGACAGTGTCGATATGCACCATGCCACTGCAATCCAGCAATCGCACTCGCTGCAGTTCGTGTTCACTTGATGTTTTGGTGCAAACACGATGCCATGGCGGGATAATAAATGGACAATTTGCCGATGCAAGTTCTCCGGAACCTATTTAGGTCACGGAAACGCCGACCGGCGGACGTTGACTACGATCTTCCTGCTCTTCCTGATACCGGGACTCGGTTGCTTTGTATAATGGGTGGCATCAAGAAAAAGAAGGTCAAACGTGGCATCGAGCACCACAAACGTTCGTTGGAGGAAACGCTTGAGGCGCCAGAAACTTATGGAGTGAGGGTAAGCGAAGCAAGTCCGGACTGCCTTCGCCCCACCAATGCACGTTGTGTCAAAATCAAAAAGTACCAAACGTTCAATGTATATGCAGACAAAGACCAGGCCTGCAAAGCGACGAAAGGCAGCAGCCGCAGCAGCAGCGGACGAAGCTGCAGACAATGAAGAGGTAGGTGCTGTACACTTCTTCTGTACCACCTGCTCTTTTTGAGTCTGGAAGCTTGCAAAATATCGTTGCAGTGTCTTGTGCATTCGCCGTTATGTATGCGTCCGTGATGTCAATCAAATAGGCTGTGTCTGTGCAGGCGCTGTCTGAAGCTCTCAGTCACAAGGTCATGCGTGAAGCAAGAGCACAGCAGGATGAATTGGATGCAGAGGATATGCCAGAGGGTGCTATTCCACAGGTCTGCTGATGGACAACATGACAACAGTCTGAAACATGTCGATCGTATACATGCTGAACTGTATCAAGTCTTGCTGAATGCAACAATTATATGATGCGAAAGGCATTTTCCTGTTTCCTGCAGCTGCAAATGATTCATGCTTTTTTGCAGAGCTGCCCAATGTACTACAGCCGGTACTCATAGAACATTCCCATGTGTGGGTGGCAACAAAGCACCGCATATGCTGCAAGACAAGTACTCACTCATACCTCCTTTGGCATGTTTGTCCTGTTTTTCTTGGGTCAGTCTCTGCGCTCACTCTGGTTGTTGCAGGCAGGTCATCAAGCAGCTTCAACAGCGGTTGGCAGCGACAGTGATGATGGTGAGGACTTTGATCAATACAGTGACTTGGACGCGTTTGACACGGATGAAGTAGAGGTTTCACCTGACGATGAGCAAGCGCTTGCTGCTTTCATGGTAAGCTTATCTGCTGCATCGAGCCCACAGCGGTGTCACATGCAGTGCTGACATGAGCAGGCAGAGCTGCATTGCTGTGCTATGATTTGCATGCCATGATTGCAAGGCAGCTGCTCAAGCACCATGAAGTTGTCTTCAGACCTTGTCAACAAGTCATGTCAGCATTGACAGTCCCCTCATAGCTCTATTTCTTGTGTTATAAGACATGACACATAGCTGGCCATGCCTGAAATAGCAATGCTGAAATGGCTGGTTGCGGTGGCCCAGGAGGTACACATCATTTCAGCAAAACCGTGTGATACGGCTGAAAGCGATGTTGGCACACAGTGTCATGCAATATGCTGATTGATTTTACAAAGCAGAGTAAGCAGAGTAAGCTGGGTGGGGACAGATAAACACGGCTTATGTGGAATATTCCACATTCCCAAGACTGCTTTGTATGTTTGTTCTTGCATACAAATGTAGTGGAACCTCTGCCTGCAATTCACTGTCATCTATCGTCCAACCAGCGTTCAAACATCAGCCTACTTGCCTGGTCTCACTTTTGACTCTGTGCATGCAGGCCCCTCATGCGAATGGCTTTCAGCAGCGCACTTTGGCGGACATCATTTTGCAGAAGATTCAGGACAAGGAGCGAGCCCAGGGTCAAGCCTCCACCTCAGGGTATGCACCTCTGCACTGCATAATACTCATTGTGACCAGGCTCAGGCAAAACATTGTGAGTCAAGAGTGTACAGCTCTGAGTCAAGAGTGAACAGCTGTGATCTCGAAGCACCATTTGCTGATGTTCCAGGGCTCATGCATGACGGTACAACTGAATCAAGTGTAGCAGCGGTCTAATGTGTACAGAGGGCCAGGCTATTTGACTGGGCTCTACTGAATGGCAGACTCGCTAGACTAACCGAATCTTGTATAGATTGGCAGCCCTCGCTCTCTATCTGGGGCTATCATGAACAAGCTCGACATTAGCCAACATAGTGTGACTGTCACATTGTCTTATTGTTGCAAAAACTGCATCAAACAAGCATTGTTGGATGCCTCCATCTCTGTTTTGTGTGCTGTGTAGATATGCATGCTGATGTTACCAGCAGGACCACCTTTTATTGTCTAGTCAGTCATTGCATGTGTGTCTTCCCCTAGGGTCAGGTAAGTACAGTCCTGACTGTTCTACCTTCCATGCTGCACAGCATTCTTGCTTTGGATCACAAAGGTGACACAGATGTGATGTGTGGTCTCATACAGCCCATTTTCAGACTTGGCAAATCACACATCTGGCCATCAGGGCTAGATGCAATACAATGTGAATAAAGAACTACAGCGTGATGCGTGTCAACAGCACTGACCATCCCCAAAGTCTTTGGTCTGTCATCCTGATGCTATTGACATGGGATGTTATGTCACAGGCTAGATGGAGGTGCTATCATTCCTCAAGGGCTAGACCCCAAGGTGGTGGAGGTCTACCAAGCAGTGGGCAAGATCATGAGCAGATTCACAGCTGGCAAGGTGCCCAAGGCCTTCAAAGTCATTCCCAACCTGCAAAACTGGGAGGAGATCCTGTTTCTGACAGACCCAGAGAAATGGAGCCCTCACGCTGTGTACCAAGCCACACGCCTGTTCATTTCTAACCTCAATGCCAAAATGGTGAGAACCATATTTGAAGCCTGTCATCGGCCACCCACCTGTTCATTGCCAAGCTTGATGCCAAAAGGGCACAAAAAAGTGATCAAGGCTGTCAACAGCAGTACAGCTTGGCCGGTGGCTTCAGCCTGACAGAGCAATACAAGCAGCATCGCTTGCTGCCGCAGCGGCGATTGCTTTGTGTCGGTGGTTTGATGTATGATGCTGCACCAGTTCATGCGAAAGACGTCATGTACACATTGTAGCGCATTCTGGGTCATGTGCTGTTCAGTGCAACAGTCCATATTGCTTCATGGTCACGCTTGCAATTTGCAGTGTGCAATGAGGGCAGCGCAGACTTTTGCCTGGTGACGCTGAATGCTAGTTTTTGTTCTGTTCCATTTGCAGGCCCAGAGGTTCCTTGCTTTGGTGCTGCTGCCCAAGGTACGGCAGGACATAGAAGACAACAAGCGGTGTCATTTTGCCTTGTTCCAAGCTATGAAAAAGGCTACCTACAAGCCAGATGCCTTCTTCAAGGTAACTCCCCCCCCCTACCTGCATGCATTGCCTTTCAATGCACTCTTGCAGCCTCATTGAATTTGTCCATGTTCATTTATGTTAGATTGGCTGCCACTGGGGCTGCTGTGGGGGTCAATGTGGATGCTGTGGGGGTCAGCCAGGATGCTGTTGGTGTCGTGTGGGATGTAGCAAAAGACTCTCAATCTGGCATTGCTTTCATCTGAGTGCAATTCACACAGTGCGTTGTTTCTGTGACTTCCACGCTACGCTGTTTGCTGACTGTTGCGCTGTGCGTCACAGGGTTTGTTGCTGCCATTGTGCCAGTCTGGGGACTGCAATCTGAGGGAGGCAGTCATTGTGAGCAGTGTGCTGAAGCGTGTCTCTCTGCCGGTGCTGCACTCGGCCGCGGCCTTGCTGCGCATTGCTGACATGGCATACTCTGGCACCAACAGCTTCTTCATCAGAGTCCTGCTGGACAAGAAATATGCCCTGCCTTACAGAGTGGTAAGGATCCTGTCTTGTGCTTGTACTGCTGTGCCCCAGCCTGCCCTGCCCTGCTCCTAAGCTGCGCTGCCCTGCCCTGCTCCTAAGCTGCGCTGCTCTGCCCTGCCCTGCCCTGCCCTGCCCTGCCCTGCCCTGCCCTGCCCTGCC
>JAABUP010005285.1_pt1 | contig 19837 bp, 18 predicted proteins | sample 5559201 | NCBI WGS metagenome assembly JAABUP01 (sample SAMN10711887, study PRJNA513373) | rock metagenome | isolation source: Antarctica rocks | place: Antarctica
AAAGAAGAGCTTCATACAGAAGTGAAAAGATAATGTGCTTTAGTCTTAGAGTCTTAGTAAGCAACTAGATCATAAGACCTTAGTATGAGTTCAACTCATGACAATTATTTCTTTCTTTATAGCCTTCATTATAGCCTTCATAGTCTTCATTATTTCTTTCTTCATAGTCTTCACTATAGTCTTTCTTCATAGCCTTCATTATTTCTTTCTTCATAGCCTCTGTTATAGTCTTTATAGTCTTCATTGTTTCTTTCTTCATAGCCTTCACTATAGTCTTTTCTTCATTATTTCTTTCTTTATAGCCTTTATTATAGTCTTCATAGTCTTCATTGTTTCTTTCTTCATAGCCTTCACTATAGTCTTTCTTCATAGTCTTTATTATTTCTTTCTTCATAGCCTTCATTATTTCTTTCTTTATAGTCTTTGTCATAGTCTTTCTTCATAGTCTTTGTCATAGCCTTCATCATAATCTTTTCTCTATTATTTCTTCTCTTATAGCCTTCATTATAACCTTTATAGTCTTCATTGTTTCTTTCTCTATAGCCTTCATCATAGTTCTGTCTAGATGACTAGTATGTACAGTGAGTAGTTTCATGAGACTGACTGAAGTGTGAATACTAGTAAAATTGGCCTGCAGAAGGCTCATGTGTGTAGTATTGAGGCAATTATTTGTAGGTTGCATTTTTAAACTGATTTTAGTGTAATTGAGGTGTTCTGTGAAGAGGTAGTAATCTATAAAAAGTTAAATCTCACTATAATCAATAGAACTGCATTATACTCATGTAATATATAAATGAGAACGTTGACCTCTGCTAAACCATGTATTTTGAACTCAGGCCCTCTACAACTGACCATTAGTAAGTGAAGTGACTAGGTCAGAAAAGGTTGATGAGTCTGAGGTTCTGAGATAAGAACAAACCTGCACAAGAGTTGCTTACATAACATAACCCATTTTTCATGCTGTTTTGTTTGAATTTCATTGAGCACAAACTCATCAATTCATGAGTCAGAAGAATGCGCATAGGCTGACTGTCAGTTCAGGTTGAATCAAGTAAGGCACATAGAACTCAAATCATATAAGATTTCAGTTTGAGGTGAGTTTTCAATTGCAGTTTAATGTTGAAATTGACGCTCACATATGCTCTTAATATTGGTTACATGATAAGTACAGTGTATAGTTTAAATTATTGACAACTAACTAATCAGCACATGTTCAACTATTTACATCTTAACTTTCAATATATATATCTTCTTATATATTTTATGTATTATGAATTATCTTATTTTACACTTAATTCAATTACAATGATTCAATCTTGTTGAACAGAAAGACATCAAGTCATTGATATAATGACCTTTATGAAACAACTGTTCTTTTTCTTTTAACTAGAATGCAGAGTCTGCATCAACAGCATGACTTTTGTGTGAGCTGACTAAGCAGCGTCACGTGACATGACAAGTTTCAATGCTAGGTCAGAATAGAACTGAAATCCTTTGCAAAGCCTTCTTATTTCAACACTTTCTCTCAGTTTTAGATGATCTGAATATTCATTCACTAGCCAGTATAAAGTTCTTTAATCTCACTAGAAAGTGAGCTCAACAGCAAGGTGGTGAGGATGTGAAGAAGGCTGCAACAGTGAGGTAAGAAAGTGAGAATGTAAAAGGTGACAAAGAAAAAAAAGGTCAATGACAACAAGGTTCAAATGCGCATCAAAGACAGGTCATTAATTAAATATAAGACCTGACTGAATAAGAAAACAGCTAAACTTGACAGCAGACAGAGCCTTAGTAAGCCCATCTGCTGCTTGCTTAATGATAGATACAAATTCAAAGTCAACAAGGTGACAATCAACAGCTTCACAAACAAAGTGATATTGTATGTTAATGTGCTTGATATGAGCATAAAACTCAGGGTTTCTAGCTAGGTTCATAGCTCTGTTGTTGTCAGCTCAAATGATGACAACATTGTTGTCATGAAAATAGCCAATTTCATTAAGAAAACAGCATAGCCAAATGGCTTTCTTCATAGCTTGCATTTCAACCATGTACTCAGCCTTCATTGAGAATAAAGCAATGAATTGCTGACGTTTAGAACATCAGTTAATGAAACCTTCATATAGAAGAAAGAGGTAAGCCTCAGTGAACTTTCTGATGTTGTGACAGTCATCTCAGTTAGCATTGGTATAGCTGATGAGGCTGTTGTCAGTGATGTCATAGATGACATCAAGATTCATAGTGCTGGCAAGATACTTAAAGATCCGCTTAACAGTGTTGTAGTGTGATGTGTTAAAGTTCTGAGTGAACTGACTAACAGTAGAGACAGTGAAGGTGATGTCAGAACATGTCTGTAACATAATGTACATTAGCAATCTGACTGCTTTCTGATACTGTCAAATGACAGTGATGTCAGCCTGAGTGATAGACTCCTTCATAAGTACTGCATCAGAATTCATAAAAGTGTCAACAGAAACAGCCTGCAACTGCTGAAAGGTCTGAAGAACCTTGTTGATGTAAGCTGTTTGAGTAAGACAGATTGTGTGTTCAGTGCAGTTTTGTTTCACTTTCATGTCTAAATAGTAGGACACGGGATTGAGATCTGACATCTTGAATGTGTCATTAAGACATTGTTTAATGTTCTGAATAGCTGACTTATCCTTTTCAACAAGCAGAAAGTTGTTGACATAGACAGTGATGATGACACCGTTTCATACAAACATGCTATGATCAAAATCAAGTCAACAAAAACCAAGAGACATGAGAAGATCATGTAAAGTCTTATACCACAGATGAGGTGCTTGCTTCAGGTCATAGAGGGCCTTATTCAGCAAAGCAACCTTGTCAGATAGCTCATAGCTGTGAGGTAACTCAATGTAAACAATCTGATCAATAAAGCCATAAAGGAACACAGTAGTGACATTCATTTGATCCACTTCAAGATCATAATGTGCTGTAAGGACAAAGAGGGTCTTATACATCTGCAGCTTGACAACAGACACAAAGATTTGATCATAGTCTATGTCAAACTGCTGTTCATAGCCTTTGACAACTCAGTGAGCCTTATAGCAACTAACCTGACCATGAGTGTCACGCTTGACCTTGTAAACCCAGTGTTCTTTAAGGACATGCTGATTCAACAACATGTTGACAATGTCTCACATGTTATTATTCTTCAGTGACTGAATTTCATTCTTCATAGCCGTCTTTCATTTATCACACAGAGGTGACTTCACAGCCTGCTTATATGTGGTTGATTTGATGATGTTGTCAATAGAAATCACAGTATATGCATATGAAACGTGTGCATCAGACTCATCAACAACTGAGTGACCACAAAGGTTGTAGCATAATACAGCTGAGGCTGAAGAGTTCAATGAACCAAGCTCATCTGAGGCTGAAGGGTTCAATGAATCAAGCTCATCTGAATCAGACAACTTGTCTAGAACTTGCAAGTCTGAACTCATGAGTTCAGACTGATGATGTGAAGAGGTAGATGCTTCTTCTGAAATGAAAGAAGACAAAGAATTTAATCACTGTAATAGCAAGAATTAAAGCAGCGATGTAGCTGGTGCAGACACTTTCTCTGAAACAAAAGAAGATTGTGACAACAAGAATGAGAACACAGAAGAAAGGTCAACAGCATGATTGTTAGTGTTAGTTGTCTTCTTCTTGCTGTGAACCTCTATGTTAGCTATGTTTTCATAAGCAGTAATGCCCTCATCAACAAAGCAGTTATGAGACTCTAGAACCTGTTCTGATTCAGAGTCTCAAACACAGAAGATTGAGCTTTCTTTCATGCTTAAATAGTGGCATTTGAGGCTGCAGTCCTCAAACTTGACTCTTTGCTGACATTGTTCCTTAAAAATGTGTGCTCAAGCAATGATATCAAAGACACAAAGACTTGAGAGGTCAGGAATGTTGTCTGTTCATGCTTCATAGAGTGTCATGTTGAGTACTCAAGTAGAAGATCAGTTCTTGATATAAACTGCAGTTTTAATGGCTTCTGATTAAAGGTGTGAGTTCAGGCCAAAGTCTTTGAGCATAGCTTGTGCGGGTTCACAAATAGTGCGATTTAGCTGCTCAGAAACGCCGTTTTCTTCAGATGAATAGAGCGTGATAGATTCTCAGATGATGTTGTTGACTGTAAACCAGTTCTTCAAGACAAGATACTCACACTTAAAGTCAGTGCAAAGGCATTCTAGAGAATAGTCAGAACAGTCAGTCTTCATCAATGCAACAAAGTCCTTAATATGCTTGGCTGTCTTACCTTTGATTTTCATGAAAAACATTCAGGTAAACCTTGTGAAGTTGTCAGTAAGGATAACAAACCATCTTGAATTGTCATAGGCAGTGGGCGTTATGGATTCAACAACATTCAAATGAATAAGATCTAATGATTGAGTCACTCACTCAATAAAAGCATTGTAAGAGCAACAAGTCTGCTTGACTTTCATGCACAGTTCACAGACATCATGTCATTGAGAAAGATTCTTAAGATTTATGCTGTTGACAATCTTAAACAGACACTTGATGTTTGTATGGTCTAAATGGCTCAAGTGTTGATGTCACATATCAAATGATACCTTGAACTCACAATTAGCTGCAAAGGCATGAGACTGAGGTGTATCATCAAGATGTAGCTGAAAAATCCTGTTGACCTCAGAAGCATATTCAATGACATTGTTTTTGTGACATAAGGTGCAGTCACGCATGTCAAAAGAGATATCATCAACGCACATGCAACAGTCAAAAACAAGGTTTGCAGAGGAATCAGAAGCATGCATAACGTCTTTGAGGATAACCTCTTGTATGCCACCATCAGAATGAACTAAACATAGTGAAACCATGCTTTTTTCAATGATCTGAGCAGGTTCATTAGCCATTTTAAGAGACCTAGAAATAGGCTCATAGATAAGAAAGAATTTGCGTGTAGAACACAAGTGATCAGAGACTTCAGTATCAACAATTCACACACTCATAAGGTGTGATTCTATGACAAACATAAAGCTGAGTGTTGTGGCATTGTCATCAGTCTTATTGAAGGTTAATTTGACATTGTTGAAGAACTTGTCTGAGAACTTGCTTGAGAACTTGTCTGATGACGACAATTTGCCCTTCTTCTTTGCAGCTCAAGCTGCATTGAGTTTCTTCTTCTTATGAGGGTATTTGACAAAGCACATGGGTTTCTCATGATCAGTCTTCTTACAGTGCAAACACTGAAGCAACAACAACGCCAATTTTGATTTGTCATGAAAGGCCATTGCAATGAAGCTCTTATTATTCTTCATTCTAGCCTCATCAATCAACTCAGCAGTTAAGAAATCAAAAGTAGAAGTTGTAACGTGAATGAACTGACATTTAGTCATGACAAAGACATTGAATGTGAATTCAAGGTTGTTAAGAAGAACAGTGAGTATAACCCAGTCTGAAAAGATAGAATTCATCTCTTACAAACATTGTGATGAAGTCTTTAGCTGATCAACATAGTTCTCAATGAACTTAGACAAATTATAGTGATGACTTAAAAGTGTCATGAACATAAGGTATCTGGTGTTAAAGCCCTGAACCTTGTACAACTCCTTGAGCTTCAACCACATCTGATGTGCAGAAAGGTCTTGAATGAACTTCTTAAGATCATTTTGACATGACAGTGCTATAGTAGCACATGCTCTGTCATTCTCTTTACTTCAGACAATGTATTCAGATGAGAACTTCAAGTTCAAAGTGTCAACATCATTAAGTTTAACAACTGGTTCAGAAGATGTACCTGAAACAACAGCTTATAGATCTTTGTTCATAAGAACAAACTTGATGTTAATGGTTCATGAGGCATAGTTACTAGCGTCAGCAAGACAAGAAAAGTTGAAAATGCTGTTTAAGAAAGTCATGATTATGTGGGTTGTCAAGAACAAACATCAAAACACAAAGACTATTGAAAAAGAAAAGAGATGTCAATCAAGAATATCATAATGACAAGTCATTTAAGAATATTAAAACAACAAAGATGTTGTTTGAGAAAGCACTTAAGTAAGCTATTAAAACAATGAGTCATTCAAGAAAGCACTCAGGTGAGCTATTGAAATGATGAAAATGTCAAAATCAAGAATATCAAGTAACAACAAAAAGGGGTCATTTAAGAAAGCACTCAGGTAGGCTATTGAAATGACAAAAGATGCTGTCAAAAGACAGCAACAGTGAGGTCAATGAATGACTGACTAATGTCTTGAGGTATGAAGGTAAAATGTCAAGCTCATAACCTGTTGAACAGAAAGATGTTGAGTCATTGATATAATGACCTCTATAGAACAACTGTTCTTTTTCTTTTAACTAGGATGCAGAGTCTGCATCGACAGCATGACTTTTGTGTGGGCTGACTAAGCAGCGTCATGTGACACGGCAAGTTGTTCCGGCGCTAGGTCAGAATAGGACTGAAATCCCCCGCGAAGCCTCCTTATTCCAACAAATCTTCACCCTCACAGCGATGCTGAATATATTGCGGTACCTTCGGTAAGGAATGATATTGAATCACACTAAACCTATAATTATACTAAAACACCTGCTATGAGGTGACTGCGCAGAGGGAAGCAGGCAAGCTGAGGACGAAAATTGCCATACCGAGCAATTCTCTCCACCTCGCGAGGCCCACCATATAAGGCAAAGCCAATAATGGGTCAATGGAGGAGTTGCGCGGGGTGGGCTCTGTAGTCAAGTCATGATACATCATTGATCCTTACCTTGCACTCACACGCTGCAGAAGTAGATGAAATTCTCCTACTATTACATGCTATCCTCTCGAGACTTGACACGGAGTCTTCAGCAGACCAACGCAAGTGCATGAGTCTGGTCACTCTTTTCCGTAAGTCTAGAGAAACACTGAAAATGGATGCTTACAAGCTTTCTGAGCCAATGCTGCTTCAAAGAATTTACTTGAGTTGACTTTCTTGCCGTTTCATCCCTTCAAACATTTTTGAAAATCTTCAGTCTTTCACAAAGCCGTGGCCGAGAAGGTCGGCACACCGACTCCAGCGAACAGCCGGAAAGACCAAAAATCGGTGCCTCTTCCTCAGGCCTATTTTCTCCTTCAAGCCTCAAGGATTGCGTCCCACCACGTCATCATCCTTGTCGCGGACAGTTCTGATGCCAGTTGCTTCACCAGTGTCCACGCCGCGCTTATTGCTGCTGGTGCTTTCACGACTGTGATTGGGCTAAAGCAACAGGCGATGTTTGCTGCTGTGGGGGGGACAAGAGCGGCAAAGGCCTCGTTACCGACCACCAGTTCGAGGGCGCACGCTCGAAGCTTTTTGACTCGATTCATCTTCCTGCTGGCCAGTACGTCGAGACTCTCCGCAAGAGCAGCCGCGTCCTCCGCTGGGTGCGTGAGGTACTCGGTCATTTGAAGGCTATTGGTGCTGTTGATAAAGCTGTTGCGCTTGCAAAAGACGGCTGTGGTGTTAGACGGGATGCAGTTTGCCGATTAAGATAGCATTACTGCGGTCGAGTCATATGGTGTCGTGACAGTGAGCAAGAATGATTCGCCGAAGAGTTCAAAGAAGAACATTAAGATAGCCAAGGATGCGAAGGGTTTTGTCGGTGTATGTGTCTACAACATTAGCTGGAAGAGAGAAACGGATGGCTCGACAACTATATCGGTATGAGTGGACGGATGCATGTGTAATGAAGACTTCCTATCATTCTTCGCCCCTCTTTAGCAATATAAATATACCACACGCCATACTTGTCAACCAGCCTCCGCAGCAGTACCATCAAATGACCCCTGACTGTTTTGCAAGCGCTACTAATACGTGTGATGATATAGCTCATAATGAAGATGAATCAATCACGAAGTTGCACAGCAGATCCGCAATCACGTAAGGTTTTTCCTCCATAGGATAGTGACCTGCATGCGGAATCCACGATCCATTTGGGCATCTGACCAGTGTCTTGGAGGGAAAGGTAAGGACAAGAACCTCCTTAAATTCCTTCAATAGAGGATCATCTTCTCCGAAAGCTACCAGCACCTTCGGCATCGAATTCTTACTCTGAGAAGACGAGGACGCAGCCCACCATTCCCGAATATCCACATTTCGCTCGGCGAGCGCGGCCTGGGCGTTGATGTTTGTGAAGTTCCACGGGTTCAGGAGCCCTTCGATCAAACACCACCAGTACGTGGAACGAAGAGATAGAATAGTATCAGGAATCCCCGGAACGATGTGCGCGAATCTAGTCACGCTCGCTTTCGTGGCGACGCCGGCGGAGTAAGGCGCCGAGTAGCCGGAGATGATGGTGCTCGTGGCGGAGGGGCACATGAATCGCATGACGCCCCATTCGGGGAGATAGCCATCGAAGATGCCCGTGCTAAAAAACCAAATTTGGTAAAGGAGGTAATAGTGGAGGCTGATGTCCGTTGGGCGCGGCGGGAAAAAGGTGTTGAGAAGGAAGATTCCCGAACATGTTCCCATAGGAAACTGAGGTATCGTGCATAACGCCACACACCTGTTTCAAGCAAGAAAGTTCATCATCGAGTCAAATATCAGAAGTCAAAGTCTGCCCGGGGACTAGAAAGGGAAGGAGGACAGGATCGGAAGGTGTCAGTGGACTTACCCTCCCCAATCATGCGCAGCAACATAGCAGTCCGAGATGTTGAAGTGGTCAATGCAAGCTGTTAGAGTCCGCATGTGGAGCTCAAATGAGATGGAAGACCCGGACAAGGGCTTGTCGCTAGCACCATGTCCCAGCCAGTCAATGGCGTAAACTTCGTGACCGCCCTTGACCAGCGCAGGTATGATCTGGTCGACAGGACAACCCATTAACAAGACAGCTCACCACGCCAGAAATTCCGCAAAACCAGGCAGCGTCTCACATTTCTCCATACGAACGACCAACTCGGATTGCCATGGAGTAGTACAATCGTCTTCCCTGACCGCATCGCAGCGTTGTCTGGCACCTCGTGCACAACACTGACCATGGCACCACAGACAAGGACTTCTTCTCTGTGCGGCTTCCACGCGAGATTGGCGAGCCACCCCTTGCCCTCCTCATCCTTCAGGACCTGATCAAGCTGAAACGAAAATGTGCCGTCTAATTGCTGTGCAGCTTGCTGCTCTTCTTGCTCTCGATACGATGCTGTTAGGCGAATTAATCGTGCCCGACCATTAGTGGTCAGAAGAAGTTTGCTCTGCGATAACGTTATCGGCAGGACTGACAGAAACTTCACGAAGACGTAGATGGGGAAGAGGTAACAGGCCAAAACAAAACGTATGAGCGTAATATCTAGGGCCCTAGAGACGATCTTGAACCATGGACGAAGAATGTAATCGTGGGGCGATGGTTTGAGCTCCGTTTCCCGCATTCCGTTTGCATCCATAGCTAACGATCAGGAAAGTCTTGGAAGTTGCGGCACTGAAGATAGTCCAAAACAGAAATCAGAAGTCAGAAGTCAGACACATTCAGAGGCTCAAAAGACAAAGATATCGGCCCGCTGATCCGGAAGGAAGAGAACATCAAGCTGGTATACAACCATCACAAAGGTACCAATTGAAAGTGAAAGTCGGGTCTACGTCGGAATCACATGCGTGCCTGGGAAAGATAGCTGAGAACCATTCGGCTGGCTTGGGTTACCGGGTACCTTATCCGAATGCTCCCGGCTGTTCCGGACTGAGCGATAGACGCAATTGAAGGTTATCAGAACTCACTATCAGGTGTCACCACCACTAAAAACTCCCTTGGATTCTCTCTTTTCCTCTGGCATATGTCAAAGTCAAGGATAATGATACGTTCCTCTGAAATGCTTCATGCCATCTTTCACTCCTGCAGTCGCAATTGCAATTGCAATTGGCCCAACAATCCTTATCGCGCTTTACAGCCTCGCTTCCGGTTTCCTTTTTGACATGTGTCAAACTCAAAGACAACGATAGCCTCAACGTTATCTCTCACGGTTGTGAGGTGTATCATATATTACATATGAGGCAAGTAACCGTCTCGGGTGAAATCCTCAAACATACATCTTTGAGAACGGCCATTGCGTTTTGTATTTGATCATATCGGCATCTGCGCCACGATGTTGAAGCTCTCCCCATCAGTCCTTGCTGAGGACGTCACATATTATCCCATTTCGTATCTGCTCAACTATCTTTTCGAGCTCTTCCAGAAGATCATCATATACCTATTCTCTCCCAACCCGCCTAGACCAGACCAGCAACTCAACGGCCCGCGCATTGCTGTCATCGGCGCTGGCGTTACTGGCGTGTCAGCAGCTGCTCACTGCGTCAGTCACGGTTGCGATGTGGTGCTCTTCGAATCTCGCCCTCGTGAGAACCTCGGCGGTATATGGTCTCGCGTGAATTCCACCTCAAGTCTGCAGATATACAGCGTCATGTATCGCTTCCACCCGTCAGTCACATGGCATAAGGGTTTCCCCAGCCGTGGACGCATACTGGAAGAGGTGGAGAAGTTGTGGCACCGATATCACCTCGCCCCAAAGACTCGCTTCGATACAGCCGTGACTTCGGTGAGTCGGGCAAATGACGGCAAATGGATTGTTAAGGGTGAGAGGCAAGATTTTGGCGCCTTTGATGGCATCATTGCTTCAATTGGTACTTGTGGGGAGCCCAGCATGCCTCATTTACCAGGGCAAGAACAGTACGAAGGCCAGATCTGCCATTCGTCCAGATTGGACGGGGTCGACGTTCGAGGAAAAAATGTGGTCATCGTGGGAGGTGGAGCAAGCGCCATCGAGGCAGTCGAATACGCAGTCGCTGGGCAAGCAGAACGCGTCGATATCCTTTCGCGCGTAAGTAGACAGTCTGCTCAGTTTCACTCATTCAGCTTTCCTTTCAATCAAAATAAATTCAAACTTTTCTGCAATTGAGTTAACGACGGTGTCATGTAGTCTGACAAATGGATCTTACCGCGCAACATAGTCGTCGACGCGTTGCTCAGCCTCAATGTCTTCGGTTATGAGACTTTCCTGTCTTTTATCCCTGAATTCATCCTTCGCCATTTCTTCTACCGTGACCTCGCCGATCTTGCACCCGCTCACAAAGGTCTCTTCACCGCCACCCCAATGTGCAACGATCAGATCCTAGACCAGATCCGAGCCGGTAAGGCCCGCTGGCTACGTGGAGATATTGAAGAGTTTGGGAGGACAGGAATGCAATTCAACCATCGCGAGCAAGGTGTTCCTGCCGGTGGACCCGGTAAGAGAATGTTGGTGAAGGGAGATATCTTCGTGTACGCGACCGGATTCAAGCGCCCGGACGCTCACTTCTTGCCTGACGCCGTCTTTGAACCGCCCTATGCGCCCCCAGCCTGGTATCTGCAGACGTTCCCGCCGGAATATGCGGAAATCTGCGCCATCAATAGCATGTACGTCAATGCCTTGGGAACCGTCGGACACGCGCACATTGGCATCTATACCCGGATTCTCCTCATGTTCCTGCTCGAAGTTCAAACAAAGCCGAGTTCAAAACAGATGAAGAGATGGATCGACATTACGAGATGGATTAAACATAGAGCACCGAGTGCTGCGTTTGATTTTTTCACATATAGTGAGATGATGCTATGGATGGTGGAGTGTGTAGCGTCGAAACCGAGTAGATGGAAGTGGCTTAGTTTTGTGTTTTTGGGATGGGGTAAGGCCGTGCACAGTAAGAAGCTGATAAGTGGTATTTAACAGTGCTTGCATCTTATTCGAGGATAGTTTTCGGATTCGGAGAGGTAGCTATCACTATTAGTCCGGCAGTAACTCGTGTTACAATGTATTCAGGGGATCCTAGAAGTCTTGCACCAATGCCCAGCACGTCTTCTACTGCTGAAGGCTTCGGCGTAATGCGTTGACAATCAATCAAATCGTGCATTGACAAGGAAAAAGTCGTCTGCGTCATATCCAAATTTCTCGGGAAGTTCTTCGGACATCCACTAAGAGGGGTCTCTGTGTAGCGTGTTAAAGAGCACCTCAGTAATGTCGTAGTAGGTAGCGCACGCCGTCCCCGGAGACTGCGCGCCTTAGTCATCCAGGGATGGTATAATCGCATGGTGTTTTTGTTTTGTCTGCGACACAGATCTCGGCCTTTGCCCTATGCTTGACCAAGCTCTAATCGAAGATCGTCGTCTATCCTTTGCTCTCTACGATCGCGCCCGTCAACGTCTGAGCGTTCGCAAGTGCCGGGCCAGGTTCGATCGCTCTCGCATCAACAACCTCCTGACCTGAACTGTAATCGCGCTTGACGTAGGGCTGTGTCAATATCGGAACGGATGCCTGCGTAATAGATGTGCCGGACTCTGCGCCGCTGCCCATCGCTCCCACGAGTGTACCTCTGATATTGGCTGAGCACTTTGCTTAAAGAGAGGACGTGGTCCGTAAACATCGTTCGACATCGCACCAAGTAGCGGGGAACACATTCAAGTTTTTATGGATTCGCGAGGTCGTCTTCTCAGGAAGCTCATCTGAATGCCCCAGATATGGTTCGGGTGTGGAGGGCTTGTGCCTCACCAGCGGCAACGTTGTTTGAGAATCCAAGTTCTTCGGAACCGCATCAGAGAAGCTGGGCTTCAAGGGAAGGTTACGCCAGCGTTCCTCATCGCGTGGAAATTACGGACCCCAATCTCTTTTGGTCTCGTATGAGATAATTGCGGTGAAGATTAGAGCCGGGGTTCCAGCCAAGTACAGGCACGGGAAGAGAACATTCTGCATGAAACAGTGACGGGTGGATTGCTGGACATCCTCGTTCAATGGGACTCGAGCGTTCTTTTGGGAAGCTAGCTCCGCACGAAGCACTTCGTTTCGAAGATCGGGGTGCTGTGAAGGTATCTGTCAGGGTTCCGTCCAAAGCTTCCTGTACTGCGTAGATGATGACCAGTCCCTTTTGAAAATGATTCTCGACGTCTCTTTTTATCAGTCCAATCAATCTCCACGGGTTTACTGTTGAGAATGAAAGTCGCCATCTCTACCGACAGGAATCCCGCTTATGCCGTCAACTCAAGTTTTGATGCCAGAAGCATTTTCTTTCTATCTGAATCCGCAGCCGCTTCAAATGAGGTCGCATGGTTCGCGGTCGTAGTGTCCTCAAGGTGAGTGATGCAAGTGCCCGGACAGACAAGCTTCAGAAAGCAGAAGTGCATCGCGCTTCGTTACTACATGGCCATGATACGTGTGCTGGAGCGGGATCTTGACAGAGTTCATCGTGAAAACCGTTTCCGACTGTGCGGACGTCGTAGGATTTCGAATGTTGTGAGGCTGGATAGGCTGGCCGTCGGGTTGGGTTGGATCGGGGCGAGGCACATAGGACCCAGACCATATGGGGTTTCAGATTGGGGTGAGTTTTCCAAATGCGGTTAAATTCACTACCGGTTTGATCTGATTTCTGTGATGTAACCCAACAGGGATCTTAGTCACAGTGGTGCTCTGCATAATCAGCTGCATTAAGACTTTATACAGTAGTATAACTCTTATGCATGCATATTAGCGTGAATAATGCAGTATACAGTCACATATATCTGCATAAAATTGTCTTGACAGATTGAGTCAACCCATCAGATTGAATCTCTGAACCCTATCTCAGTTCAAACTGACTTGACAGAACCTGAATATCCAGCAATCTGACCCGCATCAGGGCCCCGAACCTAACCCAACCGGGTCAACCCAATCCGTGCGGCCAGCCTAGGGCTGGATGAGCTCTGAGAGGCTGGTCGTTCCGGTAGCCAGCGGGCCCTTTCCTATAACCAACAAAAAAAGACGACGAACGAACTGATCAGAGGATTTTCTAGGGCGTCTAATGTATTTGCAAATACGCTGCTTTCTCCAGTGTACTAGGTGATAGACCAGTAATTGCATTTGTTATATTTGTAAGTGTTGGATACCTACTGATGGATCGCCTTTATATCGCCTTCAAATCGCATCTAGGTAGTCTTCAGATCGCCCTTCCATTGGGCAATGCGCCATCACCTCACTCCCCGCCAGGTATCGCGATCCGCACACCGGACCGCCGTATCTCAACGCCTATGTACGAAGGCTATAAACAAAATTTCCCGCCACCCCAAGACTTTCCGACTTGTAGTAGTAAAAGGGCTAAGAACGGCTCAAATCGCTGTGACTGTTAGCAGATATACAGTAAATGTCTCAATGCCTAACACCGAGCTCTGAACTTTCTGATTCTGCCTCAGAATATCAGTTGTTGACGTTGTTGTTGTTGTTCTGGTAGCTAGCATAAAGTGGTGCGGTGGCGGGAAATTTTGTTTATAGCCTTCGTACAAGGAGATCCAGAGACCGCAAGCTGGGGATTACTTGTGGAGTAATTTGCTGCGATGTTACGTCTGGCCGGTTGTGATAGCGGCGGGGAGCGTGCTGGTACGGAGAGGTTGACATCAAGCGGGATTGTTAGAATCGTGGTGCGGCGATGAGAATTGAGTATCAATGAAGAGCTTGTAGAGCGCAATAAAAGGTTACCCTGTTACTGAAATGATATGACCATAAGCACATTTTGAGTTGAGTATGTATGAGTTGCATCCCCGTACAACGTGACAAATCCGAACTCCTATCCCTTCTCAGTTCCTCTCTTTCTCCGCCCCACCGCCCCGGTCCCTCCCATTTATGGTCTTTTAGCGCCTAGTCATCCAGCCTCAAACAAGGGGTGCCGTTGGGGAAACTCGACGCCGCACCTGGATCATAGCCTCCATCGACGGCGTCGCCGCTTTACCTTGATACACGTTCGAAGATCTTTCGGCCAACGGTTGGACATCATAATTGAGCACGACGTATGCGAGCAGTAGTTTGAGCTGGTGGGCGGCGAAGAAGCGACCGGGGCTAGTTCAATCGATCTCAGGTCAGTGTGTTTTTAATAGAGCAAAAGGTAGAGAGTGAGTCTATATGAAGGGTGGGCTTGCTGGGATGCATACCAGGCGTGACGGCCGTGGCCGAATGTTAGGAACGTCTCGCTGGTAGACGCGACCTCTGGATTCTTATCATGCGCGGCGTCATCTGACGCATGAGCTCTGCCACCTTTCGTGGCTGGGTCCTCCTTTACTCTCTGATGTGATGTGATGGTTCTCTGCGAGGTGACTTTCTCTTGCGGGCGTGAAAAGCGAAAGGCATCGTATTGATGTGCACAGGGATAGATCGACTCATCGCGATGGACCGAGTAGGCCGAACTGGCAATGTTGGCTCCTTGAGGCAACCTCAGACCATCTTTGAGGGTGACGCCGTCTTTTGAGACAACCTTGCGCTCTAGTACCTTGGCCATGAGTGGTTTCCAGACGCATGCTCTCTTTGATAGCACTGTCGATGCGGATCAAATTGTCGACGTCACCCTTCGTCCAGTCACCACTCTTCTTGTGTACGAGGTTCTCGACTTCTTCGCGTAAGCCGCTGACGAAGCCTTTCGACGGAGGAGAGCTGTATATGTCGAGTAAGGTCCCTGCGCTTGTGAAGGCGGAAGAAGGGACGGCGGCGAAGTTGATCAGTATGATGCGATAGGCTAACATATCGGGGTCTTCATTCATTTGGGTCGGATGTTTCATTGCGTCTCGGACTGACCAAGTGAGGTAATCATTCTGTGATAAATACGCATTAGCATCAACATCACTCATTATACGTATAATTGGGGAGGTTGAAATCTACCGGCTCGTCCCATATGAAGTCAGGATCCTTCTCCTTCCGTTCCATGTCTAATCGACGCTGTCTGACCATGGGTACGACGTATCTGGCGCACTTCCTGTGATGATAGCGGCTCAAAAGCTTAAAGAGTGGTGCAACGATGCTGCGTTCATCAGCAAACAAAGATGATGACCCTTGTTTGATAATGACAGCGTAACTTGAAAGATACACTGCTCCGAATTGATGAGGGATCCTGGACTGGAGAAACGGACCCTTATTTCAGGAAAGACTTACGTTTTCAGGAAGTCCGGGCAAAACTTCAAAGCCCACATGCTGATCATAAGATCGATAGTAAATCTCCGCGCATTATACAGGTACTCGGACACGACAAAATATTTCGTGGGTCCCGTTGCGGTTAGTCAGCATCGCCGCCCTTGCGCAGGCGCGAATCATCCTTCACTCATCCACCGCTCACCCTCTTCACCCTCCGCTCAGGTGGCTCTGCTCACTTGCCTCGATACATCAATCATGCTGATTATTGATCGCTGGTCCTCTTGGTCTATTTTGTCAACTTTAGACGATGATGCGCGGATGCCCAGTTTTGGGTCTCAGGGGCGCTGAAACAGGAACCCTCCGAGACCAGGCACACACACACAGAGGCATACACGCACACACACAAAGGCGAGATGAGACCCTCCACCCTCATAGCATGTTGAAGATGAAGTCTTTTCTCCTTGGGAGCTGCTCTGCCACCTCATCACTTGATAAAATGTCTTGTTTTCTTCTGTTCTTTTCTACTTCAATCTTCAGATTACCTGGCCTTTCTTCAGATTTCACATTTCATCACTGCTGCAAGCTCTCTCTTTCTCACTTGACTTCTTTAGTTCTTGTTCACCTTTAACTTCTTTGCTTATTCTGTTGTTTCTTCATTCTCAATGACAGATTAAAGCTCAGTCAAGAACTTCTTCACACAGGCTTGTGTGAAAGACTTTAAGAATAACAAAAACAGCATTAACAGAGAAGAAGTCAAAAAGAAACTTTAAGAAGCTATGAAGTGTGATTACTATCAGACTTTAAAGCTATGAGATTAGTAAGTTAATTGATCAGTGTTAAAAAAAAAACATCTTTCTGATACTTTTATTCTTTTACAAAACAGATATCAGACAAAGTATTCTGATTCATCTTCAGAAAGCATAAAGACATTTAAAGACTTTGTGAGATGTATTATATTTGAAGTTAAAAGTCAATATAATGATCTTTAAGTGTGCATAAGCACTGTTGTTTAAATCTATAAGAATTTCACTGATAACTGACAGTGAAAGAATCATCTGAAGATAGCTGACAAAGTTACTCTCTTAACATTAAATGTGAGCTGTTAACAGATCTTCATTGATCTCACTATAAGGTTACTGTTATTAATGATGTTTAGTATATCAAGTACATCTTACAATCAAAACTTAAACTTGCTTAAAGAAAACAAAAGAAATGCTATATCACTATGATACACTTTGTTTATCTTGATACACAGCTATGAAAAAACAACTAACACAAGTATGAGAGGTTAAAAATCAAAATAGAGGTGTAGGCAGAAATTTAGCTTTATGCATTCACTTCAATCAGAGTAAATGAATATCTCAAATTGACATGCTGCACAGGTTCTGGCTGAGACCTACACTATTGAGTAAGTGTTGTTTTCTATTCATCACTAGATCATGCACACTGTACTAAGATGTATTAAACAGAACATCTTCTTTGAAGTCTTTTAAAATAAACACAAAAAGACAGAATTTGCAATGTAAGTCATGAAGAATGTTAAGGAAATAACTTTCACATCTAGTAAGAGATCAGTTTTAATTGCTCATGCATCTCACATCAGTTAAAAAGACTAATTATAGATAAATCAAAACACTCATTGCACAAAGAGCTAAAGCCTCAGTTACTTTTTTGAAGTTCTATTCTCACACACCTCATTATGTTTGTCAGAAAAGAGGCATTTAAAGATTGCAAAACTATTAATGCTCTTTTGAATATTAAGTCATTAAAAGACAAAATGTTTCATCTTGAATGAGACTCACATGTGCTCAACACTTCTTTTTATCAGTGAGATAATGGTGTAATTGACTCAGTCTGTGTCTTCAGTTAATGTATTCAAGAATTGAGCTTTCATGCAGAATACACTTAATCACTCACAATTCATGACTTTAGGGCTGAGAGTTTACATCTCATTGATATGTTTTTCACATATTATTTTTCATGAGTTTTCTATCAGATTAACATATGATTAAACAAGCTTTACTCATCAACTTAAAGAAGATAACATAATGCACACATTAGTGAAGATACATATGATGATTTTTATGCCTCTCAAAATCTTAAAACAGATGGTCAAAACAGCTATCTCAGTGACAAGCCTCATACTATTGTTAATGATCTACTTTATGCTATAACTCTGTTTTGCAATTCTGAACTGTAACAGTTTTTATCAGCAAAAAAGCAACATGAACTTGAGAATAGCTCAAAGTTCATCATCATTGAAAAAGAACTGAAAAAGCTCTTATTTAAGCTTAAAGATGACTCAGTGACTAGAGACTGCTGTTGTAAGAAGTTACACATGCAGAAAAGAAAGCTTGTATCTGCAGAGCTTTGCAGATGTCAGAAGCTTCAATTAAGAAAACTGTTCTTTAAGGTGCAGAAAATGAAGCAGATTAAACATCATTATACTTAGTTTTCTTAAACAAAGCAACTGATGTCTCAACACTGCAGTCTGACAGAGAATCTCTTTACAATCACTTTTATTTATAGTGAAACAGACTGCACAGTTCTTCATGATATAATTGATTTATATTAACAGAACACTGAAGTAGCCTTTCATTCAGGCCTAAAGTTAAAAAAGTGCTTCTGTGTGACAAAACAGTGACTGAAGATAGATATGTTTGTTACCTCACTCATCTCTTAAGCAGCACAGACACTAACTTTTATTTTAAATCAAAAAGTCAGTCTCACAGAGATAAAATCACATATACAGCTGCTACAAGAAGAAACTCAAAACAAGCAAGAGATTCATGAAGTTCTGTTTTGCTTGCAGTAAATAAATTACTTGCAAGAAGAATTGAATGACTCATTGTGAAGCTCATCTGAATGAACTCAATGAAATTTCAACTCAATGCAATTCTTTTAAATATGATGAACATCTGACCTTTTCTGAATATTGTTCTTGATGTTTAGATGATGTTACACTTTCAGTCATCATATGAATGCAACAATTTCTTAATCAACTCAAATGACAAGATCACATAGATGAACATGTGAGAAAGCTGAATGATATCAAACTCTCTATATGTCAACATTCATAAGTGCAGTGCACTGAAGTATTTGAATTGATGTAAGAGTTAAAGTTTCACCTTCAGAACATTCATTGTGTCAAGCTTGAAAAAGAACTCAAATGATTTAGCTCAGAGAGCAAAGTTGATACTAAGTCATGCAAAATCAGATGCTCTGAGAATATCAATGTTACTGACATAGACATAAAGACAGAAGTACACATCAAACAGAAGTATCAGTTTGTGAACAAGACAGCAAAACTTTAAAGCTGAAATGTGTTGCAGAAACTGACCACTTCTTCAATCAGCTCAAATTATTTAATCTTAACATCAGACTAAAATGTGAATTCAGTTAAATGCAGCATCAAAACATCATCATTGTCTATCTGCAGTAATAAACTTAACAAAATCAACCCTAGACTTTGTGCTGAAGCAACATTCTCATTTATCAGTTCAAGCTTATCTTTAGACAATAATAATGTGACTGCAGTATCATTTCATAATGCAAAAAAGATAGTGGATCTCACTGATCTTGATTTGAAACCCACTTATTCCCTGACCCTGACAGACTTTTTTAAGCATACAGTCACCTCTCAGTGTATGTCTTAACAGTTAATAACTCTTTTTATCACATCTGATCAGATAGATAACAATTCAGCTGTGAGATACAAGCATGACAAAGATAACTCTTTTATTATCATAAAGTTTGCTCTTAACAAAGGTCTCATCAGCATTAACTCAGTTGAACATGATGAAAACAAGATACAGTTCACCTACTCTCAAAGATGCTGTCTCAAGTTGAAGGCAATTCAGTTTCAATTCTATCACTTTTGTCACAGGTTTGCAATGAGACTGACACTCAATTGATAATTTCTAAATACAAGAAGAATACTATGAAAAGAAAAAGAAAAGCTTCATACAGAAGTGAAAA
>JAABUP010005286.1_pt1 | contig 19836 bp, 13 predicted proteins | sample 5559201 | NCBI WGS metagenome assembly JAABUP01 (sample SAMN10711887, study PRJNA513373) | rock metagenome | isolation source: Antarctica rocks | place: Antarctica
CATCAGAGAGACAGGAGGTGAAGCGGATCTTCGAGGAGAATGCGGGGCCGGAATGGAAGCGTCTTGCCTACGATGACAGCTCTCGGCTAAGTAGGCCGTTATTTCGAGTCGCGAGGGAAGGGCTACACGATATGATGTTTTGGAATGCGGCGGAGCGTGTGATTAAGGAGTGGAAAACCCTACGAGAATCCTTGGCGGGAGCTCTGAACAATTCAAAAGGGAGCTGAGAATGGCGAGAAAACGAAAACACTGTGTATGATCAAGCTCTATCAGCAGTGTACCCAATGGACAACGTAGTCCTCCAACTTGATCCTACCGACCTATATCTAGACATCCAAAAGGGCCTAAGCGATTCACTTCACGCTCTCCGTATGATCGTATTATCTCCATTGTTCTCTTTATGTAAGAGTCTCGTTGTTGATGCGATAGCTCATAATCAGTGAGACAGGCAGCATCCTAGAGTACTATTCTACTCCTCTATCGCGTTTCGGAAAATAAAGGAAGACTCGATCTCTTATGAAAAGCCTAGGTTTGTCCAAATACTTACGGAAACCGAAAGGTCGTCTTCTATCAGCCATACCAAGACGTAATGGTCACTTGAGTCATCAAGATACCTGTGTGGGAGAAACGCCAACAAGAATTGTGCATGCATGTGACATTTGCGATTACTACAATGAGGGCGAACGATTTTGCTATCCAGGTCAGTCTGTTGCAAAGCATCGCGGTCATATGAAGGCATGAATAATTTGCCACGAGCTTCAGCATGCTGTCGTTCAAGTTTCGGGTAAAATTGAATTGCGCCCTCTAGAGACACAATTCAGTCTCGTTTGCCTTCTTTCACAAAGAAAACCACATTAAATTGAGGTACTACCAAGAGGTTGGGGCTTCAATCCTTGGACCTTGACTCCCGCTTCTCGATTCATGACATTGCAACTGAGACTTGCAGCCGCGAGATAAGCTTCCAAAACCAATCCCTTGTTCGACCATTTTCCATGCGCGAGCCCAAATTGCGGATTCGAAAGCAGGAATCCTCCCTCCACCTATAGAGAGGGATCATAGTCTTCGTCTTCAGAATTATCTACTACAACCCGTGTCCTCCTACGTTCAAGGGACTCATGCTCCTCACGGATAAAGTTCTGGCTCAATAGAGCCATTCCTAAGCGCGATTATTTTAAATACCACCAGACATAGATATCGTGCAATGAGTTTCTAGACAACATTCGATCCATCCACTGAATTGTCTGATCGAATCTGTCGATGAATGAATTCCGATCCTGATTATCGTAATCTTCGGCTGTGTTGCGTAGAATGTCGACCGCGCCAGGCTTGAATCCCGATGTCCTCTTCAGAATATCAACCACCTTATAATTAGTCTCTTCCTTCAACGTAGCATAGTGATATGGCGTTCTACACAGATTGTCGAAAGCATGGACCTCGCAGCCATCTCGGATAGCTACAGATACACACGAAGGGTCGCCCACTGCGAAATGGAGCGTCATGACCTGCTGATGATCTTCTGCCAACACATCAGCGCCATTGTCGATGAGGCATTGCATGACTCGGGCATTGCAGGCAGCTGTCGCATAGTGGAGCGCTGTTCTACCATCCTTATCCCTAGCATCCACTTCGAGCTTGTCCGCGTGTTTCCGCTTGAGCCATTGTAAGATTGCCCGAATTCTTACCGCACTGGTTATTGATAGATGAAGAAGAGTCTCGCCGTCTGACGTGCATTCTGCTAGGAGCGTATAGATCATAGCTTCGTGGTCTGAGTCTTCGTAGAGAGCTTCCATGAAATCTTGGTTTTCGAAAAGTTTTAGGGGGTTTACTTCGGCCTTCAACCAGCCTCGCAAATGACGCTCGAGCTTTTGCGTAGTCGGACGGCCAAACTCTGCATAGGCCGGGCTACCTTCGAATCCCTTGATGAAATTCAAGCGGGTCTGTAACACCTTCTGGCATGCGGCTGCTTCCTGAAGGAGGCTTCTTTCCTGCTCGCTTCTGACCGAATTGTCAGCTCCCGCATTGAGAAAAAAATTCACAACTTCAGTTTGACCATTGCGCAAAGCTTCGATGATTACTGGTCGTCCCTCCTTGTTCTTGGCATTGGGATCAACGCCATGGTTCAGGGCAAAGCGCAGACTTTCCTGCTTTCCCCACACAGCTGCAATTTCAAAAACAAGATTCGCTTCTGCACCTGTGATCATTTTGTCAGAAACAGTATTGATGTACGCTTGCAGTATGTTTAGAATCTCAGCAAGGACAGCCTTGAGCACTGCCTCCGGTGAAAATTCCATTCCGATGTGAAAGTCCAATAGATACTCAATTAAATCATCGCGGGCGTAGACAGTACTCAGCTCTAACATTTCATTTGTGAACGATTTGGGATGGTTTAGGAGAAGCTGCAAACCGTTGTAATTGATTTGATGACCAATATCCACACCTCCAAAGTTAGCGCCAGAGAATTCGGCCTTGGAGGAATAATTTGCCATAATAGCAGAGTGGAGAACGGCGCCTTCTAAGTTTCTCGACGCTCACGTACTAAGTTCGGTAGGTGTATGTCAGCTTACTTTGTCCTGGTATTGAAATATGGGTTGAGATCAGTGTTTGCCTCTCATGAGGTAATGATCTCCAATGGCACCATTGGCATGGACGTTGTCCGCGCTTGCAGGTCACAGCAGGTGCAGCTGTGAGGAAGTTTGATCTTCTGTTAGTAGGCGAAATTGGATCAGAAATAGCTCTGCGGCACTTTGCAGCATGAGAGTGAGGCCAAAACGGCGCCGGTGACCAATGATGCGGTTGTTGAAAGTTTTGACGCACCTGCCCCTGCAACCGGACAAATTCTTTCCTTGATGCCACTTCGGTCACCGCGGTGACAAGCATGGGGGATCACCTTCCCCGACAGAATTTGGCGCTTGAGATGCGACAAGGCATGATAGCATGCATGAGACGTGTTTAGATGTCTTACTGTCTGCAGGTGGCCGACAGTGCATCTTGGGGTCTCAACCCTTTGCCTTCTTACTTCTCAGCGATATTTGTTTAGCTATCATATTCCGACTTTGCTACGTTGTGTCATTATCCCAACGTAATCGATCGAACAAGACAAGAACAGCTGCTATTCAAACCATGGCTTCCACGATAAAAAATGAAGCCGGACCTGTTGAAGTTCATACACCTGATAACGCTGTGGTAGAGTACGTGTTGCGACACACTATGAAAGGCCCTTAGCTGACGCCAGAAAGTATATGCTTCGGCCGCGCTTCAACTTGGACGGCAGCAAATGGCGTATTTTGGCCAGGCGATCTACTGCCCAAAGACATTCCAGATGCTCGTATTATCACCTGGGGATACGACGCTGCTATCGCCCATTTCTGGTCCCCGGCCTCAAACTCTAAGGTCGATGATCACGCCAGGACCCTGCTGGAGGATGTGGGCACCTTGAGGGAGAAGACCAAGACAACCGAGCGCCCAATCATCCTAGTGGCACACAGTCTTGGTGGTATCGTTTGCGCGAAGGTATCCAGATGCTCTTCTTGTACGCTTGCTCTGGCTGACACTTATCGACAGGGCCTTCTGATGGTACACCTCATCGGAGCCGCGCCTACACAGAAGAGTTGAGAACATGTCAAAGCCATCGCATTTTTGGGCACCCCATTTGAAGGGGCAGATAAGACTCAATGGATACGAGCTGCTGAGAAAGTATCGAAATATTTGCCGCTCGGAAAATTCAACAAAGAGCTTCCTCGGGACCTAGAGCCAGGCTCGCAAGCCTTGGAGAATCTAAGCCGAGATTTCCTTCAATGGTTGCATAGTCGACAATAAATGCCAGAGGACAAGTTCGGCATTGTGTGTTTCTACGAAGAGCTCGATTCCCCCTTTGGCGAAATCGTACCTCACGAATCATCCCAGCTTGGGGGTTGGCTGACCCTTCCCATTCGGGCCACCCACACGGGGATGTGCAAATACTCCGATAAAGACGAGGCAAGCTATCAGAGGGTCTTAGGCATATTGCAGCGCTGGGTGAAAGAGATTCGGAGTTCCGGCCTAGTCGAAGAGGTTGAGCAGGTTAGTGGCATGACCTTGCAAGAGTCCCCTAAACACTGCATTGCTAATCAGTCTATTAGAAATCTCAATTCTCGTCTACCACTACCTTTTCAGGCCCAAACTATGGTGGAGTGCAAAAGGGCCATGATGTCTCAAGAGGAGGGTCATATCACATCGGCGAGAAGAGTACCTAGGTGAGTGAAGTTCAAGACTTCTGAAGGCTAAGCTGATAGGGTTGTCAAAGCTTAGAACTTTGGTTCCAAATGATTGTGACGATCTTCACCAGCGTATCGGTAGCGGGGTTGAATATTATCGTGTGGTGTGATAATAGCAGTAGCGGAGAGACTCGGGAACGGCGCCATTGCGCAGATACGCTGCTAGGACGATGCCACATAGTTCAAGCGAACGAATCTTTCCCCATCCTCTAGAATTTACCTTTTTAATTGACCCTCGTCGCTCTCCAATAATGATCAGATGGGGGTGAATCGTGCATAGAGGGAGGTTGTACATCTATATGCAGCAACTATAATTCTCGTCACTTAGCTTCATCGGCCATCAGGAACAGTCAGGTGTCGAACAGAGTCACGTACCTTAAAGATGAGCAGTAGGATCAGCCTCCGCGCCCTTCATAAACAGCTCCTCCTCCTTGATCTCTACCCAAGGCCGCTCCTCAAACGTCTTATACAAGACCTGTAAATGCTTGCCGTAACTCCCATTTACATACTTTTCCCCGTCTTGTTTGTATTCGACACCATCACCCCTCCTCACTCTAATCTTAATAGCCGGCCTCGTTCCCATATTGTCCTCATCATAATCTGCCTCACCTTCATGCTCTTCCACCTTCTCCAGCCTATAATCACTCGCGATCTTCTTCCAATCGCTCCCATTACCAGCCTTTTTGCACCACATCTCCACGACCGCACCGCTTTCCTCTCCATCTCGTTCCTTGATCATCCTATCCCATGTCTCAGGTTGGCGGTCTCGTCCATGAACCACGTCCTTGCTTTCCTGCCCTGGACCGGATGTTTTAAAAACAACCTCCTCAAGCCATCGATCACTCTGAACATGATATACCAGCTCTTTCCAGCCCTTGCTCTTCTTAATCATGGCTCCCAGATCCTGGTACGTGGCATTGTGACCCCAACCATCCTCCATCACATCAGGGCCGTGGTAGCTATCCTCCACTTCAAATTCCTCGAGCGCAAGCTCGGGGAACAAAGGCAGTAGGTCTTGAAAGTCATAGGTTGTGTAGGAGGAGCTGTCAGACGGCCATAATGGAAAAGGGTAGGCTTTGACACTTAGGTGCCGGAGGGCCGAGAGTTCGCTGGGCGATTTGGAGGATAACAAGTCCATGAATTGTTCGGTTGTCAGGGGATTGGGAGGGACCGCTAAGGGCGTGTTGGGAGGGACCATTCTGATGTGTAGGTATTTGGACGGGCTTGTCAAGCGGTCTGGCCGCAATTGAGAAGAGGCAGCTCTCGTAATATGACTCCAGGATCGAAGGGATCGGGTCATCGGGTCCGCCTAAGAAGCGCCTGGAGTATGAGTCAGACACAAGTATGGGAAGCGGTGAACGCTTGCCTCTCACGACGCCACGGTAGCGCCGTGAACTCGATGTTGAGCATGAGCATATTAAAGAAGGTGCACCGACGCATGACTGCCATCTGCTGCAAAAGAATCAGTTTCTAGCTGGAGAGGTCACGACCCGGTATCATAGCGAGGGTACGCCAACCGCGAGAACAGCCATTGCAATGCTCTAAGCCATTAGCTGACTGTCCGATAGCGCCGAACTTTTCAGGCCGTCCTAAGAGCTCACGAAGGAGTAGACAAGTCAAATCGATAAGGTAAGCCCTGAATGACGGTGAAGTCGCAGACTCGCAACCAGCCTCTTCACCCTGGTCTTCAGCTTTTGCCAGGTCTTGGCGTGCGCTCTTTCGGCTCCTTCCGTAAATTGACCTCTACCTTACTCTATTCTATTTCTAATAACCAAGAAACATGAGAACAGATTGCCTTCATTTGCCAGAGTCGATAGTCTTCACTTATGTCAAACGAGCTTTGAGCAGCAGCTTAGGTAGCGACCTTTCAAGCGAGGACGGATTCCAGTTACAGTGTGGAAGATCCCTCGACCTCGAGGACCTTAAAACTTCTTCTTGATCGATCTCAATTCTGGCTACATACTCCAAAGAGGTCAAGACCGTAGCACGCATCGCCGAGTGAAAGCTTAGGCCTAAGAACTCAAAGCAGGACTTTGATCACACCCTATCGACTGCTGTTCGCATTACCCAATCACTTGAATCCCGCCCATCTTTCAACTTCCCTCACAGCCCCCACTCTTCTACAAAAGGGAGTCAAGGGAAGCAAGAGTCGTTAGCGGTCTTCACCAATGCAGATGTTCAAGTGGCAATTCGCGAGAGGGAAGGTGGCCTCGTGACCTAAGAAGACCCATGTTTCAGATTTGTAGATCGATCCCCATGATCTACAACCAACAACCACCGACACAGCACTTGCATATGCGGGCGAGTGACGAGAAGGCTTCTATGTGGGGGCGGTCATCATCCATATTGATTTGGTGATGTGGAATCACGGTTATCGCTACCCGCTGGAATAGTCGTCAGTCAATGACGGACATGGTCTCACCTTGAAAGAATTTGGTCAGGTACGCTGAATTCAGTCCCTGCAATCAATCGCTAACACTGAGAGCGGGCACAAGCGGTTACGTCTCGTTGCAGTTGAAATTATCCTGCTCCGATGAACTTCTTCCGTTCTACTCTAGCCTCCTTTGGCTGAACCAGAGGATGGAGAGTGACGCTTTTCAGGTGACCTTCGACGGGACGAAGGCTTGCGAGTGTTTCGCAGCAGCGCCGTGATAACCCAAGACACGGTCGAAGAGGCTCACGAGACTGACAGAGCTTCCATTAAGCATCCACGCGTGGCGTAGCTATTACGAGGCGCAGGAAAGCCATCACTGTCGACCAGGACCCTCAATTGGGTTTTTAACCGCTCAATGGGGCCATTTTTTTACTCCGTTTCAAGATCAACGAAAGTGGCCAAACGGCCTTCCGTTTCATGCATCTCACACCGTTTACAGGCACCCACCAGAATTATACTCAAATAGCGGTCCTTTAGACATCATCGTAAATGACTCTGAATTGCTCTGGCTTTATGTTCCCGGCTCAAAATATGCCTTACGTTCTTCCATTGGAGCCTAGTGATGATTCGGCCATGCTGCTACTTGCTTTTCTTCAAGTTAAGGTCTTTGCTAGCACAAGCATACTATACTATCAATGGCTCAAAGGTCAGGCCGTGGACCTAATCCATGAAACCCAAGGAGACTCCGGTGAGCTCGTCTTCGAGATCGTTCATGAAGAAATTGTTTAGAACGAAGAGTATGACTGGAAGTCCCGTGTTGGGATCGTTCTTGGGTCCTTGTACCAATGTGACGTCGATGTATACGTTCAAAGCCAGCGATGTTGGGTATCCCCAGACATAAAAAGGTCACCGAGTGTCCTTCAATACCTGTTTCCATCCTCAAGCGTAAGACAAAGTCTCGAACAGCTTTCTACCGAGCCTTCCAACTTTCCATCAGCCTCAAACAAATTATCCATCTTGACCCTAGCCAATATGCGCCCCAACACATACTCCTTTCTCTTCACGTCCCTTGCAACCTACCTCCAAACAAGCACCGCCGCCCCTACCTGCCCCTATCCCGGACAACCCAGTCGTAACGCACAATGGATATTGTCCCAATGGGGAGCTTGCTTCTGCCCCCGCAACTCAGTAAGGCTCCTTCCAGCTAGCGATCCCTGTCATCCTATATACTATGTACTAACTCTGTCGGCCGCCGTAAATTCTATAATTACTCCGTAGACAACAGCTCAGCATTCGATAACATACCACTGCTCGCTTCTGCCGACCTCTGCGTCAGCAGTACAACCCAAAGCTGCGGTAATACACAAACATTCACCTACACAGTGTATGAGTCGATTAACCCATCAACTTCCTATCTGGTCTGCCGTCTACACCCATACTAAATCATAGTATACCAAGTGGTGATTCTAACGGCGAGAACCACGAGGACGAGCAATAGAGTTGCAATCGCACCGAAACAATGATCAACAAAAGGCTAGGAATACAAAGACAGAAAACATGAGAGTTACCTAATCAAGTTCACGCTTCCTAGCGGTACATTCAACCTCCTCTAATACGATTTACTGCTATTTGACATGATCTACTAAAGAAGACATAGTAGGTGGAAAATGAAAGTCAAATCTTCAATTAAAGAAGGCGGTAAGTATTTGTAGATGGGCTGGTAGGGTAATTGATTTTAAGTAAGTTCGCCTCCATAAATTATATATACGCTAAGCCTACGCGAACTGTACTATGCGGTCTTACTGTGCGTCCCGAAGACTTATCGATCGATAACTATATATTACTGAATGATCTAAAGCTATCTAGGCTATACCAATTACTTCCCGCAATAGACATTCGTATCTATAGCTACACTGTCTCTGCCGTATCCGCAAGGGCGCTCAAGACATGATCGATTCCAGTTCCACGGTACTCGACACCTACTACTCTTCGACCTCCACCCCAGTATATCAATCTGATAGGCATTTCCATTGATTCTAACAGGTGGCTATCGTATCTCAGACGATTATCACCAGGTCTGTAATCCTCGGATCCAGGGACTACCGGATGTCTAGTCAAGTTAGAAAAGACTACGCGACGGTTGGCGGGCTGCTCCTTGAGCCAAAACAATAAGAGATTCTCTAGACGAGGGAATTGGCCTTCCATCGTTTCCAGTACTGTGGCCCACTTGCCACCATCCTCAATTATAGTATGCCTCAAAGAAAGTGAATTAAGAGTTTCGCGATTGTTGAGGAGTAATGTCGAAATGTTTTCCACTGTCATATGAGCTGATCTGAGACTAAGATCTTCAAGCCTATGAAGCGAATGCAAAGAGACTAGGCGTTCGATGAATGAGCTACTCGCATCGTGAAATACCAACGACAAATTTCGGAGCCGTGGGCCGGACGAGATGAGAAGTAATATCCAGTCGTATTGATCAGAGGTCATTGCGAAGTTTAGAACCAGCTCTTCGATATGCGACCATGCGGCCGTGAATCGGGGTGTACGGCTTAGCGGCATCTGTAGCCGCTGTGTGTCCAATCTTCCGTTGCCGTTGTGGGTACTTTCAACAGTAAAAGATCTTAACGCGAGATCAGCCTCAGCGACGAGAGACATGACGATTCCGAGAGCGTCGCTGGGTATCAAGGAGTCTGTTTCTCGATGTGGTTGGTATTCGTCATAGCTATTGATGTGGAATGATCTGTACTTGAGCAAATTTTTAACAAGGACGTCTCGCAGGACATCAGCACCCCCGAATTGATTTGTCAAGGAATTCCATTGATGAGGACACCAATCGAGTCCTCGACCAAGTCTACCGTCATCTGCATGCTTGATATGCAGACACTGCACATGTACCGCAAGGTGCTCTGATTCCGAAATGTTTTGTATCCGCTGCAGACTGTCGCGACTGAGATCTGTCTGTACGGTGGCAAAATTTGCGAGACCAAAATAGTGTAGAGTTTTCCTATTGAGTTCTCGACAGACGAGCCGTAGGGAGCGTAAGTCAGCGGGGTCCGAAAAGGCAGAGATCAGCTCAATGATCTCGACAGCCAGGGTAGGGAATTTAGAAGACATCCTCCTATCGCTGGACTCTAGCAATCAAGCGAGAGTAGAATGACCTTTGAGACTCTGCGGAGAACCAAGTCAGAAGACTGGCGAAAATAGTAACCCCGCGTTCGGATTCCGACGGTAAGAACGAGCAAAAGTTTTGCAGGAATATCGACTGCAACCAACTCTCAATGGGATAAGCATGACAGAAAGCTTACTAGAGTAGGGGCAAGTGCAGATCGTGGGTCCTATAGCCTCCATGAGCATGCATGACCCACGAGCAGCGGTGGCTGTTGGCTAATACTGTATAAGAAAAAGCAAGGGGGAGTAGTGAGGCGTACCTTTATTGTTTCAGGTTAGCGCGGCGTAGGCGGAGTAAATCCCAGCTTGGCAGTGCAGCCTGACGCCGTTTAGTGGTGCAGGCTGAAGTTCGTTTTCGGAGTTGTTGGAATACGAGGAGAAGTTGAGGTCTCATAGGTGTGGAATTGATTGATTGAGTTGGTTACATAGAGAAGAAAGAGAAGTGTCAGGGGGATGCTAAGACGCTAAACCGCATTAGGTAATCCACCCATAAAACTAGGAATAGTTGGTAGCATAAGGCTGAATTCCAACACTCCTACATTCAGTTATATATAATTGACTAAATATCTCTTCTTAACCAACTGGTTTTTACACCTTAGTTAGACTAATCTGACGGAGAAACCTAGCGTACTTCTTATTAGTTAACGGCTTAGTTAGCCCATCAGCTACCATCTTATTAGTAGGAACCTACGAGAACTCTACCATTCCTAACTCTACCTAGTCCCTGACGAAGTGCCACTAGATATCGATATGCTTCGTCCTAGAGTGGAATCTAGGGTCTTTAGCCAGGGCTATAGCACCCTAGTTATCGGCCTTAATAATAACTAGATTAGTCGGTAAGCCGTAGCCTATATCTAGCTTACTAAATAGCCTAGTTAACTAAATGGCCTCCTTAGAGGCCTAGGTTTAGGCTATATACTCGGCCTTATATAATAATAATGCGATCGATTACTAACGCTTCGAGGTCCAGCTAATAGCTCTACTATAGAGTAAGAAGATATATACTCCTCGTGATAAACGGGTAGCTATATTAGACCCCTAGTCAGCATCGGTGAAGACCTTAAGGCTATCTCTTCCACCGTAGGTAATACCTATATTTATCGTTCCTTTAAGGTAACGGAGTATTCATTTAGCCGCTCCGAAATGCTTCGCATTTAGATTATAGTTAAATTAGGAGAGGATAGATATAGCGTAGCAAATATTAGCCCTCGTCTATATTATAGGATATATAAATAACCTAATTATGCTTTAATACTTATAAGTATTAGTAATTATAGCAACTCCAATGGATTCCTTATAGAACTCCATATTAGCCACTATTAGTATAGTAACTAAGGTATAATCGGCTATCTTAAATCGAACTAATATCTTCTTAATATAGGTGCTTTAAGTAATACGGACCGTCCTATTAGTCCGGTTGCGTACTATCTCTATTCCGAGATATTAAGAGTATAGGCCTAGGTCGGTCATCTTATAAGCATTATTAAGAGCCTTCTTAAGTACCGCAATATCTATAGACCGACGTAGTCCAAAAATTAGTATATTATTAATATACACGCTTACGATGAGACGAGTTATTCGATTAACGAATATAGAGTAGTCGGATTCGGTATATTTAAATCCTTTTAATAATAGGAAGTTATAGAGGGTAGAGTACTAGGCCCGAGATAATTACTTAAGGCTATATAGGGCTCTAAGTAATCTATATACTATATTCTTATTAGTTGTATATCTAGTAGGTTACTCCACGTATATTAACTTATTAATAATAGAGTTAAGAAACGCTATAACGACGTCCATCTATTTACTTTCTAGATTAAAATGGGCTATTATAGTAAATAGAGTCTTAAAACTTATAGATTTAACTACTAAGGTAAACGTTTAATCGAAATTAACGCTATGCGTTTATTTAAAGCCTCGTATAACCTATCTAGATTTATAGATAGCGGTCCTATTAAGTTTCTTCTTAATTTTAAAGACCTACCTACTACTAAGTACGAGTGCATCCTTAGGCCTCTTAACTAGGACCTAGGTCTTCTTTATATTAAACTTAGCTATCGCTAGGTTAGTAGACTTCTTCTAGTAATATTTATTAGGCCCAGTTATAGCCTTATAGAAGGTTAGTAGCTCCTACTCAGCGGCCTCAGCTATAGCCGCATATGCTCGATTATTACCCATAAGTTAGATTACTCTATTAAGGTCGAACTTAGGGTCGAAATCGTAGTGGCTAGCGTTATCGTAGTTATACGTAGCGAGTCTGTAGTACCATTTCTTAGCCTAAATAGTCTTATCGAGCTTACTATGGGCCACAGCTCGCTAGGCCTAGTTAGTCGTAGTTAACTAACGTTCGTTTTATAAAGCCTTTTCCGATATCTTTAAATTTCTTATTAGTCGGGGTCTATAGGTTAAATCGGTACTTAGATCTAGGTAAGTCTCTAGGCTATCCGTAGGTACCTCGACAGAGTCGGAGCCCTCGGGGGTAAAATAACCGCCCGCATTTAACACTCCTATAGAATCTAATTAATCGTTTAGGTCTACAGCTGAGTTACTAGCTATTTCTTCCTTATATACGACTCCTAATTGGTTAATAACGTGACTTAGTACGTCTCTAATTACTAAGTCGTTAGTTTTATCGAGGTGTGTAGGCCCTAGAAGAGCCTTATTATCCACCCCATCTTCTAGGTCTATAACGACCTCATTATCTAACCATTTGCCGTAGTTAGTAACTAGAGACTTCTCTAGATAAGTCTTATCGAATATAACGTAAGATACTCGTTAGATAGTCCGTATAGTTAGATCCTAAACACGGAATATGTGGTTACTATCGTAACCTACTAGGTAACACTTTTTACTCCTAGTATTAAGTTTCTTCCTCTTCTCCTTCGGTATGTGATACTATATAATATATCTAATAATACGTAGGTGTCCTACCTAGGGTATCTCGTCGATCTAGGCTTAATAAGGAGTTATCCTCTTAAGGTGGGAGGTGGGTAACCTATTCTTCTAATAGACCTTAGTATATAGGAGTTCACCCTATAAATAGCGTGTTAATTTAGATTTAAATAATATTGCTCTAATACTACTTATAACGGTTCGGTTTTAGACCTTACTAAGTCCGTTCTACTCGGGGGTGTAAGTAACAGTAGGCTTACGAAGCACTCCGAGTTCTTTAAATAGGAAATCAAATCGTTAGTTAACGTACTTAGAGCCGTTATTAACTCGAACCGTTTTAACCTTATAACCTAATTAATTTTTAACCATCACCTTCTACGAAGTAAATAAGGGAAAGACGTTATCCTTATACTTAAAGGTGTAATACTACGTATATCGGGTAAACTAATTAGTTAGGAGTATATAGTAAATAGCTCCTCTAGCTAAGGCGACGTTAATTAGCCCCCCTAGATTAGTATATATCTTAGTAAGTTTCTTATCGATATTCTTCTAAACTAGTCGAGAAACCTTACGTTTAGACTTTACTTTTAAGTAGGCCTTATATATATAAGATAAACGAGGTTAATTAGTTAATAATATACCCTCGCTTATATATACTAGCTTCTTAAGGTTAGCCTTATTAAGGTAACCGAGACGTCTATACTATAGATCGACTGCATCGTCGTTATAGTTAGGCCTTATCCTTACAGTAGTAGCAGACGCTACTATAGCGGAGGAATAGGTAACACCTAGAACATAGACGTTGCCATGCTTCGGAGCACACCCAATTAGCGTATCATCCCTTATGATGTAATAGCTATTATTAAAAAAACCTATCCCGAAGCCTTTGCTAGTGGCCTAATAGATAGAGAATAGACTATAGGTTAAGTCAGGTACGTATAGTACGTCGTCGATATCGACGAGATTAGTAGATCTATCTAGGAGAAGTAACTCTATACTAATTAATCCACGACCTTCGGTCTAAACCACGTTACCGTTAGCGATAGTAATAGCTATTCGATAAGCGGAGTAACGAGAGAACTCCTCTCTACTATAATATATATGGTTCGTACAGCCGGAGTTAATTAACTAGTTAGGTAATTTAGAAGCAACTCCACGTTTGGCTGTATATGCGATTTGTGGACGAACTAATTGGGCTCCCACATTAACCGCCTGAGATATCGTACTTACAACGACATCTTCGGAGGCAGACTTACTACCTAAATTAGGTGTAAAGTCTACGTAAGTTATTGCTATAACAGGCAACTTTAATTGCTCGAGGCTATTTGTTGCCAAGAGTTTCAGGTTTTGACCTATATCTATCGACGAGATATCTGAGTCGAAATCCTAGTAATCCTCTAGTTCATCTGGGTTAATAGTCTAATAACTAATCGCTATTCTCGTCTCCTAATTGGCTATTCGGGCTAGCATCGAAAGGTTCTGTTAGTTAGGCAAATCGTCTAGTTTCTTCGATCCACCTTCACCTCTAGTTATAGCGATAGTAGCCTTCTTCTGCTTCTTAGCTAACTCCCTCTTAGCCTTCTAATCCTTCGACCATTAAGGCCGTCTATTAGGGTATAGAGTCTAGCACTATTTAGGCTAGTGCCTCCTACTATTATTATAAGTGGGACACTTAGGTCTAGTCCTAACGCCTTTATACTTAGGATTAGTGGTGGGTAGCGTACTCCCACTCGCTCTAGATGACCTAGAGCTACTGCGGCTGTTCTTCTAGTCCTTCTAGTCCTTCTGGAACCTCTTAAACTAAGCCGCTATAGCCTATATAGTATTTTCTCGCTTATTAAGGCGTTCTTCCTTATAGAGCATCTTAACTACGTCCTTAAAATTAGGGACTTCCTTTATAGTAGTTACCGTCCGATGTGTAAAATCCTTAAATCTACTATTAAGGTTGTTTAGGAGTATCGAGACGTACACCTAGTTATTAAATTTAATTCCTATCTTAGCTAAGTCTTTAGCCTTAGAGTTAATATCGGTAACGTATATATTAACCGAGTTATTACTTTTATTAAGCGATATACTTATTAATTCTTAAAGGGCTATATAACGAGAGGTAAACCCGGAGTTAACGTGTAGCTTCTCGAGTTTCTCCTATAGCTTCTAGGATAGAACTTCATCCTTAATACGACCTACTAGTCGTTCTTTATATTTAATAATAATACGTTAGATAAACCTAACGTTATTAAGGTCCTAGAGTTCCTAATTAGCCTCTACGGCTATCTTCTTAGCGGTAGTAGGAGCCTTCCTAGTAACTTTTAGATAACTAGTAGAGGTGACTTTAGTTAGATGAGTCTCCTTAACCTATAGCTTTAGTCTCGAGTCTTTCTCGTTAATATACTATAGGCCGTCGAATTTTAAAGCGGCCTTATAGCTGCGTGCCTAGGGCTTATAATTGTCGCTCCCTTTCAGCTTGGGAAACGCCTAGATTGCGTGGGAGTGGTCCGACGATAATATAGTAGCTACTAATAATGACATAGAGCTATATAAGAAGGTTTATAGTAGTGGAGTTAATAATCGGTTAGATGGTAGTAAAATAAACACTAAAAACTAACTTTTTAAATACGTGCCAACTTTCTTCTATATAGCAAAAATCGCAAAAATTATAAAGTCGATTACGATGACGAGTCTAAGAGGTTAAGACTTCGGTAATTAAACTAAACTAATTAGAGAGCCTCCTCGACGGAATCCCGGGCTCATAACCTGTTGGAATACGAGGAGAAGTTAAGGTCTCATAGGTGTGGAATTGATTAATTGAGTTAGTTATATAGAGAAGAAAGAGAAGTGTTAAGGGGATGCCAAGACGCTAAACCGCATTAGGCAATCCACCCATAAAACTGGGAATAGTTGGTAGCATAAGGCTGAATTCCGACAGGAGTCGACAAGATTGTAAAGAAACAGAGCTCTGCGAGATCTCGTTGACTTTGGATCACGAATAGAGACTTCTTGATATAATATACTAAGATCAGTGATACTGTTCTTCGATCCAATTCAAGGATAGCCGCCCATAGAACTAGCCGAGGTTAGCCGCTTAGAGGCTCAGTACCGAGCTCTTTAGATACTGTTGGAAATCAGGGTCTCTCAGCCCTTTATCCAACAGCTACATAGCATAATCAATCAACCATACAATCATCAACGTGACGTTCAATTGCACGTAATCCAACACTTACTAAAGCTGGGAGCCGTGCGAAGGATGAAACGTAGGAAGGACGAGGCTGCCTGGTGCTAGGTGAGGATCATTTTCATGCTACAATGCAGGAGCAGAGTCCATGACGTCAAATCGTCCATGGCTACGTTCGGGATATCTAATACTTAAGAGTATGGGATTTACATAGAATTGAGCCCTGCCTTGAAGCGCTCGCTCAATATTCTATCCTTTGCGATGGTCAGCGGCCCTCGATTGTCGAATATTGCGTTGAACCGACTGCTAACCCTTCGAGCTCTACCTGAAAATTATCGTCTATATCCTCGAAGACGGTGTACTTTGGTCTATCAGTTTCATGGGATTTCGGTTGCAGCATAGAGGATGGCGTACTTTGAGTATCTCGTTTCATGTGGTAGCGGTTGCAGCGTCAGCAGCGAGGCCTCGAGGGTGAAAGTTGGACAAAGGCCGTCAGAAGTTGTTTAATCACCCCTGCGCAGTAGGAGAGCAACTGCAAATTCTGAAGCAAGTTGGCTCCTACAGGAAGCAGTGCAGAGCTGGAAGATCACTCGGACCTCCAACTTTGCCGCAAGGGAGAAGTGGGCTAGTATGTTGACTCGTGCCTGGATAGTGCTTGCTTTCTTAATGCCTTGACTTTACTATAAAGACCACCTCCTGCTCAGGCGTTCTACTAAATGTGCTATTCATGATTCTGAACATTGAAATATCGAACGCATCACCATAAGGACCTTATCAAAAAAATTGGTTCTACTCTAATCGACACACTCCTACCACAGATACAGGCGCTTGCCGACAAAGATACAATGTATATTCTTCCAACCTTTAGGCTATGCCTTACATTTCTTCTTAGCCTATACTTGCTTGCGTCAGAAGTCATCGCAGGTCCTTTGGACGCGTCAGTTTTCACTTTTCAGGCCCATTCTATATAAAGGAAACGAGATCTAACTGACCAGGAAAATAGAGTGGCGTTCCCTATTGCTACTGAAGCACCGACCTAGCAACTTATCAAGCGTGGGGTATTACAAGACCTCTGGAACAGCGTCTCCAGTAAAGTCACGACTGGTAACGAAAGTCATGGATGTTATACACCGACGTAGGTCAACAAGCGGTAGTGTACGTACCAACAGAGTTCTACGGGTGTATCCTTGTCGTTATTATCAACAAACATGGTGTTATCATAGGCCACTTCGCCCGAGAAAAATCCGGAAATGTTGTCTGCATGCAAGACCAAATGTCATTTGATGATATGATTAGCAAGCTGGAAGATGCGGAGTCTGAGGTCGATGTGGACAATGTTGCGGATACTCGAGAGTGGATCATCTACTCTAATGATACCTCCACCAGATCACCCGGATATAGAGCCATTATCAACAAACTCGTCGACGCAGATGCGATGAATATACCCAAAGCCAACATCGTCCCATCCCTTACCGAAGAGGGGGAGGCGGTGGAAACTCTGATAAGCTATGGTACAGTGGTCGCCGAAGTCCGATGGTACCGGAGCCACTCTGAACGTCTACATTCGTAGCGACAATGCGGCTTTCACTGGAACCTATGAGTGCAATGGAGATATAGCCTCCGGCGGCAGCCGGATCAAGGAAATGGGGTCCGTATGTGGGGTGAACCCGCCTGTAGCCGCGTTTTGCACTTATGTGGCTCCAGAACCACCCGTCGTTAACGAAGCATTCTGCTCATACTCGGGCTCGAGTTACTCACTGACATCTATACCTGGCATTGCTTGGCGCAGGAGACATTTTCCACTTGCTACATGCCTGGGTATACGATACCAACAGACAACCTTGTGCCACCATGCCCAGGTTCAAATGTGGCACCACTTGTACCTAGCTGTGAAGGATGTGGACCGGCTATAATTGCCTCATGAACATCCTCTTATGGTCGCTAATAACACCGTCGACATTATGTCGATTTGATGATTGATGAATGATTTGAATGCTTAAATTGGAGCTGGAGTCTTCACTGTACATACAAAGATCAAGTGATCAATAGCTAAGATACGCTATATACCCAGAACCATATTTCAAGTATGTGAGAAAGTGCACTTTATACGATTCCTATGGTTCATTACCCGAAACATAAGACAACGAGTCTCGGCACTTCGAAGAAGACTCAAACGCAAAATTTTGAACTCTAGAGCTAGCAAAAAACGCCAGGACATCTTTACAAAGTGAACCCCACAGTTTGTGAGCAGTGCCCTAGAAATTATACAGCACCCTCATCAACCTCCAGCAAAGCTTTGAGAACTCATAAGCATCACAGGATCACCGTTCCCGGGCCAAGGCACGCATGACGATCATAGATAGCGTATTACCACCTTACAACGAGAATCTTAGCACAACTTTACATTCGCAATACCAAGCTAGCGGATCCTCCATGTCAGCAATTAAGGACGATGCTGAAACGAATTCAGCCACTAATCTTGAGAATCCTACTCTTAGGGGCTTAAGAGACGGTATTGACTACTGCTCAGAGACATTGATAGTACAAGTGTCAAGTAATGAGACTATAGCTCACCTAATCATGGATCTTTAGATTTAAGTTGAGCTAGGACTTGCCTGGGAGAGATTGAAGTCAAGGGAGTGGGCGTCATGTCTCATAAGTGCGGGAGGAGAGGATACCAAGGGTTTAGAATGTGATATCAGAGTCTTATTCCTAGTGTAGATGATGATTCATTGTTAATCAATTCCGAAATCACGAGTTATTATGAGCAGAATGATACATCAATACGTATCGAAGTTTGGTGTATGTATTGATCAGTCCTAGCTTTAAGCATGGGACAACATTTGCACAGTCGAGCCAGTGATTATGTGATGCATCTTTCCAAATCCCCAACACTATCTCCTCGATGTTTATGATTCGGCGTCTCATCTTTACCCCTATTTTGTTTCTGGCTTTCAAAATCGACACACTTGGGAATTGATACCGCGCTACGATGATTTCAAACCCTGCAAATTTTGCAAGATATCTTCTTGGATAGTCCAAGGGCCCTCTTCTCCATTTTCCACAAGAAACGGTTTCCATTTCCGTGTGCCGCATTGCTCGTTTATCCATAAGTGCCCCTTCCTGTCTCTCGATAGACTCACCGAAACAGGTAAATAAGTGCTCCACAAGGGTGGTCCGTACCTAACGTATCTAGGAGTCCTCACAACTGGACAAGTTATGCACGTGCAGGCAGTGCAGCTTATGGGTTTGCCGTCCAGGGAAGTGACGAGTGAGCGACAATGCAGACAAGTGAGTTCCATCCTTTGAAACCAACGCCTGGGGTTTGAGTCGTGGCTAGAGCACCTGTTGATCCAGAAGGTACTCATCGTTTGTCTCCAACAATACCGCTCAATTGGATCCCCAAACGCACGAGCGTTGTCGATTCTCTTGCCTTTCCAAATCTGTTTGCTCTCGGAGGCAACAAATCTGGATAACGGATGCTTGGTTTTGCAGCGATTGCACGCAAGGGTTGAAGGTTGGTGCTCCTTGCTATCCTGTTCGAAGCGGCACATCAGGAGCCACTTCTCACATTGGACGAGCTTTAACGGGTGTATAAGAATGGGATCTCTTAAATAGCGGCTTGTACAAGCAAGGCATATTCTCGACACATTATCCAGCGATTCGGTTATCACGTCTAGGAGCTCCTTTGGGAGCATCTCCAACATTGACTGAGCCCGCGCATCAGACCATTGAGCGTCACAAGTCTTGGCTGTTGACCCTTCTTCTTGTGAATATGCCGCCATAGTCTTCAGATGCTTTGTTTGCGTGTCGAGTGCCCTTCTTTGTGGCTTTGTAGATTGCTCGTGATTTATATTCACTCGCGCAGCCTGCGAGCTTCCTTATTATCGTCCATATGGGAGACTTCCTAGGTACTTCGTTGATTTCTTGTGGAATTTTTCTCCTCGCGAAGAAGGAGCGTCGCTGGGGCTTGCGGC
>JAABUP010005287.1_pt1 | contig 19830 bp, 20 predicted proteins | sample 5559201 | NCBI WGS metagenome assembly JAABUP01 (sample SAMN10711887, study PRJNA513373) | rock metagenome | isolation source: Antarctica rocks | place: Antarctica
GAATAATAGACTCTATTCTCTAGTAAGACTAATTCTTAAGGAGAGTCGGGAGAATCCCTAGGGGTCGCCCCCTTATCTAAGGCGACTCGCAGCTAAGGCCCTAAGGACCCCGCTTTCCTAATAAGATGACGTGGCCACAGGACCCTTATCTCTGTGCGCACGCTATCCTACATTCGTCAACTGATCATGACAAGAAGTTGAGGTCTTATAGGTGTGATTTTGATTGATTGAGTTGGTTACATAGAGAAGAAGAGAAGTATCAGGGGGATGCCAAGACGCTAAACCGCATTAGGCAATCCACCCATAAAAGCTGGAAACCTGGCAGCATAAGGCTGTAGCATAAGGCTGAATTCCAACAGGACTTTGGCCAACGGAGGCGGGGTGGCCAAGGCAGTCGGGGAAAGGCCGTTGAGCATGACTCGGAGACCGTGACCTTCTTTGAAGAGGGATAAGACGAGCTCGGAACGTGGATCGCCGGGACGAACCCAGCCGAGATTCGTGCTATCTGTGCCGGTAGGGGAGTCGTAAGAGGTGATCTGCAGGTGTGACAATATATTAGCAACAGTGGAAGAACGACTATTGTGACATTCTTTGGGGGAATACGATTCTGAAAAGTAAATCAAGAAAGTGATGGACAAACAGGCTTCATTGTTAGAGATTTCCGGATCTGATCGAGAGACATGGTTCGCCCTGGCAGATGCCCAGCGCGTTTACGATCTATCCCTGCGGCTCTTGTCAGTCAAAGTCTGGTTCAAGGAGCCCGAGATCGAATAATTGAGTTTTACGACTGTAGGAAATCAAAAAGAGGCCTACCTTCAGACTCGAAGTTGGTCGGGCTGTAGAAGCTGAGGATCGTAGCAGGTGGTTCTTGTCCCACTTCTTCACATGTCCACGCTGAGGTCATAGCCAGATGGCCACCGGTTGACCAGCCAATGACGATGAGCTTTACCGGATTCAAGACAACGCCGCGGGCTCTGGCAATCTTAGGAAGTTGATTTCGCACCCAGGCTAAAGCATCTCGGACATCAATTATTGGTCCAGAAATCAGATCGATCTCAGGACACAGCCGGTGGTCAATGCTGACGGGAAGGCAGCCGTTGTCAAGGAGAAATTATGTTTGATATGGTCTTATGGCGCGTTTCGACAGTGTCATGTACCCGCCCCCATGGATCATGAGTGCTAGGTGCTGATTAGCGCAAGCTTATATAAGTACCAACAGCTTAGGTGCTTTTACCTATTGGCATGCTTTCCGTAGCAGATGGATTTTCTGGGAAGTACACATCCGCCATGATTTCCGTATCATCAACCATTTTGTAGGACATGGTCTCAGTCCTATAATTCTGTCTTAGTTGGCCAGCTTTCACGGGCTCGCTAGTATTCAGTACCTTGCTTAATTTTGTCGAGCCAATGATGAGTTACTGTGTGTTCGACTCCTCAGTATCACCCTTTGAGTAAGCTGCTGCCTCGAAGCCTGCCTCCTGGAGGTCCCTAACCCAATCATTGGCAGGCTGTAATGGGTAAGCCCTAGAGTCTTTGAAAGTCCACCAACCATCTAGCAGTCCGTAGACCAGGTCATACCAGTCGATAATCCGAGTCACTTCTGACAAGACGATGAAGCCATCCTTCCTTAGTAAAGCCTTCATTCGCTTAGTCGAGTTGACAATATTCGATGTTGCATGCACTACGTTAGTACCCAATACAATATCGCATATACCTTGGAGGGACTCCGGAGGATCCCGCTCGAGGTTCAAGGATTGGAAATCCATCCAGGGATATTCTGAGAACTTCTTTCGTGCTTCTTTAACTAGCATGGAGGAGACATCGGTAAATGTGTACTCTACGGGTTGTCCGAGCCTTCTTAACAATTGAGCCAGTCGTTTTGTAGTGCCACCAAAGCCAGCACCAACTTCAAGGATCCTTAGTGTTCCTTCAGGTGGACTGTCTGCCAGAAGCTGATCGAAGAAGTTCAGCAGATGACTTGGCATGACTGCAAGCTGGGGAGAATTATTGTAGAAATCATCTAGACAGTCTTGACCGAATTGGCTACCAAATAACAAGCTGATATGATCCGTCTTCCCGCTCAATCCATCGGCGAAATGTGGTGCCGTCACAGACATGAGCTTGTTTTCGTTGGCATACTTTGGAAAAGAAGCATTGATTTCCTCCAGTAGGACTGCGGAAGGTGTGGTTAAAAGAGGCTTACTGGACCGAATCATCTTAGACTCGTAAGGATAAACGATGCCGTGGTCGGCAAGAATATCCCACAGCCTCTGGACAACCTGTGTATGCTTCGGAAGGTAATCGATATATGGTAAAATGGCCCAGGCTTTGGCCGCCCACAGATCGAGCTTCAGTTTTTTAAATTCCTCAGCAACATACGTCAATACTAGTTCGTTCTGCTTTGGGGCGATCGACTCCCAGTAATCGGTAAAGCTATGCTTAGCGGCAGAAGACGCAAATACTGCATCACACTGTCGAAGGACTTGGAGTGGATTAGAGCGAAGGACGTTAGTATCTGGGACCACGGGCGCTGACTTCGGTGGAATTGCTGTTGCAACCCCTGGGCCCTCCACTTGAGTAGCCAGGCTGCTAGGCTGTTGTGACATAGTGATTCCATAATCTTGATCCTTCGATGTAGTGGTCCGTTTTGCCTTCGTGGACCTAGCGGCCTTCTGCGGTACCACCTTTTGACAGAGCTCGCCGAATGTCATCATTGGAAGTTCATCTCCGTCGACGGCCTTGGAGAAAGTATTCGAAATTTCATCGGCTAGCTCAGTTGCTGCTAGTGAGTCGACGCCTAGGTCCGCAATGTTCGCGTCATCAGCAATGGCCCCGTCCGCAACGCCAACATACGATGCAATGAGAGACTGAAGTGCTTTTACAGCACTGTTGTCCTCATCCGTCTCCATTTCGCTGTCAAGGGAAGTAGCACTGCTGTTCCTAGACCGTAGACCGTTCTCGTCACTGTCAGCATCGCTCTGCTCTTGACTGGAGGTGTCGGATATGGAGTCCGTAAAGACTGGCTGGCTTGGATTCACCACCGGCGAATCACGAGGTTTAGAGTTTGCCGATTCCAGCAGCTTTGCCAACCTAGTGATCGGTAGTCTGGTAAATTGTACGCCCATGATCGTCATGACTAACACATTGTCTCTTGATAGGACGAAAACATCTCCCATCGCCTTACCATCACCCGAGGGTGTGTACATGGCAAACACAATCCAACTTTTAGTCTGGTCAAAGTCACAAGTAGAGCACATTGAAAGTTTTCCGACACCAGTGGCAACAAAAACTTGGTCGGCACCACAATGGTCGCTGGAGTTGATCAAGAGACCTGCTACTTGAATGAAAGTGTCCAGTGCCACTGTGTCGCAAAGCCCTGTGGCAGTGCTGTCGTTGGCTCTGGGTCGGGGTGGTACATCAATCATTGCTAAGGCTTCCGAGTCCCCCAAGATAATCGAGGATATGCCCTTGAGCAGCTCCGCATAGCGAACGATGCGCGAGCACAACTCGTACGCTCGCTTGGACTTGAGCTTCTCTGTTTCAGGGTGCTCCTTGATATGTCTCATGCGACTAGAAACAAGCCTCTCGTATTGATCAAATTGAGCGCTCAGAGCGAGCCCAAATTTTCCTTTGGCGTGCAATGTTGGTTTAGGCTTTGGATCCCCCTTGCTTACACTTCTTGAGACAAAGGTCCAAGTCTCCTTATCGTTCTGGTTTGTCAGGACAATAGAGACATCACGACCATGGTCGACTCCTAGAGGTGCGTCAAACGTCAAATTCTCGAACCACAAGCCCTAGCTCTCGACTTTGTCTAGGGATAGTTGAGCAGCCATCACTGCGCACTCCATGTATATGGCTGCAGGACATAGCGGCTTATTCAGGACAGCATGGCCAGAAACAATATCAACATAGCGTCGAGCTTCGGTATTCATACTATACTCGCCCGCTTCTTTGGAGTTCTTCCGAGGTTCGATCAATTTTGGTAGTTTATCTGACCTGTCATTCAGAACTTCGGCCACACCACCGACAGCTTGCCTTTCCTGGATCTCCAGAGCATGGTCGGTGTAAGTCATCGAATGGCTAGTACGTTCAAATTGGTATGGTGGCAGCCATATCTGCTTGGTGTTCGTTTCTTGGGGCGGATAGAAGCCCCAGAAGGAAGATGATATACCCTGCTGCCATAATTTGGTGGTTATGGTAGAGAGTATAGTGGCAGGGATTGTACCGCCAGAAATCCTCATGTCCTGGAAGTGGTGCTTTTCTAGGTCATCGACAGCCCTTTTGGTCATCGATGTGATTGGCGAGTCGAAGCCAGCTTCCAGCCATAGACAGGAGCCAAACCGTTGCTCGAGGCGACGCACTGCATGAGTGAAATACACGGCCTCACGAGTATGTTGTACGATGCGTTCGGGTCCAACCTGGGTTAGCTGTTCCCTCGTACAACTTTCTAGATAGATTGTTGGGGGTTGGAAATTCATGGATTTGGCCATCGCAGAAAGACCTTCGAGTAGTGGGTCAGTTAAAACGGGAGTGAAAGCCATGGGTAACGTCTAAGCGCTGACAATGGAGGCCGCGATACTCCGGATCCTGTTTGACGAGATGTTCTACCGCTGCAATGGCATTTTCTGTGCCCACGACAATTTGGCTTGTTTGCGCATTGTAGCAAGCGATTTCGACGTCTGAAGTCCCGGCGATGATCTTTCGAACCAGCTCAGTAGTCGCCCCAAGTAAAAGCATTGTCCCCTTATGTGGCTCCCATTTTGATTGCATTAATACAGCCCGGGTAGCAACAAGCTTGAGAGCGTCGCTAAGGCATAGGACGCCGGAGACAGCCAAAGCTGTCAGCTCTCCAAAGCTATGACCCACCACAGCCTCAACTTGAAGTCCGCAATCGATCCAAGACATTGCGCATGCATACTGGACTGCGAACATTCCGCACTGAAGTGCAACGACGTCTGTGACGGGCTCTCTGTTGAATACAGCTGGCAGACAGGAGGAGAATCCATCTTGTTTCAGTAAATCATCACACGCGTCCAAATGGTGCCGGAAAAGAGGAAACGACCGGTACAGATCGTTATTGAGCCCAACAATTTGCCGACTTTGACCAAAGAAGGTCAGTACCACTTTCTTCGGCTGTGGTGCAGTAAACGGATCCTGGAACGACATTAGAGATTTGACAAGACCATCGATACTTGATTCAGTTGACACGAATTGCAAAGGATGGCGCTTCCGTCTCTCAACGAGAGTGAAAGCAACATCAGCGATCGTGGGACGTGGAGCGGCAGTATCTAGGAACGCTGCCAAGTCTCTAGAAATGGCGACCAGACTGCTTTTAGTTGTTGCACTCAGCATGACCGGATAGACGATATTCGCAGGTAGGGGCGCTTGTGGAGGTTGTCTATTCTGCTCAGGAGCCTGGCAAACCAGAACAGCAGAATTACTTCCAGCTGCGCCATAGCTGTTGACCAGTGCAGCCCTTGGCGACGCCTTCCAATCTTCCAAATTGCTTGAAATGGCGAGTCGATCTGGTTCAAGGGCAGGAATCTTTGGATTCAAAGCAGTGTGGCTGGCAAGAGGTGGTATCGCAGCTTTATTAACCATGAGTAGAGCCTTGAGAAACCGGTAACTCCAGCAGCGGCTGTAATAGATCTTGGAGTCAGCGCCACTTCCCAAAGTAATGATGGACGATCAGGATTATCGCATCATTCGCAAAATATATTTCAAGACATAACTAGCGGCAACCACAACGTAGACAACTTCGAGGACATAGTACGTACTCTCGCAATGGCCAATGTTGCCTTTTATGGAACCTATTTGCACATGTTCTTGTCTATCGTGACTTCCAAAGACTTCGCGAACGCTCGCTATCTCCAATGGATCGCCAGCTTGGGTGCCTGTGCCATGGGCCTCACAATACGATACTTGCTCCGGTGTCATACCCGCTCGATGGAGGATGTTTCTGTAGAGTTGCACCTGAGCAGCGCTGTGCGGGACTGTGAGTAATGGACTCAAGCCTCCTTGATTGGTGCTTGACCCAGGGATGATCCCAAATATTTGATCTTGGTCGATCACGGCTTGATTCATACGCTTCAAAACAACGAGACTAGGAAAATGTCGGAGTCAGCCTTTGATTGCTCTCAGAACCGACCTTCATCGGAGTAAAATGGAGCGACCAATCAATGGTACTCACCCTACGCCTTCCGAACGACAATAGCCGTCAGCGGTACTATCAAAAGGCTTACATTGCCCAGTAGGACTGAGGAAGCCTGCTTTTGCTAGATCCAGGTAATTGTGAATACCGGTGATCAGATTGACGCCGCCGCAAAGTGCCACCGGGCACTCATCGTTCTGGATCGCCTTACAAGCCCTATTGATGGCAACTAAGGAAGACGAGCACGCTGTGTCAAGGATTTCAGAGGGACCTGTCCACCCAAAATGATAGCTTGTCTTGCCGCTTAGAAATGCCCTAATTGTCCCAGTAGAGGTGTATGCTGTTGGTGGACTTGCGGACGTGTTGTCTAGATACTCTACAAAGCTTGCGCCCAAAAAGACGCCGACTGGGTCGCCCGATTCGCGGTCGATGTGCTCCGAGATATCCACTCGATTCCATTGCTTGATAGGCAGTCTCTAGAAGGATACGTTGCTGCGGATCCATTGACGCGGCTTCGCGAGGGCTCATGCCGAAAAACTTGTTGTCGAAACAGGCTATGTCAGAGATAAAGTTGCCCCACCACTGTTGCTTTGCGGCCCATTTTTGATCTTGGAGAGCCCGAAAACTATTTCCAATATCGACTCGATCTTGCGGGACCTGTTGCGCGGTCGATTTACCCGATGAAATCAAATCCCAGAGTTCTTCAACATTATTGGCGCCGGGAAGGCGGCATGCCATACCAACCACAGCAACAGCATCAGCGGGGTAAGCATATCGATTATCGAAGTTCGAAGCTGATACGACAGGCGGCATCAAGGCTCTGATAAAAGATGAAACGTCTAATTTTGTGATCTGGAGCCCTGCTTGGTGGAACGGAGTTAAAGGGATACAGTCACCGATTCCAAACGCAGCAAAAAGATGTGATTGAGTTTCTGTCCTCTCCAAATCTCTGCACACCCCCTTAAGTAGGTCGTACCATTGGCAGTAGGATGCCAATATAGTCTCAATCGCTTCGTGAGTAAGGGATCCTTCCAGGACAGTCTCACCGTTCTTATTAGACCTTAGAGGCGCTCTCAAATGAGAGGCATCAGGCAGCCGGAAAGTATCGTGCTGATCGCATAACAAACACAACTCCCGTGCTAAGTCGGCGTTTTCGGGATTATGCACTTTTCCGCGTAGGTGCATGGCTTGGGTCTGCATCCCGCGAGACTTCACTCGGGTCTGGATTTTCGCAAGAGACTTGGATGTGCCAACAATGCTGACCGTCTTCGGATCCGTTATTGCTGATATATGAGCCTATGAGTGGATCAGCTGGGCTATACTAAGTCAAAAGTAGGATTGGGTTACACACATCAGGAAAATCCTTAATGATCTCTTCACCCTGACCTTCACGTTTGAGGCGGACGACTATCGTAGTTGGGCCTTCTATGTTTTCGTCGTCGCCAAGCTCACCATAAGCGCCTATGCCTAATGCTATCTTCATTGCTTTAGATGCATTGGCAGTAACTTCGGCTTCACTCGCGGAGAAGGCGATCGCAATGGCAGGCATCAGACCTCCACAATATCCTTGCACCCCCCCTCTACCACCAAGTCGCTCCATGAAGTCACTGTGGCGAAGTCTTTTAACCTCAAGGAACTGAAAGTACTGAACTACTTGTATGATTGTCAACAGAGGTAATGACAGTATTCCCGACATCGCGTTCGCAATGTTCGACGAATTTCCATCCCTGATCCATTTGGATAGTGCCTGCGTATAACGCAGACCCTGATTCAGCGCTGCAATGTCGGAGTTATGGTCTGCAAAATATGACCACGTATTTGGTAGATCAATGATGGCGTCAAGCAACGGACGAAGCTCAGCCTTCCCGCAAAGATATGATCGTAACTCATCCAGATATGCTTCTTTAGGTGCTTTACTCTGTGGGCTGAACACCGCCATGGAAGGCAGCTCATCGTGATTCGAGGCCATGATCAAGGCAGGACGTCTTCCGAGGCGAGATGTTGAAAGTCTCTTCAATCAAAGTATAGACAGTTTCAGAGTTGAAAGACACGCTGAACAAGGAGTACATGGGGGTCTATGAAGCTCTTTTATTCGTATTGAGGGTGCATAATATGGACGAGGTGTGTGTTCAGGCACTAGTAATTGAAGTGGTAGCCTTATCAGGGCAAGTCGATGACCTGCATAGACCATGCACATGAAGGTCTTGTTGACAATTAGCGTGGGTCATCCAGAAAGGATCGATCGACTACGGGGGGGTCAAACATGCAGAGCTCCATCCACCAAGAAAGAGCTATCGAGACCCTAGATCGACAGCCCAATGATGTAAACACTTGTTGAATGCGGAACTTCCGCAAAGTGCACTGAACCCTAATCCAGCCATGTCATGTTGCAAGTCTGGTCCTCTAGCGAAGGATTGGGAGGGCGCTTTTCGGTTTCCAGCTTTACGACAGTTCAAGATCTACACACTTGCGCAAGTCGTCGCTTGTATGCATCCTAAAAGACATTTGACTTATACAAGAGATCGAGATGATGCTTGAAAGAGTCTAGCTGGAGAGGTCTCGGTTGGCAATCAGCTTAAGGTATTCAAACGAGACTATATTCTCCACCTTAGGATCAGATACAGCACCGCATATTCCAACTAGCTGTAAGTCAGTATTGAGACTGTCTGGACCCTCGCGATCGATGGCACCTCGTCTGGTTATCACGATGCTCAAAAGGTTAGACATCATGGACGCTAAAGGTACTCGACCACTAGCGATCATTGAATCGGTGAGGCCCTTAACCGTAGCTCCGACTGCGTCCATTAATGCTAGTTTGTCTATTTGTTTCTTCATGTTTATTGTTGAATTCTGGAAGTTGGCAGCAAGAGGACACTAATAGACATCTTCATGAGGAATAATATTTCTCCGATATTAGCCTTGGCATTTTGCCAATGAATCACGCGTCTGCTGACTCATCGTGGATGCAAGGCGCTATGAACTCGGAGCATCAACAACACAGGTATCAATGCAGGCACGCGATGCAAGATTCTCATGCACGCTCACGCCAGATCTGACAGGCATAAGATCACCCTAAAATACAAGGGCCCACTCATGTGATCCCTCTTTGGGTGTACAGTATCGTGCATAATCACACCATTAGGTATCCTCTTCTGGTTCGTCGAATATTTTCAAAGTCGTCATCTAAGCTCATTCTCCAACCCTGATAATGCTGCCGTAAAGGCTGTTGTGAGATGGTCGTGGCGTGGCCATCCACTCAGATTTCTTCAGGGGAGTATAATGTGGGTCTATGCCTATGCGAATGGCCCGTTTAATTAACTCGAATTTAGCCTATATAGATGTTAATGGAGCTCTAGGTACTTTGCCATTACGCTCACCTCTTAGTAAAGAAATCGTGACTCTCGGTTTCTCGATCCATCACCTCCGAATGGCTCTTTTGTTGGAAGAATTTGGTAAGCTGTGTTCCTACCACCTCTGCGGATCAGCGCTTCCTTGAGGAGAGTCTAAGAAAACCACATACGAATGTCGAGATCTTATGAAATCGCAAATGTGGGTGGCCGCCTATGGTGATACGCGCATTTAAATTGTATGATTGCAAGGAGGTCCCTTCCGTGCAGCTATAGCCTCCCGAAAGTGGAAATCAATACTCATGGGCATCGGTACCGCCTTCTTTTCCACGAGCGCCGCAAGGCTCACCAAGTCTCTAATGGAGAGGACTTTTAGACTCTGAAGTTTCTGCGTTCCATGGCTCATGAGCCAAGTGATGACGGCCCTGGTATCTCGCTTGTATCGAACATACGTGTCTAGTAGACTAGAGGGTATTCGTCCTTCAGTATTTGGATGATGGCTGGTTTGTACCATGGTGCTGTCCTTATGAGTGAAAGTGACAGATTAAAAATGTTAGTCCACTTGCAACGCACTACAAGATGAGTGACGAGATGGGCTTTCGTAAGGGAACGATGAGAAGGAATAGAATGATGACTCAGCGAATGTGAAAGGTTCAATGGCCCTTTTGAGAATGACAAGTGCGACTGGGCTCGTTTTGCTTAACTAGGAAAACGAAGTATTGATGAAATTATCACGCAAGCATCACCTCCACGGGCGGGACGGATTACGTGCGTGTGTACCCTCAAGGCCAACGCCTTAGCAGTGGCTACATTTGGGCTCTCCACGCGCTACGTACCCTTGGATGGCTCTGAGAAGGGTGCACACTTGCCTACGATGAGACATGGCAAGCAATCTACTACACATTCAAGTGCATGAAATCAACAAGACTCTGTGTGGTGATTAGTCTAATCGTCAGGCCACCTGTCATCAGATCTATGGACGGGTGGGAGATGGCACTTGCCGTTGGAACTTGACGATGCTTCTCATCAGTCTGATGGATGATATGGATGAGATTGCACTCAGCCCTATAGGGCTACTAGCGTGATTGCGGAGTACATAGTTGCTTCTCCTATTTCCATAGACCATCAACAGTCAACCTCATGATGTTCCTACTGACCATCCATTGAACCTATTCCAAAGCTTGCGTCGCCCACTGGGAGGACATTCTTGATTGCTAAAGTAGTAGAGATGGTCGTCGACCTAAGCAGCAAACGAGAACAGGAAGCTTTGAAGGTCGCTACCTTCAGGCTCCTCTGGGAGGATTCTTCTTGAACCTCCTGTCAATTACTACCTTGGCCCACGATAATTCAAGTCCGCGTTTCAATCTTCAGTCAGAACTGGCACGGCAGCGACCCGTCTTGTCGTCGCAACCACACTCGTCAGCATTACATCAGCGCTTGTGGCTACTGCTTTGCGAGAGAGCTTGCGTACGTGTACCCTTGAAGGCCGGGCGGACTTAGCCATGCGTATTGCCGGCGACCATGCTTGGGCTGTGTACCCTTGAGAGTCGTTCTTTTCAGCCTTCTAGATCGCGTGTTCACCAGACCGCTGGGTCTCCACCCACGTTGCCTGCCGCTATTGTGGCCTTCCACGTTTCAGAAAGACCGTCTGGTCACTCTAAGCCAGCAACCACTGCTGGCTAAAGTATTCTTTGATCCAGTGTCCCGAGATGCATTCTCGGAGGAAATGCTGTGACAAGGATGGTCACGTACGTATCGAGGGTGTGTAAGATTGCGACCATGTTGAGTTCGCAATAGTCACACTGCTAGGGACTAGATTACCCTCACCGGCGTTTTTGAGTGGGTGACGCAGGTCATCGCATATCAGTGGGGGATAAAGATCTCTTGTGCAAATATCTGAAAAGCAGCTTCATCCCACCTTACATCCTTGACATCTCACTGCCCGCCAGTGACCAGACCAACGTCATCTCAACAGCTCCCATTCCAGCTACAGAAATGTCTTCCAGCGACGAATTTGGCACCCCCGGCTTCAACGCAAGTGCTGTCGACCTCACCACCGCCGACCCCAAAGATGTCATTTGCGCCCTCGCTGCCTCCCAAAACGAATACAACGGCCAACTGGGCGCTCGCATCTCAGCCCTCTTCGTCATCATGATCGTCTCTAGTTGTGCAACATTCTTCCCCATCATCGCAAAGCGAGTACCCCGGCTTCGTATTCCCCTTTACGTCTATCTCTTCGCCCGATATTTCGGTGCCGGTGTAATCGTTGCTACGGCATTCGTCCATCTCCTGGATCCTGCCTACAGTGAAATTGGACCGCAGACGTGTGTGGGTATGACGGGACATTGGGCCGACTATTCGTGGTGTCCAGCCATTGTGCTCATGAGTGTCATGTTCATTTTTCTGCTGGACTTCGGAGCTGAACGCTACGGGTCGTTCATGGCAATCTCATTGGACTGACGGGGATACGGCTGATGGCAGTAGTCGAAATCAAGTACGGTGTCTCGAGCGAACAGGACATCCAAGCCGCGGTCACTTGTGCGAATGATGATCCAGACGCATTACATAGCAACCTCCGGTCGGGCTCACTCCATATTCGTCAGGCTGCTGAGTTCTATGAGAAAGGGTGAATATGAGTCCAGCACGTCTTTCCACAAGTCTGACTTCGGTCCAGTTTTCGAGAGGACATCGAAGAAGACGATCCCTCCGCCACCGCTGCCCGTGAACAATCTTTCCGCCAACAGATCGCCGCCTTCGTCATCCTTGAATTTGGAGTCATGTTCCACTCTGTGATCATTGGGCTGAACCTCGGCGTCGTCGGCGACGAATTCAGCACGCTGTACGTCGTGCTTGTCTTCCATCAATCCTTCGAGGGGCTTGGTATCGGCGCCAGGATGAGTGTCATTCCATTCAAGACGGGTTCTTGGTTGCCGTGGTTGTTATGCTCGGCTTATGGCCTGACGACGCCGTTTTCCATCGCCATCGGATTGGGGTTGCGAACGTGAGCTTTTCACTTCTCATATACATCGTCATTCTGAAGAGAGTTGCCAGCTGACTACAACGAATCTAGGACCTACAATTCTGGCTCCTTCACCGCGAACGTGGTCAGCGGCGTCTTGGACGCCATGTCTGCGGGGATTCTCATCTACACAGGCCTAGTGGAGCTTTTGACCCGGGATTTCCTTTTCAACCCGACGAGAACAAAGGACAACAAGCGCCTGTCGTTTATGGTCCTTTGCGTTTTCCTTGGAGCGGGCTTGATGGCTTTGCTGGGGAAATGGGCTTGAGAGGTATGTTAGGCTAAGTTTCATTGGTTCGGACCAAGCTCAATGGAGAGCAAGCCCCAGACTCCTATACCTCAATCGAATTGTTAGCAATGCTTGAAACATTTATCGCACAAACGATTTCCCTGCGAATTTCAGCCTGGACTTAAGCTTCCATGCGCCTGAACCTCGCAGCCATCTGAGATTCTAAGGGCGAATTGAGTGGAGAACCAGCCAACCCCTCAAGAACCTACTCGTTACCAGGATTCCTCCGCTACATCGGTTTTTCTTTCTACATCCTCAAGGTGCTCCTCAGTTCACCATATTTCTACCTTTTCAGGACACTACTTCTTTCACCAAGTCTCTTCTGTGTGCTGTATACCCCACGTATGATGCGCTATCCTTGAATCCTACGTAGGCCATGGCGTAACCTGACTCAAAATCCGTGCCATTGATTGGCAAACTGGGTGCATCGAGGCGAAGTCCCACGGTCTCTGATTTTGTCGCACAGAGCGTTGAGAGCTGAAGATGCTGCAAGTTCCCGTTGGTACGGGCTTTTTGACGAGAATCATGATCATTATAGGCTTAGCTCGTCACAGCCCTGGTAAGCTGACACTCACCACCGCACAAGAGTTCCGATGACGTGTCAGCTCGACATCGTCGCAGACATTACCAATTTCGTGAGATCATTGTGTAAAGAGAAAGATCAGCAGCGACGCCTCCAAGGCGAAGTCCCGTCGCCGTTTAGCTTTCCCATCGACGCATGGGATACAGCGTCTCCATACTTCAACAGATTACACGCATAGTTTGTTATGAAGGCATGCTTCAACGGGCATTCGTAGGAGCGGACATTAGATAGCTCAGAGGCTGTGGAAGACCTTTCTTTGTCACGTTGATGGAAACCCCGCTGATGCAGCTTCGCGCAGCCTTCGTACCGAATGTACTCAGATCTGACGCGCACTATCAAATGCGGCTACCCAGTAATCTGGCGTAGTCATCAGCAGCTATCCACTCAATTCACTCGATTTCGAAGACTGTAGAGTCAAGCACGGTCTGGGCTATGGATCTGCCTCACTCTTGCCTCCACTCCGAGGCAGCGAAAAGATCCATTCAATCTTTGATGTCGCCAGACATGGTCATGTATGTCGTGCCACATCGCAGCAGCCTCGGTCTTGGGGGCTTTGATCAATCTTCGGGGGATTGTGAAAAACAAGGAATGGTCGCTGAAGGTTAAAGCAGACACGCACACCAATTTCTTCGGATGAAATCGCCTTTCTTACCATTTTTATCACCGTACGAGCGGTCTCATGAAATCAGGAGCCAAGGTTCCCCCAGCTCACGATAGCTTGAATTGATAGCGAATAAGATGGCTATCTCACGAGGAAGAATCCCAGAAACCGCTTTCAAGGTCTGACAATACCCTCAAAAGCCAGTAGATGTGCCACTGAATCCTCGCAGGTCATTAGTGCGGTTGCTTTTGGCGTCGCCATGATCGCTGCAGTAGTACGAGCCCTCATTCAACTGCGAATGCGCAAGAAGCCTCGACTAGACGACTGTCTCTTGCTGTTTGCATGCGTATTACTTACTGCTAGCACTGCACTTCTATACCATGAAGCGTCTTCCATTTACTTCGCGGAAGCATTGGTGCTAGATCTTGCAGCGACTCCGGGTACGGGAGCACCTACAGTAGGCACTCTCGGTTTGGAGTCTGAAGATTTGGATAAGATTTTTGATCAGGTCACTCTATTCCAAAGGATCGACTGGGCTTACGCGGCATTGACTTGGACCGCTATATATTCGGTAAAATTTGCCTTCCTGTCGTTTTTCAGATGCTTAGTTGATCGTCTGCCCCGAGTGCATCGTTTCTGGAAGATCGTTGGAGTGATTACTGCTTTGGCTTTTGCTTTCGCCGTCTGCGAAGGCTTCATTGCATGCCCAAAACTGGGGGTCGAGTCTCGTACGCTGCAGAAGTCCACTTATAGATCCCAATCTGACGTTGGTAGTGACATGTGCTCAGAGCAGCGGCGTGAAAGTCGATCTAGCTGTTGGGGCATTAGCCATCGGGCTCGATATTATTACAGACATGTTGAGTATGTCAAATCCCCCCAAGCATGTCAAAGTGTGCTGACAATCCCGAAGTTCTGTTCATCCCGATATCTCTGCTCTGGAGGGTCCAAATGAAACTCGGACAGAAACTCGGTCTCGGTAGTTTCCTATGCTTGAACATATTCATGATTATCATGGCCGTGATCAGACTTTCTGGATTTCGCTACCGACACACTTTCGACGATTCCTGGATACTGATTTGGCTGCAACTAGAAGCCTGCATTGCGGTGACGATGGTATCCCTGACAGCCTTTCGTTCTATCTTCGTTGAAAATGCCTATAAGCAGCATCGGATAAAGCAAGCAAGTCCGCCGCAGGGATTACCAAGTGGAGTCTTTAGAAGACAAAAAATTTGCTCGTTGGAGGACCAGGAATTGGCAAATCTCCCTGCTATGAGGGCAGCAATTCACGTCAATCCGGTACAGACCCTCAAGTCAGGGACAACGCTGGTGTCTGATCGGCGGTCTCGAGATCGGGAGTCCTATTCTAATGAGTACTACCGGGTGGACCTAGAGCGAGACTGAAGGTTCAAATCAGTTCCCTGGGTACGAGGATGGATTTAGTAATTTCACATCTCATGTGAAGATGGGGCTTCGGAGGCTATCATGGAAATAAGGTAGATGAACGTTTCTGAACTCCTTGCTCTTACCTTGAATGGTGTAATGTTACCAAAGCAAATAAGTAGAAGCACAATCTGTATGGACATTCCGCGAGCATGATTGTGTACCCCAAACGGCTATCCCCATACCCATAGGTGAAGTTCTCACCTCCAACTGAAACCGGCCGATCGAGCCATTTGTATTCGTCTTGATTGCTGTTGTCAGGCCAAAGCGGGGTTCCCTTTAGTCAGAGTTGTATCTAGGTGGATGAGGGCAAGAGAGAAAGGTAGGGTGGAATGTAGGGCTGAGATGTCTGATTGAGATTGGGAGAAGCAATCAGCGTCTACTAGTCCCATGAGGGTATTGAAGCGTTCTTTAAGCTAGATTGTAATCTTGCCAATCCTCTCTCACGATTTAGTCAGCCTCAAATATAAGCCAATAACCCACTCCCAACATTTCCTTTGAACCCGGTCTCCATAACCTCGAAATCTGTGTTGATTCTCAAGTTAGCTGCTGTGGATGTGGGTCAATTATGTCTATAGGATGGCACATGAAGGTGCTAAAAAACCACAATTGATGGCCAGACGGTCTTGACCCTGGGCACGGATTATGTCAGAATGTACATACCGAAGTCCACGAAGTCCCAATGCATCACAAAATCAGTGATGCCTCGTATGGTTGTGCCAAACTAAGTGGAATTTCAGGATCAGCAGCATCCCCGAAAAGACATCTCGACTTGTTTTTGGGAGCGATAAGCAGAGCCGATTAGTCTAATTCAACGAAGAAGGAACGACAGTGATGAACATACCATGCCCCATGTCATCTTCGTCGAAGGATAGAAAATCAAATGCGCGACGTCCGAGAACGTTTGAATTTGATCCTCATCAATTGGTACGTTGTAGCCGCTATTCAGCTCTTTAATAGCCATATTGGCAGCTTGCAAAAGACAGGAAAGTACGTCCTTCTGCGGTAAAGTCCGGGAGTATCTCGAGAAGATTATGGATTGCGTGGATTGTGGGACGATGTATAATGTAGGATCGGCTGGCAGCGCATTCAAGGGCCTTGGGGCTGTGAGATTGTAAGGATTTTGACCATTGGCGGTGATAGGTTGCAAGGTCGCAGCCACAGAAGACGGAGGGATAGCTGCCAATGTGATGATGCAAAGATGGAGGATCGTCAAGATGACGGAATTGAAGCTGATCCTCATGTCGACAACAAATCTATGCTATCGCAGGAATGGCAAATGGCATTGTTGCGGCGAAGTGGCTCCTACTTTGGATTGAGGTCGCGCTCTTTTTGTCGACTTACCGGGCGCACATGCGCCGGATGGGTGGAGTCTGAGATAAGCGGAATTGTTTTGCGGGATGTGGACAGAAGCGCGTGGCTTTTTTCATGACACTGAGGGCTGTCAGGAAGACCATTCACGCGCTTAGCGACACATGTATTTGGGGCTGTCGGGCAAGCTCATGTTTCGAAGTTGAATCGAATCATTCTTTTCCCTGCATCTCATAGAAGCTAAGATCATGATTTTGATTGGAATAAAACGGGACGTCGAAAAAAGAGAATTCAAATGGTGAACTGACCGATAGCGCACTCACACTACCGCTAGCATTCAGTGTAGTTGTGAGACATGAGGACATTGATTCCTTAGGGAAGCCCAGCACACATATCTCGGAATACCAATGCACAATGAGACCCTGGTACACTTACTGTGTTCCTTTGATATACAGACTGCCATTCTTCTAATAGTTAGGCGTGGATACATTGGCCAGCAAGAAAGTGTTCTTGTACACCAGGCCTGGTCTAATTGAGCCTCGGTCTACAGTCCTTCGGTATTCTCCCGAACAGAGTCCAGCATGCTTGTCCAGCCAGGTCTCCCGAATTTCTTCAAGAGATAAGCTCCTCTTGAATTGTCCACTCTGCTCAAATCTTGCGGCTCGTCCTTGATGTCTTCTGGAAACTTCTTTTCCGGGTAAACCTCCCTCAGACATGCCAAGATGGTGTTCCAATTGTAAGGTTCTGCGAAAGCGAAGATACGCTCGTTTTCCACCTCGGGATCAACCAGAGTAGCGACATGTAGCCGTGCAGTGTCCTTTACGTTTACCATCCACTCTGTGAAGGTTTTCTGATCAGTACTCATCATCTCGTGGTCGACTCGATTTCTCGGAGACATTCACATACGAGGTGGTATGCCCTTTAAAGCATCCAAGTTCCCGTTGAAGACTTGCTTAGCCCAAGCCCCCGTGGACGCAGGCTGTTTGTCACTAAGGATTTCGCCCATGTTTGCGTTTGGCAGCACGGTGGACATGACAAAGCCGGGTTTCTTTTCCTTGTAGAACTCCCACATCTTCTTTTCGGCTAGGCATTTACTAGCTCCGTATACCGCCCACGCTCTTTCGGGTGCGTAGGGAGGCGGCTTCCAGGCCGCCTCAACATCCTCGTCATTCCAATTGTCTGTACTGATATCGAACGCGACTCCGGGCTTAGGAGCTGTGATGGCGGTTGACGAGGAGGTGTAGACGAAGCGCTTGATCGATGATTGCTTGGAGGCCGTAGTCAACGCTTTTGATGGTTGAAACGGTTCAGTCCGAAGGCCCAACCAGTCCATTCTAGTGGTCCAAACCCTGGACCAGTTGGTTTGAAACCTGGACTGGTCCAACTGATAGTTGAACCAGTTAGTTAGTGGTCCGAGCGTTCTGATTGGTCAAAAATTGCTAAGACTCGCTAAGACTTATGCTTCTCTGTTGCCCTTCCCTTAGGGGTCGACGACGACGTCAGCACGACACCTATAATATTATAAACCACCTTCGGAAGACCTTACAGTAGGTATCTCGTAGCCCACGTAGCAACAGAGAAGAAAAGTGGATAGTGGTTAAAAGGTGAAAAACATACCTATTGCATAGGCGGGATTCAGTTATTTCACCGTAGGGCTGGGTAACCGAGAGCCGCTAAGCCTCTTTAGTCAGAGTATCCGGATTTTATAAGGAGCTGATACGTAGACACCCCCTTTTAATGTATAGACACCCCCTAACTTAATATATGAACACCCCCCTAAATCGGGTTAGCTTCCGCGGTTGCGCGACTAGCTGTGCGCGCAACCGCCGTAAGTCTACCCTACTAAGTTAACTCCACTATATTAATAATTCGGTCTTATTAATCGAATAATCGAGTCTTACGGAGGTCTTAAATTGCTCTAATAATTATATCTTAAAGTCGTTCTATTAGTTCGTTACGTAGGTGTAGGGTAGTAGCTACGTAAGTAAGAATTATTAATTATTTTAATTATATCGTATACTAAGGCGCTAACACCTTTTTTTTTAATAATTCGCCTAGTTACTTAGGTGGCGACGACGAGGTTAGCACGATAGCTATAAGGCTATAGACTAGCGTCGGTACGAGTATAAGGCTATATCTTAAAGCCTATATAACCTTAAAGAGAAGAAGTAGTATAGTTATAGAGTACTAAAGCCCTAAGTAATAATCGAAAATGTCCACCTCTTAAAACCGGAAAAACCTTCGGAAAAACCTTAGAGGTTTACGACCGGAGCAAAAGGAGTCGTTTAACGAGGTTTTCGAGTTTAAAACTTTTTTTAGCGCTAAACCCGATTCGGGTTAGTCGTCGTAATATTACTAAGCATTAGGGTCATATCCTATAGTCCTCTGTTAAGGTGGAACCACCCTATAGCCCCTTCCTGCTAGCCGCGTCGTCGGAGTCGTCGTCGTCGTTATCGCCGTCGTCGGAGCAGGCGGAGCACCACCTAGGCGGCGAGCTAGTTACCTAAGTAGTTGTCTCTCCTGCTATAGCCTCTAGTGCTCTACCTATTACTACTACGTATCTACTCGTGCCCTAGTCTCCTCTTCCTCTACCTAGCTAGCGGTGAACGCGTGACTTAGACTACTTAGTAGTATCGACTATTACGGGGTCGCTAGCGTACTATACTAAGTACTTAGTATACTACTGCGAGGCCTAGTATTTCGAGAGTTTCGACTACGTAGGGTAGTATTTCGAGACGTAGTATTACGAGGTATTTACGGTGTTTACGGTATAGAGAGTCGTTATCTAGGTAAGTCGCTATAACGATAAGTAAGATAATCCTCTATAAGTTTAAATCGTAAGGGTAGACGCTAAGTAGAACGCTCTACTTTAAGTTCTACTCTTATAGGAAGCTTATAAGGCCCTCGAGGTCGCCCTTTTATCTTCGCTATAGCTAGCTTACGGGTATCGAGAATAAGGTCCCTTAGTTAGTTAGTCTTAACTTCGTTAATAAGAGGAGTCCTTATATAATATCTAGGCGGTTTTTCGTAACGCTAGTAAGGGTAGATATCTTTAATTCTTAAAAGTCCGCTAGCCTTAGGACCTTCGT
>JAABUP010005288.1_pt1 | contig 19825 bp, 19 predicted proteins | sample 5559201 | NCBI WGS metagenome assembly JAABUP01 (sample SAMN10711887, study PRJNA513373) | rock metagenome | isolation source: Antarctica rocks | place: Antarctica
TTAAGCTATGAGCTAGACTTACTCAAGAAAATGCAGATACACTCAGTATTTCATGTGTTCATGCTTCAGTGTTGCAATCAGTTCATATCACTTCAAATCATCAAAACATCTGTTGAATTCAATGAGAAGTATCAAGTTGAGAACATTCTAAAAAAATGAATGATTAGCGGAAAAGTCCACTATCTTGTCAAATGAAAAGAATACAATACCTCAGAAAACACATGAGAACTCAAAGAAAACCTACTCAACTGTGCAAGAACACTACAGCAGTTTGAGAGAGGGGCTCAGAGTCAATAAAGAAGCTAGAACTCATTGACTTCAGTAAGGAATCAAGATTAGAAGAATTAAAGAAGTTTTTCTCATTCTCAGTTCTATTGTTATCATTGCTCAGTTTGAAAGCAACACAGTGAACTTTGATGACTGCACAAGACTCATTCTGTTTCAAAGTCTTGAAAAGGTGAAGAACCTTTGCATTCAGCTTGAAAAGGTGCTCAGCCTGTTCCACACACTCATTCATAGTCATCTTGAGTTCAGATTTCAGCTGAAGGTGAGCATGATTCAGGGAATCTAATGATATTGACACACACAGACAATCACAATGAGTACACTCAGAACACTTTGCGTAACCTGTCATAATAATGCAAGAAGAAAGGGCAGCTGAACAGTGATCACAAGCAATGAAAGGAGTGAAGTCAAAAGTTGCAATGGTTTTTGCAAGGCAAAGACAATTGTGCTGCTTATGAGAAGGCATGACAGTGAGAAAGCTATCTGTCTTTATACTCTCACTTATATAGACACTAAAGAACTAGTGTCTAGAAGAGAAGGAATCATGTTACAGCCAGACTGTAACTGACTAGTATGTTTTAGAAAATACACAAGGGAAGCGTATACCTGGGCATAAGCTCACACAGCTCTATATGCTTGTGGTGAGCTCAGTGAGACAATAGACCTTTAGTAGGTCTATCAGCTCTATTGCTCTACAGCAAGCAAGGCAAGCATGACGATTCTATAGTATATAGTAGGACCATTTCCCCTATGGAAATGGGTCATGTTCAACTCAATACAAGTTATCAACTACTGGTTTACCCTATACTGCACACTGGGACCCTTATATCAACAAGCACAAATCTCTAGCCTTAATATTCAAGGCATCTCAGATCAGAACATAACATCTGCAGAGTCTCTCACTGTTAAACTTGAATGATTATCATCAGTATGTGAACAACTATTACTATCACAGTATTGATTCATGATAGAAGGGCTCTGTCAATGTTTGACTGAAGGTAGAATGAGTCTGTGAGAATGTAAAGCTGACCTTTAAGAATTTGTTCATACTGAAGAGTGGTGTTCAGTATCATGAAGTTAGATCAAGTTTGTTACAGAAGTTCATCACAGAATTAGAGTTTTAAGTTCAATCAATTTGCATCAGTCTCAGTTGCAAATCTGAGATGATGTGAGGTCATCAGTCAGAACAGATAAGACAATCAGAAAGTTTGCAAGTAATTTCTCAATTAAACATTTGACATTTGAGAAATACCTTAAGAAAACCTCAAGATTTGCATGTTGACATAATGAGCATTTAACTTGAGAGAAACAGAGTAAGACAGAGTGAACTATCATCTTTACATAAAGCAAACAACAAAAAGAAAGTCTTTATACTGTGTCAGTCACAGTGTTTATTGTACAAGGCTATAGATATCAGTATCAAGAATGACTTTAATAAAGATAAAAAACAGAAACAGTATTGAAACTTTGCTGAAGTAGTGCAAGACTGATTTCTTTCATGATTGAGCACAGCTGAGTATTGAGAAGTCATCAGACAGTCTTATGCAATTTTTGTATGAAAAAAGCTCGAGGTTAAAATCACAATCAATACTTTACTGTTGTTGTAGGTTCTTCATCTCAGTGACTGTAGCTGTTAACAAAGTAATGTACTACAGAAGCAGGTGTTGCTCACTTTGTCTGCACTCTCATGTTGATGTCACACTCTCAAGTTCATATCAATGTACTGTCTTGAATGTCAAAAGTCAGTATAGGTTGCAGAGTTGTTGTTATTGTTGTTGTTTCTTGAAGTCACAGTCACTTAAAGCCTAACATAATTGATTGATGATGTTGTGCTGCAATAATTCAGCAGTTGTACTTTGTATGAGTACACTGACATTGAGTGTATCTGAATATCTCTTTTGATTGAGGCTTGTCAACATAGATAGTATCTCAACTTTGCAGTGTACACAAGATTAATGACTACATACTCATACACTCAGCAGTCTCACAGATCACTGTAACTGTTCATCACTCTGTACAGAAGCAAAAGCAGTTAAGATGAGCTTGACAAGTAATATGTCATATAAATAACAGACTTCTTTCTCTCTTTTCCTGCTTTTATTCTTGATCACTTGCTTCAAGCACTTCTTTAACTTCTCATTCTCAGTTTAAAGTGAGGTCAGTCACAAATTGTAAGGTATACAAGATGCAAGAAATCAAGTAAAGATTTCATTAAAGCTTTAAAAGACATATCTGAAGTCTATTTAACTTATCATTCATCTTTTAAGCACTTTAAGTATCTGAAGTAAAGTCTTTAACCGGTTCAAATGCTGAGAAACTGTCAATGCAGTCAAGAACTTGCAGAGACACTGTAAAGTTAATCAGTGTTGAAAACTGATACAACATAAGTACTACATACTTCTGAAACAATAGTAAAATGTGAACTCTGTCATCTTCTCAGTATTTTCAGATAGTAACTTATAGAGATGAGTGAGCAGTCTAATGTTTCTGCAGTGGTCATTTAACTAGCTCTATCATCTAAAAACAGAGTTAGTGTGAAAAGAATAAGCATATTAAATACAGTGTACTTCATCATGTGACTAACACATGTCTTCTTTACTAAATCTGTTAAGCCTCATTCAAGACACTTGCTGACTGTGTTCTCTCTGATTCTTTTAACAGAAGTAGTCACTCACATAAGATCTGTTCAGTAGACTTTCACAAGAATGACATCTAGTGTGTTGCTCTGTTCTTCAACAGTGTTGCTGTTTACTTCAAGGTCTTCATTTACATCAAGCATCAGCATCTTAGTAAAGGTTGAAAGAATTAAAATGAAGTTTACTTATCAATAAAGATAGACTCAAAGATAAATCTGAAGCAAACATATTCATCTCTCAGTTTCACATCACATGTTTCTCACAGATGTACTATATTATCTTTGTGGTTGCAGTCTTCTAGCATGCAGCAAAAGCATCTTTCATGAGATACAATTGTCTCATCATCAATCTTCAGCTGAGTGAGTATCTTATCTGAATCAGAGTAGGCAAATCCTGGCTTGAGTATTATATTGATACTAAACTCTGCATTTGTCTCTGTCTCAATGAACCTCTTACACTGAAGCTCATTGTTTTGAGATTCTCTTTTTGAATTGTCATACTTCTTAAGATAATCACCACTCACAGTGAACTTTATGTGCACCTCAATGTCTTTGATGATTGTCATAGCAACAAGAGTGACAACCCTTCTTGTCAAATCTGGTTTAGACAGTGTGAGGTTGAAGTGCTGAGCGAATTGTTATAGTGAAGCTGTCAGACCTTGCTGACTGAATATCAGCAAGCTGACAAGCTTTCTAGTTCAATTCAGTGGCATTGATGAGAGCATAAGAAGGCTTTGCGGACTCACCAAATGTGCAAAGACCAATGCCGCTCAGTGAACTTGTTGTGACAGCTAGCTAGACAGCTAGAAAGGACTCGTTGTAACAGCTAGCTAGACAGCTAGAAAGGACTCGTTGTAACAGCTAGCTAGACAGCTAGAAAGGACTCGTTGTGACAGCTAGCTAGACAGCTAGAAAGGACTCGTTGCAACAGCTAGCTAGCTAGCTATGTAGGACTTGATTTGACGTGTATGAAGGACTTGATTCAACGACTAGCTAGACAGCTAGAAGGGACTCATTGTGACAGCTAGGAAGGACTCGTTGCGACAGCTAGCTAGACAGCTAGAAAGGACTCGTTCTACTGTTCTGTATGTGATTTCTAATGTTAAAATCATATTTCGCGAAAGGAAAATGATAAATGTGGTAAGCTTGATATAGTCCTCCGTACTATGCCCGCCCACTAAAGGATAGAACATCTCCAGACTGCGAAGAAAATCTTAATGAGCTTTCTGGCAAAAGCCTCCTAAGGTCAAAAAAAAAAACTCAAAGGGAAAACGGCCTGCCTCAGGGTCGAACTGAGATTCATTTACAACCAAAAAAAATTTATTGAGAGAAGTGTGACTTAGCCACTAAGACATTGATGAATATTCATTGTTGAGTGCCTTGAATAGTGTGCAACTTACGGGGTCGAACCTGGAATCTCTTGATTCGTAGTCAAGCGCCTTGCCATTGGGCCACTAAGCCAGATGATTGTTTTAATCACAGTGTTGAAAGATCAATATACTTTATTTAATAATCTTTTCTAAGACTTTGAAATCTTTTTCCCTGCCCTTTGCTCAGGGTTTGACAAGCGTGTAATTATTTACCCCTGTTTTCAGAACCCTGTAGATTTTTGAAACTTTTCTGACGTTCATTCTCTCAGTTTTCAAAGATGCAACGCGTTCATAATGTAGCTATTAGCCTTTCAAAACAAATATTATTAATTTGCAAGTACTTATACTCTCAACGATAAGCATCAGGCGTGCTGGAAACAAGTGACGAGCACACGACTCCATGATTGCGGGTCGTATGGAAGGAAGCCCAATGGGTCTGCATCCAGGTAGGTGGTGATGCTTTATGTCATGGAGTGATGGTGGCCTGTAACCTGTGCTAGGTCTAAAACGCCCATACCGTCATAGACGCAAGGATCCTCCTGAAGAGGTACCGACGATGACTCAACTAAGTAATTCCGCCAAACGGGACGGCCGTATCGCCAGCGGAGCCATCGTTGGGGTTGAGCCGGAAACAATTGACTATGACGAAAGCCTGGTTAGATTCCTTGCTCAGGAGACTCAACCTGATTTGGGCGGAATGGAAGGATTCCGAACATGGCATTCAGAGATAGGTTTGCCAGAAGAAAACATCTCGGAACTTTGAGTTTGTTGACCAAAAGGTTGCGGCCTGATAGATATGTAGATTCCGGAGCTAAACAATACTTGCCAAGGCATGTCACAGGGGCAAGGATACAGCGAGAGCTGCACTGGATAGCTTTACAGACCCCGGTACTTGGACAATGGATACGATTATTCTCCTCCGAGCCCTTATCAGTAATCATCATTGTCCCTCTGACATGATATCTCTCTCGGCTTCGAAAGAGCGCCACCCCTGCGGAACTCATGCAAAGCGGTGGAAACCCAAGGGCTCGCAAACAGACTTGACTTGGTCGACATCCGCGCGAAGGTGACGGCAAGTCCGGGCGGAAAGACAACGCAGCATTGGTGATAGCACGGGGTGCAAGCTCGGGGCGGAGCACAGCACTTCGGCGCTTTGGAAGCGGTGGCCGGTGAATCAGATCTGCGAGAAGGTAAGTCCGCTAGACTACTGGTGTACGAGCCTGACGGTATCTCCGGATGAGAGGGTCGATGAGTGAGGAGGTAGGTTGGGATTGGCTTAGACGTCAAGAGACGGATCACGGCAAAGTATGGGGTTGGGTCTGGAAACTCTTCGGTGGTGACTTGTGTTTCACTGCGGACAGGGTTGGTTTGAGGGGGTTCCAAGTGGCATGTTTGCAGAGTGAAAGTCTTTAAGACTACAGTGTTTCAACTTCTCCTTGCCGCAGCGTTCACCACTTCCGGCCCATGTCATAGACAATTGGCGGATGCAAGGTGCCAGAGTAGGGGGTAGGTAGGTCTTGTCACCTTCCGAGGTATGAAGGGCTAGAGGCCCTGATCGGGGGTTTCGAAATGCGTACATTTTGGTTAGGCCGATGCTGAGCTTGATAACTGGATGTACAATGTACTACAATAGTTAGAGTGAGTTGATTGTTTCGCAAGTCTGTAAAGGCACGAGAACCATGATCTCATGAAGGTAATTGATGCGTTGCGCTAGTGTAGATGTTTGCATTTACTAAACTCCGCCATGACTTCCAAAAATCAATCCGTCAATGTGAGCTTCTTATCTCTTCTCAGAACATCTGGTAGCACCGCCACCGCACTAGCCGCAACACTCTTGTCCGTTGCCCGTTTCGGGAAATCTATCAAGGCTTTCTTCAGAGCTATCTTAGCAGCATCACCATAAAACTCCAAGAACCTTGTCTCATAGTTCTCTATCATGGCCTTCAGCACGATAAAGTGCGTCTGCGAGGCTTCCTGTGGTGGCACGTTGACGATGGACGCCAGACTTTGCCAGTACCTGACGTTCGGATACGGGTTTTCGAGGCGCGACTTCTCAAAATTGCGCAGCGCGATGGCTGCAAAGCCTGCACCCAGGCCCGTCATGCGCTCACTGTGGCGCTGTTCAGACACCCACGGGCCGTTCTTGTCTTCTCTCCACCAGCCTAATCGCGTCTTGCCTTGCGTGGACTTCTCGTCGCCGTAGATGCCCCAGAGCACGGGGCAGACGACGTGGAATTTGGCGATCATTATGTCGATTAGAGATGTGCCTTTCCAGCGGAACTCATTGGCTGCGAAGACGCTCACGCCGACGACGCCGATTGGGTCAGCTGTCTTTGGCGAAACGCCGGCTTCGTTGATGAATTGTGAGATGATTGCTTTGGAGAAGATGTTTAAAAGGTACACGAGCAATGCGGGCCCTTTCGAATCGTCAGTTGCGGGTGGAGGGTATGCGAGGAATCGGCGGGCGTCAGTTCTAGGTTCAGCGACAGCCGCAGCTTCTTTGAGGAGTGTCATGATCTGATTGATCTGTATTTAGATCGTCAGTACCTGCTCGTTGATTCCATAGTTATTCGGATTATTACCGGTCCGCGGTTGGCCCCTTTGCCCTCCGTCAATTGTCCTACACACTTCTTGATCTCCCGACGCATATCCCCCATCCTCTTCTTCAGCACCGGATTCCCTTTCGCTTGGGCCATCATAAACCTGCGCAAATCCTTTAGGCTCTGATGGATTGCTTGGTATCGCTGGTGTTCGGCTTCTTTTCCTGAGTCCACTTGTGATTTGTCGCTTGTAGGATGCTTTGATTTTAATGGCGCGGAGTGGACAATCGTTGGCGGTAATTCTTGTGTTGCCTGCGCTGACTGTTGTGCTTCTGCTGCTTTCGCCGTCTGTGCTGCACTTACGGCCTCCTGAGCCCTTTTATCGGCGTCTTTCGCTTCCGTTTCCCGGCGTAGAGCTTCGGCCTCGTTTTTCGCTCTCTCTACTTGTCTTTTCTCTGCTGCCTCTGCCTTCACCTTCCGTGCTTCCGCCGCTCTCTTCTCTTCTACCTCTGCCGACTTGGCACGTTCAATCTCCTTTCGTCTTTCTGCTAGCTCCCTCTCGGTCTTCTCCTGTCGCTTTCTGTCTAGCTCTCTCTTTTCTTCATCCTCCCTTCTCTTCTTTGCCTTCTCGAGCTCCAATTGGAATCGTTCCGCGGTTGCCTCCGCGGACCGCCGTACCCTCTCATGCTCAACTGCAGCGGCTGCAAGAGCAGCTTTGTGTGCTTTCTCGCGCTCGAAAGCTTCACGCTCTAGTCGCGCGTAGAAATCCTCTTCAGCATGCAAGCGCAGACGACCAAGCTCGAGTAGCAGCTGTTTCGAGGGACTGTCAATAGCGTGCTTATATGGGCTGTCCATTGGAGTGTGATGTGACGCTGTGAACTAGGTTCAATGGTTACACGCCTTTGTGGAAATGGTCGATTGGCAGGTCAGACAAGCGGAGAACTTGTCGAGTCAATGTAATTGTTCCATGCAAGTACAAGGTGGACTTTGCTAATCGATGCTCCGTACAGATGTTCAGTCGGTCCGCAGATTGGTCGAACAACTGTCGATGTCGTTCTAGTTGTGTATTCCTGGAGTCTTGCGCGAAGGACATGCGTGCCGCCAAAACACCATGTCCGGTTACGTGATTTGGACCCTGCATTGGATCGAAGCTGGGAGGGAGTGAACAAAGCCGGGCGTTGCCGCAGAGCCGCAACGAAGATGGCCGGGGAAGTCGAATCAGTCAAAGTCCCGTCGCTGATTCCGGTGTTAATGAGCCTCTGAACGAAGATATTGGCTTTTCTGGCCACTTTGAGAGGGTTAGCATCTCCACCTCCTAAAGCTGATCAAGTCGTCCAACTCTGGATCTCTATAACCTCAGATTACTGGATGGTGCACAGGTAGAGAGGCACTGTACTGTAAGCTCCGAAATGATACTATAACTCCAGATTGCGTGCATGTATACACATCGAAGAAGTTATCATCTCAGAAGACATTGACCCCAGTGAAGATAGCAGTGCTGTTGGTGTCAATTGTTTTGCCTTTACAATGGAAGCCACCGGGCCGCCAAATACAAGAGTTCGCTACCGGGCGGCCAAGTGTAAATCCTCCTAACCACAACCGCACTTTCCATCATTACTGACTACTGCTTGCCGGTTCATCATTCATCGCCGTCACTCTCTCTCCCTCCCTTCTCTCCCTCAGTCCGTCCTTCCATTTTGGATCTCTTTCTCTTTCCTGCAACAGCGTAACACTCACAGCATCGATCATTCTGTACTTCGCTAAGCTCCTTTCTTTTGTGGGGAAGCGACAACGTTGCCCACTCCTTCTCAAGCCTGTGTTGTCACAGCCTGCAAACCCACCGATCCTTATTCTCCCTCCCTTCGTCCTCTCATTCCTGAACCGGACCACCCCAACACTTTGAGAACACCAAACCGGTGTATTATCTGACGTACTCGAACATCCTGCAGTCGAGTTGCACGGGCGCATTCCGCCAGAGAAGCCCAGGTTCAGGCATCGTTTTACTATTCCAACCATCTGACATAACGTCCACCAGCACAGGTAAGAGTAACCCAGTTGGAACGTTGATAAAATACTTGAAGCAATATTTTCATGCTGTTGAGCAGAATTCAGCACCGGTTCAAACTACGGTTGCAGCCCCAATCATTTCTCTGCTACATACCTGTCGCTGTGACCAAGGCGCGATCCTACTGCAGCAGCAATTTCTATTCACGCCAATGGCTAATAAAGTATAATACCAGCTTTACATTCGATCATTGTTCAGATCTTTCGCTCTGCGCAGATAGCCATCGATCTCGGCACATTTCTCGACTGGTGATTACCACATCGGAGCACTATCGGCTGTCCTGCCTATTCTTCACTTGACGGACAGCTGTCATGGATCCACAAGGACAACCCGGGCTCCCGGGACCCACAGGTCGGAGGCTACACATTGCCCACCGGCGTAGTCCTTCCGAACTGACTCCACTGATGAGTATGTCTTCCCTCTCATCGGCCAGACACGAACCCAGTGGAAGCACTTGTGCGATTTCCTTGAACTCGTCGGCAAAATATTCTCATGAATACTCTAAAGAGAGAGCGTACAATATGGTATATCATTGACCTGCATAATGCTGACGTTATCTCGCGGGTAGTGGAACAACTCGCTATACAACAACAGATTGAGCTTCTTCAGCAGCAGCAACAACAAATTGCGGCCACGCACCAGCAATACGTTAACATGGGCATGATACAGCCTCAGCAGCACCTGCAACCTGTCAACGCATTCTCTCCGGTACAGGGTCAAGTATCCATGTCCGGAATGTCGCCGCATGCAAATGCATTCCAATTCCCCGCACAGCTTCAACAGCAGCAACTAGGCGTGCCAATGAACGCGCCTACTCAACCCTCCTCTCATCGCCGTAATCAGTCGGCACTACCGAACATGAGTATGGGACCACCTCCAGCGCCTTCATCCGGAGCTTCTGGATCTGCCTTCGGCGACTTCAGTCAGCAGACATCAGGTGGACAGGGTCGTGATAGTGGAGGACAGAGAGGCGGTCGTGGCGGTCCGCCAGGAGGCGGTCACCAACGTCGTCATTCCCTCGCACTGCCAGAAGCGAAGAAAGCAGCTGAGTTAGCGCAGCAGAAGCGAACAACATCTGGATTTCAATTTCCTATTCCGAGCGCTTCTGGAGTAACAGGTGCCAATAGATCAATAAGCCCTGCCGGCTCTGATGACAAAGGTGGTCAGGCTCAACAGCAGCAGATCTCTCAGCCAACCCTGAGTGCAAGGGCTGGTAATCGTGGCGTGAGCCACGGTAGAAGCCAAAGTATGGCAGTTGGCAATGGTCGCAGCCCTTCGCAAGGACGAGGAGTGGGTGGGTTTCAATTTCCCCCACCTATGGCTACCAGCGATGCTGGCGCAAGCTCCCTGCCTGGTCAATCAGACTTTCAGCGCCGAGGGAGCCAGAGTGGTCATGGAAGATCGTCTTCCAGAAACTTTGAAGGCAATTGGAGACAGCAGAATCCAAGTCAAGGACAGTTGCAAGAGCAGCAGCCGCCACCGGGTAGCTTTTCCCAGCCACAGAATCCGACCGCAGGAGTGTTCCAGCCGGGCCATCGTACACGAGCTTCTATGAATCAGTCCATCAGTAGTATTGGCTCATTCCAATATCCTACGCAGCCACAGCTCGTTCAGCTTCCTCAAGGCCAGGTGATGATTCAGCAGCCACAGATGTTTGCTGGACAACAGCTCAACCCAATTCAGCTCAATCAGCTTCAAGCACTGCAGGCTGCTCAGCTGAACGGCCAGCAGATTGGTCTTCAAGGCAGCCAGCACGCACATTCGCAGCTGTCGGTCCAACAGCAGCAACAACAACAACGCAAGACTCTTTTCACTCCGTATCTTCCACAGGCTAGTCTACCGGCTCTCCTTAGCGATGGACAACTTGTTGCAGGAGTACTCAGGGTAAATAAGAAAAACCGCAGCGACGCTTACGTAACAACGTCAGACCTGGATGCAGACATCTTCATCTGTGGCAGTAAAGACAGAAACAGAGCTCTCGAAGGTGATCTCGTTGCGGTCGAGCTACTCGACGTGGATGAGGTGTGGGGTCAAAAGCGCGAAAAAGAAGAAAAGAAGAAGCGAAAGGACATCACCGACACCAGAACCGGTGGAAGCAGCGCTGGCAACGATAAGCCTTCCAGAAGCGACTCTGGCGCGAATGGCGACACAAATCAGTCAGGCAACGGAGAAGGCGGTCTTCGAAGAAGAGGCAGTCTAAGACAGCGGCCAACGCAGAAGAAAAACGATGACGTTGAAGTCGAGGGTCAAAGCTTACTGCTGATGGAAGAAGAGGAGGTCAACGATGAACAGAAGCCCTTGTACGCAGGCCACGTTGTCGCCGTCGTCGAGCGTGTTGCGGGGCAAATGTTCTCTGGGACTCTCGGTCTGCTTCGTCCCAGCAGTCAGGCGACAAAGGAAAAGCAGGAGGCAGAACGTCAGACTCGAGAAGGTAATTCAGGCCGCCACCAACAAGACCGCCAGCAGGACAAGCCTAAGATCGTTTGGTTCAAGCCTACAGACAAGCGTGTCCCTCTGATCGCTATCCCGACTGAGCAGGCTCCGCGCGACTTTGTTGAAAGGCACCAGGACTATGCCAATCGTATCTTTGTCGCCTGCATCAAGAGATGGCCGATCACCTCACTTCACCCGTTTGGTACATTGGTCGAGCAGCTCGGCGAGATGGGTGACCTGAACGTAGAGACCGATGCGCTACTAAGGGATAACAACTTCGGCCCTGACGACTTCTCCGATGCTGTCCTTAAGAACGTAGGATTCGATGAGTGGTCGGTTGCCAGTGAAGGTGACGAAGCCTTGGCATCCCGCCGCGACTTCCGCAATGAAACTACTTTTACCATTGATCCCAACGGAACCATGGAATTCGACGATGCTATTCATGTCAAGAAGCTCGAAGATGGCAAATTTGAGATTGGCATTCACGTGGCTGACGTGGCACACTTCATAAAAGCGAATTCGCTCGTGGATCGTGAAGCTAAAAAGCGTGGAACAGGGGTGTACTTGATGAATCGCGCGGTCAGCATGCTTCCGCCTAGGCTTTCCACGGAGATCTGCTCCTTAAATCCTGGCGAGGAAAGGTTTACGGTTAGTGTGGTATTCAAAGTGGATGTACAGAACGGTCGACTTGTTGAAGAACCATGGATTGGAAAGGCTGTCATCAAGAGTTCAGGCAAGCTTTCGTATGACGAAGTGGATGCGGTCATCAATGGTGATGCTCAAGTCAAGCTTCAGGCTGCAACAGTTGAAAACATCAAGAAATTGAATGTAGGTGCAATTTTCCACGTCCATGAACTGCTGCTAATCTCGTCAGGTCATTGCCCGGAAGTTCCGAGAGGCTAGATTTGATTCCGATACGGAGAACATACCCCCTCTTCGCCTGCTCTACCAGCTCGACGATGAGAATGTCCCGGTGGAGCACAATATCTTTGACTCAACCCCGGCTCATGAGCTTATCGAAGAGTTAAGCCACAAAGCGAATTCATATGTTGCTAAAAGGATTGCCGAAGGCCTCCCAGAGAAAGCTTTCTTGCGGCGTCAAGCTTCTCCTAATCCTAGGCGTCTGCAGACTTTCGCTGAGAGAATGACGAGGCTCGGCTATCAGATCGACACCACGAGCAGTGGCACTTTACAGAATAGCTTGTTTAGCATTGAAGACGTGGATTTGCGCAAGGTTCGTCTTCGGGTCCTCCAAACGTGCTGACTGGGAGGTATTGACCAATCATGTAGGGCATGGAAACTTTACTCGTCAAAGCCATGCAACGTGCCAAGTATTTTGTGGCCGGCAAAACACCAGAGCACCTCTATCCTCACTATGCGTTGAATTTGCCATTATACACCCATTTCACAAACCCTTCGCGCCGCTACGCAGACCTCATCGTCCACCGTCAACTTGAAGCTGTGCTCTCCAATGGCACCATTGATTTTACTGAAGACGCCGAGAACCTCGCAAAGACTGCTGAACAGTGCAACACCAAGAAGGATTCCGCTCAGAGCGCACAGGAGCAGAGCGTCCACATCGAGTCCTGCAGAACCATGGACAAGAAGCGCAACGACCTTGGAGGAGATCTTATAAGCGAAGCCATCGTCATTTGTGTTTACGAGTCCGCTTTTGACGTTTTGATCCCGGAGTACGGTTTTGAGAAGCGTGTGCATTGCGATCAGTTGCCGCTCAAGAAAGCTGAGTTCCGCAAAGAAGAGCGAGTGCTCGAACTGTACTGGGAGAAGGGAGTTCCTTCTTCTGCATATATACCCGAGGACGAGAGACCGAAGGCTGCTTCTGGGTCGCGCGGCGCGCACGCTGCTGCTGCTGCGCGTGATGCTCAGGCAGCCAAACAGTTGGCGAGGGAAAATGAGGAAGCACAGCGTAAGCATATGGAGACTGGCACCATGTCCACCGATGACGTTGATGCTCTCTTCGACGATGATGAGGACGGTGCATCCGAGATTACCGAGATGACGGCTGGCGTATCTCTCGGCCCACCAAATACAGCCGATCGCCCAACGCAGAGCATGCCGCCATCCCCAACCAGGAACGGTCATGCTACCGATCAAACGCCACACCGTACTCGCTCGGACCCTAAGCTTGCCATTAGCGCGACTGACGCGCCAGAGGCTAAGCTCACGAACAAGGAGAAGTACCTTAGCTTGTTCAAGCTCAGGGAAGAAGGTGGAGAGTACATTCAGGATGTCACGGAAATGACCAGGGTGCCAGTCATTTTGAAGACCGATCTCACTAAAAGTCCACCGTATGTGTTTCTTTGTAGCTCTGCCAAATATACTCCGATTGCTGATGGAGATCTAGTTGCTTGACGATTCGATCATTGAATCCCTATGCGCTATAGCCGCTACCCTGAAGCAAGGACTTGTTAAACGGATGACCAGCTAGTCGACTAACCCGCGCAGTCCCCGTCGAATTCACCACATCTCATATTGGCGCCTACCATATTTCCTTGGAATGCTCGCTGTACTTAGCCCATTAGCACGTCTCGTTCATCCGTCCTTGTCTCTTCTCTCGAATATCACCAATGAACATCTCCTATTAGAGCTAAGAAATTGTCATAGTATCGAACAGGCAAGGATAGCGGCAGCTTTGCACCCCGAGCAGAGCAAGTAAGGGCGGAATTGATTGCTACACAGTCAGCACAGGGCTTGCATAGAAGTAGTCTTAGTCCTAGTCCTTATCCTAGCAGCTAGAACGATATCTTTTTGCTACAGAATCGGAATCGGAATGAAGGTCATGTCTGATAGATTATATGCTCTATGCTTTGCTCGACCCTCGCTTCTGGATGTCATCTAGGGGCCACGATTGGTGGGCATGTTCTACGTCCAAATCCAAGTTTAAGAAGGCTTGGCTAACATCCAAGCCCTTGGCGAGACGTTCGATATAACAAACGGGTGGATACACAAAGGATTTAGTTTCCGGTGTCAAAGGCAGACGGATGGTAGACGGCAGCACACAAATGGTCGACACCAAGATGACCACTGACCCACCATGAGCCCTGACTTTGAGCGTCCGTATATGACAGAACGAAGACGAGTAGATGTGGAGTATTACAGGAGGCCACACACCTCTCCACATGAACCTGCCGTCTCTACCAGCACCGCACCAACAGAAAGCCGAAGACGTCCCTCAGATCCCATGTGCTTCACATACTCGAGCCGTCGAGCAGAGATAGTAGACTCGAGTTTGGGCACTAAAGTGGCCTCGCGAGGTTCGATACCAAGAAATCGCTTCGGGGCGGACCTTTTACAGTAGTTATCCGCTTTCTCCACGCTTTCGGCGATGTCTGACAAGCGCCATGCGATGAGCCAGCCATTTTCCACCCGCTCCCCGCAATTCATTCCCGATTGGGTTATCCGGGGGAATTCCGGGGCACGTCGCGCATTGGGATATTCATTTCGACAGCAAAGAACCGAGAGCTCTCGGGCAACGTCCCGCCGTGGTAGTTGGATTGGCTGCTTGATCGTTCGGTATTCAGTTACATGTTGCTCCCGCTGGCGAGAGTCGAGTGATTAGATTGGGAAAGCAGCGATTGGCGAGAGCGGTACTTGATGGAGGCCTCGTAGGAGAAGATGAGGAGGTGTATGGCTTTGCCCGTGAGGCATAAATTGAGGAGTGTTGACACGTCAGCGCACTCAATCGCTTGAAGGAGGATTACCGGTGTCCGGATAAAGCCGATCCGTAGGACATAGGGGTGTTTCGATCGGCTTCTTCGAACTGTGGAGGGACTTGGCTTAGGCAACCCGATATAGAGTGAACTCATAGTAGAGAAGGAAGATTGTCCGGTGTGAAAGTCGAGTGGGAAGGATGAGAACACTGTCATTCGACTTCCCATCGTACTCGTAACAACAAAAAATCTAACAGTTTTATTTACGGCTGATGAATGTGTATAACATTCTATGCATCAATTGCTATGACTGACCCTCTGTGTCTGCAAGTTCTTCCGGTGAATGAGAGTAATGTGAGTCGATGAGTTTGTTGCGATTCTCTACGACGGTTCTTGATGTCCTTGACGGTCACAAGTTTGCTGCTGAAACCAGTGCCGCAAATGTTTGAATTCTTCTCATGGAAAGGATGTTTCCGAAAACGTAGGTATCACATAGCGGATGAGTCAACTCAACATGTCTCTGCCACGCACTAGAATGAAGATCATCGATGATTGATCATGATCTTCAAGAACTCGACGGCTTGTTGAAGAGGACGAGAAACCGTAAAAATGAAGACTCTACACAACTCAACCATTCAGTATTGTCAGGAAGAAGAATGCTGCGAAGAAGCAAAAGGTTCCCTTCCACCTGCTTTGAACGAGCAGGTATTGATCCGCTGAGCCCGCGTAAAAGCAGGGTTATAAACAATTCGTCCCATTGACCCCGACCGGCCCCGGCTGGAACTCGCCCGTCGCCGTGTTGCAACACGAAGTCTTATCCGGCGGCGCCAACGCGCCCAATTGCGGGAACTTCGGGTCCGGCCAGACGATGCCCGACGAAGAATGGCAGCATGGTTCGGAGACGTAGGTGCAGTTGCACGGACAGGCGGAATTCCGGACGGCGGTGGTGTCGTCGCGTTTCCCGAGCGAGGTGATGCCGGCACAGCTCGCCTTGAACAACCACGCGTTGGCGCCGACCGTGCGCGTCGAGTCGCAAAAGCAGGCGTCGTTCGAGCAGGCCTGGTGGCCAGAGCAGGGTTTGTGCTCGCACCGGGCCTCGGCGGCCAACAGGGCGGAGTTGTAGTAAGCATCCCAACTCGCGAAGCCGTTGGGCGGGGCTGCCGTTCGTGGGTTGTTCTCCTTGTTGCCTTGGTAGGAAAAACCTGCGCCGCTGTAGCAAACGCAATTGTCGTAGCAGAAGTTTGCGTATAGCCGGTGCAAGTTGGCGTCGCCTCCTCCCGTACCGCCAACCTCGCAGTCAAGGACGCCGCTTGTGTCGCAATAGCAACCGACCTTCGGAGCATATTGACCGGCACAGAGGTCGTTTGTGCTTGCAAAGTAAGGGCCCCTGTCAGGGGGGGTGGGCAGGGTCCCTCCGCAGGTTACTATCTAGGTAACGTCAATATGTCACAAACGGCGACGAGAAGGAGGATGAGAGGAACGAACCCAAGCGCGAACGCTGTGTGAGAGAAGGACGATGCTGAGCCCGAAGGTCGCGAGGGATTGAGGGAGCAAATGATGACGCATGCTTAGTCGAGTGTATGTCGCTTTGCCAGTAGAATGTATGTTGGTGGAATGAATAGAGTGTAGAAATCATTGAGACTTTAAAAACGGATGATCCGCTACAAAATACAGATATCCCATGATGAGATCTGATGCTTCAATGACTGGTGAAACGTCATTGCCACAACAGCTATCGAGAAGCGTTCCAATGAATCAAATCGGCGCTGAGGCTGGGTCAGCCTCAGCCCAAAGGTGATCCCGTCGTGCAGAAATGAGAATGAGAATGAGAATGAGAATGAGAATGAGAATGGCAGAGAAATATTGACAATACCTTTGGGAGGGTAAAAGCTTTGTCGATCATCATGTTTCACAAACATGAGACTGTTAACGAAAACGGCTCGGTAATAGCCGCACCTATGCCGTTTCCTATCTCTGCCATATCTCCACCACGAGGCGGACAGCTTCCTTTAACCACTACCATCCTCACTTTGTCACAACCCGTAGTCCTCATCTTCATCATGAGCTCGGCATACTAATGACCCGGACAACTTTAGATTTCACTCTTTCTTTCCGTACTCTGTGAGGAGCTAAAGCTTCAAAGTACCGGATGTGAGAATAAGATCCATGATGATGAGGAAAAGGAGGTAAACCCTGACAGTGTAGCCGGCGCTGACTAAACACTACTAGCACGGCATCACGTAACACCTTATTAAAAGTAGATCTACTTCCTGACTAGAGCAGTGATGAGTTCTCCCGTTCATATGAATTCACTCTACTCGTACTTACATGAATGCTGACATCGTTACGTTCCGGAGACCTGAAACAAGCTTCACTTCGCTTGCGCAAGCTCAACCCCTGAATGCAGGCTATTTCTAGAAGATGCACGCGTTGGTCTTTGCCACATCTACAAGTTACGAGTACAAGTACAATGTTGAATCGTGGATTCTATCAAAGTCACATACCTCCGTGACACTATAAGTAACGTTGAGGGAGACAAAGCCTTCACAAGATTTCTTCTCCAGAGAAGCGTAGGATGTTCACTTATAGAGCGACTAGAACCTGACGACCGAACAATAGTCATCGGATTTGTATCACGGTAACGGCTGCGGTGGAGACTTGTGTAGTCGGTCGCCACATCCATCGACTTTACAATAGTACTGTCACTAGTTACGGTTTTTCAATAATATGTCATGCACAGAAATAGAAGCAATCCGTGGCTGTGTTTTTAGGAGGAATTTTCTCAACAGTCGATCATCAAGCTTTACCCGTTTCGGACGTTTGTGCGGCAGGGATTATGCAGTCAGGGGTACAATAACACGAAGTTGAAAAGGCAAAGCTCTCCCGGACAACGACAGTCCCCTGATCAACTACTCTGTACCTTCTTGACTATCAATCACACTCGTTGGAAACCAATACATTACAGTCGCTATCTGCACTCTCTCACTCTCAACCCGAATCAATTCATCACGAACATCAGGAAAATTCCAATCCACTACTTCGATACCTTCCATTCACAATGCTTTCCTCTATCCTCCTCACCGTGCCCTTCGCGGCTGCTGCTCTTGCTCAAACTACCTCCTCCTCATACGTAAGACTCACCCATTTACAACGCTGCTATTCTTCAGGATTACAGCGCTCTAACGCTCTTTCGCTTCCCATTGATTCTTCATACATCTCCATAGCTAACAGCTCCATCAACAGAATAACCCGTTCACATCCTTCCTGACTGAAACCAACTCGTACGGCGTCGTGACCGGCATGCCCTCAGTCGCGACCTCTCAACCATCCGTCATCACCTCTATAGCATCCGCATACACATCGCAACCCTCGGCCGCGACCTTCCTTTCTACCGGTCCGGCCGGCATCCCAGCACCCATCGCCACCCAAAATAACAACAACACCACCCCCGTCGTAGTCGCCACATCGGTCAACTCCGCTACCAACGCCACCGTCACAGCTGTCTCCGGCACCAACGGTACCACCAGCAGTAACACCACAATGGCCAGCGGTGCTAGTGGTAGTTCCAGTGGTAGTTCCAGTGGCACTGCAACATCGGGAGGATCCAGCGCGAGTGGGACCACCGGTGGAAGCCCTGCTTCGAGCACATCTGGTTCTTCGGCCAAGTCTGGTGCTTCCGCTGCTTTCAAGATCGGACAAAGTGTCTTGGGTCTTGGCTTCGCCGGCGCTCTCTTCGTTGCTTTCTTGTAGTGCTTCAAAGTATAGAGCATGAGGAGGAGGAAAGTTGGGATTGAGTCGGTGAAGGAAAACAGTCTTCCCCTTGGCCGCGTGGGGTAACCTATCTAGGTCTACACTTCACGGCGCTTTTAATCCGTGCCAGCGCTCCAGTGTGAGAACTGCATTCTACGGCGTATAGTATGTAATACGGACAAGAACACGTTGCTTTCATTTCTCTGCTTGGTAGATAGATAGTCAGAACAAATACGATTCGAACAATCTATACCATCCACTTCATTGCTGATATTTGTGATGAATGGTTCTATATCCCACTTCACACCATCGCCAAGATCTGACAACCCTCGTCACGAGAACGTTGTCCGTCGCCGTGTCCTGCCAATTGTCCGTCTCGTCTCATCTCGAGACAGCCCTGCTCCGCACTTACAATACCACACGAGTCCAACAACACCGCAAGAGATGTTCAATCTCAACCCCCGTTCGAAAGCACGCGAAGCGACCACGTCACAAGACGCGTGCGGTATGGCCATGACATACGCCACAGAGAGTATACCCGGTATTTACCTTATTTATCGCAACGACTGCTGGCGAAGGTGAAGGTGTAGGTAGTCAGTCGTACATACGCGTCACGTTGGCAGCTACCCTGTGTATGTATGTATGTATGTATGGATGTATGTATACTGTCAGCGAGTATAGCGCTGGTAGATAGATGGTCGGTGCCTTCGAGCTAGCTTCACGGGCAGACTCCGTTCGTGAGAGGAGACGCTGTTGTTGTTTGTGTTTGGGGAAGGGGTGGCGAGCGTTTACCGGCGCCGGTGTTTTTTTGTATCTCGGTTTGAATGTTTTTTTGTTGCGATGGTCTCGCGCGATGGGTATTTTCATTATACAAAGACCATACCATACCATACCATACCATGCCATGCCATGCCATGCCATGGCTTGGTTCGGTTCGGTTCCTTCGATCCCTCCCCTCGATCTCGTCGAAGTGGGCTTACTTACTCACACTCCCTCCAACCCTCGTCGACACCACTCCCCTCACACCCTCCTCCCCGCCCCTGACCTCTCCCGTCAAGAACCTTCTCCTTCAAACT
>JAABUP010005289.1_pt1 | contig 19825 bp, 16 predicted proteins | sample 5559201 | NCBI WGS metagenome assembly JAABUP01 (sample SAMN10711887, study PRJNA513373) | rock metagenome | isolation source: Antarctica rocks | place: Antarctica
GAGGTGGTTAACGAGGTAGTTTATAAGGTGTTAATTAGTAGATTAGTTAATTAACGAGGTAGTTTATAAGGTAGTTTATAAGGTGGTTTATAAGGTAGTTTATAAGGTAGTTAATAAGGTAGTTAATAAGGTAGTTAATAAGGTAGTTAATTAGTTAATTAATGAGGTAGTTAATAAGGTAGTTAATTAGTCGATTAGTCGATTAACGAGGTAGTTAATAAGGTAGTTAACGAGGTGGTTTATAAGGTAATTAATAAAGTAGTTAATAGGGTAGTTAATAAGGTGTTAATTAGTTAATTAGTTAATTAACGAGGTGTTTAATAAGGTAGTTAACGAGGTGGTTAATAAGGTAGTTAATAAGGTAGTTAATAAGGTGGTTAATTAGTTAATTAATAAGGTAGTTAATAAGGTAGTTAATTAGTCGATTAACGAGGTAGTTTACGAGGTGGTTAACGAGGTGGTTTATAAGGTAGTTAATAAGGTGGTTAATAGGGTAGTTAATAAGGTATTAATTAGTAGATTAGTTAATTAACGAGGTAGTTAATACGGTAGTTAACGAGGTAGTTAATAAGGTAGTTAATAAGGTAGTTAATGGGGTGGTTTATAAGGTATTAATTAGTAGATTAGTTAATTAACGAGGTGGTTAACGAGGTGGTTTATAAGGTGGTTAATTAGTAGATTAGTTAATTAACGAGGTAGTTAATAAGGTGGTTAATAAGGTGGTTAATAAGGTAGTTAATTAGTTAACTAATAAGGTGGTTAATAAGGTGGTTAATTAGTCGATTAGTCGATTAACGAGGTAGTTGACGAGGTGGTTGACGAGGTGGTTCATGAGGTGGTTGATAAGGTGGTTAATGGGGTAGTTAATAAGGTATTAATTAGTAGATTAGTTAATTAACGAGGTGGTTTATAAGGTGGTTCATGAGGTGGTTTATAAGGTGGTTTATAAGGTGGTTAATAGGGTGGTTTATAAGGTGTTAATTAGTGGATTAGTTAATTAACGAGGTGGTTAATTAGTTAGTTCATGAGGTGGTTTATAAGGTGATTAACGAGGTGGTTCATGAGGTGGTTTATAAGGTGGTTAATGGGGTGGTTTATAAGGTGTGGATTAGTGGATTTGTTAATTAACGAGGTGGTTAATAAGGTGGTTGATTGGTTGAGGTGGTTAATAAGGTGTTAATTAATAGGTTAATTTATAAGATAATTTATAAGATTTAAAAATCTCGGTACGAGATGGCGACCTTCTAGTAGCCTATACTACGTATAATGACTTTAATATATAGTATAGCTAGTCGCACGAGGTAGATATAGAATAAGTCTAGAGGTCGTTTTAAAATTAAAAAGTCGACTTTTTAATTTTCGCGGCCGACCGTGGATGACCACGCTATAACAGAGTTTTTACAGGCACGATATCTTGCGATGATTAATTGGAGCCTAGACAAGCCATGCATGTACGTTGGGGTTGTTTGAGTGATCAATACTTGTGGAACTTGATGCGGGCAAAGATGCCCTTATTTTTTCAAGTAGAAACTAAGCAAGTTTCCCATCAAGCTTGTCGCTCGGTATTGACGAGTTGTTTCGAGTTTGAGAAGGTTATACTGATGATTGAAATGGTTTTGGGCTTCGCAGACTTTCGTTTGGATACTTGTAGACTGATCCCATGAAGACTGCAATCCTTTGAGTACTTAAGCGATAAAGAGAAACCTATGTAAGTCGATGTTGGCGCATAATCAGGCAGGGGACAAGGGGATTTGTCCAACCACAACAAGTCTGAGAGAGATAGAACCATACTTAGGTACAGGAAAGTACTTGTAGACAAGCATCTTGGCGCTAGCGCTTAATAATATTTATTGACGAGCGCTTATTTGAACCCTCTTCGACAACGCGGTCATCTTCTGCATTAAGTTTGCAATGTGAAAGCCTATGGATTATCTTGTTCCTTTCAGGATTCAATCCGAGTTGAGACGCAATTCCTCCGAGTACATTGGTCCACTTCTTTCGTCTAAATGAGAACCACTTGAAAATATTTTCAAAGTGGCAACCTTGGCCCAATTGCACATCCATCTCTGTGTCCCTTTTCTCGGGGTATTCTACTGGGCCATGGTGAAGAGAGGGGGAAAGTCCTTCGACGGCGATCGACAACAGCTTACGAAAGAACAAGAGACACATTGCCGCAAGTGCGAAACGGTCATGCGGTGATTGTGTCCAGAACCTGCGAGGTCCGAAGAAAGAAAAGGGACATTTTCCTTGCGTCCAATTCAAGATCCAATGAAATATCGGAATGCGATGCAATGCTCATCATACGGGGGGAGCGCCATGCCTTTTCTGCCATATCTCGTCGTTTAATGGGCCCAAAATCGGACATATTTGCGCTGGTGATACATTAGTCAAGTCATATCTGCTGACTTGATCTGGCTGTCCCTTTTGGACTTTCGGTCTCCTGGACGCTTTCCATGCTCTCCAGCCTCCAATGGCTTGCTCCACAGGAACATCTTGCCCCACTCCGGCATGGGTCCGCCCTGATCGATGATGTTGGGGTTGGAAACCTCGGAGAAATGAGTTCCGTGAGAGCCTTGGCCGAAAGTGAAACTCCCATATAGTTGGGGCGAACCAGTCGCACCATTGCTCCCAGGGGATGGAGGTCGCATGCTGGGTATAGCAACCATATCCTATATTTGTGAGCCATGCATTATAGCTTTTGTGATCCTGAGCAACGACTGAATCTCGGACGACTCGGAGATCCGGTTTCCATATTTTGGCTGGGCGATGTCCCATATTCGCAACCCTCTGCTCTCTTACCTTCTCTTCTAATATGCTCTGAAGAGCCGATTGTGTATGGGTAAAATCTTGCTCATGGTGCATCTGTTGGAGCCATGCGGGTGTGCCTTCGCTGAATCTAGGGTCAAATAACGTCGAGTGCTTAAGATCTTCGGTCTTCTCCTCAGTGAGCTCTGCCAGACTTGGGGGATCGCCTCCACGGTGATCCATCCTCCAGTAAAGGGTGGTCAATTGCTGTAGAGCGTTGATTTGGTTTGTATACGATTCCCACGGCGAAATGATTGGCGGTGAACGACCTGTTACACGAGAAAATCTCTGAAACAGCGGTCTCAGCGTAGCTTGCAAGGCTTTGACTTCCTTCCAATCTTTGGGACCCTGATGACGAGGATCTTCTTCGCAAGACATTATTCGCTGATTGATTTCACTGGACGTTTGGCAGAGTCCCGTCTGGTGGTGTCGATACCGTTAGTAAGGCATTGAACGTGTTTGTCATGGGAGGGAAGCTTCAAACCTTCCGTGCCAATTTCTGGGTGACTAGAGCTGTCGCTGGCAACTTGTTCGACCTCTGCATGTCTAATGTCGCCGGTCAGTCTAATTGCAACTGTGGCTAAGAAAGCGTGGTCGTGAGCGCAACGAGATTGTAGGGACTACACATCCCGCAAAGCTCACTTTCACCTGCAATATCTAGTGTGTATGTGGATCGATGATGGGCACCTGAACGGTATCAAGTTATCTCTATGACAGGTGTGACATGTTGAGTACTATTATCAGGCTTGGTTCGTGTTTGAGGAATTGTGACTTCGCGCCTGGCTTCCACTCAACACAATTGGCCGATGTGCGCGAGGGAACTCCGTGTTGTCACCTGACCATCTGAACTTCACTTCCTCCACTGGAGACGTGCCAGAGATCCGTCAATTTGCCGATTTAAAACCCTTGGAATTAGTGATGCTCGCCAGACATAACCTCAACTCTCCACACCAAGTCTCACAGAAAAGCCACTAAGACTGTGCACTCAAGGGAAAAATGTACGGATTAAGCTATTGTCTGCAGATTTAAGAACGCACGTCACAAATCCTAGATAGGGAATCAATCAATGTCTCCCTTCGCCGTACCAGTATTCGTAGTAATAGATACGCATGTCGCTGGAGGACATCGATGAGAGTGGACACCTGAGATCTCTCCGGCGGTTATTGTGAGTTTGGCACTATCTCCTGGAAGACCGAGCAATTCCTCAACGTGTCCTGCAGCCACTGTGTTTCTTGGAAGGGTTAACGATACGCTCGAGTGTGATCGGGCCTAAGACAATCATGAAGCATGAATTTAACAGACTGCACCCAGAACACTGGGGCTGATGACCACATGTGTAGTCTTCAAAACTCTCATTTCGCTGTCTAGTACCTCGTGCAACCTCCCTCTATACATATACAAGTACATTCAGTATTTGTGGCTAAATCATTTCTATCTCTGCTCACATACGGCTCAAATCGATACACCCAGGAAGGCACGCTCTGATTTCAGTACGCCCATCGCCTCTCGATTTCTTTGTGCGAATCTTGTATCAATCCTTGCGGGATCAATACTTTCCACAAAATCTCGAACCGCAGGCGAGGAGTAGTGGACGAGCAGCGTTTACATATAAACACTGTGGTCCAAAATCAATTGGATGGCAATCTTCACCACTTCATGAGAGCTCAGGCATTCATGGCACCCAGGTATTTCCAGACTTGGAGGCTTTTTGTTACGCTTGAGATAATAATGTCATTGTTAGACAATGTCTTCATTGTTTTTTGTGCGATCAAAGGAAATTTCTTTACAACCCCTAACACTAAACCTCTTTGATCGAGTACCACCGGCTTTGCCTAATGCTTCTTCATTGACACGTCCTCGACACTTGCCTCGGACGTTCAATATTTTTTCTTCGAATATGTATTACAACCTGCTTCTCCAGATACAACCTGCTTCTCCAAACTCTTCTCATTAACACCCAAACCGGATCTCGTCTGTCGGAGTCCACTACCGCTTGGCTGTTAGGAGAAATTTGATCACTAGTCTCGAGCCATACTGGTCTAATTTCGCCCAGTCTTCCATTATGTCCAACGGGTGGGCTCACCAACAATGCCCAAATGGCAATTCAACAGGCAATAACATGTACTCATGGCCCTCCTCAGGAAATCCTGATATTGACGCCAATGACTATCAACAACCTGCTGGTCCTGCTATGGAAGTGCTATACCAAAGAGAGCCTTATCAGGTTCAGCACTCTCAGTTTCGAGACTACCCAGGTCAAACATGTCCAGCCAATCCAAACCTAGCATCCTACCCCTCTCATGGGAGTTATCCTGGGATGCCTTATCAAGCAAGCATGAGCCAAGGAGGTTACGTGCCTTCTTACCAAGGCCAGAACCCATTCCATGAGAATGTCGGGGGAGACAATCTTGACGATATACAGCTCGTATTTCAGCAACCATTGAAAGGCAAGGGTAAAAGCAAGGCTCGAGTTGTGATGAACGATGAACAACCGAGATCTAAGCGGGCAGAGAGACGCTCGAAGATAGTTGAGGAGCATGGATCTGTGAGCGCCACAGATCGACCGAAAGGTCAGATACGAGAGAGAGCTGGTGTCAAAGAGTGGTACGACCCAGGGCAAGAGAAATGGCTATCAGCGGCACCCTTAGACGACTACCGTCACCACATAATGTGCCAAGATACTTCTCGCGATGCCTATAACCATACTCCAGATCACGGGCAGCATGTGGACGACGTTACTACTTTCCCAGTACAAGATACTCTAGGCCAAAGGTACTGGAATTTCCGCGACAAGAGCTCCTGGGGGAACATCGTGGATACGGAGGGTAGGGAGGTGATGTACATGATCGATCGACCCGACCATCACCTTCAAACCCCAAATCCAAGATACATGATGCAAAACGGCGTCATCATGCTAGACCCAGATGACCACCCAATTATAGATTGGCCGTGCATGCCTCGTCTGATCTCATCTCAAATCGAAGGAGGACGTATGGAGGCATTGCGAAGGATTTGTCCTTGGCTGACTTTGCCTCAATTTCGCGCAAGGATGCCGAGACAAGTATACTGTAAGACTATTGGCTTCAAGCCATTATTTGGATTCAGTGGTCTGACCCAGCGCCTGAAAAGATTCCGGGAAACAAACGATCTTGTACCGTGGAAGAAAACTCATATCTCTAAAGGCGTCACTAAAGAGGAGCGTCAAGAGAAGGGGGTAAGGGAAACAAGGAGTCCCGAGGTATGGGAAGAGGAGGATCAGAATGGCAACGTCTGCAATAGGACAACAAGATCACATAAGCGCAAGCGAGACGATGGCACGGATCCAAATATGGTCGGGCAGCAGCAAACAAAGCGACATCGCTCGCCTTTTGAGACTGCTGACAGACCAAGATCCTCCCCAGCTTTGCCTCCACCATCAGAAGCAACCACGACGGTTAGCGCAGGCTATACATGGGACCATTCAAGTGAACTATCAGAAGTTACATCCGACCTTCCCCCCTGGGACGTCGGGTATCATCACAACGTCAGCCAAACTCCCTTATACACGCAGCAGGGTGATGAATGTGTCAGGCCAACAGACATGGACGTTCGAGCAGTAGCCCCTCGGTTCTTTTCCGAGCAAATGGCCATAAAAGCAGCACTTTCATATACGATAGCCGACTATCGATTTTACAATTGTCAAGACCCCCCGCCAACGACAGATACGAGCTCTTATCTCAATCAATACTACGAGATCCAGAACCATCATCAAGAAATTTGGTTCGCTACCGACGTGGCGCCTCAGCTGATTGGTCTCTCGAGCTGGTTTGGTTCTTTCCATTCTGTCCCGGTACCGGATATTTCAGAGGAGGTCATGCAGCGTTTACTACCTGCTTGCAATCCCAACCTGACGACTGCTTTCCAGCTGGGCACGCCTCAGAGCTACGACTTTCTACTCAATGACTTTGATGCTCCGGTCGGCAGCCCTTCGTCCCATCCACTTTCACTTCCGGAAAATAACCAGAGTGATCCATGGGATATTCAATTGTCGCCAAGACCCTCTACCTCAGGACAGAGCGAGGGAATCCATGCGGAGTGGAGTGACTTCGACTTAAGCGCTCTTACAGGCTTCCAGCAGTCTGTTCCAGGGGTTCAAAATGCCGAAAATCATGATGAGCGTCCATGCAGTGTTTGAGAACGAGGTTCCGGGGTTTGTGGTCTGGATGTATGCAGTTGGATACGGGAGCAATTTTCTCGGGGCGAACAAGGTATCCACACTTTTCGGTTCATACAAGTCAGAGTAATGGGAATCTTAGGCTTTCATAGATTGTTTTCTTCTAGAGGTAAGTAGCAATCTAATTGTTCTGCCCACTTCGAAACTTAGGAAGACAGATCTATATACGGGCAGCTTTATTGAGGGTCTTTGAATCTTGATGTATCAACTAAGAAGCCTGCTGAAGTCACTCATGTATACATAGCAGACAGCAAATAATTCCAACCTCAGATATTTCATATTCGATCCTAATGCATTGACATAAATATCTGCGTATCATTTGCGACAGCTTTGACCTTCGATGAAGCCTCAAGTGATATGAATCGCCATTGTGAAGTGCCTTCAAATCCCCAAATTTCGGTCCCCTCGAAGACCCATCATGTAGGTAACATCGTCTGAGGTAATATCCAGAATTTAATTACCAAAGTCCAGAATGCTGTACCTTTTGCTACCAGTCTTACCATGATCTCTTACACTCTTTTTCCTGAACATGAGATCACTCAACAAGACAAGATGGTAGGGCTTTTAAACAAGCAACGTAATTATCCAAAGACATGATGTGAATATTGCACCCCAAAGGTCTTCAGTTTTGTGAAGCGTGTGAGATGTCAAAGAGTAGATTCCTTCCAGCCCTTCACGGCCTAGATCCGTAGATCCTCGCTATGCAATTGACATTGTCCTGGCTATGTGACAGCCAGAACGAGATAGCACCTCTTGAACAACTGCATCATGATTTACGAACCACTGCATCATGATCTTCGACCCTGCATGTAGATGTAATCTCCCAACCTCCTTGTTGTTTCTTTCTCATTCTTTTAACATCATAGGAAAAAATATATTCACCCACAACAAAGCATGCCTTTGTAGTCCTTTCGTTTCTCACTCGCTTTTATATTCCACAAAGAGCATTGTGTTTCTTTGATACAGTTGCAGCTCTCCGCAACAGGTACGAGAAGGGTGCGGCTTGTCTAACACCGAGTGAGCGAGTAAGATTATAGACCTCGGATAGACTCGTGGTACGATGCTGACCATGTCTGGTAGTAGCTGCTGTGCTCCAATACCAGACCTTAGGACCAAGAGTGACCTTCTCGATGCCGATCACATATTTTCGGCTATGGAGACAACGATCTAGACAGTAGCAGCACTCTTTCACCTGCTCGTCAGAAGGCCAATGAACGTGACTTGTCGACGGGAATCTCATGTCCTCGATGGCGATGCTTGCAATGTTTAACACGAGACTGTCACTATCACTGGAAATGAGTGGAGCGACCTGGAAAGACAGTAAGCTCTTCATTCAGAGTTCAAGCATAGGGTACACGAAGTAATGTTTACAGGCACCTAAATAAACACTCATTCTCGACGAACATCAAGTGTGTTTCAGGGCTCTTCTTGATCTCGACGTGATATTGACATGCTCATATTACCAGGACCGTCAAGGTTGTGAAATGGACGGCGACACACAAACATTGGCGTGCCATCTAAAGACGACGATCCAAGATTGTAGGACCCTTTTTTCTTATGAAATGATTATGTGTCGTCCTTAGATATTGGACGGATACTCGAAACTCCCTTGTCTGCATCAGCGAATGGGTCTAGAAAGGGGGCCTGACCGTGAATGGGAAACCAGCCAGTGTAGCTGTCTCGCCTTCGTATTGCGGCCGGCAGCAATCCGCAAAGACTTAGCCTGCCTTCATTCCAGAGCGGTAGATGGACAACTGCTCTGGTGAAGTAGCCAGCGGGTTATATGATGTAAGTTCTCAGATGATCAACGGCCGTCCGAGATTCATACATCAGGCACAAGCAGAGGCAGGAAGAGCTGAAAAAGCAGATATAAAATACTCCGTCATTGGAGCATGTGAATCCCGGTGCCTCACCAGTGGCCAATGAGTCTTCCGTTCCTGAAAGGAGATCACTAGACTCGGCATGAGGGGTCCATCCAATGCCGCCACCCTATACGGGCTTCACGGTCAATGCATTGACTTCTCAGGCTTCCAGGTAAATCATTCTCGTATAGCCCCTGCATGAACTCCTTCACTCCGACCAGCCACCTTGATATTTGAGAATTCGAACCGTGAGATTCTTTCTTACAACTCACGCTCAACAGGACTTAAAGTGTCATACCTTTCACACTTCTCCATACGCCACAATACCTTGATCACACGGGAAGGTCAACACGGTGTCTACTTTGGCTTACTCCTCTTTTTGATCGAGCTTTGTAAACAAACTTCCACTCAGCATCAACTTGCAACCGCGTGGAACTTTGAAGAATTCAGCCAGCACGCTCAAGTCTCTCTTGTCGAGCCTCTCTTGTCGATCTTGCATCAAGAGTTCAAAACAATCTCGCAGCCAAAACACAGCTTCCCTCAAAGGAGATTCTTGCTTGTGTTATCCACTGCTTCTGCCAGATTCCCTCACAAGAATCAATCAACAAGACGGACCGCCAACTGGAAGAAGCGAAGATGTCTGGAAGCGAGAAATTTGGGTGGTCAGGAAATGACGAGCTTCCTCTAGACTTCTTCGACTTGGACAATATGGATGATCCTTGGGCTCACCTTCGAGGGGGTGCTACCATGCCAGCTAGTGAGCATAGGCCTCCAAATATCAAAATCCAGGCTGACGTGATCTAGATTCGTCAGGGATGGGGTACCAAAGCACCAATGACACAGCTCCCTCTTTTCCAGCGACCAGTGCTGCGTCCCAGAACGCGTATGGCTTTGGATATGGCTATACGCCTCAGCTCCCAGAATTCGGGTCAACACAGTATGGCTACGGCCCTGGAGTGTTGCCAGATACAGGCGTACCTGCTGCCAATTTGCCAATGAACTACGGCAATCAATTCGACGTTGAGAATGGCTATCAAAGTAGTCATTTCCAGCCTCAACCTCAGCCTCAGCCTCAGCCTCAGCCTCAGCTGCCTCCAATGCCTCTGATGCCGTCGTATGGGTATCCGTCAACGATACCAGACCAAATGGTCGACTTTGGAAGGACGACCGTGGACCCTAGTCAGCTCTCTGTCAACCAACAAAACACGACAGGTGTTGAAAATTCTTTCGGAGAAGGGGCGGGTACAAGCCCAAATGACGAAGAGGATGAAGACGAGGCAGGCGAAGAGGAAGCCGATGGATCAGATATTGACACTGGTGACTTTGTTGTACCAAACACGAACGGTTCAACAAACGTGGAGAAGCCAGGGACAACACGAGAAGACAATGGGTACCTCGAGTGGCAGCATCCAAAGACTGACAGATGGCGTAAGTTGCCATCTCCTCCCTCGTGTCACTGGCTAACATATCGCAGACCGAGCAGTGATCCATCACAACATCAGGGCAGCGCTTATAGCACAAGCGCAAGCTGCTTATCCTGGCCGATCATACAGTAAGCTCTCGTCAATCCAGGGTATTTAAGAGGTTCACTGACAGTAATAGGCCACCCTGATGAGGCTGGTCTGGGCCCGCACGACGTCACCGCCTTCCATGCCGATTACCAGCACTGGGGCTTTGAGCGACAGGATCGTCCAAAGATCCTGTTCCAATTCGACGCACCCAAACATACTCCTTTCCGCGCTCGACCTGGGCCAATGAAGTTCCAGGGGATGGTTGTTCTGAATCATCAGAACAATCCTGTCCTGAACTGGGCAATTCCAGCTACCTTGAGCTCGAAGACGCCAGGATGGAAAATGGAGGCATGGAAAAGAACGTGGGGCTTGACCCAAGAAGACAGTAAGTATGCCATGTGTCGACTCTTGAATATTGCTAATGGTGTTTTAGTGCGTGCTCGCATGCCCAGGTATACCTTCAAGGATGTGAATGGCACCAAGACTCGCATGACACTCCCGGATAAAAATACCATCATAAATATGTCTATGCAAAGGTTCAGAGATCGAGCCGGTTGCATATCTTGGACGAAGCGACAGGCTTCAGATACCCTAAGGATAGGGATCATGAAGCTCATGAAGGCTGGGAATTTTGACCCCACCCTAACAAACTCCACTGAAGGCTTCGGGCGTGATCTGACGCTCGAAGAACAGAAGGAGGTGAAGAAAGGGAATAAGGGGCAATTTCTGAGCAGGGCTGGAGCCCGACAGGTTCCAGAGGACGTTCGAAGGCAGCGACAGCAGAAGGAAGCAGGGAAGCTGTCCACTAAGAAAGTCACACCAGCTGTGACTGACCAGCCCTCCACCCAAAATCCTCGTAAGCGCAAAAGTCGCGATGATGACGTGGAAGAGGAGGGCGATCTCCTAGACTTACCACAGGCCGGTCGCCGGATGATACCTGCGGACTCTTCCAGTACCGTTCGATCCCGAAAACGTGCCCGCACAGCTCAAGCAGAGGATGCCGAGGGTGACGTTCAACAAGATCAAGAAGAGAACGGAAGCACCTACGATGTTGCCGAGCGTGCCGAGGCACAATATCGGCTCAACCTGGCACAAGCACTGCAAGCAAGCATGGATGCACAGGATGGGAGATCAGGAAGAGACCAGCCAAGGACAAATGACCTCCAGCAAACGCCAGGTCTAGGGCAGCTCGGCCGTGTTGATGACATGAACGTTGGCACGTCCAGGAATCAACATGCCACAGGATTCGACATTTCGGGCAGCAACAACATTGTGGATCACAATGTGTCCAATGAAACGAATGTGGCCCCCTCTGTGAATGTACAGTCGGCACACCAAGGATCTCTTCCACTCACCGACAACAACATCACGAGACCTGAGACATCATCTAACCGCCATTTCTCCTTTGATGTCAATGCGCAAGTCCATCGAAGGAAGTTGAGCGAATTCCAAGACCAGCCCGAGGACGTGATCTCTGATACTATGGAGCGCCCTCAAAAGCGCCAACGCGTCATTGCAGGGATAGGGAGCCAACGGAAGTCGCAGGGGCATAGCTCTTTGAACCAAGCATCCAGATCTCAGGCATTAGATCCTAAGATCGATTGCCGGAAACTGAAGCCCATCACCCAGTCAGACCGGCAAAGCCTCGATGAAGCTCTCCAAGCCACACGAGAGGCTTTCTTCGAACACACTGGCTTCAAAGCTCCCCGTACAGATCGAAACACGAGTTACATGACCCAATGGTGGCACATTCGTCGTGACTTCGAATCGTACGACTGGAGCGAGCAAGCGGACGGTCAGGCGCCGTACTTCCCTCAACTACCACCCTGGTACACAACGATACGGGAGTGGCCGCCTCATACGAAGGATACCATGTACCATGAGGCGTGGAAGCGTGGGCATCGTGCGCCGAGGGTTGGTGGCAAGTTGGTCGATTTGCCGGGGGATTTTCTTGAGCGGATTGGGAAGTTGGAGGAAAGGGAGAGGCAGAGACAGCTGGATGATGCTGTTAGGGAGAAAGGCTTTGAGCCGACAGGATAGAAAGAGGAGGTTTTGATGGCTTGCGATGTGATTTTGCATATACCCTACCACGCATTGTTTATTTTTTGTATAGTTTCATAGCGGACATCAACCGCACTGCGAGACTTCCTTTCCGAAGAAAAGTTATTCAACTCCTGCACTATCATCGCTGGGAATGACATCATGCCTATTTTGTGATTATGTCTGTCCGGAACATGCAAAGAAGTTTCATGAAAATTCCAACCGCAGGACTTGGCATTTCTTAGTATGCACATAGGGCTGAAACCCAACAAATTCCAACGTACTGTACTTGCCTTCTGAAAAGAGCCTCGTCCATCGGAAAAGGGAACTAGCAACAAGCTCCTGAGGTACCGTTGACTAAAGGAGAAATCTATCTTAGTCATCTTTCAGTAGAGTCTTTCGCGCGCCTCCTGCTGCTACTCCCTTCGGGAAAGAAAAGCAAGCGGTTATGGATTGATCTGCGTGCGACTACTGTATATTTGCTATTTGCGTAGAACTGTCAAAAGCACAAGATCCAACTTATAAAGGGTTTCAGATCATCCAGCAATATCATTTTTGATGCAAGGTTATCCATTTTTGCCCGAAAATCGCAACAACTACCGTCGTTTGTCCCTTTCAACATTTCCTTCATGCCTATTCCTTCATAGGATCATCTTCTTGATCAACATTTTGCCCATCTCGGGTAGTGCTGCTTGCTTTTAAGCTGGTGCCCGCTTCCGGGCTCTTCGTTGAAGTGACTGAGCTAGGTAAGAAGTCAAATCCAATTTCCGATGCTCTACGCTCGATTTCGTCCGTAGGTGTCCTGTTGATTCGAGGGACTTCCCAGGCCTTCGAGCTCCTGTCTGGATACCGTTCGTTGAAGCTGGCTTGGATTGATTTCAGCATTTTCTTGACGTTGGTGGGTGTTCGATTCTCCAGACGATGGATCCAAACCGCATCGCAAGCTGTTGAAAATAACTTCATAGCATAGTCGTTCCAGCGCTTGCTGGACCATGTTTGATCGATGTCAATGGCGTCGCTGAAGACCGAGAACAGTCTCGTGAAAGTGGTACGGTTCCACTTCGACGGCCCAAGCCAGAACTCTAGTCTAGTGGATCTAGTCTTTTCAGAATAAGTCATATAGCCTGCCATGTTGGTGTTGAATTTGGTGACTTCGGCATCGACCTACCTGCCATCAGCGTCGCGTTTTGGACTAAGGAAGAAACTTACAAATGAAAGAAGCCAATCTGACGCCCATGTTTGTGCCTCGTAGTCTATCTGAACCTCTCGAGCACACTCTGTAATATCACTTTCCGACGAGCGAAGTCCTTCGGGAAAAATACTATCAAGAATCCGGGAGACATCATCTTGCTTGACTCTTAAGTTCTTGAAATAGGCCACCTTTGTCTCTTGGAGAAAATGGTGCACATTTTTGGCTGTGAACTCCTCCTTCAGATTCTTGTGGATTAGGCGTGCTTCATCCCACCGGCTTTTAGTCTGCAACGTAGTAGAGATGACCGGCTGAATGATGGTAGAATCTCCATCGGCTCTTTTTTCTAAGGTTGACGGTTGATTGCTGCTTAGAACATTGCCTAGTTTAGAACCTAGCCACGATTTGTGTTGGTCAATCTCGCCGACTTGGTCTATTTCTGAGTCTTTGTCCACGCCTCCCTGCAGAGGCTTTGCAGTGATTGGACTTCCAGATTCGTTCGCACCGATAACTGCAGGTGGGGAGATAACCAAGCCATGGGGGCCATCAGTTGATTCAGAGACACGATCGTCGGAAATAGAACTCTTCAAGGGACGGGCAGAGTTTTGGCTGTCTTCTCGAGCAGCTACCTCAGAAAACTCGATCGAGGGTAAAACGCTTGGCCTTGGAGATCCGGGAGTGAGCAGCTTGTTTGTTCTTTTGTCATAATATTTCCCAGGATTTATACCCCAAGCTAGGGCATTGTCTGCGCGTTGAATCTTGTAAAAAGCCGGGTGAGAGTAAAGAGGGTTTCTTGGTGAAGACTTGAGTGTTTCCGCTGAAGCCTGGGATCTGAAATAAGGATACCGATCTTTGATATCTTCGATTATCTCGGCCAATGTCAACGTCGGTTTCCGAGAATTTGCAAGAATCTCATAAACGATTGTGGTCCAAGACTTCTTGGGCTTCGCAAGTCGCTCTGGGCTGAGGTCTGGTTGGACGACTGTCGAGGCAGTCGTTGATCTCGTTAGCTGATCAGGCACCGCTGTTGAATCGTGCGAAACGGGCGAGTCAATCGTAGAAGGCGTCCTCTCCTGTTGCGTTTGCATATTAGTCTCGACAGCTATTGTAGTTGATGGATCGTCATCAATCTCTGGAGCCAGGAAATTGCTATAATCTGGAATAAGACGTGCTCGAGTCGACCTGCGGCGCGCTGAGGTCTCAGGTTGAGGACTGACATACGTGGCACTTGAAGACTCGGTTGAAGAGACACCAACCATAATGGCTGGAGCTTGAGGCTCCTGGCTAGGTGTCGTAGCGGGGCTTGAACCTTCAAGGGTAGATTTCAGCCTACGATACGAGTTTCTAGTCAATTTTGACGGCTTTTGACCGGAGGCTTCTGTGACGGCTGAGATCTCCTTGACTCCTTTCGTGATCACTTCAGCTTCCTTTTGGTCGCTAGGTACATAAGCCCAGTTCCCTGTCTTATAGATACCCGTGCCTTTCGGCATAGGCGAACGTACTACGTAAAGAACTCCAATTAGTGACTGTATTAGAGAGGATTGAAAGGAATCGACGCCATCAAGGTGTACAGATGGGCATTTTGATAGCCACTGTCTCATGGGAAACTTACTGATTTTTGCTACTGAAGACTTCCGCGCCGGTGTCGATGAAGGATTCTCAATCGCTGAAGAAGCGCCATTATTAGACTTAGCTTTCTTAGAAGACTTTGCAATATCGGCCCCCGGTCGTTTCAGCGGAACTGCAGAAGAACGACTTCGATCTGAGGACTCGGACATTTGCTCGCTTGGTCTCTTTTGCGACGACAACTCTGTGTTAGTCATAGCTGAACGGGGTACTGATTCAGCATTTTCCGGAACAACTTGTGTCAAGCTAAAGGTTCGCCGGAAGGCGTCATGAAATTCAGAGTAGTCAGCATTGTAGTAGGCGTCCGGTCCATGTGCGCCATTAGCCTGGTTGGAACTGTCAGAGGCCATGAAAGGAAAAGTCAAGACACCGACTACCTTAGGTGCGACAGTCTTGTCTTTCTTCTTCTGTCTTCGTTTAGGTGAGAGATCGTCTGACTCGTCTTCGTACTCGTTATGAATATACGCTTCGTCACTACTGGATGAAGAAGTGACTTCTGCATCATAGGCATTCATTTCGTTTTTGAATGTCACATGCTGGCCTCCGGATGGCAGTAGCTGGCGACCAGCCATCATCTTGGGTCAATGTTTGAGAAACGGATTTTGATGAGAGTTAAGTGAGAGATTTTCTTGGTGTGGGTTACACCAGATGGGAGTTGGGATGTAAGCCGATCGACGCGTCAACAGAATAGGTAAACAGCTTGGAGGCTGACGGTGATTTAACATGGATAGGGTAAGCCTGCATCTAAAACTCAAAACCTTCGATCGTGCCGAAATGAGAGATGGAATCACTGATTGATGCCTAAGAGAAGATGGTGGAAGGGGTTGGGTAGTGTTTTAATAAAGTGGCAACTAGCGGCGCAGGATGCCTCGAATTTCAGCCCTACGACGGAGAAAAATCACCGAAAAAGGCTTGGTCTGCCAGACAAGCACTAAATGGTATCCAATCACGTGTGAATGTTGAAATAGGGCAATCAACGTCTACATGAATCAAAAGCTATGGACACCATTCGTATTAAAATTTGCCAACGTTTCACTCCAAGACCTTCGGCCTATCAGGGCCGGTTTCACACTTCGTTGGTCTTTCTCTCCTGAGTTTCGGAGCCTTGCGGATTTCCGTCAGCCCCCTCCGCTGACCTCGGAATGAGTAATTGTGGGCGCAATAATACGGGCGAGATGCCGCATGAAGACGGGAGTGTCTTTCAATCAGCACCTTAATGCAGTCACTGCTGTTTGAGGTAGAGTCATCATTGGGACAACAAGATTTCTCCTCAAGAAGCAGTGGTAGTTTAATTCATATTCAAGACTCTGACATTGTCAATACATTCAAAGCACAGCAGCTGCATGGCGCTCATTGAAGAATGATGATACACAATCGGAAGCTGCGTGGATCTGACTTCATGGGTTGAACACGAAATAATGGCGAAACCCTGTTGCTAGTCTTCCTTACTGGCTGAACGTGAATGCATCTGCAAATCTGTATTGAGCGAGATTTTCATTGGTCCTTCTTGTCCGCTTCACTACGCTTCTCTGTTTTCTGCTTCATTATTGTGCTCTCCTAAGGCGGCATATCTCCTCGGTTTTGTCCTTTCACATCATCTGTGGCACGAGACGGACAGTGGGGATTATTATAGCATCTTGCAATTAGAGAGTAATGTCTTTGTCATTAACAGGAAATTCGTTCTTTCCAACTCTGCAGAGCTTCTGTTTGACATACGAAGGACCGTTGCTGCATTCACACCCCCTAGACAGGACTCATTCGAAGCCACAAGCCTCTCTATACCACGAGAGACGTTCATTTCAAACTCCGTCATATATAATTTGTCAATTTGTCGAAACCAAAGATCGGACAAAGGCATCTTCCCGGAGGTCGATGAAAGTCGTATCACACATAAGTTCAATAGCACTGTCGTACTCGGGTTTTTATTCCTTTGTTACGTGCATTCATGCTTTTCAATCAGTAGGATGATCGTACAGCAATGACGTAGCAAGAGTGGCCATTGACTCAAGAGATTTCATGATCGAAGCAAAAATTCAACAACAAAAGAAAGAGAGGCACCTTCTCCATCGACCAGTCTGTTCGCTTCCGAATCCGGAGGGTTCGAACCCTCAGGATTCTTGCTCTCGAACGCCTACCTACAATCATCTAAATGTAATAAACTCCTAACTCCTTCCTTCCCACCGGTCCACCACAATGCATAAGGTCATGGAGATGTCTGCTTGCTGACCCTGCCAATCCTGTCCTCATTCCTCGTCAGGCCTCAGAGAATCCCACACGCCATCTACAAAAAGCTCTCGTTTAGCGCCGAGCGGAGGTAGACTAGGTGGTTGCTGAAGAGGAGAATGTCTTGAGGAGTGGACCGGCGCCGCGGAACGCTTGAAGCGATCGGCCGGCCAGAATAGAGGAGACTATATGAGTAAATTAGTCTTCGTCTCATATGCTAGTAGAAATATAAGTAGGTAACGTACACTAGAGACAGATCTACCTGTGAGGCCGGAGGTTAATGAGTCTAGTTGCAGGCTCAAGGGTTTAACCTTGGCATTTCGAAGGTCACTACTATTCGTTTGATTGATTTTAAGTCGTTGTTCGGAGTCAAAAGTCGTAGGAGACGATGCCTTTCCGATCAAGCGTGCTGTCCGAATTTCTTTCATTCTGGCTTTGTCCGCTTGGTCGGAGATCAATCCCTTTGCTCTAGTCCGAAATTTATGAATTTGTTGAAATGATTGAGGTTCTGCCTTTCGATGCGTTTCGTTTTCCATTCTCGCTGATATGTAAATAGAGGAGCTTCCGTTCCCGAGTGTTTTGGTGTCACGAGCAACCTTCCTGGAAGATGTCCCTTTCTGAATAGGAGTCCGAGGCTCGTCTTGTCCAGTGAATTGGGCACATCTACTAGTACGGCAGATTTTCTTTGAAGTCTGATGTGAGCTTGGAGAGATATCTGCTCGACGTTTAGACCCTCGAGTATCTGAGACCATCGTACAAGGACCCGTGCCGAGGTCTTTAGACTTCAGCATCTCGTCTCTTGAACCCCCAAGGCTGTTCTCGAGACTCCTCCCTTTATCCAGAAGAGAATTGGGAATGAATTTCGGAGTTGCCTGTTTCTTAGGCACGAATTTTAACTGAGGAGATCCTTGGGTATCATCCCAGAATCGAGACTTATCAAAGTCGAGACCCTTTCGTTGCACTTTGGCTGGTGGCAGCGTAGTTGGATCTGAATCATCGTGCTTCCGTTTGTGAGGTCGTTGATTGAGAGAGCTAGCATGTCCGGTCTTGGTCTCGTTCGCGTGGGTGACATACTCACGTGGTCGAGGGCCATATGGAAATAGCCTGTTTTTGATCCTTGTTGCAGACTTGAAGTTTTCCTTCCATGAGCTATCATAACTAGCATCTATGGCAGTGCATCTCGGATCCTTTCTGGGAGATGGCTCATCAATCTCTGTCTCGGCCTCTGATAGATCCTCTGGCAATTCTAATACTCTGGGCTCCATGTTGTGACCTGTCCTATGAATTAAATGAGGTTTGTGCCTTCTAGAAAATTGATGGGAGTATTTCTATCAATTTTGATGGATCAAATGTACTTAGGACGTGGTACAAATAGCTGTGTAAGCTCAAGAAGACACGAAAATGTCACACCTATGTAAGGGAATTTGTTAAACTAGCTCAAAGAATGACGTTCGATTCCTCTAGGACTTGATTAATAGCGCATGTGTCATACTAGCTCCTTCCGCAAGTCTTTGACCGTGATGCTGTACAAAAAGGGCCAATGCTTCAGATGATCTGCATAGTGAGCTTGGGCCCACTCTTAGCCCATGGAATTGACTTTAACATGCATGAAGGATGCAACTCTGATGCAATCAAATTCTCAGTCTGCGGTAGAATCCTACAGCTGTACTGAGGTAGAGAAGGCTAGAGCCAGACTCCCGCCGCACGTGGATCAGTGCATCCTTTAGTTAACAGCTAAGGCCTTATCAGTATATTGATCCTTCCACACGCGTCTTAAACTCATTTTGTGTCATTCAGATAATCTATTTTAGACGTGAGCCCCCGAGTCACCTGACTTGCTTCTTTCTTACTCTTTGCAACACGAAGCGCCATATAGGAGCTTGACATCGCCATTGAGTACTGGAAAGCTGTAGGTCAGTGCTGTGAGTCAAGGCATTGGGTCATGCTACAGTCGACGATATCCTCATAGTGAGGAAGGACCACTATGAGTGGCGCAAGGGTTGCAATTGTCGAATAGACTGCCCATTATGTAAGCAAAATATTTGGTCTATAAAGGTCTACGCAAAGTTGAAAGTGTCAACTTAGCGATAAGTAAAGGCTTCAAAGTCGGCTGTCAGGCTTTGCCATCACAGAACTGTACTACCGCCCACTTCCCGCTCCATGCCCATTTCCTAGGACCAGTCTCGCCACCCCCTCCATCCATAGCTTTAAGCCTCTCATCTTCGCCCTTAGGTAACCCAACCACCGTATCTGCCTTGCACGTCCGCAGTGCCAATGTGCGAATGCCAGAGCCTTGTCCCATGGGTCCAATGGCTGTATCAAAAGGTGTCGTTGGATCCCACACTGCATCGACGGT